>ERZ780168.3975-NODE-3975-length-10845-cov-11.452549_pt1 | contig 10845 bp, 14 predicted proteins | sample MGYA00510981_ERZ780168 | MGnify/ENA primary metagenome ERZ780168 (study PRJEB29588, sample SAMEA2158769) | human gut metagenome | biome: human gut; feature: human-associated habitat; material: faeces | place: Denmark | collected 2008/2010 ...
ATGCCTCCGGCGGGGCGGTGTTCTTTGCCTCCGGGGTGTTCTATTACTTCCTGACCCAGCAGGTCCGGGAACTGGTGCAGGGGATGGCAGATGCTTTCCCCGGAGGGGTTCTGGTCTTTGATGCGGCCAATCGGACAGCGGTGAAGATGATCGCAAAAACATGGCTCAAGACGGCTAAGATCAAGGATGTGGGGGCGTATTTTGCCGTTTCGGATGCGAAAAGCGAGCTTTCCCCGTGGGACAGCCGTTTGCAGGTGTCCAGCCGGGGCTATATGCTGGGTTACAGCGACCTGAAAGACCCTTCCGTCAACGGCTTTTTCCGATTTCTGGCAAAAGTCGGTGATGGAATGATGAAGATGCAGATTGTGAAGATCCGGTTTTCTGGTCGGGAGCAGGAAAAGAAGGCGCCGGTTGCGATGAAGAATCACAAAGCCAAATAGGGCTGTCTGTGCGTTATGGTGAAAAAAGCGGTGAAATAGTGCAGGAGGAGTGAACATGGAGCGAAAAGAAGCGATTCGCAGCGCCTATCGGCTGACAGGCGGCAACAATTTTTATGACGGCATGATCACCTGCTCCACCCTGAGCGGAAAAGCGGTGTGCCGTTTGGTATAGGCTATGAATAAGGCAGAAAACGATGCTTATTTGGAGAAGGCATTGTCCGGCATCCCAGAGCATTTCTCCGGTAAGCTGCTGGAGGTGCCGGTGGGAACCGGAATTTTGACCATGCCGCTTTACCAAACGCTGCCAAAGGCGGACATTACCTGTCTGGATTACTCGGCAGATATGATGGGGCAGGCGCAGGAAAAGGCGGATCACCTGCACCTGAAAAATGTGACCTTTCAGCAGGGGGATGTGGGCGAACTTCCGTATGCGGACGGCGTCTTTGATATTGTGTTGTCGCTGAACGGCTTTCACGCGTTCCCGGATAAAGAAGCCGCTTATCGGGAGGTCTATCGGGTGCTGAAACCTGGTGGAATCTTCTGCGGCTGCTTCTATGTGAAGGGGGAGCAGAAGCGGACGGACTGGTTTGTCCGGCACGTTTATGAAAAGACGGGGTTCTTCACACCGCCCTACGAGATGGCCTTCAGCTTGAAAAAACGGCTGGAGAAACGGTACGCAACTGTAACACTTGACACAGTGAAGAGTATGGCATGGTTTGTCTGCCGGAAAGCAGAATAAGGAGAACAGGAAGGAACCTATGAAATACAAAATCGAGAAAAACACCGTGCAGGAGACGCTGATCCTCCCACTGTATTCCCGGAAGCTGTGTGCCGAGCTGTATCCGAACCTTTACCAAGACGAAACAGCGGTGCATCTGATTGACCAGATCGACTACGATTTTTCAGAGGCAGAGAAGAATTCCCGCAGCCTGATGCAGCGGTTCGGTGCGCTGGAGGTCGCCATGCGGCAGAATGACCTTGCCTTTGAGGTGCGGGCGTACCTGAAAAACCACCCCTGTGCGGCAGTGGTCAATCTGGGCTGCGGGCTGGATAACACCGGCAGAGCCTGCGACAACGGCAGATGCAAGATCTACAATCTGGACTTCCCGGATGTTATCGCCTTGCGGCAGCAGCTGCTGCCCGCCGGGGAGCGGGAGCAAAACATCCCCTGCGACCTGAAAGACCCCGCATGGTTTGACAAGATCGATGCCTCCGGCGGGGCGGTGTTCTTTGCCTCCGGGGTGTTCTATTACTTCCTGACGGAGCAGGTCAAGGCGCTGGTGCAGGGGATGGCAGATGCTTTTCCCGGCGGGGTGCTGGTGTTCGATGCCGCCAACCGCACGGCGGTAAAGATGATCGCCAAAACGTGGCTCAGGACGGCGAAAATCAAGGATGTGGGAGCATATTTCGCGGTTTCGGATGCGAAAAGCGAGCTTTCCCCATGGGACAGCCGTTTGCAAGTGTCCAGCCGGGGCTATATGCTGGGGTACAACGATTTGAAAGATCCTTCTGTCAGCGGCTTTTTTCGGTTTCTTGCAAGGGTCGGGGACAACGGGATGAAAATGCAGATCGTGAAGATCGGATTTGGAGGCAAGCTATGAAAATTCTGGTATATGGTGCAGGCGTTCTGGGGTGCAATCTGGCAAGAAATCTGCTGCGCGCCGGAAAGGATGTCACTCTGCTTGCGCGGGGAAACTGGGCTGCGGAGATCAAGCAGAACGGCCTGCGGATCAAGGACAAATTTTCGCTCCGCACCTCGGTCAGCCGCATTCCGGTGGTGACTGAACTTGCACCGGATGCAATGTACGATGTGATCTTTGTGGTCCTGCGCTATACACAGCTGGATTCCGTTCTGGACACGCTGCGGGCGAACCGGACGAAGAACATCGTTTTTGTGGGGAACAATGTGCAGGCGAGGGCGCTGGCGGCGGCACTGCCGGAAAAGAACGTCCTGTTTGCCTTTGCGCTTTCTGCGGGGCATCGGGAGGTTGACCGGGTTGTCTCCATCGACCTGAAAAAGATCACCATCGGACAGCTGCCGGGTGCAATCTCCAATAAACAGCTGATCGGGCGCATCTTCCACGGCACAAAATATAAGGTTGTTTACGAGCCGAACATGGAGGACTATCTGCTCTGCCATGCCGCGTTTGTGATGCCTGCGGCCTTCGCCTGCTATAAGACAGACGGCGACCTGAAAAAGCTCAGGGGAGATACCGCGTACCTGAACCGTGTGCTGGATGCCAACATCGAGGGATACCGCGCCATCCGAGATGCCGGGCACACCATTCTGCCCAAGGAGGATGCAGACTTTGAAGGGGAGAAATACCGCAAGACCTGCCTGCGCTTTTTCAAGCTGATGTGCGCCACCTCGCTGGGAAAACTCTGCGCCTCCGACCATGCCATGAACGCCATCGACGAAATGAGTGCGCTGAACCGGGATCTCAAGAAATTTTTCGATGCGAACGGCGCAGCCTACCCGGTGTGGCAGGCACTGGAAGCGGAAGCCGGGAGGTATCTGCAATGAAATACGCTGGAATGCCCTTTGGAATGTGGGCGCTGTTTGCCGGTTCCTTTCAAAAGCAGCTGACCGCGGTGCTGGGCTATGATGCAGACACTGCAAAAGCCATACAAAGATTCAAAACTGCGTGTGGGATGTCCGGCGATTTATCTTGCTCACTAACTTGGTCACTGACTAAGTTTTTCTGACTACCAGTTTACAGAAAACAGAATAGAATCGTCTTCGATGCCTCGTTGGGAAACCAACGGGGTATTTTTTGCTCTGAATCAGACGATACATGGCACAGGAAAGGTTAGCTGTGTGCGTTTTCATATGCTTTTCGGATTCCGTCCGGCAAGTGGTCGGGAATCAGTGTCTTTAGTCTGTCCTCACTGCCGTCTTTGATTGCCTGCTCATAGTACCAGCATTTGAATTTCAGCATATCCAGTGCCCGGTTCATGTGCGCAATCTCTGCTTCCATGTGGGCTTTCCGCTCCTCAAACATGGCCTTGCGCTGTGGATAGGTGGACGGACCCTCAGCACACCAATCCATGAACTGCCGGATGTCCTTGATCTCCATGCCGGCCTTTTTCAGACATTCAATGACCCGGAGTGCTTCAATCTCCGTGTCACCGAATTTGCGGATGCCGGATACTCGTTCCATGTTCGGAAAAAGTCCCTGTTTATCATAATAGCGCAGCGTGGAGATAGGCAATCCGAACATCTCTGCCACCTGTCCAATTGAATACATAAATTTCCCTCCAAAAATCTTCAAAAAATATCTTGACCTAAAGTTAGGTTTAGGTGATACCATGAGAATACCACAGAGAATATCAAAACGCAAGGAGTGTTCTACGATGAATAAAAAGGTACTGATCATTTCCTCAAGTCCCCGTAAGGGCGGCAACTCCGAAACGCTGGCGGCAGCGTTTGCCAAGGGCGCACGGGAGGCAGGCAATCAGGTAGAAACCGTATATCTGCGGGAAAAGCAGGTTGGCTTCTGCAAGGGCTGTCTTGCCTGCCTGAAGTTGGGGCACTGCGTCATTCAGGACGATGCCGTGGAAATTGCCGCCCAAATGCACGATGCGGATGTGCTGGTGTTCGCAACACCCGTCTACTATTACTGCGTCAGCGGTCAGCTCAAGACTATGCTGGATCGTGCCAACCCATTGTTCGATACGGATTATGCCTTTACGAAAGTCTATCTGCTTGCAACGGCGGCAGAGAACGCATCGGAGACCTTTGCGGGCACAGAGAAAGCCGTGCAGGGCTGGGTGGATTGCTTCCCTCGCTGTGCGCTGGCTGGCACAGTGTTTGCAGGCGGCGTAAACGGCGTGGGTGAGATCACCGGACATCCTGCGCTGGAGCAAGCTTATCAGATGGGCAAGGAGGTCTGAGCTATGGCAATCAAACAAACGGCAGGCAGAGAGGCTTTGGGGGAATTTGCTCCTAAATTTGCGGAATTGAATGATGATGTACTGTTCGGGCAGGTGTGGAGCAGGGAAGACAAGCTTTCCCTGCGAGACCGCAGCATTGTAACAGTGGTGGCGCTGATGGCGCAAGGGCTGACGGATTCGTCCTTTCAGTACCATCTGACAACTGCAAAAAACAACGGTGTGACCAAAACGGAAATTGCGGAGATCCTGACGCATGCGGCATTTTATGCGGGCTGGCCCAAGGCGTGGGCGGCTTTCCGTATGGCAAAGGAAGTATGGGCGGAGGACGACGACGCCGATGCAAAAGCCAAGCATCAGAATGAAATGGTCTTTCCCATCGGCGCACCCAATGACGCCTTTGCGAAATATTTTATCGGGCAAAGCTATCTCGCACCGCTTTCTACGCAGCAGGTCGGTATTTACAATGTGACCTTTAAACCCGGTTGCCGTAACAACTGGCACATTCATCACGCCAAAAGCGGCGGTGGACAGATCCTCGTCTGTGTGGCTGGTCGAGGTTACTATCAGGAATGGGGCAAACCGGCACAGGAGCTCCGCCCCGGCGATGTGGTAAATATTCCTGTGGGTGTAAAGCACTGGCACGGCGCAGCACCGGATAGCTGGTTCTCTCATCTGGCGGTAGAGGTTCCGGGGGATGAAACCTCCAATGAATGGTTGGAAGCCGTGGACAACACAGTATATTTTAAGGCAACAGGCAAGGAGGTCTGAATATGGAAAAACTGAATCTGACACAGGAATGGGATAAGGTGTTCCCGAAAAGCGACAAGGTGGAACACAAAAAAGTGACCTTTCACAACCGTTACGGCATCACACTGGCGGCGGATATGTACACGCCGAAGGGCACAGAGGGCAAGCTGCCCGCCATTGCCGTCAGCGGTCCGTTCGGTGCGGTAAAGGAGCAGTCCTCCGGTCTGTATGCGCAGAAAATGGCAGAGCTTGGCTTCTTGACGATTGCCTTCGATCCGTCCTACATCGGCGAGAGCGGCGGTATGCCCCGCTATGTAGCATCGCCGGACATCAACACCGAGGATTTCTGCGCAGCGGTAGACTTCCTCTCCGTGCAGGAGAATGTGGACTCCGAGCGTATCGGTATCTGTGGCTGGGGCGGCATGGCGATCAATGCGGCGGCAATCGACACCCGCATCAAAGCTACCGTCACCTCCACTATGTACGACATGAGCCGTGTGAACACCTATGGCTATTTCGACAAGATGGATAAAAATGCTCGCTATGCATTGAAGCAGGAATTGAATGCCCAGCGTACCGAAGACACCAAAGACGGAACCTACGCACCCGGCGCAGGTCTGCCTGATAAACTTACCGGCGATGAACCTCAGTTCGTAAAAGATTACTGGGAGTATTACAAGACACCGAGAGGCTTCCATCCGAGGTCCATCAACTCCAACGGACACTGGAACAAGACTTCGGCGCTCTCCTTCATCAATACACCGCTGCTGACTTTCGCTGACGAAATTAGAAGTCCGGTGCTGATGATCCACGGAGAAAAAGCCCACTCTCTGTATTTCAGCAAAGACGCTTTCAAGAAGCTCACCGGCGACAACAAAACACTCATGATTATTCCGGCAGCCAATCACACGGATCTCTACGACAACATGAAATATATTCCTATGAGGGAAATCGTTGCGTTTTACAAAAAGAGTTTTTCTTAAAACAAACGCTTCTTGATTCGCCTTTCGAGGGCGGCCTATCGGCCGCCCTTCTGTTTTTATTAGAAATAAATTATTACAATACGCAAAAGTCTTTTATCGATACTTTGTCCTAATTAGGATAGTATATTAATCAAGATTTAATGTTATTAAAGGCAATGACTAATTCTCGTAACACGATTCAGAGACAACTGGTATTAAGCGCAGTAAGGCAGCTGCAGAACCATCCGACTGCTGACGAGGTTTATCAGGAAGTTCAAAAAAACTGCCCGACCATCAGCCGTGCAACTGTTTACAGAAACTTAAAACTGTTAGCAGAAGAAGGAGAAATTCGACTTCGCAACATCTCAGGTTCTCCTGAACGTTACGACCATATTTGCAGCAATCACTATCACCTGAGGTGCGAGCAATGCGGCAAGGTAATGGATGTAGAAATGCCTTACATGGCATTTCTAGATGAGAAAGTCAGAAAAAGAAATGAATATCTGATAAAGAGTCATGACCTCACATTTGTCGGGCTCTGTCCCGAATGCGCCAAGAAAAAACATTAAACCGAATTGAAATTGATACCGTCCTCACTAAGGAGAAAAGTATGAGAAGCATCACGTCTTTTGATTTGCAGTACGCACATCGTTTTCTTAATTTTCAAGGAGAAGCCCAGTATTTACACGGACATACCGGTGTTTTAACCATCGAAGTTGAAGACACGATCGAACCTGGGGTCAATATGGTCTTTCCTTGCAACGAAATTCGAAAGACTGCTTGGGAAGTTTTGAAGAACTTCGACCACGCTCTGATTCTTAGAGAGGATGATCCTTTGCTTCCCGCTATCCTTGCCGTCTACGATGCACAAGGCATTCGAAACGGAGCTCCCTCCAACAGAATGAAGGGTGCTCCAGTTAAGACAGACCTCATTACCTGTTATCCCGATTGCCGTCTTGTCGTTACAAAGGAAACGCTCACCACGGAAGGAATGATCAAGATCGCTTACGATCTGCTGAAAGACAAACTCAACATTGCCAAAATCACTTTCACGAGCGGTGTAAATGCAGCTTCTCAGGAATATAAACCTCAAGGAACTGTGGACCGCTGTCCTCTCTGCGGTATCGCGTTAGATGAGAACGGCGTATGCCCGAAGTGCGGTTACCGCAAATAGGACGATAACCTTTTGACAAGTAGCCTCTCCCAAGGGGTTAAAAAATCTCAGCAGGGTTTCTCTCAGAAGGAAAACCTGCTGTTTCTCTTGCAGCCGGTTATTTCAAATCACGCGCAACAATATACACTTCTGCCGAAGAACTTCTGGAGGCCTCGGGCTTTCGCACGGAAACCTTTCTAAAAGTTTTTTTGCAAGCTTCAACGTACTGAGAATAGCCGCTCCCCTGAAACACCTTGTAAACAAAAGAACCGTTCTTCTTGAGGTTCTCTTTAGCGAAATCCAAGGCCAGTTCATTCAAGAGCAGGCAGCGGGCAGCGTCGGCCGCGGCAACACCGGACAAGTTCGGGGCCATATCGGAGAGAACGACGTCGACCTTCTCCCCTTCCAAGAGATCGGTTAGCTTGTCTGCGACTTCCTGCTCTCGGAAGTCGCCCTGCAGGAAATGGACACCTTCAATCGGCTCCATCGGCAGGATATCCATGGCGATAACTTTACCGTCGATTTTCCCGTCCTTATCGGTCAGACGCTCTTTAACAATTTGGGTCCAGGACCCAGGCGCAGCGCCTAAATCGACAACACTCATGCCGGGTTTGATGATTTTATCTTTATCATCAATCTCCATGAGCTTGTAAACCGAACGGGCTCGGTAACCTTCCTGAACACTTTTCTTAACAAAAGGATCGGTCAGGTGACGCTTAATCCACGCAGGATTAGAGCGAAGTTTCTTTTCAGATACCGGCATAGGCTTACACTTTCAAAAAATCAAATAAGGAGTTAATAATGTCACAATTAGTGCTCGATCGTAACGCTCGCCTCTTACTTCAGGCAAAAGCACATCACCTTGATCCGGTGGTTCTGCTCGGCGGAAACGGTCTTACAGAAGCCGTGATTAAGGAAGTGGACCGCGCCTTAACCGCTCACGGCTTGATCAAGGTCAAAGTCCCGAGCGACGACAGAGAAGAACGCACGGCCATTTTTGAAGAGCTGGCTGACAAACTCGGCGCCGCCAAGATTACCCAGATCGGCAAGCTTTTGGTCTTGTTCCGTCCGATTCCTGAAAAAGAAGAAACCGAAGAAACTTTAGGCAACACCGCACAATTCCCGCCTTGCCGCTCGCAAGACCGGCGCCAAAGCACGCAACAACCGCAAGCGCCTCACGGAAATGATTCAGAACAAGAACAAGGAAGCTAAGAGCCTTCCCTGGGCTAAAACCGTGAAGAAAGGCAAGACACCGAAGGGCCAAGTAAAAGCAGTGGGAGCCAAAGGCAAAACCCTGGGCTCCCGCTTAGCCAGCAAGAATAAAGGCATCTCCGAAGAGTAACTGCCTTTATCGATGCATCAATTAGATGTATTGGACCGAAATAATTTCGTATTCCGACAGGCCCCCCGGGGCCTGTACTTCTACCTCATCCCCTTCAGACTTGCCGATTAAGGCACGAGCCATCGGGCTAGCCACGGAAATACGACCGAGTTTAGTGTCGCTTTCATCGTTGCCCACAATCTGAACCGTTTGACGATTGCCTGTCTCAACATCTTCAATCGTCACAGTGGCGCTGAACACAACTTTGCCGTTATCCGGAAGTGTGGACGGATCAATCACCTGGAACTGAGCAATTTTGCTCTCGAGCTCTAAAATTCGGCCTTCAATAAAGGCCTGAGACTCTCTGGCTGCATCATATTCGGCATTTTCAGAAAGGTCTCCCTTTTCACGTGCTTCGGCAATTGCCTGAACAACCGCAGGTCTATCCTGCGTTTTCAAACGCTGAAGCTCGTCTTTCAACATCTTTGCCCCGCGGGCAGTAATAGGTATAGGCATTTTCTAAAAATCTAAAGGCGGTCGTTGACCGCCTGTTTATTAACGAATGCGCTAATCATAGCGCATTCAGTTATGAGGTTTCTCTCATTGCTCCTGATGCGGGCCGAACTCCCGCTTTCTCCCAAGCAACGTTTCTTCCGTCGTTTATGCCAAAGAGGAAACTAAGACTGCCTTAATTGTATGAAGGCGGTTTCCGGCCTGCTGGAACACAATAGAAGCAGGAGACTCAAATACTTCTTCAGTCACCTCCACACCGCCCGCGAGTTCCGGGTGAGCCTTGATAACCGCTTCTCCGACCTTTGTCTCCGTGTTATGGTAGGCAGGCAGACAGTGCATAAATTTCACGTTCGGATTGCCGGAAGCTTCCATCAGTTTTTTATTGACTTGATAGGGCAGAAGCGCTTCGATACGTTCATCCCAAACTTCCTTTGGTTCTCCCATAGAGACCCAAATATCCGTATGGATGAAGTCCACCCCTTTTACCGCTGCTTCGGGATCTTCAGTAATCGTGATCCTTGCGCCCGAAGCCTTGGCGAATTCTCGGCACATGTCAATCAATTCCTGAGAGGGCCAATAAGCCTTTGGTGCTCCGATACGAACATCCATGCCCATTTTTGCGCCGACAAGTAGCAGAGAATTACCGGTGTTAAAGCGAGCATCTCCGAGATAAGCAAAAGAGATGTCTTTCCAGCGCTTTCCGCTGGCCTCTTTCATGGTAAGCAAGTCGCAGAGCATCTGGGTCGGATGCCATTCATCGGTCAGTCCGTTAAAAACAGGAACGCCCGCATACTCGGCGAGCTCTTCAACCGTTTCCTGCTTGAAGCCGCGAAATTCGATTGCGTCATACATGGAGCCCAAAACGCGAGCGGAGTCTTTAATACTTTCCTTATGACCAATCTGTGAAACAGCAGGATCAAAGAAAGTCGTATGTGCACCCTGATCATAGGCAGCCACTTCAAAGGCAGAACGAGTACGTGTAGAAGTTTTTTCAAAAATCAGCGCAATGCTTTTTCCGCGAAGCTGAGGACGTTCCGTACCTGCTCTTTTGGCCTTCTTAAGATCTTCGGCCAATGAAACCAAGTAATCAATCTCTTCGGGTGTGTGGTTCACAAGACTCAGTAAGGAACGATTTTTCAGATTAAAGGGCATATTTACTCCCGGTTAATTGCGCCTTCTTGAAAGAAAGCGCTCATAAGAATGAAATTAGTGCTGAAGGTGTTTGTGCAGCTCTTGCTGCGCATAAACCTCGGTATCCTGCATATGACGAATTCCTTCAATCACTGCCAAGGCATTTGCCATAGCCGTGTAGAAAGTCACGTGGTTAGCCAGTGAGGCAATTCGAATGGCGGAAGCATCTGCGATTTCAGAGCGGCTTTCGGCTGCGACTGCAATCACCAATTGGATAGTGCCGTTTTTCAATTCGTCCACAATATTCGGGCGCCCCTCGGAAACCTTGTTCACCACATCGCATCTGTAGCCCGCTTCGCGAATGACTTTAGCGGTACCGCGTGTCGCCACGAGCTGATAGCCTGCTTCCGTGAAGTTCTTAGCGAGCTGCGGCAGACGAGGCTTGTCTTCTTCCTTGACGGAAATGAAGACGCGCCCGGACTTAGGAATCGCAGAATCGGCACCTAACTGGCTCTTAAAGAGAGCTTCGCCGAAGCTGCGGCCGACACCCATGACCTCGCCGGTGGAACGCATTTCCGGTCCGAGCACCGGGTCAACGCCCAAGAACTTAGCAAACGGGAAAACAGCTTCCTTAACGCTGTAGTGATCGAGATCCACTTCAACCGGCTGCTTCTGATCTTCCAG
>ERZ780168.3978-NODE-3978-length-10834-cov-3.321087_pt1 | contig 10834 bp, 8 predicted proteins | sample MGYA00510981_ERZ780168 | MGnify/ENA primary metagenome ERZ780168 (study PRJEB29588, sample SAMEA2158769) | human gut metagenome | biome: human gut; feature: human-associated habitat; material: faeces | place: Denmark | collected 2008/2010 ...
CCTTTCTGGTAACAGAAGGGGCAGATGTAAACCCCATCCGAAGCAAGACCGAATAAAAGCGATACGGCGGCCCGTCGTGCTTTAGGTAGGTTGCTTGAGCCTGCTGGTAACAGCAGGACTAGATAGATAATCATCTGATACATAACCCGGCTTATAGTGCTGCTCAGTTGTTTGTAAAAATATTTGTAAAAAGAACAGGTAAAAAATGCAGATAGAAATATCGGCAGGTACAAGTGCCGCAGAAAATGTAGGAGTATGTTTTCTGCGGTGCTTTTATTATAAGAGCAAAGCTTTTAAATATTTTGGATAAAATATACAGGATTGTCCATAATACAGGATAAAAGGAAACTGTAAGACTGCTAAACTTACAGCGTAACTGTTGCAGTCCGCAGGACGGACTGTGGCAGACGGAGGCAGAACAAAGAAAAACAGGTGTTATTTTTTTACACGGAAATCTGCTTCCGGGCGAAAGCAGATTTTCTGAATAGCAGATGAGAAACCGTTTATGCGGAATCTTTGCCGCTGCTTCATGATAAAATCGCTCAGAAAGAGGTCAGTATGGATTATTTAGAGATTGAAAAGGTTATTGGACGTGAAATTATGGATTCAAGAGGCAATCCGACAGTAGAAGCGGAAGTTTATCTCGCAGACGGAACGGTTGCAAGAGGAACAGCGCCAAGCGGTGCTTCGACAGGTGAATTTGAAGCACTGGAGCTGCGTGACGGCGATAAGAGCAGATATTTGGGGAAAGGTGTACAAAAAGCCGTAGAAAATATCAATACAATTATCAACGAGGCGATAAGCGGACTGGACGCTTCTGATATTTATGCCGTTGATAAGGCAATGATTGAGGCAGACGGAACAAAGGACAAGTCCAAGCTGGGGGCAAATGCGATTCTTGCCGTATCTATTGCATGCTGCAGAGCGGCTGCGACAGCATTGGATATTCCACTGTATCGGTTCTTAGGCGGTGTCAGCGGAAACAGACTTCCGGTGCCGATGATGAATATTGTAAACGGCGGCTGTCATGCTTTATCATCAGGACTGGATGTACAGGAATTTATGGTAATGCCGGTCGGCGCACCGTCTTTTAAAGAAGGACTGCGCTGGTGCTCAGAAGTATTTCATGCGCTGGCCTCTATTTTAAAGGAAAGAGGACTGGCAACTTCTGTCGGTGATGAAGGAGGCTTTGCACCGGCACTTGCTTCCGATGAAGAAGCTATCGAAACGATTCTTGAAGCCGTAAAAAAAGCAGGCTATGAACCGGGAAAAGATTTCATGATTGCCATGGATGCGGCTTCTTCCGAATGGAAGACCAAAGAAAAGGGAAAATACAAGCTTCCGAAGGCAGGAACGGTTTATACCTCAGAGGAATTAATTGAACACTGGAAGAAGCTGGTTGAAAAATTTCCGATTATATCTATCGAAGATGCGTTAGATGAAGAAGACTGGGAAGGCTGGAAGAAACTGACGGCAGAACTTGGTGACAAGGTACAGCTTGTAGGGGATGACTTATTTGTAACGAATACCAAACGTCTGTCAAAGGGTATTTCACTGGGCTGCGGCAATTCAATCCTGATCAAATTAAATCAGATTGGCTCTGTATCTGAAACTCTGGAAGCCATTAAAATGGCACACGAAGCCGGTTACACAGCGATTGCATCCCATCGTTCCGGTGAGACAGAGGATACCACGATTGCCGATCTGGCAGTGGCATTAAATACCTGCCAGATTAAGACCGGTGCGCCTTCACGTTCTGAGCGCGTTGCAAAGTACAACCAGCTTTTACGCATTGAAGAACAGCTTGGCAGTGCGGCAGTTTATCCGGGAATGGGTGCTTTTAAAGTAAAAAGATAAGCTTTTATAAAAGATATTTGCTTATGTAAAAATGCAGCGCAAAATTTACGTTGAGATTCTATGGTAATTCCGTTATGATGAAAGAAAAGTAAAGAAGGTATTATAATGAAAAATCATCAGACGGAATTAACAGAAAATGAAGAACTGTGCGATTTGTACCGTAAGAAGGCGGAAGAACTGGTTTCGCAGATGACAATTGAGGAACTGGCAGACCAGACGTTAAACAGTGCGCCACCGATTGAACGGCTGAATATTAAAGGATATGACTGGTGGAATGAAGGACTGCACGGTGTGGCAAGAGCCGGTACGGCGACGGTTTTTCCGCAGGCAATTGGACTTGCGGCGGCATTTGACGAAGACCTGATGGAGCAGGTTGCCGATGCCGTGTCTACGGAAGGACGTGCCAAATTTAATATGCAGCAAAAATACGGAGATGTCGGGCGCTACAAGGGATTGACCTTCTGGGCGCCCAATATCAATATTTTCCGGGACCCAAGGTGGGGACGCGGTCATGAAACTTACGGCGAAGACCCGTATCTGACAGCGCGGCTTGGAATCCGCTACATAAAGGGCTTACAGGGACATGATGCACATTACTTAAAATCGGCGGCCTGTGTTAAGCATTTTGCGGTACATTCAGGCCCGGAGGGACTGCGGCACAGCTTTAACGCTGAGGTTACAAAAAAAGATTTGTATGAAACGTATCTTTCAGCATTTCATGCCTGTATTAAAGAGGCAAAGCCCGAAGCAGTCATGGGCGCGTATAACCGCGTAAACGGCGAGCCGTGCTGTGGCAGTAAGACCCTGCTTACAGACATTTTGCGGAATGAGTGGCATTTTAAAGGGCATGTTGTGTCGGACTGCTTCGCACTGCGCGATTTTTACCAGCATCACATGGTAACAAAAGATGCCGTGGAATCGGCGGCTCTGGCGATGAATAACGGCTGTGATTTAAACTGCGGACATATGTATCTGCACCTTTCGGAAGCGGTTTCGCGCGGTATGGTTTCGGAGAGCAGACTGCGGGCGGCGGTGACGAATCTGTATACCACCCGGCTGAAGCTGGGGATGGAACAGGATAGGGAACGACCGGACAATCCTTACGACAAAATTCCGTATTCTGTTGTAGATTCCGTAGAAATGCGTGAATTCAACGAAAGTGTGTCAGAGAAAACATTCGTTCTATTAAAAAATAACGGGATTCTGCCGCTGAATCGGGAAAAACTCCGGACAATCGCAGTGATTGGACCGAATGCAGACAGTAGGAGAGCGCTTGTCGGTAATTATGAAGGGACGGCATCGCGTTACATTACAATTTCCGAGGGCATACAGGATTATGTTGGGGATTCGGTCCGGGTGCTGGTGTCCGAGGGCTGTGATTTGTATAAAGAAAACTGGAAGAAGAACCGCATTGCCGAGGTGCGTGAAATGGCAGAAATGGGCGATGTTGTCATTCTGTGTCTGGGACTGGACGCAGGTATTGAAGGTGAACAAGGCGATGCGGGCAATGATTTTGCAAGCGGCGATAAGCCGGACTTAAAGCTTCCGGGAGAGCAGAATCAGATTCTTGAAGCGGCATTAGACAGTGGAAAACCTGTCGTTGTCCTACTGTTATCGGGCAGTGCGCTGGCGGTCAACACGGCACAGGAGCGTGCCGCGGCGGTCATGCAGTGTTGGTATCCGGGTGCTCAGGGCGGACGTGCGGTGGCAAGGATTTTATTTGGGGAAGTCAGCCCACAGGGACATCTGCCGGTTACATTTTATAAAAGCACGGAAGAACTGCCGGAATTTACGGATTATTCCATGAAAAACAGAACTTACCGCTATATGAAGCAGGAAGCATTGTATCCGTTTGGCTACGGACTTACTTATACTTCATTTTCGTATGATAATATGGAATGTGGCGCAGGCAGGCAGACGTTTCAGAAAATGAAAGCCGGAGAAAAAATACAGCTTCCGGTTTCTGTGCGTGTGTGCAATACCGGAAACTTTGACTGTGCCGAAACCGTTCAGGTTTATGTAAAGGCTTTGTGTGATGGCAGTCCGAATCCGCAGTTAAAGGGCTTTGGCAAAGTCTTTTTAAAGGCGGGGGAAGAAAAGCAGGTAACGGTCTGGTTATCAGAAGAGGCTTTTGAACTCTACGATGAAAATGGGCAGATCTATTTTACCGATGAGGGCTATACCGTTTATATTGGCGGAAGCCAGCCGGATACAAGAAGCCGGACATTGACAGGAACCATTCCGCTCAGGCAGAATTTATGGTCGGAAGTGGTAAATAATACTTGAATTTATAGGAAATAACGTATTTGCAGCATTGCATATGTCTGTTTTTTGCGTTTATTAAGAGTTTTATGTGTTAAATTTGTTCACACGGTGGAATTCGTGCTGCAGGCATTTCGAATTCTGTTTTTGCCGCAGGACTGGCTGGAAACAGTCTACGGTATTTCCGGTGTTAAAAATGTCTGCGGAATGGAGCTTAGGTATGAAAAATTTACAAAAGTTGCAAATGATATTTCAAAGAATCTTACTGCAACGGTAAAAAAAGGAAAAGATGCAGTATATACACTGGCAGACGGCAGTGCCAATGTCAACTCGGCAGCTGCACAGATGGCTCAGATTGTAGAAGAATCTGTGAAGTCAACGGTAACGGTGATGGATAAGGTCAATGCGGCAACAGAAGAAGTTCATAGAAACAATGAACTTGCCGGACAGCTGGAGCAGGGATTTGATAATGTGAAAGACGCTGTTAATAAGGGAAATGCAGCAGTTGAAGAGGCGAAAAGCATTATAATGTCTGTTGAAAATACAGTTGGCGCTGCGCACAAGACGACCGGTGCACTGCTGACCGAAATGAAACATATTACAGATATTCTCGGGGAAATTAATTCCATTGCATCACAGACCAATCTGTTATCACTCAATGCTTCAATTGAAGCAGCAAGAGCAGGCGAACACGGAAAAGGATTTGCCGTGGTTGTAGATGAAATTCGTGCCTTATCAGAAGAAAGTGCAAAATCAGCAGGTAATATCCAGGATATATTAAAATGGCTTACCGATATGACAAAGCAGGTAGATGAAGAAATTACAACCGGTACGAATGCAGCGGCAGAAAGCGTTACAACGATTAACGGTCTGCTCGGATATTTTGAAAATATCAATCATGCAACCAATGATGCGAGTAGTATTGTAAGTGAAGAATATGATATTATTGAAAATATCAAAGAAAGTTTTGAAATAAATAAATAAAAAGAATATAATTAAAATATAAAAAAACAGTTAAAGGGGTGTTGGTATTGAATAATCTGATTGAGTTTTTGAAGCAGGAAGGTGTTTCAGCACAGCTTGTAGAAGAAGTCCGGCATTATTCAGAAGAACATACTGTAGATGAAGCATTAAAAAAACGTATTCCTGTACCACATTTTCATTATTATGGCAATAAGGTATGGGAAGAGGCTCTTGCAGTGCTTCTGTGTGGCAGAAATCTTTTGCTGGCAGGCAACGGGAAAAAATGTGCTTGCACAGAATCTTGCAGCAGTTTTTGAACGTCCGGCATGGGATATTTCCTTCCATGTTAATATGGATGCGGCTGCGCTGATAGGTTCTGATACATTTCGCGATGGCAGGGTTACATTCAGACCCGGACCGGTGTATTGTTGTGCACAAAGCGGCGGCTTTGGGATTCTCGATGAAATCAATATGGCAAGGAATGAAGCACTTGCAGTCTTACATTCTGTACTTGATTTCAGACGTGTAATTGATGTTCCAGGATATGACAGGATAGAGGTTGCAGATGATACACGTTTTATTGCTACGATGAATTATAATTATGCAGGTACAAGGGAATTAAATGAGGCACTTGCCTCAAGATTTGTAGTTATACAGATGCCGCCACTGGCAAAGGAAGATCTTGAGAGACTGTTAAAGGATCAGTTCCCTTCACTGGTTACTAAGTATAACAAACAGTTTGCACTTTTATTTAATGAACTTCAGAAAAAATGTGAAAATGGTGAACTTACAGAGAAAGCTTTGGATCTGCGTGGATTAATTGATGCTATAAGTCTTATAAAAAAGGGTATTCCAATCAGGGATGCATTGGATCTTGGAATTACCAATAAGATATTTGACAGCTATGAAAAAGAGCTTATACGTGATGTCATAGCTTCAAGGTTTCCCTTAAAGCTGCATAATACGGAGGTGTTTGAATAATGCGTACCATTTCTTATACTGCTAAGGAAAGACGGGCTGCTAATCAGGTATGGAATGCGGCGGAACGCTATAATTTTGATCCATTGTTTCTGGCTGTTGAAACAGGGGATTTAGATTCAGATTTATATATGAATCTTATAATTGGACTGGCATATAAGTATTATGGTGAAAAGGCAATCAGCACTTTATTTGGTTATTGGAACGGAGATATCAGTCAGGCTATGCTGGATGATCTGACATGGCTTTATCTGGAACATGTACTGTATACAGAGGAAGCATTAAAACGTCCGTCTATGACTGATTTACGGGTTTATTATGGAAAGGCTTTTTTTGCAGGTGAATATAAGCTGTCGAGGCAGGAGTGGATGAGCAAAAACCGGCTTGTATATAATATGCAGTCAGCCAGATGGAGCAGTGTGTCAGGGAAAAAGAAGGTTCTGCTGACACCAAATGAACAAAAGCTGTATGCAGAACTGACACCACAGATAATGCCTGAAACAGACCGGTTGATAGATACTGTGCTGGCAATTTATCGCAAATTTAATCTTTTTGATGGCGTAAAACATGAAAAAAAAGCGTTGCGACTGCATTTTACAGGGGCATTTGCCCGGATAATGACAAGAATAATGCCAGTCAGCTCTGTAAGAAATAATCATGTAATGGTTATGCGTTCTTCTGAGGCGGACAATATGACTGGTGGAGCAGCTTACAGTAAAAAGAAAGATAATATAACATATAAGAAAGAAAATGATGACTGCTCTTATATTGAGAATTGTTTTGGAAGATCTGTTATATCAGAGCAGACTCTTATTAAAATAGAAAAAGAACTGTGTACAGGCAGTCATACAGGATGCCATTTATGGTTTACAGATGGAAAATATATAACAAATAAAAATATACCGAAGGAATTTCTTCATTTAAGAGAACAGTCACAGCTGCAGGTTGAAAGAAATCATTCATATTATAATAAAAATGTACGGCTTTATGATAGTCTTATTGCACATATGGTTGAACAAATCCGTAATAGCGAATATATAAGTCAGAAGACAGATGTAATATCAGGGCAGAGCGGAAGGCTTGATACAACTAAAGTATGGCGTGCAGAATATATAGAAGATAACAGGATTTTTCACACATATGAAGATGATAATCAACCGTCCTTTACAGTGGATCTGCTTCTTGATGCATCTGCTTCAAGGCTTCAGTATCAGGAAATGCTTGCTGCGCAGGGAGTAATTATTTCCAAAAGCCTCGTGAAATGTAATATACCGGTCAGGGTAACAAGATTTTGCAGTGTTAGAGGATATACAGTTTTTCATATATTGAAGTCTTTTAGGGATAAGAAATGCGACAATATTTTCAATTATTATGCTGCCGGTTGGAATCGTGATGGTCTTGCTTTTCGGGGAATTGGTAAAATCCTTGATATGAACCCGGGGGTGGCTGACAGGCACCTTGTGATTATTTTAACAGATGCTGCGCCTAATGACAGCCAGCGTATTCTGCCATCACAGGACAGCCCGTTTGGACATGATTATAGCGACGATATTTCTGTTAATGATGCAGCCAATGAGGTACGTGCACTGCGTGATAAAGGAATACATGTATCAGCTGTTTTTATGGGAAATGATGCGGCGGCCAATAGCGCAGAAAAGATATATAGAAAAGAATTTACAAGAATACGTCGTATTGATGAGCTGGCAAAGGCGGCAGGAAGACTTATACAAAAAGAGATTCAGTCGTTGACAAGATAATTGCAAATGTGTATATGATTAGGAATGGAGATAATAGGGTGTGGGTATTTTATATTTTTAATATAATTGTGAAAAATGTATATATACATAAAATGACAACTAATATAAAATAAAAAAACAAAAGAAATGGAGAATGTAATGTACTGTAAAAATTGCGGAATGAAACTGGAGAATGGGGCTAAGTTCTGCGGCAGATGTGGAATGCCAGTCGATAATGAGATTTTTGAATGAAAAAATACTTGATTATATGGAGAGGACAATAATTAAGAAAAGAGGGTCATTATGAAAAGTAAGCAGAATGTAAGACATTACCTGTTTGACGTGGAAATGCTAAGACGAAGATTATTAAGACCATATTTTATAGAACTTGGACTGACAGTTGGACAGGGGCAGCCACGCATATTATATGAGTTAAGAAAATGTGATGGAATGAGCCAGAAAGAATTGTCAGATGCCTGCCTTATAGAGGTGACTACGATGTCAAGAACGCTTGACAGATTAGAGAGTATGGGACTTATTAAAAGACAGAATAATCCAGAGTGTAGGCGTTCGTGGATTATATCTTTAACAGAAGAAGGAAAGGAAAAAGCTGACAGGGTATCTGATATATTTGATATGGCTGAGGAAGTGTTCCGCAAAGGTATAGGCGAAGAAGAGCTTAACAGTATGTGTGCAACGCTTGAAAAGATAGAGAATAATCTTAATGAAGCTATAGAGGAGCAAAGCACGGAGGGGAATAATTAACAGGTAATAGTATCTGATAATAGTATTCAATTATATTATTTTCAAATTATATTGCAAAGTAGTATTATTTGTATTACAATAACTAATACAAATAATACTACTTTTTTATTTGCCTTATTAATAAGATTGTGAAAAGGTTATATTTGTTTAATGTAAGGTTCATAAGATATCGGTTAGGTCAATTCTATGTTGTGAATATTGTGTCAGGAAAGGAGTTAATACAATGATTATTGAATTAGATATGAATAGCAGTACACCTATATATGTCCAGCTTCGTAATCAGATTGTAATGGGAATTGGGCGTGGTGAATTAAAGCTTGGCGAGAGCCTGCCAACGGTAAGACAGCTTGCACAGGATATTGGAGTTAATACAATGACAGTGAATAAAGCGTACCAGATATTAAAGACAGAAGGATATATTAAAATTGACCGCAGGCACGGAGCAATAGTATCAGATAATATTGATATGGATATTGTATTCAGGGAAAAGCTTGAAAATGAACTTGAATTATTATTAGCAGAAGCAGCTATCAATGGAATGGATAAGAACGATTTTCTTAGTATGTGCAATGAAATATATTCAAAAATCAAAGTGTCAGGTGACAGTGAACCAAAGACAACATAAATACAAAAGTAAAAGCATTTTGGTGATTGGACGGGGAGGATAATATTATGGAAATAGCATTGTTTATGATAGCTTTAGTAACCAATATATTTACAATTTTAATTCTGAGATTTGGATTTATAGGCAATTATGAATATAAGCAGGGAATGCTTCTTGGTGTTCATATACCACAGGAGAATATTGGTGATGAAGAAGTAGTAAGCCTTATGGAAAAGGCAAAGCGTAATTATAAAATATTCCAGAATGTTAATGTGGTTCTTGGTATAGTGATATGTTTTGTGAATTTTCTTAATATGATAATATTTGTGCTTATCTGGTGTGTGTGGCTGATTGGTTATGCTGTAGGCATAGAATTACTGATTATTATGCCACATAGGAAAATGTATGATATAAAGATTAAGAATAAATGGGTTATAGAAAGCCAGAAAAGGATATATGCAGATACTTCCCTGTCAGTGGACGGAGAAGAAGTTAAGATGTATTATCATTTAATAACGATAGGTGCTGAGATTGTTACAGGCATTATTCTATGGGCAGTAAAGGGCAGGACAAAGGATTTTAATCAGGCACTTATATTATTACTTATTACATTGCTTGTATCGTTGATATCATTTGTATTTAATGTGGCATTTAATAAAAGAGAAAGAACTGTATACAGTAAAGATACAACTGTTAATCAGGCAGTCAACAAGACTGTTAAAAAATATATATTTAAAGGAATGTTAATAACTAACATAATCAATGCTTTATCGTGGCTTTATATATTTATTGAATATATCGGACATAGCAGAATAACAGATGCAGACTATTATGTGTATATGGGAATTCAATTTATGTATACACTTGTTATTTTATGGATGATTATTATTATTGGAAAGAAGAAAGAGGAGATACTTAACAGAGATAACGAGCCGTTATATGTAGATGATGATGAGTATTGGAAAACTGGATTCTATAATAACCCTGCTGATCCTAAAGTATTAGTCAAGAACAGACTGAGTGATACGAATTATTCATTCAATCTTGGTAATAAAGCTGGAAAAGCAATAATGTGGTCGCTTGAGGCTGTCGTTGCCGGATTTATTATATGGTTTGTGGCTATTATGATACCATATATTAATGTCCATATAGATACAGAAATTAAAGATAATTACTTCACGGTAAAAGCTGTGGGATATGAGTTCTCAATCAATATTGATGATATTGAGGAAGTACAGCTTATGGATAAAATGCCTAAAGACAGCTTTACAAGAACTAATGGCGGGGCAACAGAGGAGTATAACATAGGTAATTATAAAGGTAATACATATGGAAAATGTATGCTTTTTATATGGAATGGCTATGGACCTGTGGTTATGATAAAGGGAGATAACAAGACAGTATTTGTTAATTATAAAGAAGATGGAGCAGCATTAAAGCTTTATGAGCAGTTGTCTGGTGCAGATAAAATATGACTACTTCGTAGTCACTTAGAAGTTTCTTCGAAACTTCGTATGCGTGGAAAAGCTGCGCAAAAAATAAGATATAATGAGCATATCAAAATTGCATTTTACATTTAATGATAAAAGATGTATAATCTGTGTTAATGAAAACCTAATTAATAAATATCGCGATAGATTAGATTTCACTATTTATATTTATAAGGGAG
>ERZ780168.3986-NODE-3986-length-10804-cov-2.710671_pt1 | contig 10804 bp, 7 predicted proteins | sample MGYA00510981_ERZ780168 | MGnify/ENA primary metagenome ERZ780168 (study PRJEB29588, sample SAMEA2158769) | human gut metagenome | biome: human gut; feature: human-associated habitat; material: faeces | place: Denmark | collected 2008/2010 ...
GGCGGCAGGCAGTGCCATGTCGCTGAACTGGCGGATTTCGAGGCGTTGCAGAAGAACTGCCAGTTTGCGTTCGGCGTGCTCTACGACGATGCTTCGACCGAGACTTCGCTGAACCTGTCGGACGTGAACGGCTATGCCTATTACAATGCGAGCAACACGAACAAGGGCATGCGCGGCTGTTTCGTCTTCAATCCTGCGGGAAGTCTCAATTCGGGCGGCGCCGGGGCCAATATCTTCTTCCCGGTGGGCGTGTCCGGATACGGCCGCCGGAAGCATTGCGCCCAGGAGAATGGAAAGTACGGCGTATTGCGTTACGCCGCCCGCAGCGCACTCTATACCTCTTCCGATGTACGTTATCGTCCGCTTTTCCATACCATCTACACCAATTTCGGGGGACTCTACTGGTGCAACCGGCAGTCGAACGGAACCTCCTCGTGGGACATCAATGTTTCGACATACGATTTCAACCATTTCGGGTCGAATGCGTTTCTGATAAGCGACTGGACTGCCGGCGACGGTCCCAATGTCAGCGACGCCTGCTTCGTCCGTCTGGTGGAGTAGGCGGGGACAGGGCGCCGGGTGCGATTTGCCGGAATTGATGCCCGCAACCGCCTTTTTGTCCGTTTGCCGGGGCCGATCGCATTCGCCTCGGGCATCCGGAATTTCGCGGAGGACGAATCCGGCATCCGCCGCGAACAACGAAAAAGCCTTGTAAACGATCCGTTTACAAGGCTTCTTTGGTTTGTTCCTTCGAACTCTGCGGTGCGTAGGGGATTTTAATCCTCCGGCGAAATGCACCGTTTATCAGTAGGTTACGCTTGCTTTTGCAGTTTCGGGTCACAACGTGGTTATGCCGTTTCGACGCTCGAAAATCGACGTCCGCGAATGCCCGTCCTTCAAAGAACTTTCACGGTTCAAATGTAACCTATCTTTACAGAGTATCCAAATTTATAACCTAAAAATGTCTCAAATTTTACGGTTGTAAAAAGCGGTATTCGTCATATGATTGATAGATATTTTTTACCGATTGCCGGCAGATATGTTTCGAGCATATCGCTTGTTTTTATCCGCAAGCTGCACGTGTTGTCGTTGGGGTGGCAGACGAAATAATCCGACTCTGCCACCTCCTTATCTATCAGCAGTTGTATTTGGTTATTCGTGTCGAATAACAATCCGAGAGGGCTGACAGTTCCCTGTTTCGCATGAAGAAGCTCGTCCAATTCTTTTCCCGATGCGAACGACAGATGAGAACAGCCGATACATTCCGAGAGTTCTTTGGACGACAGACGCTTGTTGCCAGGAAGCAATACCATGTAGTATTCCTTTTTGCGGGAGCGCAACAACAAGCACTTGCAGGGCATGGCGTCCAGTTTGCCGGCAATCTCCAAACCTGCCTCCACCGTATAAATCGGTTCATGAACCGATTTGCGACAGGCTATTCCCAACTCTTCGAGTTTGGCGACGATCATATCACTCGTTTTTCCCATACTCGGCTGTAAGTAAATCCATATCGTTGAAGTAGTCGATGCACATGGAATGGCGTACTTTGTCGAGCGTCTCGGCAGCCACGGTGCGAGCCGTCTCGCTACCCTGACGGAGCATGCTGAATACGGCCGGAATGTCCTGTTCGTATTCTTTGCGACGACTGCGTATCGGAGCCAGTTCCTCCTGAAGAATCGCGTCGAGGAATTTTTTGACTTTTACATCACCCAATCCCCCGCGTCGATAGTGTGCCTTGAGTTCTTCGAGAGAACCGTATTCCGGCAGGTATTGCATAAAATGCTGCGGTCGGCAAAAGGCATCGAGATAGGTAAATACAGTATTCCCCTCGACTTTTCCGGGATCGGTTACCCGCAGATGATCCGGGTCGGTAAACATCGTTTTGACACGTTTGCTCACGTCGCTCTCCGAATCGGAAAGATAGATGCAGTTGCCGAGCGACTTCGACATCTTGGCCTTGCCGTCGGTACCGGGCAGACGCAGGCAGGCCGAATTGTCGGGGAGCAGTATTTCCGGTTCTACGAGCGTATCGCCGTAGGTGGCGTTGAAACGTCGGACGATTTCGCGTGCCTGTTCGATCATCGGTTCCTGATCTTCTCCGGCCGGAACAGTCGTAGCGTTGAATGCCGTGATATCGGCAGCCTGACTGATCGGATAGGTAAAGAACCCTACTGGAATATTCGCCTCGAAGTTGCGCATCTTGATTTCGGTTTTGACCGTAGGATTCCTTTGCAGGCGCGACACCGTTACGAGATTCATGTAGTAGAATGACAACTCGCACAGTTCCGGCACCTGCGATTGTATGAAAATCGTGCTTCGGGTCGGGTCGATACCGCAGGCAAGATAATCGAGCGCTACCTGAATGATGTTTTGACGTACTTTCTCCGGATTGTCGGCATTGTCAGTCAATGCCTGCGCATCGGCGATCATGATGTAGATTTTATCGAAGCCTCCCGAATTTTGGAGTTTGACACGGCGTTTCAACGAGCCGACATAGTGTCCGAGATGAAGACGGCCGGTCGGCCGGTCGCCGGTAAGTATAATTTTATCCATGATTGAAATAGATTATTGATTCATTTTATTGCGGAATTCCTGCGGTGAAATGCCCTCCATCCGTCGAAAAAAACGATACATATACGACGGATCTTTGAAGTGCAGTCGTGTCGCTATGTTTTTATCCGTCCAATCCGTATTGGACAGATAGTTTTTTATTGCCGTCAGGACCTGTCGGTCTATCAGATTTTTGGGCGATTCGTTCAGCACTTTGAACGTCACCTTATACAGATAGGATGTCGATATGCAAAGTTTATCGGCATAGAATGCGACGTCCCGATGGTCGAGGTGGTATTTGGCAACAAGTTCAAGGAGGTTGGAAGCCAGCATCCTCGACCGATTGTCTTCTTTCAAGAACGAATCGTTTCCTGCAATCTGGAGTTCGGAATCTATCACCATCAACAAGTTGTGGACGCAGTTTTTCAAAACTTCGAGTTTGTAACTTTCGATAACATGATTCATGACCCACGTTACTTGCTGCCACCATGTGCGGATTTGGAGCAATTGCCTGTCGTTCAACGGAAATACAGGAGAATTATAAATAAAATTCCATAACCGACTCGTCGTGACTTTATAGATAGGTTCTTCGACGAGATTATAGGGAAGCGTGATCACTATACATTCGAATTGTGCGGACACCTGCTCGAACATGACGATGTTGTCATAGAACATGACTCCCAGATATCCTTTGCGCATCGAATAGAGCTGATAGTTGATTTTACACTTTGCGCAACCAATATGGCGCACCCTTTTATGAAGAATCGCTTACCGCAATACGCTCTCATGTCGGAAATGTCGAGCGAGCACGCTTCCGAGAGATTGCCGGTATCCGATATTGAATTGACCATATTCGAGTTCTTTTGTGACAAAGTTATCGAATTCTTCCATACGAAGCACTGTGATTCCCGAAAAGTACCCGACACCGAAATAAAATGAACGTACGGGATGTATTTGTCCCGAAAAGCACCCGACATGGAAATAAAATGCAATCCGTCGGCACGAGACCATTTTCTACCTTTGCCCGCTGAAAAAAAGGAATTATGGATAAAACCGAATCGATAACAATGGACTTTGGAAAAGATAACGTTACCTCGTTGTTTTTCAAGTTATTCTTTCCTACCCTTCTCGGCATGTTGAGCATGGCTGCCGTTACAGCGATAAATGGGGCGTTCGTCGGGCATGGAGTAGGAAGCGACGGTCTTGCAGCCGTCAACATCACCGTGCCCTTATGGATGGTTTTTTCGGGATTGGGGCTGATGTTCGGGGCCGGATGTTCGGTCGTGGCTTCGTCTATGTTGGCAAATTCCGATGCGAATGCTGCAAAACTCCACGTTGCAGTCGCATTCTCGTTCGCCAGTGCGATTACTGTCGCCGTATCCGTTGCGGTAATGTGTTTCCCGACCGCCACCGCCCGTCTTTTCGGAGCCTCCGAGTATCTGCTGCCGCTCGTAAGGGATTACCTCGCATTGGTCATGCCGTGTTTCGTGTTCCAGATGTGGAGTGCCATCGGTCTTTTTATCATTCGTTTGGACGGAGCGCCGAAGGTGGCCATGTGGTGCAATATCATCACGGCCATCTTGACACTCGGAGGCGACTATATGATGATTTATGTATGGGAAAAAGGATTGCAGGGAGTGGCCGTTTCGACTTGTATTGCCATTGTTACAGGCGGGCTGATCGCGGCAATTTACATTCTTTTTTATGCCAAACAATTACGCTTCGCATGGGCATCGTTACGCTGGAGTTCTTTCGAATGTATTCTCCGAAGTATCGTATATCAGTGCAAAATCGGTTCGGCATCGCTGTTAGGAGAACTGATGCTTGCTGTTCTGGCATTTGTGGGCAACTATGTTTTCATGCGCTATCTCGGGGACAACGGTGTCGGAGCATTCGGTATCGCTTGTTATTATACGCCTTTTATTTTTATGATTTCGAATGCAATCATCCAGTCGGCACAACCGATTATCAGTTATAACAACAGCCGCAAGGCGTATGACCGCGTAGTACAAATCAAGCGTCTGTTATTCATTGCCGCTTTTATCGCAAGTTTATTGTTGACGCTCGTATTCGTGTTTATGCCCGATATGCTCGTCCATTTCTTTGTCGGCAAAGGCGATGCGGCTGCCCCGATAGCTATCGGGGGATTCCCTTATTTTGCGGCAGGCATTGTCTTTTTCATTCTCAATGTCTGTATCATCGGATATTTTCAAAGTCTTGAAATAATGGGACCGGCGCTCGTATTGATGTCTCTTAGGGGTTTCGCTCTGCTTGTTCCGGCTTTTCTGATTTTACCGAAGTGTTTGGGAACTTCCGGCATTTGGCTCGCCATGCCGATTTCCGAAGCTGCTACATTCATGTTCAGTGTCTATTTCCTTTCGAGAATCAAAAATAAACGATAATATGAGAACTGTTGAATTTTTATTGCCGGTCATCTTCTCGGCCGTGTTGGTCTCTTGCGGCACCAGACAGGAGAAACAGCCTGCCGTGAATTATTCGGTAATGGAGGTAAAGCCTGCAGACATCACCTTGAACGAATCTTTCTCGGCATCGGTAAGAGGTCGTCAGGACATCGAAATTTATCCCCAAGTGTCGGGTACGATCACGAAAGTTTGCGTGACCGAAGGAGAGCATGTAAAAAAAGGACAGGAGTTGTTCATCATCGACCAAGTTCCCTATTATGCTGCCTTGCAAACGGCCTCTGCCAATGTGGAAGCGGCGAAAACGAACGTCGAAACCGCACGTATCGAATTGGAGAGCAAGCAAATGCTTTTCGACGAAAATGTCGTGTCGGAATACGATTTGTCGAATGCCAGGAATGCCTTCCATGTCGCCTCCGCCCGCTTGAAACAGGCGGAAGCGGAAGAACTCAACGCGCGGAACAGCTATTCCTACACGACCGTCATCAGTCCCGCAGACGGGGTCGTCGGTATATTGCCGTTCCGGACAGGCGCTCTGGTCAATCCCCAGCTTTCGCAGCCCTTGACTACCGTGTCGGACAACTCCGTGATGTATGTCTATTTTTCGCTTTCCGAGAAGGAACTCCAGTCGATGATCCGCAAATACGGTAATATCGAAAAGATGATTGCCCGGATGCCCGAAGTGCGTTTGCAGTTGAGCGACGGTACGATGTATGAAACGGCCGGACGGGTGGAATCGGTAAGCGGCGTACTGAATCAGGCTACCGGCAGCGGACAGATAAGGGCGGCCTTCGACAACGAAAGCGGTATTCTGCTGACCGGAGGAACCGGCAATGTCATCATCCCTCACACGATTGCCGATGCGATCAGCATACCTCAAAGCGCCGCATATGAATTGCAGGACAAGTTGTTCGTGTACAAAGTGATCGACGGCAAAGCCCAATCCGCCCCGATAACCGTCCATCCGATAAGCGACGGGAAAAGCTATACGGTTCTGTCGGGACTCTCCGCCGGAGATATAATCGTAACCAAAGGCGTAGGTATGATTAAAAACGGCGATGCCGTAGTCGTAAACGAAAAGGAGGTTAAGCAATGAATCTGCGTTTTTTCATCGACCGACCGGTATTTTCCATCGTCATATCGGTTACTATCGTACTGCTCGGCGTCATTGCACTGACGACATTGCCCGTTGAACAATATCCCGACATCGCACCTCCGACGGTGCAGGTGACCACGTCGTATCCCGGAGCCAATGCGGAAACCGCCCAAAAGGCTGTTCTCGTACCTTTGGAGGAGGCCATCAACGGTGTGGAGAACATGGATTATATTCAGTCCAACACCTCGAACTCCGGCGAAGTGTTCATTCAGGTGTTTTTCAAGCAGGGGGTCGATCCCGATATGGCTGCGGTAAACGTACAGAATCGTGTGTCGAAAGCAATGGGCAGTCTTCCGTCCGAAGTTACCAGAATCGGCGTGCAAACGCTCAAACAGCAGAAATCGACCCTCAAGGTTTTCGGCGTTTACAGCCCCGACAATCGCTACGACCGGCAGTTTATCAATAACTATGTAAATATCAACATAGAGCCTCGTATCAAACGTATTCCGGGCGTGGGCGAATTCACGCTCATGGGATCGCCTTATGCCATGCGTATCTGGCTGCGACCGGATGTAATGGCGCAATACAACTTGATACCCGGTGATGTTACGACCGCCATAGAACGGCAAAACCTCGAAGCGGCGACGGGCGCATTCGGCGAAAACCATGATAACGCTTACGAATATACCATCAAATACAGGGGCCGTTTCACGACTCCGCTGCAATTCGAGAACATCGTTATCAAAGCTCTTCCCGACAGCGAGGTCTTGCGTCTGAAGGATGTGGCGAGAATACAGCTCGGAGACGAGGCTTACACGTACAACACGCAGGTCAACGGTTGTAACGGAACCGTAGGCGAGGTATTTCAGAGTGCAGGTTCCAATGCGACGGAGGTCGTAAACCGTATCGACGCGCTTCTCGATGAGATATGTCAAGAGCTTCCGGAGGGGTTGGAAATCGTCGATCTTCAAAGTGTGAACGACTTCCTCTATGCGTCGATCGACAATGTATTGTGGACGCTCGTCGCAGCCGTTATTCTTGTGGTATTTATCGTTTATCTGTTTCTTCAGGATTTGCGGGCGACGTTGATTCCCACCATTTCTATTCTGGTGGCGCTGATCGGAACGTTCGGATTCATGGCGGTGGCCGGTTTTTCCATCAATCTGCTTACGCTGTTCGCTCTCGTCCTTGCCATCGGCACGGTGGTGGACAATGCAATCGTGGTCGTGGAGGCCGTACAGGCTAAGTTCGACATCGGATATAAATCCTCCTACATGGCGGCCAACGATGCCATGAAAGGGATTACCTCAGCGATCATTACCTCTACGCTGGTATTTATGGCCGTGTTTATTCCCGTCTCCATGATGGGTGGTACATCGGGTGTGTTTTATACTCAATTCGGTATTACGATGGCTGTAGCCGTCGGCATCTCGGCTGTGAACGCCCTGACGCTTTCCCCGGCCTTATGTGCGATGTTGATGAAACCATACATCAATGAAGACGGAACGGTCAAACGCAATTTTTCGATGCAATTCCGCGAAAAATTCAATACCGTCTTTTCAAGGGCGCAGTCCAAATATGTACGCGGGGTTATCTACTGTTGCCGCCATCGCGGTCTGACATGGCTTACGCTTGTCCTTTCCATCGTGTTCCTCGTCTATCTGATGAAGACGACCAAAACAAGCCTTATCCCCGACGAGGATACTGGAACGGTCATGATAAGTATCAGTACGAAAGCCGGAACATCGCTCGAAGGTACTACCCGAATCATGAACGAAATACAGACGGAGATTCAAACATTACCGCAAGTATTGAATTATGCGGTGATTGCAGGTTATTCTTTCGACGGTGCAGGTCCGAGTCAGGGACTTATCATTCTTTCGCTGAAAGATTGGTCGGAGCGCAAAGGCAAGGAAAACAGCGATGTAACATTGGTAAACTATATAAATGGAGAACTCAGCGCACGGCACCCCGATGCTACTATTTTCGCCGCAGCCCCTCCAATGATAAACGGGTTCGGCATGACCAGTGGTTTCGAACTGCATTTGCAAAACCGCGCAGATCATCCGATCGCCGAACATACCCGGGTAGCCCATGAATTCATGAAAGCATTGACCGACCGTCCGGAAATAGCGACTGCATTTTCTTCGTTTTCGGCCGACTATCCGCAATTCGACCTCGATATTGATGCGGTACAATGCGAGCGGTTGGGCATTTCTCCTGCGGATGTACTGGCAACGATTTCCGGCTATTATGGAGGAAATTACATTTCCAATTTCAACCGTTTTTCGAAATTGTATCGTGTGATGATACAGGGTGAGCCCTCGCAGCGTATTACGCCGGAATCTCTCAACCGGATTTATGTGCGAACTGCAAGCGGCGAGATGGCTCCCGCAGGTCAATTCGCCAGATTAACGAAAACATACGGACCGCAAACCCTCAACCGCCTCAATCTGTACGGCTCCATCGTTATAAGCGGTGGCGCAGCCGACGGATACTCCACGGGAGAGGTAATTGAGGCGATAGCTGAGGTTGCCGAGCAGAGCCTTCCTCAAGGATATGCTTACGAGTTCGGCGGATTGTCGCGCGAAGAGAGCCAGTCCGAAAGCAATACCGTCGTCATATTCGCCATTTGCTTCGTGCTCGTGTTCCTTATTTTGAGTGCGCTTTACGAGAGCTTCAGCATCCCGTTGGCCGTTGTTCTCGCCATACCTTTCGGACTTATGGGCAGCTTCCTGTTTGCTCGGGTGATGGGACTGGAGAACAATATTTATATGCAGACCGGTCTTATCATGCTGATCGGTCTGCTGGCGAAGACTGCAATCCTTATCACGGAGTATGCGGTCAAACGCCGCCATGCAGGCATGTCGCTCATACAGGCGGCGGTAGGTTCCGCCAAAGTCCGTCTGCGGCCTATCCTGATGACTGCCCTGACTATGATTTTCGGTTTGTTGCCTATGATGGTTTCGACGGGTGTCGGAGCCAACGGCAATCGCACGCTCGGTTCGAGTGCCGTTGGCGGTATGCTGATCGGAACAATAGCCTTGCTGTTCATCGTTCCCGTGCTGTTTATTTTCTTCGAGTATGTTCAAGAGAAAATTAAACCGCTGCAAACGGAACGCAGCGAATCATGGACGATCCGAGCAGAAATGGAAGAGTTGAAAATATCGAAAAAAGAAAAATCGGAATGAAAAAGATAATTTGTTTAATCACGGTCGTATGCTTGATTACAAGTTGCGGTGTATATCGGAAATACCAACGTCCGCAGGTCGAGACCGACGGACTGTACCGGGATATTCCTGTGGAAGATACCGTAACGATGGCCTCGCTTTCGTGGCGCGAACTGTTTGCCGACCCGCAATTGCAGACGCTTATCGAAAAAGGACTGGAACGGAATACCGACCTGCGTATCGCCCGCCTGCGTGTCGAAGAGGCGGAAGCCGTACTGAAGAACGCCCGCCTTTCCTATCTGCCGTCCGTGTCGCTGAATCCCGAAGGGGGCATCGGCCGTTACAACGGAGCGACGACCAAGACCTACAACCTCGGAGCATTGACCAGTTGGGAGGTCGACATCTTCGGCAAGGTGACCAACGCCAAACGGGGAGCGCGGGCAGCCCTCGAAAGCAGCAGAGCTTACGAACAAGTCGTGCAGACGCGGCTCGTGGCGACCGTGGCGAACAGCTACTATACGCTGCTCATGCTCGACAGGCAGCTCGCTGTTAATGAGCGGACGCTTGCCACGTGGGAAAAGTCCGTTAAGGAGCTCGAAGTGCTGAAACAAGCCGGCAAGTCGAACGATGCAGCCGTCTTGCAGGCACGGGCGAACCGCATGGCGCTCGAATCGTCGGTGCTTGCGTTGCGGCGGAGTATCCATGAGACCGAAAATGCCCTCTCCGTATTGCTTGCAATGCCGCCCGCAGCCATCGAACGCGGGACGTTGGAGGGGCAGCGGTTTTCCGAAGAGGTATCCGTAGGCGTGCCGTTGCAACTGCTGGCCAATCGTCCTGACGTAAGACAGTCGGAATACAATCTGGCACAGGCTTTTTATGCCGTCAATGCCGCACGGGCGGCATTCTATCCGAGCCTTACGCTTTCGGGAACGCTCGGCTGGACGACCAACGGAGGCGTGGTAACGAATCCCGCGGCATGCTGCGGCCGTTGTTCATCTCGACGAACCTTACGCGCGAACAACTGCTTCGCCGTTACGGAGAGCGGACTTTCGACCGGCTGACGCGCTTGTGCCGTCCGGTGAAGTTCGAGGGCGAGAGCCTGCGCTGACATAAGAAGTTGTTTAACGCTTTTTACAAATCAATCTTATGGCTCTTTTTGGTCTATTTATCCGCTTTTGCTCGTCAAATGGGAGCCGCCATTCTCCTCACAAAACCGAATAAATATTCTCAAAAAATAACTAATAATCTTCATTCGCAAAAAGCATTGAACAACTTCTAAAAAACAGAACACGATATGAAACTGCAACGAATCATTCATCATTTGGAAGACGGCCGCCGCAAGTATGTGACCCATAACGGCGAGATGGAGAAATGGACGGAGGTCGAAATTGAAAACCTCCGCCGCAATACGGAACAGCACGGTCCGGCAGCCTATACCGCCGACTTCGCCAAGTACGGCATCTCTGCCCGCGAGCTTCGCGAACGCTATCCCGATGCGAAGATTATCCGCATCGTCGGCTTCGAGACCGAGGATCATGACCTGCCGTTGAACTCCGCAATCATCTTCT
>ERZ780168.3989-NODE-3989-length-10798-cov-6.632505_pt1 | contig 10798 bp, 10 predicted proteins | sample MGYA00510981_ERZ780168 | MGnify/ENA primary metagenome ERZ780168 (study PRJEB29588, sample SAMEA2158769) | human gut metagenome | biome: human gut; feature: human-associated habitat; material: faeces | place: Denmark | collected 2008/2010 ...
CTGCGCCAGCACATGGGAGCAGGTGTGCCAATATGTCTTGCGGTACTCGGGATTTTCAAAGCTGTACTGGTTTTCTTCGTTGATCTTGACTTCTTCGGACATTTCAGTTACCTCCATTTGACTCTGAGGGTGCAAAAATGCTTCACCCCCGACGGTATCAGGGGTGAAGCATTGCTATACTCCACGGTTCCACCCTGCTTGCGCGTTTGCGCCGCTTGTGTCCGCTGTAACGGGCGAACCCGTCCCGCTCGTCGCGGGCTGCTCGGGAGTGGTACGGCCGCCGCTCACGCAGGACGCTTGCACCGAAATGCGTCCCTCTCTGTGCGGTGCTCTGCGGTTTCTTCTCCGTCGATGCCGGTTTGATGGATAGCAGTATACGCCGTCGCTGCGGATTTGTCAAGGGGCAGGCTCAGAACTCGGGCGGCTGATTTTTGCGCGGCTTATCGTCGTCCCTGCCGCCGAAAAGGCCGGAGAAAAATCCACCGCGCGGCGTACTCTCCTGCTCACGCTCCGTCTCCTTCGCGCGGCGGCGCTGCTCCGCCGCCTTCCATTCGGCGCGGGAGTCCAGCACCTCGCGCGCCGCGTCCCGCAGCAGCGCGGGCGCATCCGGCGATTCCAGCAGCGCGCTGAGCTCCTCGTCGGTCCTGCCGCCGCACTCGGCGCGGTAGCGGTCCTTCCGGTCCTTCTCCCACATAAAGAACGCGATCCGACCGCACCACGGGCACACCCACAGCTCCACGTCCATATAATCCTTCAGGAGGCTTTCGCCGTGCAGCTCCAGCACCTGGTAACCTCGGCTTTCCAGCTCGTGTCCGCAAACGCACTTCTTTTCGCTCATGGTGTTCCTCCCCTTTCCGGTGTTGAGAAAAAGAGCCGGTCGAAACCGGCTCTTTTTCTGTTATATTTTGTCGAAAAATTACTTGCTGTAATCATAGAAGCCCTTGCCGGACTTCTTGCCGAGCTGGCCGCCGCGGACCATCTTCTTGAGCAGCAGAGCGGGACGATACTTCGGATCGCCGGTCTCGCTGTAGAGGACGTTCATAATGGCGAGGCACACGTCAAGGCCGATGAAGTCGCCCAGGGCGAGGGGGCCCATGGGGTGGTTCGCGCCGAGCATCATGGCCTTGTCGATATCCTCGACAGAGGCAACGCCGGTCTCGACCAGGCCGATGGCCTCGTTGATCATCGGGATCAGGATCTTGTTGACGACGAAGCCCGGAGCCTCAGCGACCTCGACAGGCTCCTTGCCGATCTCCTTGGAGAGGTTGTAGATGAAGTCGAAGGTCTCCTGCGTGGTGTTGGCGCCGCGGATGACCTCAACGAGCTTCATGCTGGGCACGGGGTTGAAGAAGTGCATGCCGATGACGGCGTGCTTCAGGCCGAGGCCCATCTCGGTGACAGACAGAGAAGAGGTGTTGGTCGCGAAGACGGTGCTCTCCTTGCACATCTCGTCGAGCTCGCCGAGCAGCTCGCGCTTGGTGCCCATCTCTTCCTTGACGCACTCGATGACGAGGTCGGCGTCCGCCGCGGCAGACTTCTCCTCGACGAGGATGTTGTTCAGGATGGCGTTCTTGGCCTCTTCGGTCATCTTGCCCTTCTCGACGCGCTTCTGCAGGGAAGCGGCGAGCTTATCCTTGTGGCGCTGAGCGGAAGCGACGCTGGAAGCGTACATCAGAGCGGTGTGGCCCTTGGCCGCGAAGACCTGAGCGATGCCGCTGCCCATGGTGCCGGCGCCGAAAACTGCAACTTTCATTGTGTGTATCCTCCTACAATATAAATAGATAATTCTATGGAATCACTTGTTGAAAAAGGGCTCGTGCTTGCGCTTTTCGAGGAAGGCGCCCATGCCCTCCTGCTGGTCGGCGCTCTGGAAGCAGGAGCCGAAGGCCTTCTCCTCGATCACGACGGCGCGGTCAATGTCGACCTGAAGACCGTCGTTGATGGCCTGCTTGGACGCGCGCACCGCGATGGGCGCGTTGCCAGCGATCTGGCCGGCGAGCTTTTCCGCCGCGGCGTAGAGGTCAGAAAGCGGATAGACCGCGTTGACAAGGCCGATGCGGTAGGCCTCGTCCGCCTTGATGTTGCGGGCGGTGTAGATCATCTGCTTGGCCATGCCGGGGCCGACGAGGCGGGCAAGGCGCTGTGTGCCGCCAAAGCCCGGCGTGATGCCAAGGCCTGTCTCGGGCTGGCCGAAGACGGCGGTATCGGAGCAGATGCGGAAATCGCAGCTCATCGCGAGCTCGCAGCCGCCGCCGAGGGCATAGCCGCCCACCGCCGCGATCGTCGGGATGGGGAACGCTTCGAGCTTGCGCATGACGTCGTTGCCCTGCTTGCCGAAGGCCTCAGCCTCCTCCTTGCTGAGCTCCTTCATCTGCGCGATGTCCGCGCCGGCGACAAAGGACTTCTCGCCCGCGCCGCGGACGATCAGGCAGCGGATCTCGCTTAAGTCCACCGCGTCGAGCGCGGCATCGAGATCGGCGAGCACCTGAGAATTGAGCGCGTTGAGCGCCTTTTCGCGGTCAATGATGAGATAGGCAATGTTGCCCTTGGGTTCATATTTGACAAAAGACATCGTGTGTCTCCTCCTGTCTTCTTCAACTGCCCCCTATTATATGGGCGGCAAGGCATATTTGCAAGAGAAAAATCACTTTTTTCAAAAAAGTTTCACACTTTTCCGGTGTCATTGCAAGAAACGTTGCATTTTTAATGATCTTTTCTCCCAATGCAGCAACTCTTGTATAAAATTTTTAAAATGACTTGTCTCTTGCACCAATTTTCGATATGATAGGCTTTAATTATAGGAAAACGAGGTTCATTCTATGCGAATGCGCAAAAAGAAAAACCTGCTTCCCCGCATGGAGCGGTGCGGGGCGTATCAGATCAAGGACCCCTACGAGCGCAAGGGCCGCTGGCACGACTTGATGCCCGAGGCGAAGGAGATCCGCGTGGAACTCGGCTGCGGCAAGGGCCGCTTCACCGTCGAGACGGCCGCGGCGGAGCCCGACGTGCTGCTCATCGCGGTCGAAAAGGTGCCCGATGCGATGGTCGTCGCGATGGAGCGCGCGGCGAAGGCAGAGCTGCACAACGTCTTCTTCATCGACATCGACGCCAACCAGCTGCCCGAAATTTTCGATGCAGGCGAGGTCGACCGCATCTATGTCAACTTCTGCGACCCGTGGCCTCCCAAGCGGCAGGCCAAGCGCCGGCTGACGCACGGCAATTTCTTGAAGCTCTACCGCAAGGTGCTCAAGGACAACGGCCAAATTCATTTCAAGACCGACAACGACCCTCTGTTTGAGTGGTCGATCGAGGAGATCCCGCAGTTTGGCTTCGAACTCTCTGAGGTCACACGCGATCTGCACGCGAACGGACAGCGCGGCGTGATGACCGACTACGAGGCCAAATTCTATGCCGAGGGCAAGAACATCAACCGCTGCGTCGCCACGATGCAGCCGTGGGAAGAGCCTGAGGAAGAGGATACGCCCGAAGAGGCGGACGAAACGGCTGAATAAGATAAAAGGAAGGTTGACTTTGTCAGCCTTCCTTTTTGCTTTCTTCCAGATACGGCGAATACATCATCACCGCGTCGTTCACGGCGACAGGCGTTTCCGCGAGCAGCTTGCCCTGCAAATCAAACGTCTGCCGGTAGAGCTCGTTGTGGCGGATGTAGCCGCCCCAGTACTGCGCGCGCATCTCATGGTTGCGCTCGACGACCGCATAGCGCTCGGTCGGCTCGGCGCTCACGCGCCACTCGCCCCCAAGGTCTGTTTTGCCGACGCGGACGCGCATCTGATAGGTGTCCTGTGTGTCGTTGCGGATCATCAGGTCAAGATAGGGGTAAAAGCAGGTCGCACCGCTGCCGAAGGGCTGCGTGCGGTTCGCGTCGGGAAAGACGTCGTAGCCGTGGCGGTGGCGCTCGACGACCGTGAGCGGCGTGTGCAGCGTCATCCAGTAGATGAGGTTTGAGAGCTGGCAGAGCCCGCCGCCCGTCGCGGCCAGATACCCGCCGTTGCGCAGGATCATGCCGGGCAGATACCCCTTCCCCGCCGTCGGCTTTCCGATGAGATACCAGTAGCTCATCGTTTCACCGGGGCGCAGCAAAAGCCCGTCGAGCCGTGCACAGGCGAGGCGGAGATTCGTCACCTTGTTGCGCTGGAGCTGCATGTCGACGTCCTTGAGCTTTCGCATGAGCGGCGTATGGTGGGAAAACGCCTGATATGCTAAGCCTTCCCCGCTGCGCTCGCGCGCAAAATGCTTCCGCATCGAAAGCCATCTGAGTTTTCGCTGCGCGCTAAAATACGCGCCGCCGAGCTTCAGCCGCAAATTAGAGCGTTTTTTCGGTTCGCGGACGGTCATATGCTTCCCTCCCCTGTTTTTCTGCTTTTATAGACGCAAAACGGCGGGAAAAAGTTCCAACATTTTCTTATTTCAGGCTCATCACGTAGATTTGACACGGGTTCCACTCATCCCAGAGCGTCGGGAATACCTCAAACTCGCCAAAACCGAGGGCGAGATAGAAGCGGTTCGTCGCGTCGTACTCAGGGTACTTCCCCATCTGCACGGTCTTGACCTGCAAAAACGAGTAGCCAAGCTCCTTCGCCCGCTGCTTCGCTGCGGCAAAGAGCATCTTGCCGACGCCGCGGCGGTGGTATTCTTTCAGCACGCCCATGACATAGAGTTCCGCCGTATCCCTCCCCGTTTCGGCAAGGTAAAGGAAGCCGGCGGCGTTCTCGCCGTCGAACACGGCAAAAAACGGCTGCTTAACACTCTTTTCGATGTATTCCTCGCGCGCCTCTGGAATGCCAAACCAGTCGGGCAGCGATTCTAAAATAAAGCGCGTAATGCGCCGCTTTTCATCGGGAGTCGTAATTTCTCTGATCTCCATAGTTCTCTCCATAGATTTCGTTTGCAAAAAAGCGGTATGGCATTGCCATACCGCTTTTTGATGTACGTTACCGCTGGCCCTTGTCGTAGGGGATGCCCTCGGCCTTGGGGGCGCGGGAGCTCTTGGACGTAAACGCCAGCACAAGCAGCGTGACGATGTAGGGCAGCATGCGGTAGAGATGGGCGCTGATGCCGATCTCGGCGAGCATGTAGATGCCGTCGCCGTTGATGTCGATGCTCGCGTAGCTCGCCGCGATGCACTTGAAGAGGCCGAACAGCAGCGAGGAGACCGCGATATTCACGGGCTTCCAGTTGCCGAAGATCATAACGGCCAGTGCGAGGAAGCCGAAGCCCGCCACGTCGCCGTTCGAGGCGCAGTTTGCCGTTGTCAGCGCATAGACGAAGCCGCCCATGCCCGCGAGCGCGCCGGAAATGGTCGTGCCCGCGTAGCGCATCTTGTAGACGTTGATGCCCAGCGAATCCGCCGCCTGGGGATTTTCGCCGCAGGCGCGCAGGCGCAGGCCGAAGCGCGTCTTATAGAGCAGGATCGACAGGATGATGAAAAGCAGGATGCAGACGTAGGTCGCAAGGTAGACCTTGTTGACGAACGTCTCGCCGAAAAAGCCGAGGTCGGTGTTCTTGTCGATGCCGAGCGTAGACTTTTTGATCATGAACCAACTCGCCGCGTCGCCCGTGAGCATCTGCAGCGTATTCTGGTTGGCGATGATGCGGATGAAGAACAGCACGAGTGCGGGGGCCATCAGGTTCAGCGCCGTGCCGCCGATGGTCTGGTCGGCACGCAGGTTGATAGAGGCAAAGCTCAGAAGCAGCGAGAACAGCGCGCCGAAGGCCGCCGCGACCAGCATCGTGAGGAGCTCCACGCCCTGCAGCGCGGCCCAGTTGCCGCTCTGCTTGAGGGAGAGGATGGCGTCGCTCGTCTGCAAAATGCGCACGAACCAGACGCCGATGAACGCGCCGAAGACCATGATACCTTCGAGCGCCAGGTTGATGATACCGCTGCGCTCGGCGAACACGCCCGCGAGCGCCACGATCATCAGAGGGACGGCATAAATGAGCGTCTGCTGAATGAGGAATGTCATTTCGCGTCGCCTCCTTTCTCCGTTTCCGCTTGTGCACCGGCTGGTGCGGGAACTGCCGCCGGGGCGGGCTCCGCGTTGGCATCCGCGCCGTCGTCCTTCTTTTTGCCGAGCTTGCCGATCCACATCTTGATGACCAGCGAGAAGGCGCTGAGGTACACGATGACGGCGATGATGACGTTCGTGATGTACTCGTTATAGGCCGTCAGGTTCGTCAGCTGCAGGCCCGAGATATCGAGCATCGACATGAAGATTGCCGTGAAGATGATGCCGATGGGGTTACAGGAGGCAAGCATCGCAACAGGGATGCCGTTGAAGCCGATGGCAGGGAGCGACTGGTACGTGGACCAGAAGAACTCTGTGTTGCCGGAGAGATAGTAGAGCGAAGCGCCCGCCGCGCTCAGTCCGCCCGCGATCGCCATGGAGATGACGATGTTACGCTTGTCGGCGATACCGGCGTAGCGCGCGGCATGACGGTTGGAGCCGCAGGCTTTGAGCTGATAGCCGAACGTCGTCTTGGACATCATCACGTAAACAGCGATTGCAAAGACGATGGCGATGAGGATGCCGCCGTTGACCTGGGAGTTCGGGAAGAGCTTGTCAAGGCCCATCTTCGCGGTGGCAACGCCGTTGTAGGTCGTCTTGTAGATGTAGCCGGTCTTGGTGGACTCGGTGACGTTCTTGAAGTTGCTGATATCAAAGAGCCATGTGACGAGGTTCGCCGCGATCCAGTTCGTCATGATGCAGGCGAGCACCTCGTTGATGTTGAGCAGGGCCTTGAAAAGGCCGGGGATCGCGCCCCAGATCGCGCCCGCGAGCGTGCCGCCGAGAAAGGCGAGCAGCCAGATGAGCGTGGTGGACATCGTCTCGGACGGAAGACCGAGGGCGATGGAGAGCGACACGAGCGTACCGATGAGGTACTGGCCCGGCGCGCCGATGTTGAAAAGGCCTGTTTTATACGCCATGCCGACGGAAAGGCCCGTCATGATGAGCGGCGCGGCACGGAAGAGCATGTTGCCGATATTCGTCGGGTTGAAGCCCCACGTCAGCGTGCCGGAGGCGTCGCGTCCCGTGGAGAACAGGCCGCCGAACACGATGCGGATGCCGTCCCACGCCGAGGAGAGCGAGAGGTTCGGGCTCGTGAGGCCGACGATCAAAATGACGATGCTGCCGACGGCGAGGCCGATCAGGATCGAGAGGACGGACGCCGCGACGGTCTTGAAGCCTTCGCTTTGCAGGAAGTGTTCTTTTTTCATACGGCCGCCTCCTCCTTCGCCATGCGCTTGGCGCCGGCCATGTAAAGGCCGAGCTCTTCGACGGTGGTTTTCTTCGGGTCGAGCTCGCCGACGATCTCACCCTCGTACATGACGAGGATGCGGTCAGAGAGGCTCATGACCTCGTCCAGCTCGAGCGAGACGAGCAAGATCGCCTTGCCGCGGTCGCGCTCGGCGACGAGCTGGCTGTGGATGAATTCGATCGCGCCGACGTCAAGGCCGCGCGTGGGCTGCACGGCGACGATGAGGTCCTTGTCGCGGTCGACCTCGCGGGCGATGATGGCCTTCTGCTGGTTGCCGCCGGACATGGAACGCGCGCGCGTAATCGCGCCCTGGCCGCTGCGCACGTCGAACTTGTCGATCAGGTAGTTGGCATAGTCGCGCACAGCCTTGTTGTTGATAAAGCCGTGGTTTTCAAAGCGCGGCTCGTTGAAGCGCTGGAGCACCATGTTCTGCTCGAGTGTGAAGTCGAGCACGAGGCCGTGCTTGTGGCGGTCTTCGGGAATGTGGCTCATGTGCTCGCCGCGGTGGCGGATGGAGGCATGAGAGATATCCTTGCCGCAGAGGGTGATCGTGCCGGAGGATGGCTTATCAAGGCCTGTCAGGCCGTAGACAAGCTCGGTCTGACCATTGCCGTCGATACCGGCGATGCAGACGATCTCGCCCGCGCGGACGGTGAACGAAACGTCGTTCACGGCGTTGCGCTTCTGCACGTGGGAGTGGACGCAGAGGTGGTCGACCTTCAAAACCTCGCCCGTGGGCTTGGCCTCGTCCTTCGTGACCTCGAGCTGCACGGGGCGGCCGACCATCATGTTGGAAAGCTCCTGCTTCGTGGTCTCGCTCGTGTTGACCGTGCCGATGTACTTACCCTTGCGCAGGACGCTCACGCGGTCGGAAACCTCCATGATCTCATTGAGCTTGTGGGAGATGAAGAGAATGGACTTGCCTTCGCGGGCAAACTCCTTCATCGTGGCCATCAGCTCTTCGATCTCCTGCGGAGTGAGCACCGCGGTCGGCTCGTCGAAGATGAGGATCTCGTTGTCGCGGTAGAGCATCTTCAAGATCTCGACGCGCTGCTGCATACCGACTGTGATATCCTCGACCTTGGCGTCAAGGTCGACGTTCAGGCCGTAGCGCTTCGAGATCTCCTCGACCTTTTTGCGCGCCTCTTTCTTCTGCAAAAAGCCGCACTTCGTCGTCTCCGCGCCGAGGATGATGTTGTCGAGCACCGTGAAAACGTCCACCAGCTTGAAATGCTGGTGCACCATGCCGATGCCGAGCGCGGTGGCGTCGTTCGGGTCCTTGATGGACACGACCTCGCCGTCCTTTTTGATGATGCCCTCCTCCGGCTGATAAAGGCCGAAAAGAACCGACATTAAGGTCGATTTTCCCGCGCCGTTTTCACCGAGCAGGGCGTGGATCTCGCCCTTTTTGAGCTGTAAGGTGATGTTGTCATTGGCGATAATACCGGGGAATTTCTTCGTGATATTCAGCATTTCGATCGCATACTGATTCTCCAAGTTTTTTCGCCCTCCTTCCGTTTTGATGGCCCGCACGCGCTGCGCTGCGAGGACGGAAACCATAATTACATTATACTATATCACGTTTCCCGATGAAAAGCAAAAGGTTTTCGCATGTCTTTCCCTGTCAGAAATGTGAAAAAGAACGGAAGACCGAAGTCTTCCGTTCTTTTATGTATGCGCTATTGGGAATCAGCCGCCGATGTAGTGGACGCTGACGTTGCTCAGGCCGGCGGTGGAGGGGTCAGCCATCTCGGAGTTGTTGTCGATGGTGATGTCGCCGTTGAGGACCTTCTGGAAGAGGTCTTCATAGTCGGCAACGGAGAAGTTCTCCATGGACCAGGTAGCGGTCGGCAGGCCGACAGCATTCTCAGCAACGCCCAGGGAGGTGGCAGCATTGCCGATCTCGTCCCAGGTGCCATCGTAAACCTTGGCGATGGCCCACTCGGCAGCGTCGCTCAGGCCCTTCATAGCGGAGGTGACGACGGTCTCGGACTCGCTGGACTGGTCGACGTCGACGCCGACGACCTTGCCGTCCTCAGCGGAAGCGGCAGCGGCGACGGACTGGAACATGGAACCGCCGCAGGCGAAGACGATCTCAGTGCCGTTGGAGTACCAGCCGGAGACCATGGTCTGCAGCTCGGGGGAAGCCTGGAAGGAAGCGCCGTACTCCCAGGAGTAGTTCAGGTCGACGGTCTTATTCATTTCCTTAGCAGCGTCGTTGGCGCCCTGAGCAAAGCCCCAGCCGTAACGGATGCAGGCGGGGTTCGTGCCGCCGCCGCCGCCGGTGAAGCCGAGCTTCTCATAGCCTTCCTTGACGACAGCGTAACCGGCGAAGTAGCCGCACTGCTCTTCGTTGAAGGCGATGCCCGCAACGTTGTCAAGGCCGAGGGACCAACCGTCGATGAAGACGAACTTGGTGTCGGTGAATTCCTTAGCGGCCTTCTCGAGGGCCGTGCCCTGCATGAAGCCGGCGCAGACGATGACCTTCGCGCCGCCGTCCACGGCAGCCTTCATGGCGTCGTAACGGTCGTCATCGGTAGCCTGATCGCCGTTGGCGGGCTGATAGTACTTGTAGCTCAGGCCGTTGTTGGCGGCATAGAGCTTCACGCCGTCGAAGGTGCCCTGGTTGAAGGACTTATCCTTCAGCTGGCCGACGTCGGTGACGAACGCGATCTCATACTTGCCGTCCTCAGACGTCATGTTGTCGTCGATATCGTCGGGATTGGTGTAAGTGGTGGTCTCGCCCTGCTGATCGTCAGTGTTGGTGTCGCCCTGGTTGTCGTCGGTCTTCTTATCACCGCAGGCAACGAGGGACAGAACCATGACGAGAGCGAGAAGCAGCGCAAAAAACTTCTTCATTCTTCTATCCTTCCTTATTTTTCCGGTCGGCGGCGGGCCGCTCTCCGGTTTATTTTGAAGTGCGGACGCACTTCGTCTGACAGTATAGCAAAAGCAAAGGGGAGAATCAAGTCCGATTCTCCCCAATTTTACTTTTTTTGTGATAATTGATGGGATTCTTTACAAAAAGTCCACACTTTTTACACGTTATTTTCTCAGTCGAGCTTCAGGTCGCCGTCCTTGACCCAGCCGAGGCGGCGGCAGACCATATTGATGAGCGGAGCAAGGATGGCGGGCAGCACGATGGCGACGAGGATGAGGCCCAGCCAGTCAAAGCCCGTTGGGCTCATGGCCGCCGCACCCTTGGCGACAGCCTCCTCGCTCGGGGAGACCCAGCCCGTCCACACGCCGATGAGGCCGCACAGGCCGCAGGTGCCCATACCGGAGTTGATGGGCGCTCCGTTCATCTCAAGATGGAACACGCACGTGGCGATGGGGCCGGTGATGGCGGAGGCGAGCGTCGGCGCGATCCAGACGCGGGGATTTCTGACAATGTTCGGCATCTGGAGCATCGACGTGCCGAGGCCCTGAGAGACAAGGCCGCCCCAGCGGTTTTCCTTAAAGCTCATCACGGCGAAGCCGACCATCTGCGCGCAGCAGCCCGCGACGGCCGCGCCGCCGG
>ERZ780168.3991-NODE-3991-length-10798-cov-2.763567_pt1 | contig 10798 bp, 12 predicted proteins | sample MGYA00510981_ERZ780168 | MGnify/ENA primary metagenome ERZ780168 (study PRJEB29588, sample SAMEA2158769) | human gut metagenome | biome: human gut; feature: human-associated habitat; material: faeces | place: Denmark | collected 2008/2010 ...
TCGGATGCGCCCAAGGCGTTAACACGCGATTCGATGATGGCGCGGGACTTCTCCATGTCTTCCTTGGTGATGTCCTGACCGTCGGTGCTCTGGGCGGAAAGCACCACCGAAAGGCCGCCCTGGATATCGAGGCCCTGGTTGATCTTCTCGTTCGGAGGCGTGAACATGAACACCGAACCGATCACCAAGAGCGTGGCAACGATGAGCAACCACACGTTGCGGCGGTTCTTGTTGCCGCCCGTGCGCTTGTTGCGCTCTTTCTGGCGCTTGGCGTTCTTCTTTTCCGCTTCCTTGGCACGAGCCTTGCGGCACTTTTCGCGCTCCTTCGCCCGTTTCTTTTCCTCGGCAGTGAGCTTCTTCTTTTCCTGAGCCGATTTTCCCCAAAGCATAAAAACGACCGGTCTTCCCTCCGAGGCAACCTTCGCAATAATTTCATCGGTCAGTTCTTCCCAGCCTTTCTTACTGTGGCTATTGGCCATTCCCTCTACAACCGTGAGAACTGTGTTGAAAAGAAGAACGCCTTGTTTGGCCCAGCCTTCCAACTCACCCGTTCTGAATTCGGCTTCCGGGTACTCTCTTTTGATTTCTTTAAAGATGTTCCTCAGACTCGGGGGCGGCGGTACATCCTTGTTCACGGAAAACGCCAGTCCGTTTGCCTGATTGAATCCGTGGTAAGGATCCTGCCCGAGAATAACGACCTTTACTTCTCCTGCAGAGAGAAGCTCTAAAGCGCGGTACGGTTTCGGCGGGAAGATCTTCAGTCCCTCGGCTTTCTGTTTTGCCAAAAGCTGCTCAATCTTCTTTCCCGCCTCCGAATGCTCGAAATCAGAAAGAACCGGTTTCCAATCCTCTTTGATACTGCTTTCAAGCACGAGCTCCCTCCTTCGCTGGAAGAAGGGCCTTCAAATCCGAAAGATGGTCAATCATTGCTGCCGCTTCGTCACGTTTTGCAATTTCGTCCAACGGCATACCCTCGCTCCAACCGGTCCGCACAAGGATCGACAGAACTCCGGCTTGTTTCGCCGCCGAAGAATCGTTTCCTGAATCGCCAACCATCAGAACTTCTTCCGGCGCCAAACCGAGTTTCTCACAGGCATAAATAAGCGGATCGGGATACGGTTTGGGTCTTGCCGCACTGTCGCCGCCCACAACTAAATCCACAAGTTCGAGCAGCCCTTTGCCGGCCAGCGTATCCAGCGTCATTTGATAGGGCTTGTTCGTTACGATAGCTGTCTTCAGCCCCAAATTTTTGACATACTTTATGGTCTCTATCGTATCGGGATACAGCACGCCTTTTGAGTAGCGACCTGCCTCCACATGTCTTGCCATACTTTTGACTGCTAAGTTGAACATTTCCTCAGGAAACGGCTCGTTCATGGAATCGGTCATCGCACGCCGAACTAAAACAAACATTCCTTTTCCGATGTACTTGCCGACCTTCTCTTCCGAGAGCGGAGGCTTATCAAAGTCGGAACGCATTTGGTTCACGAGTTCGGTGAGCCCCGGAAGCGTGTTAACAAGGGTGCCGTCCAGATCAAACAGCACCGCTTTCAAGTTCTCAAAACGTTTCATCTTTACAGGGACGCCAGCTCGGAGCGCATGTCGTCAATAACGGCTTTGTAGTCGGCCTCGTTGAAAATTGCACTTCCTGCAACAAATGTGTCCGCACCGGCTGCTGCAATTTCTCGGATATTCGATTTCTTTACGCCGCCGTCGACTTCTAGAAGGACCTTGCGTCCAGAAACCTCTTCATAACTATCGAGGAGTGACCTGCACTCCTGCAGTTTTCCAATCGTGGTCGGAATAAAGGACTGTCCGCCAAATCCGGGGTTGACGCTCATGAGCAGAACCATATCGATGTTGTCGAGTTCGTAATGCAGATACTCCAGCGAAGTTGCCGGATTTAAGGCCAAACCTGCCTTGCAGCCGCAGTCACGAATCAGCCTCAGCGTCCGATCAACATGACGGCTCGCTTCCGGATGGAACGTAATAATGTTGGCACCTGCTTTCGCAAACAACGGAACGATTTCGTCCACAGGCTCAACCATGAGGTGGACATCAATCGGTGCCTCGGTATAAGGACGAATAGCTTTACATACCATCGGACCGACCGTCAGGTTCGGCACGTAGTGATTGTCCATTACATCAAAATGAATCCAGTCTGCCCCGGCAGCAATCACATCCTGAACCTCTTTTCCGAGATTCGCGAAATCAGCCGAAAGAATAGACGGCGCAATTCTGTACTTTGTCTTTGTCATTGTGACCTCCAACTCACAATTTTAAAGACTCGCGGCCGTTCCTTGAAGGACATTATTTCGAGAGATGACCGATTTGATTTTGTCCTAGAATCAGGCGTTCTTACGGAGAGTTTTTTTATGAGTAAACGCAGCATCGCATCCCTTGTTTCGGCTTTATTTTGCTTAGCATTGCTTAACGGCTGCTCCAGCAACAAACAAAAGCCTCAGGAGATTACCGAGCCCACGGAAGAAAGCGTCCGTTTTGAAATCTCTGCCTTCTCCGACATACCTTCTTCAGAGAAAGAAGATTGGGCAGCTGCGTTATCTGCATTCAAGATTTCCTGCCGCTCGATTTACCGCAAAACAGCCTGGGCTGAAGCTTGCTCGAAAGCATCCGGCACAGACCCTCAGAATGCAGAAGCGTTCTTCAAAAATAATTTCACTCCGTGGAAAATCGAAAAACGCACAATCGGTACGCAAACCGGAACCGTTTATTCCATTTCTGACACCGGCCTCATGACCGGCTACTACGAACCTCTGCTTACTGTATCGAAACATCGAACTGAGCGGCACACCACCCCGATCCTATCCACGCCTGACGACTTAATCATTGTTGACTTAGCGGAGGCCTATCCGAAACTCAAAGGCATGCGCTTAAGAGGAAAAATTCAAGGGAGAAAACTCGTCCCTTACGACACTCGAGCAAAAATCGTCGCTCGTAAAGACCTCGACAAGTACTCCATCGCCTGGAGCGACGATCCTGTCGCCGTCTTCTTCCTTCAAATTCAGGGGTCCGGAAGACTACGGACTGAAGAAGGCGAACTGATTCGAGTCGGCTACGACGATCAAAACGGCCGTCCGTACAAGGCCGTGGGATCTTGGCTTGTCGACCAGGGCTATCTGAAACGCCACGAGTTATCCATGCAGAACATAAGGGCCTGGGCACAGAACAACCCGGACAAGGTGGACACCCTGCTCAACCAAAACCAAAGTTTTGTCTTCTTTAAAGAGAAGAAAGGCGGAGATCCCAACGAAGGACCGATCGGCGCTCAAGGACTTCCTTTGACACCCAAGGCCTCGGTCGCGGTCGACAGAAGATACATATCTCTGGGCACGCCGGTGCTGGTTTCGGTTTCCCAAACCAATCCGAACCTTAATTTCACAAAGCCGGTGGTCGCGCAAGACACGGGCGGCGCCATCAAAGGCCCAATCCGCTTTGACTTCTTCTGGGGATTCGGAGATGAGGCAGATAAAAATGCGGGCAGGCAAAAAAGCCAAGCTCGCGCCTGGCTCCTTTTACCGAACGGTATCACTCCGGAAAGCCTGTAATACCGCTCAAGCCTAATTAAGCGAAACGGCCGGATTCCGGCCGTTTGTGTTTCTTGCTTAAAGCTCTTTAGGCTCTTTACCTTCGTCTTCCTTTTCGCCTTCCTGCTCAATCTTGGAGATAAGCTCCATGGCAGTCATGAAGCCGAAGGGGCCTTCGCCGTCGGCCAGATAAATTGCCGGGACGGTTTCAATGCCCAGTTTTTCCAAAAGTTCCATGTTATCTTCAACAATGTTTTTGGCTTCTTCGGTTGCTTTTGCTTTCGGGCGATTCTCATTCATGACCCAATCTGCCCAAGCTGCAGCAGGATCCTTTTCCGACAAAATCTCAGCAGACAGCTTCTCGGAGTCTTCACCAAGAACCGGCGCTAAGTAAACAAAGATCTCCAAATCGTTGAGCTTGTCCGTATTTTCTTCAAAGAAGCGTTTGCACCAAGGGCAATTCGGGTCGGCAAAAACGGCAATGTGGTACTTCTTAACTGCGCCGAGCTTGATCGTAAAGGCCTTTTTCTCGGACCAATTGGTCAGCGGAAATTTTTTAGTCATTGGAATCTCTCCTCAATATCGATATCTTGAAATATACGAGTCTCAATGGAGAGCCCAAGAAAAACCTACTCATTCCGAGAGTTTATCTTTAGCAAGCATGTTTTCCAGGTATTCGATGCTCACGGCGCCCGGGGCTCTTTGGCCGCTCGGAACAAAGACGGTCGGAGTACCCGTCACGCCGAGCTTGCTGCCTAATGCGATATTGCGTTCGATCGCAGAGACATCGCAATTAGCACTCTTTGCCGGCGCCTGAACGCCGTCGAGCATGCGTGCTCTCCAGGCAGCGCCCTTATCCTTGGCACACCAAATATTCTGACTTTCGGCCAGGGAAGAAGGACGGATCACCGGGTAAAGGAACGTGTAAATCGTAACGTCCTTCATTTCTTTCAGACTTGCCTCAAGTTTGCGGCAGAAAGAGCAGTTCGGATCGGAGAAAACAGCAATCTGACGAGCACCTGTACCGTTAACGATTTTGATAGCATCCGCAAGCGGAAGCTTGGTGAAATCAATGCGGCTGAGTCGATCTTTCGTTTCTGCCGTCAGGTTTCTCTGCGTCTTTGTTTCAAACAGCTGGCCAACAATGATGTGATCGGCAGTAGCGTCCGAATACATAATTTCATTCTGTGCTACCACTTCATAAACACCTTTAACAGGCGTAACCGAAACCGACTCGACCGGAATTCCTAGTTTCCCCTGGAGCGTTTTTTTCAATGTGTCACAAATTTGTTTTTCATCCTGGACAGCTGCTGCAGGGGCGTTCGAGACCGACTTATCCGCCGCTGCAGCGACCGGTGCTGTTGGCGCATTCACAGCTGTTTGAGAGAAGGCGGTAAACGGCACTAAGGCTAAGAGGGCCGCACAGAGACGCTTTTTACAATTCATTCGGAACTCCGGTGTTTGAAACGTGAAGACAGTATTTTATTGCCTTCCCAGATGGGCACATTATTTCAGTATTAGGAGCTTTTGAAAGGTCCTTCATGTTTCCCCGTAGAACAACCGCAAGATTTTTCTTTAAAAGTCCTGTATAGTGCAGCTTCTCGATTGAGAGACGGCTAGATAGCTCAGTTGGTAGAGCAACGGATTGAAAATCCGTGTGTCGGTGGTTCGATTCCGCCTCTAGCCACCAGGATTCTTTGAGCCCGATGCCAAAAGCTTCGGGCTCAATTCTTTTTATAACTCGGGGAGTAGCCTCCTGGGGACTGTCAACAAACTTGGCAAAGCCATGGCAGTTCCGGCGCAGTCCTGCGCTTGGCGAGACCGATGAACCTTTGGACGCTTCCGGCGCGCCGAGGGCTCATTGTGTCTTTGCCGGATTGGAGAAAATCCATGGAAGCCATCCTCGTTGCCATCGGAGCCATTGCCCTTGCTGAAATGGGCGACAAAACACAGCTCCTTGCTTTCCTTCTCGCTTCTCGGTTCAAAAAGCCCACGCCGATTATTCTTGGCATTTTGGTCGCGACGATCTTCAATCACTCTCTTGCCAGCGCGCTCGGCGCATGGATTACCCACGTCTTCAGCCCTGAAGTAATTAAATGGATCATTGTAGGTTCGTTCCTCGCCATGGCGGCATGGATTCTTATCCCGGACAAGGGCGATGACGATGCACTAAAAAATCATTCCATGCGATTCGGCGTTTTCGGCGTGACGTTTATCACCTTCTTCCTGGCGGAAATGGGCGATAAAACTCAGATTGCAACTGTTGCGCTTACCGTCAAATACGCCACGCCGGTTCTCGTGGTCATCGGCACCACGATCGGTATGCTGATTGCTGACGTTCCTGCTGTTTGGATCGGCGACAAACTCGCCCAAAAAATTCCGGTCAAACTCGTCCGCATTGCCTCCGCAGTCCTGTTTGCTGCGATCGGTATTTTGGCCGCGTTTGAATACGCACCGACCGAGCTGTAGTGTGCGTTTGTCTCAAATCAGACTTGCACCTCAACGATTCTTCGCGCCACGAGTAAACTTTCTGTGTGATACAGATAGGAGCACAAGCTTATGTCAGTTCGAAAATTATTCGCAGGGCTTTTATTTTCGGGGATCTCGCTGCTTGCGCTAAGCGGCTGTGTCGTCGGGCCGGAAAACAACAATCCGACCCAATTAACCTCTCAATGGGTTGATCCGGCAGCCACCTTCGAACAAAAGACCATCACCGGCCTTCTCGTCGCTGCCGTCGTTGAGAATCCGACGAACCGCCGGATTTTCGAGGATATCGCATGTAATGTCTTGGCACTGCACGGCATCCCGAGCACTCCGAGTTACCGCACTATTCCTCAGGCTTCGAACCTGACAATCTTAGGAGGCGGCTTAAATTACACTGCTCTTTTCAGTGCCGCCCGATTGGCTAAGGCGAGTAATGTTTTGGCAATTCACCAAACGGGTACCAAAACCAATGTGATTTACGACCCGGGAATGGCTTGGGGACCGGATCCTTTCTGGGGTCCCGGACCTTGGGGCGGTCCTTTCGGGCCTGATCCCTTCTGGGGCGGCTGGGCCATCCCGCCTTCTATCACGCAGCAAAACATCATCGAGTCCAATACCGAACTCGTCAGTGTTAAAACCGGCGCCGTGTTGTGGACGGGCGCTTTCTCTACGGTAAGCGACCAGGCGCCGATCACTCAAACGCTGCAGGAATATGTCGGAATGGTGCTTCAGGCAATTTTGAACAACGGCTTCTTGATTCCGGTCAGTATGCCGAATTACCAAATCCAACCTGCGGCTAAATTCAATCCGCAGTCTGCTGGGAGCGCGGGCGCCCTTCCTCGTTAAAAAGTCTGGCAATTCTGGCGCAGTCTTGAATGTGCTGATTTCCGATCCACTTCAAGGCTGCAAAGGAGAGACCGGCTGGCCGCAGCAGCCTGACCGGCTATCGGCAGCCATTTAGCTGCCTGTGCAGCCGTCAGCTGAATGCTTAGCTTTTTAAGAACGGCAAGAACTAAAGACTTTGTAATCAGCTTTCCGGCCCAGGCGCTTCCTGTCACGGTGATCATCTGAAAGAGCTGAACCTGTTTGTCCGTCGAAAGATGCTGAATTTGCTGAGGCGTGAGCCCGAATTCCTGATTAATGAAATTGAGGATGGACATCAGCATCGTCACGTCCACCGTTACATTGATGCCGGGTATCGGAATGGCACTTGCTCCTGCGGTCACTAAGGCACGCTGAGTTACAAACTTTTTTGTACGAGCGATACAGTCGAGGATGGCCTGCTCATCCGGAGGTATTTCCTTCAATTTTGTCTCTGCAGGTAAATCCTTCTGTTTAAAGATGGTCAAAGCCCTCATACTCTCATCCTTGCCTAAGCGACTAAACTTAAGGCATAAATAATGCTCTATTTTTAATATTAATAACTAAGCTGCGCAAATGGTCCGACTTATTTTAGTCAGGCCGCCCGATAAGCGGCGCTGTTGGACACAATAGATAGAAAGATGAATCTTTTCGCCCTGGGATTGAACCATAACACTGCTCCTCTCGCTTTGAGAGAGAAGGTTGCTTTTTCTTCTGAAGAGCTGGATACCGCAAACCAAAAGATTCGAGCCATGCTCGGAAATCCTGCCGGTGGCGGTATCAAAGAGGTCGCAATTTTATCGACCTGTAACCGCACGGAAATTTATTGTGCGGCTGAAGACTCCGAACTTGCCTCCAAAAAACTGAAAGAATTCTTGGCTGAAAGCAAAGGCGTGAAGTTCAATGAACTTGAAGAACACCTCTATGTGTTCTTAAATGACGACGCCGCTCGCCACGCCTTCAGAGTCGCCTCCGGCCTGGATTCGATGGTGCTCGGCGAAACTCAGATCGTCGGTCAAATGAAAAAGGCTGTGAAAACAGCTCAGAAAAATCATGGACTGGGCGTTTTTCTGAACTATCTTTTTCAAAAGACATTTGCGGTCGCCAAAGAAGTCCGTTCTAAAACCGAGATCGGCGCTCACTCCGTATCCTTGGCTGCAGCAGGCGTCCGTGTCGCTTCAAGCATCTTCGGTTCTTTAGAAAACTCCAACATATTGTTTGTCGGCGCCGGAGAGATGATTGAGCTCTGTGCCGCTCATTTCTGTGCGCAAAAACCGAAAAACGTTGCCGTCGCAAACCGCACCGTCGCCAGAGCTGCGGCTTTGGCCGAAACGATCGGCGCAAAAGCTGTCGGACTCGTCGACCTCCCGGAAATTCTTCCGGAGTACGACATTCTGATCACTTGCACGGCCAGCACGCTTCCCATCATCGGTCTCGGCATGGTTCAAAGTGCACTGAAGCGCCGCAAGCATCGTCCAATCTTCATGATCGACCTTGCGGTTCCCAGAGACATTGAACGCGAAGTTGATGATTTGGACGAAGTTTACGTTTACACCGTGGACGATCTCGGGAAAGTCGTTCAGTCGGGTATCCAGGGACGTAAAGCTGCCGTCGAGCAGGCAGACCGACTCATCGAAACCAAAGTCGATGAATTTAAGTGCTGGATGACGACGCGCTCCTCCATTCCTCAAATTCTGAGTCTTCAGGAACGAGCTGACACCCTCCGCGTAATGGAGCTTGAAAAAGCCAAAAAAGCCATTCAAAAAGGCGGCGATGCCAACGAAATTTTAGAAGCTATGTCTCACGGTCTGATGAAGAAGTTTATTCATGATCCGCTGACGGTGCTGCGCAATGATCCCAACCTCTCGCAGGAAGACTACGAAAAGGTTCTGCATTTGCTCGATCGCTTCTATCACTACCACATCCATCATCGCTAACTGTGCGAAAATTCAGCAATATCTGCCTTCACTTTGAAGGCTTTTTGTGTTGATATTTCAACTAAAATCGAACAAATTCGTCTAAAAGCACTGACATGAAAGACACAATGCGCTCCAAGCTGACCCAACTGGTCAGACGACTTGAAGAAATCGATCAGAATCTTCAAGACCCCGATGTCACATCCAATATGGACCAATTCCGAGCACTCTCTAAGGAACGTGCGGAAATTGAACCTGTCGTTTTAAAAGCTAAAGAATACGAGCAGGCAGAAGAAGACCTTGCTGCTGCCGAGGAAATGCTTTCCGATGAAGAGATGAAGGAATTCGCTTCTGAGGAAATCAAAGCGGCCAAGAAGGCAATCGAGCAGATTTCTTCAGAATTAGAAATCCTTCTGCTTCCGAAAGATCCCAACGACGACAAAAACATCTATCTCGAAATCCGCGCCGGCACGGGCGGTGACGAGTCCGCGCTCTTTGCCGGAGATTTGTTCAGAATGTATTCGCGCTACGCCGAGCGTCAGAAATGGCAGGTCGAATTTGTCTCTGCCAGCCCTTCCGACTTAGGCGGCTACAAAGAAATCGTTGTGAAAATCGTGGGCCAAGGTGCATATTCCAAACTGAAGTTTGAAAGCGGCGGCCATCGCGTACAGCGTGTTCCGGAAACCGAGTCTCAGGGCCGCGTACACACCTCTGCCTGCACGGTTGCCGTCCTCCCGGAAGCCGACGAAATAGGCGATGTCGTCATCGATCCTTCCGAGCTCAGAATTGACGTTTACCGTGCCTCCGGCGCCGGCGGTCAGCACATTCAGAAAACAGAAAGTGCTGTTCGAATCACGCATCTTCCTACCGGCATTGTAGTTGAGTGTCAGGACGAACGAAGCCAGCATAAGAACAAAGAGCGAGCCATGGGCGTTCTGATCTCACGTATTCATGCTGCCCAAGTCGCCGAAGTTCAGGCCAAGGAATCGAGCATGCGTAAATCTCTTATCGGTTCCGGAGACAGAAGCGAACGTATCCGCACTTATAACTACCCGCAGGGCAGAGTTACGGACCATCGCATCAACCTGACGCTTTACAAACTTGATTCGATCATGGACGGAGATCTCGACTGCCTGATTTCTCCGCTCACAACCGAACATCAAGCCGAACAGTTAGCAGCTCTTGCCGAAGGAGAATAACTTTGACGACCGTCCGTGAATGGCTGCTCTCCGGCTCGCTGGATTCGATTGATAAGAGTTTCATGCTCGAGCACGTGTGCGGTATGAATAAAGCCGCACAACTCATTCACGGCGATCGAGTTCTTTCTTCTGACGAAGAACGCAAACTTTCCGGCATCGCAAAAAAACGCTCTGAAGGCGTCCCGCTCCCTTACCTTCTCGGTACACAGGAGTTTTTCGGGCGCCCTTTTCTTGTCAATCCGTCGGTGCTGATTCCTCGGCCTGACACTGAGTGTCTCGTCGAGTGGCTCATCGAACATCTTCCCAAAAACGGTCTTGTCTGCGACTTGGGCACGGGTTCAGGCTGCATTGCCGCCACCGTAGCCTTAGAACGTCCTGATCTCACCGTATGGGCCTCAGATCTCTCGGGAAGTGCCTTGAATGTCGCCAAAGCCAACTGCAAGGGCTAAAGTTAAATTAGTAATCGGATAAGCAATTGAAATAGCATTAAATGCGGCATCAGAAATTTGACCAACAAATATACCATCTACGATTGAATAAAGTGACTGAATTAGCATCGATAAAATAGGGGGAATTCCCATTGTTAAGATTAATTTTAGATTAGATTTTTTAAATGAAACTGTTTCTCAAATTAACGAAATTGTTAAATCGATTAAAAGTGGATGCAAATTAGAAGGTTCTAATTTTACAAATGGTAATTGGCATAGAGAAGTCTAAATTAATGTTTATATAAAAATAGAGATATCAGTATTTCAAAACTGATGTCTCTATTTTGTAATTTTTTATTTAATGA
>ERZ780168.3992-NODE-3992-length-10789-cov-38.029532_pt1 | contig 10789 bp, 10 predicted proteins | sample MGYA00510981_ERZ780168 | MGnify/ENA primary metagenome ERZ780168 (study PRJEB29588, sample SAMEA2158769) | human gut metagenome | biome: human gut; feature: human-associated habitat; material: faeces | place: Denmark | collected 2008/2010 ...
TTGCAGACGGGAAGTAGGAGAATCCGAAAGCCGCAGTAACAACGAACTGCAAGAACTCAGCCGAAGCCATAGTACCTTGAAATTTTTTTCAATCATGATGATGCTCCTGATTGTCGCATGAAGTAGTTTGTGTCCGCTGGAGAATGGAGAGGAGTATTGTAGCACAAAAGGAAGACGTTATGGTGGAGGTTAGGCGAATTTTGTTTTGGAGTTCGCGCCCTCGCAGGTAGTTTCATTCTCGGCGGGATGGAGGTCTCCGCCGCACACTTTACGCTTGATAATCACAGTTTTTTTCCCCCAATAGCTTTGTACCGCTTAATTAGTTCTTTAGCTAAAAGAATTGCTATTTTTTCCTTTGAATAAGTCATTGCTGATATGCACTGAATTTCCCCCAGTTGCGGATACTTTTTCGTTAATTGCTCAATAGTTATTCCATACAAAAGAGGAAGAACCAGTTTTTGCTTATTTTCGTTTTGTTGTTCCAGAAGTTCATGCAACTCTCGTTCAGTCCATTCACGATCGAAGAACTGTTCGGAAAGTACTATTATTGCAAATTCAGAGCTATGTAGACCCTCTATTATTTTTTCTTTCCACTTATCACCCCATGTGATAGCCGTAGAATCATAGAACACTGTAATTCCTAACGTTCTGATAACATCATACAGCTCATTGACATAACTTATTTTGTCGTTTGCTGCATGTGACAAAAACACATCGTATTCTTTCGCCTGTACCTGTATAGCATTCACATTTTCTTCCTCACTTAACAATTCATTAAGATAATCTTGCAATTCTTTTTGGGTAAGCTCAATGTCGCGAACACAAGCTGGTTCTTGCGGGCGATCGTCATCTGCGCCAACTACCGGCGTACAAAAGCGTCGTTTCCTAAAAAGTTCATGCTCACGGCTATTTGTTCCAAATTCTTTTGCCAACATCCGATCCACACTTGACTTCCATTGCTGGAAGTCCATATCAGTGCTGGTTACCCTCCGACTTATCAGAGCAGCTGCCGTTTGAATGAGTTCTTTGTATTTTTCTACTTTATTCATGTTCTATCTCTCCCTGTTATTTATTTGCCTTGGCAAATGCTTTTCTTCGTTCCAGCAGCGTAAGTATCTTTTTCACGCTCTCGGGATTCGCCACCGCCGCCAGCGCATCCACCTGCGCTGCAATCTCCCCATCGATGCTCGTGGGCATGGGGGCGGCGAAGCGGATTTCCTCCGCAAGGCGCTTCATGTCCGCGTCACCCGATGCTGCTAGCGCGTTCGCCCCCTGACCGATGACTTTCCACCCGGCGGTGCTGTCCGCCATCCGCGCTTCGCTCTGCGATACCACCACGTGCGCGGCATCCTTCATCGTCAGGCAGATACCCGTCACGGCGAAAATCAGCACTTCCGCCAGCACCGTCGTTTGCCGCACGCACAGCGGAATTGCCGTACTGCTCGCCGAACGTAAATTCGATATCACTCTCTGATACGATCATAGATGAATCCCTGCTCTCTGTTGTATATCGCATCAAATTCTTCCATGATGCTGTTGTGCTGAAGTTCGCTGATGGTATCCGCCATTTCCGCCTTTATTGCGCCATCCTCAAAGAAAAGGGAGAAGAAACGGATGTCAATCTGGTCGGTATTGGATTCCGGGAATGCCATGTACATGTTCAGATACTGCTGGAGGAAATAATCATGTGTTGTGATGAAAATCTGCACCTTGAGTTTTGCAAGCTGCATCATAGCATCCACCAGCGGGCGAATCATGCCGGGATTCATGTTCGTCTCCGGCTCATCCCAGAACAGCACCGAATTGGCATTCAGGCAGCCATTCCGAATGAGATAGGTGATGGTCGCCAGCTTGCGATAGCCTTCGGAGACAAGCCCCATTTCAAATTCTCCGCCATTTTCTGCACTGAGATAAAACTTTTTATCATGCTGCACCGTTGTCCCGTGGAGAATTTCATCCAAACTGGCTAACACCTGATTCTGCTCATCGGAATTTTTCCCGCGCTTCAGCGGACGATCCAGCAGCTTTGCAAGGTCATAATACGTTTCCTCAAACGCAATATGGTATTCCTCATACAACGACGTGAAATTCTCCGTCGCTGAAATGATTTCCTTCGGGGGAAAATACACCGCCGTATGGTCAGGCGATGCCGTATGCTCCATCTTCGGCAAGATAAGCGTGGCAATTTTGCTTGCTCGATTCCCGAAATTTACATCAATGCTCGTGCCGTTTTCATAGCTCATCGAGGCTGTCATTTGGGCGCTGCCCTGCTTTCGACGCACGAGTCTGCCCAATTTCCCGTTGTCCGGGCGAAATACGCCGCACAGCTTTTCGGAAAACCTGTTCACCGCCGCTTCCTTCGTCTCTGTGGAGTTCCACTGTTCATAGGACTTATGCAGGCTGTACATCAGCTTTATCAGCGCCGTTTTGCCCGTGCTGTTTGTGCCACAAATCACATTGATTCCAGGCGACCACTGAAAATCGGCTTGCTGAAACAGCATAAAATCAGACAGATGCAAGTGGCTGATTTTCACACTCATCCATTCCTTTCCCAAAGCAGTTTCATGTCTGCTTTGCGCAAGAAGCACAGCTTTTCTCCGATATTGTTGCAGGCATGAAACAGATTATCCGCTGCGTCGGATTGCGATTTGCTTCCGCACAACTCGGCGCACGCTGCTGCCGCCGCTTGTACGTCAATCGCTATAACATTGATTCCTGCTATTGTCAACGGTTATTGTCAGAATTTCCGCCCAATTGCAAAAACGTGGCAATGGCTTCTTCATATTGTCCATTTTCGCGCAGCATCACTGCTTGCTGGTACTTTATTTCCATTATGCCCGCAATCTGTGCCTTCGCGCCGCTCTAATCTCCTAACTCCGCAAACGCTGCAACTGCCTCGTCATAGTAGTAGAACCATCTGGAATGACATAGTTCCCCCATGAAAAGCATCAGACGAACCGCAAGTTCTTGCGCCACAAGGCTTTTCGGTACTTTCACAAGTGCCTATAGCACTTCTCACAAAAGCGGTCACTTCTTTACACCAGGTGTATAATAGGCATAGGAGATGATAGAAATGCTGCACAATGAAGCACGGAAACTGTTGGTAGAGGGGTACGAAGCGACGCACAACGCGGAAGCAATCGCGAAGATTTTCCACGTCAACAAGTACACCGTTTACCATTTGGAAGAGCGGAAGCGGAAAACAGGCAGCGTAGACCTGCAAACGTGGCGGCGAGGTCGGAAAGCTCTGCTGAGCAGCGCAGACAAGGCACGGATAGCTGAGTGCATTACAAAAAATTCCACGATTGGCTTGGAAGAACTCCGCACACAGTTAGGACTAAAAGTCAGCATTTCAACAATGAGCCGAGTGGTTCGAGCATTGGGGTTTCGCGTGAAAAAAGTCGGGCTTTCGGCGACAGAACGGGAGAGTCCCCGATGTGCAGGCCAAACGTATCAAGTGGGAAGAGTTAAAATTGGCGATTGAACATTGGAGGATTGTGTTTCTGGACGAAAGTGGCGTGAACATTGGGCTGACACGCAGGTACGGACGAGCCATCGGGAAAGCGCGGGTGCATGGCAGCGCACCGCTGAATGTGCCGACAAGTCAAACTGTTCTGAGGGGACTGTATTCCTCCTATAAATATTCGCAATCGTGGACTCGGATAAGCCGCAGTTCTTTGCCAGCCTATACTCAGTCCACCGCGCTCGTTTATGAGCTGCCGGAGCCTCTCGTGCGTGTCCATAGCATCACCACCATTTCTGTAATTATTTTACTCGCATACTAAAAGGTGCTATACCGACTACTTGTACTGAACATACCATTATGTTAAACTGTATAATAACGGGAATTTAGTACGGAGGGATGATGGCACCAAGAACACGATTGATTATGCCAAGCGGAAGAGTGTTCCGTGTTGGAATATACTCTCCGAAACATGAAAGTTTTCTTCACAAATTTGAGGATTATCTTGTTTTTCAGCAGGATTGGTGATATAATAATCTTGAATTAGTATGTGCAGAAAGCGAGGACGGTCAAATGGGCGTTTCTTACAAGAAATTATTTAAGCTGCTTATCGATCGGGGTATGAAGAAGAAAGACCTGCAAGAGGCGGCAGACCTCAGTCCTGCAGCAGTTACAAAGCTCGCAAAAGATGAGTATGTACGGCTCGATGTGCTTGTAAGAGTTTGCTGTGCATTGGGCGTCGATATCGGTGACATCATGGAAGTCACAAAAGATGAATAAAGGCATCTGCAAATAGATCAAGTTTATTTTGTAAAAGTCCGCAGCCGTGCTGCGCTCTTTTACCCCCCATTAACTTCCGATAATTTTGAGTTATCGGAAGCAACAGAAGGAGGCATTGGCATGGGCGACCTTATGAAAAAACATGAAATGACTGAGGAGGACATCAAACTTCAGTTTATTACCCCAGCCATTGAGGGCGCTGGCTGGGACAGGCAGAAGCAGATCCGCATGGAGTACAACTTCACGGACGGTCGTGTTATCGTCCGTGGTAATGTTACTGCCAGAGGCAAAAGAAAGCGCACTGACTATCTGCTCTACTACAAGCCCAATATTCCACTGGCTATCGTCGAGGCGAAAGATAACCGGCACAGCGTTGGAGCCGGGATGCAGCAGGCCATCGAATACGCCGAGGTGCTGGACATTCCGTTTGTGTACAGCTCGAATGGCGACGGTTTCCTGGAGCACGATATGAAGACCGGGAAAGAGCGTGAGCTAACGCTTGAGCAGTTTCCTTCGCCGCAGGATCTCTGGCAGCAGCACATCGGCGACGAACACTTCACACCGGAGCAGGAGCAACTCATCACAGAGCCGTATTATTTCCAACCGGGTGATAAGACCCCTCGCTACTATCAGCGTATCGCCATCAACCGCACCGTTGATGCTGTAGCCCGTGGGCAAGACCGCATTCTTCTCGTTATGGCGACCGGTACCGGCAAGACATACACCGCATTCCAGATCATCCACCGCCTTTGGAAATCCGGTCGCAAGAAAAAGATCCTGTTCCTTGCTGACCGCAATATCCTCGTTGACCAGACCATGCAACAGGACTTCAAGCCTTTTGCAAAGGTCATGACGAAAATCGAGGGCAAAAAGCTGGATAGCTCCTACGAGCTGTATCTGTCCCTCTATCAGCAGTTGGCGGGTGATGAGAACGAAGAGCCGTTCCGTGCATTCCAGCCGGATTTCTTCGACCTCATCGTCATCGACGAGTGTCACCGTGGCAGCGCCAAGGAGGACTCCCGCTGGCGCAGAATACTCGAATACTTCCACAGTGCCACGCAGATCGGTATGACTGCTACGCCGAAGGAAACGAAAGAGGTATCCAATATCTCTTACTTCGGTGAACCCATCTATACATACAGTCTGAAACAAGGTATCGACGACGGCTTCCTCGCTCCGTACAAAGTTCTCCGCGTCGGTCTGGACAAAGACCTGGAAGGTTGGCGACCCACGGCTGGACAGCACGACATCTACGGGTACGAGATCGAGGACCGGGAGTACAACACCAAGGATTACGACAAAAACCTCATTATCGATGAGCGTACCGCCGCCGTGGCGAAGCGTATCACTCGCTTTTTGAAAGAAAACGACCGCTTTGCCAAAACCATAGTATTCTGCGTGGACATCGACCATGCAGAGCGGATGCGGCAGGCGCTCGTGAACGAAAACAACGACCTCGTGGCGGAGAATGCCAAGTATGTCATGCGCATCACCGGTGACAACGCCGAGGGCAAGGCGCAGCTCGACTACTTCATCGCAGAGGACAGCAAATATCCCGTGATCGTTACAACCTCCAAACTGATGACGACTGGTGTGGACTGCAAAACGTGCCGGCTCATCGTTCTGGACAACAACATAAACTCTATGACCGAGTTCAAGCAGATCATCGGTCGTGGCACACGGCTAAAGCCCGATTATGGCAAAGAGTATTTCACTATCATGGATTTCCGCAATGCCTGCCGACTCTTTGCAGACCCGGAATTCGATGGCGACCCGATCTCTATCATTGATGATGGCGATGATCCCGGCGAAGAGCCGACCATCGATCCGCCGAAGCCACCCGTCCCGACTCCCGGTCCCGGCGGGGACACCGACGACCCGCCCGAAAAGAAGCATAAATACCGGGTGCGTGGTGTCGAGGTGACGATTTTGAACGAGCGAGTCCAGTACTACGATAAGGACGGCAAGCTCATCACGGAAAGTGTGACCGACTACTCCAAGAAGAACATCCTCGGCGAATATGCCACCTTGGATTCCTTCCTCCGTGCCTGGAATTCTGAGGAGAAGAAACAAGCCATCATCGACGAGTTGCAGGAGCGCGGTGTCCTTCTGGAAGCGCTGCGGCAAATCGCCGGGAATAAGGATATTGACGATTTCGACCTCATCTGCCACATTGCCTACGATAAGGCACCGCTGACGAAGGCAGAGCGGGCGAACAATGTCCGCAAGCGGGGATACCTCTACAAGTATTCCGGCTTGGCACAGGAAGTTCTGAGTGCGCTGCTGGACAAATACATGAACGAGGGCATTCAGGACATCGAGAACCTCGAAATTCTGTCCAATGACCCATTCCGCAAATTCGGCACCCCCATGAAAATCGCAAAGCTGTTCGGCGGCAAAAACGGATACATTCAGGCGATCCGTGATTTGCAGAAGGAAATCTACGCTGCGTAAGGAGAATATAAGATATGAGTTTAAATAACCTGGTAAAACGACTGCAGGACATCATGCGTAACGATGCGGGCATCAACGGCGATGCCCAGCGCATCGAGCAGATGGTTTGGATTCTCTTTTTGAAGGTGTATGACGCCAAGGAGGAGATCTGGGAGTTTTACGACGAGAATTACACTTCCATCATCCCGGAGGAGCTGCGCTGGCGCAATTGGGCCGTTGACCACAAGGACGGCAAGGCGCTCACCGGCGATGCCCTTCTGGACTTCGTGAACGGAAAACTGTTCCCGACCCTCAAAGCCATCGAAATCGATGAGAATACCCCCATGAGCCAGATCATTGTCCGCACCGCCTTCGAGGACAACAATAACTACATGAAGGACGGCATCCTGCTTCGCCAGGTTATCAATGTCATTGATGAGATCGATTTTGAGGAGTACGAGGACCGCCACGCCTTCGGTGAGATTTACGAAACGATCCTCCGCAGCCTGCAGAGCGCCGGTAACTCCGGCGAATTCTACACGCCCCGTGCTGTCACGGACTTCATGGTACAGATGATCAAGCCTAAGCTCGGCGAGTCTATTGCGGACTTTGCCTGCGGTACCGGCGGCTTCCTTACCTCTGCGCTGAAGGTGCTGGACGCCCAGGTGCAAAGCGTCGAGGACAGAACAGTTTACAGCAACTCCATTTACGGTATCGAAAAGAAGGCACTGCCGTTCCTTCTGTGCGCCACGAATATGCTGCTCCACGACATCGACAACCCTCGCATCATCCACGGCAACAGCCTGGAAAAGAATGTGCGTGAGTACAAGGAGAGCGACCGCTTCGATGTCATTCTGATGAATCCTCCTTACGGCGGCAACGAAAAAGAGGGCGTGAAGCAGAATTTCCCGGCTGATCTCCGCAGCAGCGAAACCGCAGACCTCTTTATGTCTGTCATCATGTATCGGCTGAAACAGAACGGCCGGTGCGCCATCCTTCTGCCGGACGGCTTCCTGTTCGGCACAGATAATGCCAAAATGGCGATCAAGGAAAAGCTGCTGTCCGAGTTCAATCTCCATACGGTCATCCGTATGCCGCACAGCGTGTTTGCACCGTACACCTCTATCACAACAAACATCCTATTCTTCGACCGGACGCATCCCACGACCGAAACCTGGTTCTATCGCCTGGATATGCCGGAGGGATACAAGAACTTCTCCAAGACAAAGCCCATGAAGCTGGAGCATTTTGCCCCGGCCATTGAGTGGTGGGACAACCGTGAGGAGATCACCATCGACGGCTTTGATAAAGCGAAGAAGTACACCGTCGAGGAACTGAAAGCGCGGAGTTATAACATTGACCTCTGCGGCTATCCTCACGAAGAGGAGGAGATCCTGCCGCCGAAGGAACTGATTCAGCAGTACCAGGAGAAGCGGGCAAGCCTAAACGCTGACATTGACCGCATCCTTGCCCAGATCACCGATATCCTTGGCATCGACATCACGGAGGAGGGCGACGAATGACTGCACAGCAACTGAAAAACTCCATTCTCCAGATGGCTGTTCAGGGCAAGCTCGTGCCGCAAGACCCGAATGACGAGCCCGCCAGTGTTCTGCTGGAACGCATCCGTGCGGAGAAGGAGCGGCTCATCAAAGAGAAGAAAATCAAGCGGGAAAAGAACTCCTCCGTTATCTTCAAAGGTGCCGATAATACTCCTTATGAGAAAATCGGCGATGAAGTACGGTCGTTGTCGGATGAAGTACCGTTTGACATCCCCGATTCGTGGGAGTGGGTGCGGCTGGGCAACATATCGTCCTATGCAGAAACCAAGCAGAAAGTAAATGCAACAAGCGCCGATCCTTCGATTTGGGGTCTGGATTTGGAGGACATCGAAAAAGGCGGCAGGCTTTTAGAGCATAAAACAGTCGGTGAACGCAAAGCGGTTGGTGATAAGACCGTATTTACAAAGGGTGACGTTCTCTACAGCAAGTTGCGCCCATACCTGTTGAAAATTCTTGTCGCCCCCGATGACGGCATTTGTACGCCAGAAATCGTACCATTTCGTGTATACGGCGGAATCGATCCAAACTACATCGTCAATTATCTGAAATCCCCTTATGTCGACAATCTCATCAACAGCATTACTTACGGCGTGAAAATGCCCAGGGTCGGCACAGAAACAATGACCTCTCTATTAGTGCCAGTACCCCCGCTGGAGGAGCAGCAGCGTATTGTTGAGAAGATTGACGAGGTTGCCTCTGCTGTTTCTGCATACGATGTGGCGTACCAAAAAACCGAAACCTTAAACTCAGCCTTCCCAGAAGCTCTCAAGAAGTCGATACTGCAAGAGGCAGTCCAGGGCAAGCTGGTACCGCAAGACCCGTCTGACGAGCCTGCAGAGGCTCTGCTGGAGCGTATCCGGGCGGAAAAGCAGCGGCTCATCAAAGAGGACAAAATCAAAAAGGACAAGCACGAATCTGTCATTTTCAGACGGGATAATTCTCATTATGAAAAGCGTGGTTCCGAAGAGGTCTGCATTGACGAGGAGATACCGTTTGAAATCCCCGAAAACTGGGCTTGGGCGAGACTTTCCTCTGCAAGCATAAGCATTGCCGATGGAGACCACCAGCCCCCACCGCAGGTTCAGGACGGAATTCCTTTCTTGGTAATTTCGAATGTATCCGATGGGATAGTTGATTTCTCCAATACCCGTTATGTACCAAAGAAATACTTCGACTCTTTGGCAGAAATTCGCATTCCCCAATGCGGCGACCTTCTGTTTACCGTGACGGGTTCTTACGGCATAGTTATCCCGGTACAAACTGAGAGAAAGTTTTGTTTTCAACGGCATATAGCCCTAATAAAGCTCGGTTGTTTATCTTCTGAATTTATGCGGCTCTGGTTGTCATCACCGCTCGTTTACGAGCAGTGCAGAAGGGCTGCAACTGGTACAGCACAAAAGACAGTCGGTCTGGCGTCCCTAAAAGGTTTACTTATTCCGATTCCACCACTGAATGAGCAGGTGAGGATTCTCCAAAAACTGAATACACTTCTTGCATTGGCTGCTTTGTAAAGTTCTCATTATGAGAAGTTGGACGGTGTGGAGCGCTGTATCGACGATGAACTGCCCTTTGAAATACCGGATTCTTGGGAGTGGGTACGGCTCGGTACTGTTTTTCAACACAACACGGGAAAAGCCTTAAATGCCTCAAATCGGGATGGAGAAAAGCTCACTTATATCACGACATCCAACTTATACTGGGATCGTTTTGTTTTGGAAAACCTCAAAACTATGCCGTTTACGGATTCGGAAGTCGATAAATGTACCGTACAGCAAGGCGATCTCTTAGTTTGTGAGGGTGGGGATATCGGTCGTGCAGCTATCTGGGAAAGCGACGAACCCATGCGTATTCAGAATCACATTCACAGGCTACGAGCTTATGTGCCTGTCTGTACTCGGTTCTTTTACCACCTCTTTTACCTTTACAAAGGCGCAGGATGGATTGGCGGGAAAGGCATTGCTATTCAGGGCTTATCCTCCAATGCAATCCACAATTTGCTGTTCCCGCTACCGCCACTCCACGAACAGGAACGCATTGTCAACGCCATTGATACAGCACTCAGCGTAGTGCAGAAATTGTAAAACAACCAGGCATACGCCAAAGCATTGCGTATGCCTGGTTTCCTTTTACCAGTCTATGACCTCATCGACGATGGCTTGTTGCTCGGTCGAGGTTTTGCGGAGATAAATGCGGGTGGTTTCGATGCTTTCGTGTCCCATGAGGTCGGCGAGGAAAGCGATGTCATTGCAGCGCTCCAAGAAGCTCTTTGCGAAGCGGTGACGGAAAGAATGAGGGTAAATAACCACCGGGTCGATGCCATACCGGACTGCCAGCTTTTTTAACTGTCCGGAGATGCCTCTGGTGGTGATTCTGTCCCCGAATTTGTTCAAAAAAATGAAGCCGCTTTCTTGGTGCTTATCGTTCAGCCAAGAAAGAGCTTCATCTTGCAGAGCTTTTGGTATGTATATTCGTCGGAGCTTACCGCCCTTCGAGTACAAATCCAAATGCCCCAGCTTGATGTGTTCCACCTTGATCTGTATGAGCTCACTGA
>ERZ780168.3997-NODE-3997-length-10775-cov-3.366138_pt1 | contig 10775 bp, 10 predicted proteins | sample MGYA00510981_ERZ780168 | MGnify/ENA primary metagenome ERZ780168 (study PRJEB29588, sample SAMEA2158769) | human gut metagenome | biome: human gut; feature: human-associated habitat; material: faeces | place: Denmark | collected 2008/2010 ...
CGTAGGCGGAGCTTTGATTCTTTCAGACATCAAGAGTAAGGAGTGATAGCTATGTCTGAATTGGCTGTTCCTTCTAATAATCCTGCTCCTGCACAATCGCAAAACTACCAAGTTCTAAATCAGAATTTCAATGCAGCCCTCAAGACAGTTGACGATATTGTTTTGAAAAACTACCTCAGCAAACTGGAAAACATGGAGATAGTCCCTATCCCTGACGAAGTATTGGCTGAAAATAGCTTATCCAAAATCAGTCTTTTTAAGATCAACGAAATGGTCTATGAGAAAGACGAGTATGCAACCAATAAATTCGCAAGTGTATTCAACGCACTCTCCTGTTTGAAATGCGGTGCTTTCATCATCATGGACAGTGATGGAAAGAAGACCGATTTCTACATGGGCGTAAATATTGCTGATTCCGCAAAAGACATAGACACACTTGACAAAACACTCAAAAATGCTCTATTAGGCCAGTTCCCTGGCATTAGATACAAATCCTACCAGAAGGAAAGTGAAATGGGGGCTATCCTTGAAAGAATCCCGTCAGGCCACATTTCAGCTGTCTCATGTGTGGCAAACATTAAGGACAGCAATACGCGAGAAAACAAAAGCTTTATTCAAGGCCTTGAAAAGCTCGCTCTTACAATGCAAGGTAAGGCTTTTACCGGGATTATACTTGCAAATAGCACAACGCAAGATCAGTTGAATGAGATTCGGCGTGGCTATGAAGCGATTTATAGCCAGCTTGCCCCTTTTGCAAGATCGCAGGTCACCTATGTTTCCAGCAATTCCATGAGTGTTTCACAGTCAACCGCTTTGGGTAAGTCTGTTAGTTCCGCCATCAGCAAGAATTACTCTAGAAGTCAGACATTGGGAACGACAACCTCCGAGAGTGTAACTAAGCAAAACACCGCAAGTAAAGTTGCTTCTGGACTGGCAACTGCAACCTCTATCGTTGGAATGGCACTTTCTCCTTTTACTGGCGGAGCAAGTTTGGCCGTCGGCGCCATTGCTTCTTCTGCACTAAGTGCTGGAGCAGCCATGCTCCAGGCACAAGAAGCCAAGGGAACAACGCAACAAGAGACAGTAGCAGAGACTACTGGCAAAGGAAGAGTTGATACAACCGGTAAATCCGAGACAAGAACTGACTCTCAGGGTACTACTGTCGGCACCGGCGAAAACTTGACCATCTCAACCGAGAACAAAACAATCATTGACATCCTAGATCGTCTGGACAAGCAACTTCGCCGTCTTGATGAGTTTGAAAGCCTTGGCATGTGGGAATGTGCAGCGTACTTCTTATCTTCCACAGGAAATAAGACAAACGCTGAAATTGCTGCTGCCACTTATAAGGCCTTAATGAGTGGAGAAAACTCTGGCTTGGAGGCCTCTGCAATCAATTCATGGCATGATTACGATGAAACTGTAGGGCAAAAAAAGACCGAGCTTATTTCTGCCTATTTGCACCGTCTTTCGCATCCCATCTTTACCTATTGTGCCGCAGGCCAGAACATTGAGGTTTCTCCTTGCTCTATGGTAAGCGGTAATGAGCTTGCACTTCACATGGGCCTTCCTCGCCACTCCGTTTGTGGCCTGCCAGTAGTTGAGCATGCATCATTCGGCAAAGAAGTAAGCTTTGCTGATGCTAACACATCAACAGAGTCTATACGTCTCGGTTCCGTAATGGATATGGGTAGACCTACTGGTACGGAAGTCAGACTTGATAAGGAACGCTTCTCCATGCATACATTTATTACGGGATCTACTGGCTCTGGTAAGAGCAATACCGTGTATAAGATCATCGAAAAGCTTTCCCTGCAAAATGTGTCTTTCATGATTGTTGAGCCGGCCAAGGGTGAATATAAGAATATCTTCGGAAACAATGAAAAATACCGTGCCAAAGTCTTTGGGACCAACCCTGTATGTTCCGATCTCCTGAAGATAAATCCGTTTAGATTCCCTTCAGGAATTCATGTTTTGGAGCATGTAGACCGGCTAATCGAAATTTTCAATGTGTGCTGGCCAATGTATGCGGCTATGCCCGCTGTCCTGAAAGACGCTGTGCTACAGTCGTATCAGGTATGTGGGTGGGATTTGATCGATTCCACAAACAGTATTTCTCCTGATCTCTTTCCCACATTCCAAGATCTTCAGAATGAACTTTTTAAGGTTATCGAGTCTTCTGCTTACTCACAGGAAGTAAAAAGCAACTATATGGGGTCTCTTGCTACTAGAGTGAAATCTCTTGCAAATGGTCTCAATGGCCAGATTTTCTCTTCTAACGAAATTGACAACACTATTCTCTTTGATAAGAATGTTATTATTGATTTGAGTCGTGTTGGCTCCTTGGAAACCAAATCACTTATCATGGGTGTCCTAGTTATGCGGCTGAACGAACATCGTATGTCTAATGCGAAGGGTATGAATTCCCCGCTTAAACATGTAACCGTGTTGGAAGAGGCTCATAACATTTTGAAGCGGACATCCGGAGAGCAAAATCCCGAGTCGCCCAGTGTTGCTGGAAAATCCGTGGAGATGTTATCAAACGCTATTGCTGAAATGCGGACCTACGGAGAAGGTTTCATCATTGCTGACCAGTCCCCCAGTGCAGTTGACATTTCCGCCATTCGAAATACTAATACTAAGATCATCATGCGTCTACCAGATGAAGCTGACAGACGACTTGCCGGCCGCGCCGCAGCACTTAAGGATGATCAGCTCGACGAAATTGCTAAACTTCCAAAAGGCGTTGCAGTCGTCTACCAGAACGACTGGCTGGAACCCGTGTTGTGCAAGGTAGATCATTTCACTGATCCGGAGAAGAAATACGAGTTTACACCCTCATCGCGCGATAATCAATGCAACGATGTATTGTTCCGCTCCGAGCTTCTCAAACTTCTTTTGAAAGGCCGATTAGCCGAACCGGGTAAAGTTGACATTGATGTGACAGAACTCAAGTATTCACTTCCCTACGCCTCTATTTCCACCAGAAACAAGATCGGCATTTCCCAACTCATTCGTGAATACGAGAGTTCCGGGAAACTCAGGATTTGGGAAGATGCCTATTTCGGTGATCTTTCTTGTCTGGTCGTTGAACTAATGGAATGCAAGTCCAAAGTCATGAATCTGGTTCAGAACGCTATGAACTTCGATGAACTCACTCAAAGGCTCCGGGAGCTTATTGATGACGGTACTAAGGGAATATCCAACGATTTGGCCATTTCCATTTCCCAATGTTTCATGAAAGACTACTCAACAGGTAGTCCAGATGATGTTAGTGTATACGCCGCATGGCGTGAAAGCATTGTGAAAAAGGAGGTGTGCTGAGTGAATGCACTTTTTCCATCGATTGAGATGGGAAAACAGGAGTTCCCTCTCTCGGAGCTATCAAAGAACTTCTCTCCGGAGAAAATCAACATCGAGGCCCTTGATGCCCCACTCTCCAAGGAGGTCGCCAAGAGCCTGATATCTTCCGAAGCATCTGAAACAGAAGGTGTCAAAGAAGGCGGCGGCAGTTATAAGGATGTTCGTAAGTATGTGGAAGTAAACGAGCACGAGAATAAAGAAGTTCATCATATGCCATCGGATTGGTCTTCACCTCTGGATCGGAATGATGGCCCATGCATTGAGATGGATCGCGAAGATCATCGACAGACTGCAAGCTGTGGTAGATCCACCGAAGCACAGGAATACCGCGAAAAGCAAAAGGAGCTCATCGATAAAGGTGACTTCAGAGGAGCACTCCAAATGGATATTGACGATATTCACGAAAAGTTTGGAGACAAATATGATGCTCAGATTCAGGAGATGCTCGAGTATGTTGATAAGCTAGAGCAGGAGGGCAAGATATAATGAACAAGTACGATATTTGTTTGGTCGAGTCAGTCAATGGCATTCCTTTTGGTGCCGACCGGGCCGCAGTAAGAACAGCATTGGGGAACAACTTTAAGGAGTTTAAGAAAAGCAAGTTTAGCAAAAACACTACCGATGATTTTGGTAGCTGCCACATCTTTTACTCTGTTGATGACACACTGGAAGCCATTGAAATTTTCTCTGGTGCAACCATTTGCGTCAACAACAAAGTTATCTCCCTTGAATGTCCTGAGCTGATTGAATGGGTTAAGAGTCTTGATCCCGAAGCCGAAGAAGACAGCGACGGAATTGTTTCGAAGAAGCTCAGCATTGGAATCTATGCTCCTTATCAGGAGTTTGAGTCTATCCTATTCGGAAAAAAAGGATACTATCGATAACGAAAAGAGGGTTGCTCCCTTGCCTACCAAAAAGCATACCTTTTGACCGACTGCAATCTGCGCTGGCCGGCGGCCACAGATGCGCTGCTCAGCGGCCGGATTGCGCTCTTCTGACGCTTTTCTGTTTCTATCGCATTTCCGTATCCCCTCTCGTGTATAGTTGAGGCAATTCTGTGGCATACTATTGATTTTACCTTTTTGGCATCTTCTGATTCAGGCTTATTATTTTATCGTCAGCTTTGTCGGCGGCACCCTTCCCGGAATCGTATCGACGTCGCAGAAGGAATGGGCCTCCCTGGTCGCCGAGGCGGAAGCTCCCGCCTCTGTTCTGGACTTCGCAGATGCGTCTATCTGCGTTCAGTTCTACTCGAAATCGACCGGTCACTTTGAGCACAGCTACGTGCAGCCCATCTACTTAGAGCGCCTTGAGCTCGATGCCGAGGAAGAAGCGGAGCTTCGCAAGGCTTATAGCCAGGAGCGTTGTAAGCGTCAAGTGTAGCGGCGGATTGAAGGTTACCCGCGAAAATGAGAGAATATAATGAAAGAAAGCCATGCGTAAAACTGACGCAAGTAAAACCGAGAGATTCGTCAGTTATAGAAAACAGGAGACAAAAAAGCTGCTCTTCGGTGGGATACAGCATGCCACATGCCACATACCACATCTCAGCCAAAATGTCTCGCAACAGGGGATACGAGATTGCAGCGGAAACAGGAAAAAAGGAGCTGGCATCCAGCTCCTTTTCACTATGTGTTTTTCAGATGCAGAATGCGGCATAAAGAGGCACGATTTTCTTATTGCCATCACAGCCAAAGTTTTTGGCAGAGAGCTTGATAGCATAGGCCGGCTTGTAGGTATCCATGTAGACCTTTAAGCTCTTTGCCTTGGTATTATCGGCGGATTTAACCTCAACGGGAATGAGCTGCCCATCGCGCTGGATGACGAAGTCTATCTCAGCCCCGCGCTCCGACTCCCAGTAGTAGGTACGGTAGCCGTTGATGGAGAGCTGCATGTTGACATAGTTCTCAGCCATGCCACCCTTGAAGTCGTCGAGCTCGTCGACCATATAGAGGACATCATTGGCGGCTAAATCCTTCTTGGCGCACAGAAGGCCAAGGTCAGACACGTAGATTTTGAACGCATCTATATCGCGGTAGTTTTCGAGCGGCTTTTTGACCTGCTCGACCTTGTAGACCTGAGAGACGATACCAGACAGGCACAGCCACTCAATCGCTTTCTCGAACTCGGAAGCACGCCCGCCTTTCTTAATCAGTTTGTACTGGAAACGCGTGTTCTTCTTCGAGAGCTGAACAGTGATGTTGTCGTAGGCAAGCCTGGTTTTCTTGATTTCGTTCAGGTTGTTGTACTTGCTCATGTCGTTGAGGTAACTCGCAAGAATCGTATCCTGCGTATGACGGACAAGGATATAGTCCCTGGTCTCCACGAACTGCATCACACACTCCGGCATGCCGCCGACCACGAGATACTGGCGATAGAGCTGCATCGCTGCATCGTGCAGTGCAGACGGCAGCGGCGCATTGGTATTGAAGCTCTCTTTTATCTGCGCGACTAAGTCATCCTCTCCGAGCGCCAGCATGAACTCCTCCATGTCCATAGGGTAGAGCGTCTTCATGTCGACTTTGCCGACGGGGAAGGAGAACTTCGCCCTGTTGACCGCGACACCCAGCAGGCTGCCTGCAACGATGATGTGATACTCTGGCGCGTCCTCACAGAAGTATTTGAGAGAGGTCAGAGCTCTTTCGCAGAGCTGCACCTCATCGAAGACTATCAGGGTCTTCTCCTTGACGATGGTCTGACCTGCGATGTGGGACAAAATTGGAATCAGATAATCGGGGCTGATGTCTTCCTCAAAAGTCTCGTTCAGCTTGGGATTGGTCTCAAAATTGAAATAGGCGACGTTTTCGTAGTGTGTGCGCCCGAACTCCAAGATGGAGTACGTCTTACCGACCTGTCTTGCACCCTGCAAAATAAGGGGCTTGCGGTGCTCGTCCTCTTTCCACACTTCCAGGAAGCTAATGATTTTTCTATACATAATGCAACCTCCTTAAAGGTTCTGAGCGTAGTTTAACAGATATTCGCGCAAAAATCAATCGAATTTAATTGAAATATCGCATCAAATAACGCGAAAGACTTATTGAAAATTACATAATTCGACACGAATGCTTTGGGCGGTCCGTGCGGAGAAACTAAATATCATATCATTGCCTGATAGAAAATCGGCATCGTCGGGGATACGAAACTGCAGCAACGCAAAAATCGGAAGCAAAATCGTCAAAGAGAACCCCAAAAGTATATCACAGGGTATCCGGAAAGGCGCTGCGCGGGGGATACCAGCTTACAGCAGACAAAGAAAAAGAGCGACATCCGTTTCTGGATGTCGCTCTGCCTATTACTGACGGGGCACTGGTATCTGCCTGCGGGTCTCTGCACAGTCTCGCAAATAGAGGTTAGCCCGCTATGCTCCTGCACATACTCTTTGATCTGCGGATACGTTGCGCCTTTTTGGAATCCGGACATATCCATATTCTCCAATGAGAACTCCACACGCACCTTTTTCGAGTCGATTTCTCCCTTGGAAAGAAGGACAACCGTCTCAAAGAAGCTGGTCAGGTCATCTCCCGTGGGATTAGGCGCAATATAGTCAAAGCCAATATCCGTGACGAATAGAGTGGTGATCTGGAAAATCATGTCCTCTTGCGCACATGAAGAAAGGAGGATTTCAAATTGGAAAGCAAAAGCTTGATGCAGCAGTACGCCGAAAGGAAACTGACTGAAACCATGTCTTTTATCGCGGAAAAACGCAGGGACAGACTCTCTGCCGCGAGAGTAACGTGGAGCAAGTTGGCAAAAGATAAGCCTCTGACGGCGGCTGTGGCAACACAAGTGCTCATGGCGAATCAAGACTGCGTCGCGTTCCTGCCAAAAGAAAAGCTGAGCGAAGAAATCTGCGAAGCTGTTCTGGAGATGTCGCCACTATCCATCTCTTTTATCCCAGAAGAGATGAGAACCGAGCAGATGAGCTACACAGCTCTCAACGCCTACAAAAAGTATGCGAAGACGGATAGGACAAGTGGAGTTTGGCAAATCGTCGAAATCCTGTCTGCCGGTGTGCAGACCGAGAATATCTGCTTGCTTGCGGCAAAGCAGACTCGGATTTTTGGCGTACAAATGGCACTTGCCTGTGGCCTTCTCGGTGTTTGCAAATATAGAACAGACACCGGCTCCCTTGCTGTGCCGCTATGAAATTTCTCCTTGCGCTTACTGTAACAGCAGGAGGCTGAAGACGAGCGTGAAGAGCGCGACCGTTTCGATGATGCCGATGACGATGAAGAAGTTCGCCGTGCCCTTGCCGGTCTCGCCGAGCGCGTCGGCGCTCGCCGCGGCGACCTTGCCCTGGAAGAACGCGGACAGGCCGATGGCAAGGCCCGCGAAGATGCCCGTAAACATGGCGAGCGCGGGATCGGCGCCGGAGGCCACGGCGCTGCGGATGAAGTTCATCAGCAGGAAGCCGTAGATGGTCTGCGTCAGGGGCGCGCCGGAGAAGGCGACCATGATGAAGGGAGCGGGCTTACCGTTCGCGTAGCACTTCTTCCACGCGCCGACGCTCGCCTGCGCCGCGAAGCCCGCGCCGAACGCGCTGCCCATGGCGGACAGGCCCAGCGCACACGCCATACCAATAAATTCAATGCTCATAATACGTTTCTCCTCTTTTTGATTATTTTCTGATCTTATCCAGTTTTTTGAACGGTGCGTAGGCGGTGCCGGTCCACTCCATGCCAAGCTGACCGGAGAATTCCAGCAGATTCAATCGCACGCCATGGACCACCACGGACAGCAGGCCCATCACGATGTTCAGCCCGTGACCGACGAGCATGATGAGGATGCCGACGACGACCAGCGGCCCCTTGAAGCCGAGCGCCATGTTGTTAAAGCTCTGCGCGATAGCGAGCGACGCCATGCCGACGGCAAACAGTCGGATGTAGCTCATGATGTTGCCGAAGGCACTGATGGTGTTGAGGAACACTGTGAAGGCGTTGCCAAGGCCCGCCTTGAGACCCTGCGCGAAGGTCTTGTCCGGCGACATACCGCCGAAGCACACGACCAGCACAAAGCCGAGAAGGACCACCGCGGCAATGGGCGTGAGGTTCACCTGCTCGCCGATGACGAGGTAGAGCACCACGAAGTACAGCGCGCAGATCGCGCACAGCCAGCCGAGGTCGGCGACCCAGCTGAGGTCCTTCTCCCGCGTCTTGCGGCGGATGTTCATCACACACGCCAGCGAGAGCTGGACGGTGCCGAGGATGAAGCAGAATTTCATGACGCTGTTCTGCTGCTGGGTGGTGGTGACGTTGAAATACTCGGGGTAGTTCGCAAAGGTCGGAACGACCAGCGAGCGGAGCAGCGGCACGTCCATTGCGCCCTCAAGCCCGAACCAGGTGCCGGTCATCGCGCCCCAGACGATGGTGGCGATGGAGAGCACCCACAAAAGCTGCACGGCATCGGAGGGCTTCTTGCTCTTCACCGTCAGGGCCGCGGCGGTCAGCAGGAACAGGCAGCCGTAGCCCGCGTCGCCGATGATCATGGCGAAAAAGAGCGTGAAGAAGCCGAGGAACCAGAACGAAATATCGTACTCGCGGTAGCCCGGCACGGTGCCGAGAATGTCGAACACCGGCGCGATGAGCCGCGTGACCTTGGTGTACTTGATCTTGGTCGGCACCTTGTCGTCGTCTGCCGCCGGATCGTCCATCGCCCACGCCCAATGCTCCTTCGCGGCGGCGGCCTTGAAGCGCTCCGCCTCGTCGACGGGGAGGTAGCCGGTCAGCCACACGAGTCCGTCCCCGCTCTCCGAGGTATTGCGCACGGAGGAGTAGTCCGCGTCGTTCTGCGTTTTGAGCAGCTGCTCGCGGAAGCTGGGCAGGTGCTTCGCGGCGGCCTTGAGCTGCGCGCCGCACTCAGAAAGACCGCGCTCACAGTCGGCAATCTCCTGCCGGTATTCGTCAAGGCTCTTTTCCGGCGGGATGAACTCGCCGGCGGTGCAGGAGGCGGGCAGCGCACCGAGGATGGCGACGGTCTGCTGCTTCCCGACCGGCGCGAGCCGCAGGAAGCGCACTTCCTTGTCCGCCTCGAGCGAGGCGAGGAGCTTTTTGTCCACGCGGCAGAAGTGCAGCTCGAAGCCCTGCGCCTTCAATTCCTTGATCTCGGCGGGGGAGAAGCTGCCCCAGCCGGCGAGCGTGTCGCACGCGCTGACCGCGGCGGCGCGCTCGGCTTCCAATGCCTTTTTGCGCTCCAGACAGGCGTTGAGCCCGTCATAGAGCTGCTTGAATTTCACGTCGTCGAGCGTTTCCGCTTCGACCTCGCTCACCCCCTGCTCCTCGAGCACGGTGATGAGCCGCGAGAGCGCGGCGAAGCGCTCCAGATAGGTCTGGTCGGCGTCCGCCTTTTCCGCGAAATGGACGATGCCGAGCGCACGCAGCGCGTCGAGCAGCTCCGTTTTCTGCGTTTGCGCAGCGACGATGTGAACGACCTTCATTTTCTCGATCATCGCGCCGCCTCCTGTAGCTTTTTCTTGGCGATCTTGCCGCGCACGACCGCGGAGGTCTGCTGGTCGCCGAGGTAGATGCCGATGACGCGGATGTTTTCCCTCGCCTCGGGGATCTTGACCTTTTCAAACAGGTTCACGCGCTGCGCGGTGGAGCGCAGCTCCCGCTCGAGCAGCTCGACCTGCGTGCGCAGCGTCTTGACCAGCGCGTCCAGCCGCGCGATCTCGCGCAGCGTGACCACAGCGGTGTCCACCCAGAGTGGATAGTCCGCGACGTCGTAGGATATCTCTTCGAAGGTCAGCTCCTCAAAGACCGGCACGATCACACCGGCGATGTTGTGGTCGCGGCAGACGACGTCCTTCGGACGGATGAGCGAATCGAGCCGCATCCCATCGGGGAAGCTGCCGTTTTCGGCGAACACCGCGATCCAGCCGTCCAGACCGTCGACGATCTTCAGCCGTTCGGCCTCGACCCTCTCAAGCTGCGCCGTCACCTGCATCACGACCGACTGGAGCTGCTGCTTTTTCAGCTGCAGCGTCGGCAGATAGCGTTGAAACTGCTTGAGCCGGTCCTTCTGGACCTTCAGTTCATTTTTTGTTAGTTTGACAGCCATACGCGCTCCCTCAGTTCAAGGCGTCCTTTTTCGGCCATCTTTCCTGCAGGAGACTGGTCTTCAGACCCGTTTCGTTCGGCTCGAAGCACTCGGCGAGGATCCCCCAGCCAAGGTCCAGCGCCTCCTCCAGAGGGATGTTCACGCTCAGGTCCATCAGCTTCGTTTCAAAGAGGTGGCCGTACTTGAGCAGCTTCTCGTCCCATTCGGACATCATGAAGCCCATGGACTTCTTCTCAAGGCTTTCCTTGTAGGCGCTGTAGAGACGGATCATGCCGTCCATCAGGGCGCGGTGGTCGCTGCGCGTCGTGCCGTTGACGTTCTGCTTGAGACGCGAGAGCGAGCCGAACGGCTCGATG
>ERZ780168.3999-NODE-3999-length-10766-cov-5.164597_pt1 | contig 10766 bp, 14 predicted proteins | sample MGYA00510981_ERZ780168 | MGnify/ENA primary metagenome ERZ780168 (study PRJEB29588, sample SAMEA2158769) | human gut metagenome | biome: human gut; feature: human-associated habitat; material: faeces | place: Denmark | collected 2008/2010 ...
CCTTAGGCGCGCGGCTTTTGATAAGTTTTGTGAGGTATCGCCGCTGATCGAAATGCGCGGCAAAGGGATGACATTTTTGAGAAAGCACGAGGTTTTTGCCCATATGGGAAGACCATGTCGAAGGAGAAAAACTTTTGTAAGAGACGCGCTCTGCTTGCTGAACATCTGTAAAGTGAAACTATTTTACAATTCTTCGAAATGGTAGCGCGGCTTGCCGGCGCTTTTCTTGCCATATTCGATGGCTTTTGTCGGGCAATAGCAGATGCAGGCCATGCACTGTGTGCAGTTGGTTCCCCAGACGGGACGGGCGTTTTGCAGTGTGATGTTATTCAGCGGGCAGAGCTTTTCGCATTTGCCGCAGCCGATGCAGACATCGCTTGCAGTAAAGGGATTTGCCTTCACAAACAGCGGATAGAAAACCGGGTTCACCGCGCTGCTCGCGATGCGGTCGTAGAGTTTTTTGCGCGGCGGCGAGAACATGTGTCCTGCGCGGATCGCGGCGATCGCGCGGTCGATGAACGGCTCGGCTTTGGCGACGATCCGGCGAGCCTCCTCGACGGTTGGTGCGTTGAACATGGCGATGAAATTCTCCGGCATGACGATCTGCGCCGTGCCCATGTAGACGAGGCCCTTTTCGCGGCAGAGCGCGCGGTTGTACTTCGCGGCGTTGCCGATCTCGCTGCCGCAGTCCATGACGAACCACGTTTCCCTCGCGCCGCGCAGCTCTGTTCGCAGCAGATGGTCGCGCACGATGCGCGGGATGCGCCAGGCGTAGGTCGGCATGACGAGGACGAGCCGTCCGTTGACGGCGAGCGGTGTTATGTCGCCTGATTTGATGCGGTCATTCAGGCTGATGAGCGTATCGTTCAGCGCGTGTGCGATGCGCTCGGCGATGTGGCGGCTGTTGCCGGTGCCGGTGAAATAGAGTACCATGGCGACCTCCTGTGTCTTTGCTCGAGCATTGCCCGAATATTGTATTGCCTCTATTGTACCAGCCGTGGCGCGCGCAGACAAGCGCTTTGCGTAGGAAAACCGGCGGAGTAAAGGGACTTGAACCTGAGAGAAAAATCGCCGCGGCTTTTCTTTTTGAACCGAAAGGGGCGAAAGAGGCATATTGCCTCTCGTGTACTTGTGTTTCCTGCATTTTCTGCTTGCGGAATGGGGGCGGATATGGTATCTTGAACCATGTGTCCGTCGGCCGTTTTCGACCGGCGGTTCACGTTCTCTAACTGAACGACCACCGAAAGGCAGGCCTTTTTCTTATGATGATCAACAAACGGCTCATCGGCGCGGTGCCGGAGAGCAAAAAATATATCGCGGGCAACGTCGCGCTGCAATGGTGCTCGCTCTGCGCGAACATCGCGATGATGAGCGCCGTGACGGCGCTGCTCGCTGCGCTGTTCGCGGGCAGCATGACGCAGAGTAAGATCGTCACGACCGCCGTGATCGCGCTTGCAGCTGTCGCCGTGCGATACGGCTGTACCGTCGGCGCGTCACGCATGGGGTATCTATCGTCCAAGGCGGTCAAGAAGACGCTGCGCGGCGCGATCTATGACAAGCTCCTGTGCCTCGGTGCGTCGTATTCCGGGCAGGTCAAAACGTCGGAGGTCGTGCAGGTCGCAGTCGAGGGCGTCGACCAGCTCGAAACGTACTTCGGCGCGTATCTGCCGCAGTTTTTCTACGCGATGCTCGCGCCGCTGACGCTTTTTGTCGTGCTGTGCTTCGTGAGCGTGCCGGCGGCGGTCGTGCTGCTCGTCTGCGTGCCGCTCATCCCCGTCGCCATCGCGGCGGTACAGACATGGGCGAAGAAGCTGCTCTCGAAATACTGGGGGCAGTACACGGCGCTCGGCGACACGTTTCTTGAAAATTTGCAGGGCTTGACGACCTTGAAAATCTATCAGGCCGACGCCTTCAAAAATGATGAGATGAACGTCGAGGTCGAAAAGTTCCGCAAGATCACGATGAAGGTTCTTACGATGCAGCTCAACTCCATCACGATCATGGACCTCATCGCCTACGGCGGCGCGGCGCTCGGCGTCATCATGGCCGCAACGCAGCTGCGCGCGGGGAAGATCGACCTTGCGGGCGCGCTGCTCATCATCCTGCTGGCGGCGGACTTTTTCATCCCCATGCGCCAGCTCGGCTCGTTTTTCCATATTGCCATGAACGGCATGGCCGCGAGCGATAAGATTTTCCGCCTGCTCGACCTGTCCGAGCCCGCACACGGCGGCGTCAGCTGTCCCGCGGGCGACATTGTCTGCCGCGGCCTGCGCTTTTCCTACGAGCCGGAGCGCGAAATTCTGCACGGCGTCGATCTGACGATCCCGCAGGGCAAATTCGTCTCGCTCGTCGGCGAGTCGGGCTGCGGCAAGTCGACGGTCTCCGCACTTTTGATGGGCCGGAACAAGGGCTACACCGGCTCGATGACCGTCGGCGGCGCGGAGCTGCGCGACATTGAAAAAGCGAGCCTGATGCGGCGCATCACCTACGTCAGCCACCAGAGCTACCTCTTCAAGGGTACGGTACGCGACAATTTGCTGATGGGCAAGCCTGGTGCGAGCGATGACGAGCTCTGGAGCGCGCTCACGCAGGTCAATCTCGCGGACTTTCTCAGAGGGGAAGCGGGGCTCGACACCTTACTTTCCGAGCGCGGCGAGAACCTTTCGGGCGGTCAGCGCCAGCGCCTTGCGCTCGCCCGCGCGCTGCTGCACGACAGTCCGGTGTACATCTTCGACGAGGCTACGTCGAACATCGACGTTGAGAGCGAGAACGACATCATGGCGCAAATTCACGCATTGGCGGGCCGGAAGACGGTGCTGCTGATCTCGCACCGTTTGGCGAACGTCACAGCGTCGGATGAAATTTACGTGCTGGAGCGCGGCAATATCGTTCAGCACGGTACGCACGAGGCGCTGCTGAAGCAGGGCGGCGCTTACGCCGCGCTGTGGTCGGCCCAGCAGGCGTTGGAGCACTACGGAGAGGAGGCGGCAAAATGAAAAAGAGAAGCGGTTTTACCGTCATGGCGCGGCTCATCAGACTCGTGAAACCCCTGAGCGGCTACATGGTGCTCGCCATTTTGATGGGCCTTGTCGGCCACCTCTGCGCCGTGTTCATCACGATCTTCGGCGGCTTTGCCGTGCTTGACCTGCTCGGCTTCGCAACGCCCGTCGCGCTCAAGACGACGTTCGTCTGTGTGCTGCTCTTCGCGCTCGTGCGCAGCATCTTCCGCTACGCCGAGCAGTCCTGCAACCACTTCATCGCCTTCAAGCTGCTTGCGCTGATCCGCGACAAGGTCTTCCGCGCACTGCGCCGTCTCTGCCCCGCGAAGCTCGAGGGCCGCGACCGCGGCGACCTCATCTCCGTCATCACGTCGGACATTGAGCTGCTCGAGGTCTTCTACGCGCACACGATTTCGCCCGCGGCCATCGCGGCGCTGTTCACGCTCATCATGTGTCTGTTCATCGGGCATTATCACGCGTTGCTCGGTCTTCTGGCACTCGCGGCTTACGTCTGCGTCGGCGTGGTCATCCCGCTCATCACGTCCCGCCGCTCGGGCGATACGGGGATGCGATTCCGCACGGAGTCGGGCGCGCTGTCGGCCTTCGTGCTCGACAGCCTGCGCGGCCTGAACGAGACCATTCAGTACGATCGGGGCGCAGAGCGCCGCGCCGAGATGGATGCGCGCACCGATGCGCTATCCAAAGAGGAAGCCAAGCTCAAGCGTCTCACGGGCCAGAACATGGGCATCACGAACACGGCCATTTTGCTCTTCGACCTTGCAATGCTGGTTTCTTCCGCGGCGATGGTGCAGCGCGGAGAGCTGACGTTCGACGGGGCGCTCATTGCGGTCCTTGCGCTGTTCTCGTCGTTCGGCCCCACGGTCGCGCTGGCAAATCTCGGTGCGACGTTGCAAAACACCTTCGCCGCGGGCAACCGCGTGCTCGACATTCTGGATGAAGAACCCGTGGTCGACGAGGTCAGCGGACAGAAAGAGGTCGAATTTACCGGCGCGGAGGCCGAGCACGTCACGTTCTCCTACGGCGGGGAGGACATTCTCTCCGACGTTTCCGTCCGCTTCCCGGCGGGGAGCGTCGTCGGCATTGTGGGCCGCAGTGGCAGCGGAAAATCGACGCTTTTAAAGCTCCTGATGCGCTTCTGGGATGTGCAGAAGGGCCGCGTCCGCCTGTCAGGCACGGACGTTTCCAGCATCAACACGGGGAATCTGCACGAGATGGAGAGCTTCGTCACGCAGGAGACGCATCTCTTCCACGACAGCATCAAAAATAACCTCCGCATCGCAAAGCTCGACGCGACGGACGACGAGATCGTCGCGGCCTGCAAAAAGGCCGCCGTGCACGAATTCATCATGACGCTGCCGCAGGGCTACGACACGCTGGTCGGCGAGCTGGGCGACACGCTTTCGGGCGGCGAGCGCCAGCGCCTCGGACTCGCCCGCGCGTTTCTGCACGGCGCGCCGCTGATGCTCCTTGACGAGCCGACGAGCAATCTCGACAGCCTGAACGAGGCGGTCATCCTGAAATCGCTGCACGAGCAGTGCGCGGGCAAGACCGTCGTGCTCGTGTCGCACCGCGCGTCGACCATGCGCATCGCCGACACGGTCTACTCCGTCGAGCACGGGAGAATGAGCTGATGAAGGATATCGAAACCAAGCGCGAGCGCGAAAAGAAGATGATCTCGCAGATGATCGCCCTCTACTGCCACCGCAATCACCACACAAAGGGCGTGCTCTGTCCCGAGTGCGCGGCGCTGAACGACTACGCCCGCGCCCGCTCCGAGCACTGCCCGTTCATGGAGACGAAGACCTTCTGCGTCAACTGCCGCGTGCACTGCTACAAACCTGACATGCGTGAAAAGATCCGCGCCGTGATGCGCTTTTCCGGCCCGCGGATGATTTTCTATCACCCCGTTGCCGCAATCCGCCACGTGGTGGAGACAAAACGCGAAAAAAAGAGACTGGAGAGAGAAAACCGATGAAGCTGAAACGCCTTTTCTTCCTGATCCTCGGCTGCGTGTGCCTTGCGCTCGGCTGCGTCGGCATCGTGCTGCCGGTGCTGCCCACGGTGCCGTGCTTCCTTGCGACGGTGTTCTGCTTTGCAAACTCGTCGGAAAAGCTGCACACATGGTTTCTCGGCACAGAGCTCTATCAAAAACACCTCGACTCATTCGTGAAGAAAAAGGGCATGACCGCGCAGACCAAGGCCGGCATCCTGATGTCCGTGACGCTGCTGATGGCCGTCGGCTTTTTCCTGATGCTGCGAAAAGCGCTCTACATTCCCTGCACTATTCTCGCTATTGTGTGGCTCTGCCACCTCGTCTACTTCCTCTTCGGTGTGAAGACGATCAAGACAGAATGCGAGGAGCAGATTTGAGTAAAAAAAGCGGCAGAGCCACCGGAATGCTCCGGCGGCTCTGCCGCTTTTTTGAGAGAGAGGGAAAAATCATGCTTTTTCGGGGCGCAGCGGGCCGTAGAAGTAGCTCGCGGTCGCGCCGCCGTCGATGAGGAAGGTCGAGCCCGTGATGAACGCGCCCTTATCGCTCATCAAAAGCTCGGCGACGTTTGCGACTTCGTCCGCCGTGCCGGGGCGTCCCGCGGGGCACTTAGCGAACATGTTCTTGTAGAAGCCGCCGCGCGGGCCGTTGAACTCGTCGAGTGCCAGCGGCGTGACGATGATGCCGGGGGCGATGTCGTTCAGGCACGCGCCGCGCTTGCCCCATTCGACTGCCTGCGCCGTGACGCGCTTCTCGTTGCAGCGCTTCGCCATCTGATAGGCATGGAGCATGTCACGGATGTTCTCGGGCTGCAAAAAGTCGAGGGACAGCAGCTCCTCCGTCGGCGTGGTGGCGAGCTTTTCGCCCTGCTCCGCCGTCAGGGCGGGCATGCGCCAGCCGGACTGGTTCGAGATCGTCACGCCCACGCCGCCCGGTGCGATGACCCTGCCGACCTCTTCTAAAAGTACCGCCGTACCGTAGAGGTCGACCTTCAGGATCGCCTCGATGGGCGCCTGACTGGGCGACACACCCGCAGCGTTGACGAGCATCTTGATCTCGCCGTACCTCTGCCCCCGGCAATGAGGGCCTTGATGGACGAGCGGCTCGAGAGGTCCATCTCGACGGGTGTGACATCGAAGCCCGCCTTGTTCATTGTCTTAGCGATGGCCTGCGCGTTTGCGAGCTTTTTGTCGCCGACGACGATCTTCATGCCCGCGCCCATGCGGCGGGCGATGGCCATGCCGATCTGTCCGGCACCGGCCCATAACATGACGTTTTTCATCGTTTTCCTCCTTACAGTAGCGCCTTGACGCTCTGCGCCCAGGCGTTGATCTTGCTTTCCGGCGTTTCCAGATGGTCGCCGCCGTTCGAGGCGAACTTCACCTGCATATCACAGGCGAAATCCGCGCCGGGGCAGACGGCCTTCATATCTTTGATGACGCGGCCCGGCCAGCCGCCGTTTGTCATAAACGGCACAACGGTCTTGCCTGCAAAATTCTGTCCATGCAGGAATGTCTTGACGGCGGGAGCCATCGTGTACCACCACATCGGCGTGCCGACGGCGATGACGTCGTAGTCGGCGACGTTGACGGGAAGCGGCTTGAGCTCCGGCTCAAAGCCCGCGTTCACCTCGCGCTGGCCCTGATCGACCACATCGTTGTAGCTGCCGGTATACGGCACGGCGGTGCCGAGCCTCACAAGATCGCCGCCGGCGACGCTCTGCAACGCTTTTGCGGTGCGCTCGGTGTTGCCGCACGACCTGGAGTAGTAAACGATCAGGAACTTTTTCGTTTTGCGAACTCCTCAACCCACTGGGCAAGCGCGCTCTTCGCCTCGTCCACGTGGCTGCCGTGGATGGCGAGGCCCTTCGTGACCGCCGCGCCATGGGCAGCCTTGCGGATGTCGTTTTCGGTATCGGAAAGGCCGCTGCCCTCGTGCGTGCAGAAGGGGTGGATGGTCTTGCCCGTGAAGTCGTAGTGCTCGAGGAAGGTGTAGACCGCCATCGGCATCGTACTGCAATAGTTGGGGTAGCCGAGGTAAATTTCATCATAGGCGTCGAGGTCATCGGGCAGATCCAACACCGCGGGACGGGCGTTTTTCTGCCAGTCCTCACGCGCCTGCGCCACACAGGTCTTGTAGTCGTCTGAATAGGGCTCGGCCTGCTCAATTTTGTACAGCTCGCCGCCGGTCAGATCCGCGAGCATCTCAGCAACCTTTTCGGTGTTGCCGACGGAAATGCGGTGGTACGCGCCGCCGAAGTAGTTCTCTCCCGCGCGGGAGTAAAATGCGATCAATGCTGCCATTGTTTCGCTCCTTTCTTATCGCTTTGCGCCAAAAGCGGCGCACGGTTTTTGTTGATACCACCATTGTAAACCGCCGCGCCGCGGGTATCAATTCCGGTTTTGCGGCTTTCCTATAAGAAAAACTGATATGAAAAAAGGCGGAGCCATCGGCTCCACCTTTCTGCTTTCGTTCAGGTATCAAATTGTCCTTTGAGCAGCCGCGCGAATTCCGGCACGTAGGGGTTCACGTTCTCCTTTTTCCAGAACGCGCAGTATGTGCGAAGAAGCGGCGCACCGTTTCGCACGAGCGGCACACGGGTGAGCGGTTCGGCTGCCTGCCTTTCGCCGCCCTCCAGCGGTAGAAATCCCCTGCTGCCCGCGACCAGAAGGCGCGCCTCATCCCAATTCTCGGCATACAGGAATTCACTTGGAAAGCCGAGTACAATGCGGCTGAATTCCTGCTCCGCCTCCCGCTCCGGCGGCGGGGCAATCAGAATGCAGGGAAAATTCTTGAACTCTGCCGGTGCGACCGCCTCCATCTGCGCGATTGGGCTGTGGGCGGAGACTTCAATCAGGGCGGGCCGGGCTGCAAGGATCAGATTTTCGTAGGCGTCGGAAAACAAGCAGCGCTGATCGTTGAGCGTGATCTCGACCCGATCCTCGCTCAGCATATCACACAGCTCCCCATGGCTGCCGTACGCGATGGAGACGCTGACGTCGGGATACCTCGCCGAAAAGGCCGCGAGCGCGCGGTGGAACTCTCCCCCCTGCATAGGTGCGCAGGTAGCCGATCTTCAAATTCGCCGCCTCGCCCTTGGCGATCTTCGCCGCCTCGGCGCACATGCGGTCGCAGTCCGCTGTGAGCAGCAGGCTCTTACGGTAAAAGTATTCGCCCGCAGGCGTGAGCGAAAATGAGCGATTTTTGCGCACGAGCAGCGCAAAGCCCAGATCACGCTCCAAGGACTGCACCTGCTGGGAGATGGCTGACTGCGAGATGAAATTTTCCTCCGCCGCGGCGGAAAAGCTCCCGAGACGCACGACGGATTGAAAGTATTTGAGCTGCTTGAGCATGATGCACCTCCTGATGTCTAAATGACGATCCCCTCGCAGTGGTCAATCTCGTGCTGGATGATCTCCGCCGTCCAGCCGGTGAAGGTCTTGAGGCGTGTTTGGAATTTTTCGTTCTGCCACTGGACTTTGACGGTCTGGAAGCGCTTTGCCTTGCGCGTGCCGGTGAGGGACAGGCAGCCCTCCTCGGTGTCGTAGGGGCCGGACATTTTGACGATGACGGGGTTGAACATGAGCATGTATTCGCCGTCATTTTCAAAAGCGATGATGCGCTTGTTGACGCCGATCATGTTCGCCGCCATGCCGACGCAGCCGTCCTTGTGGGCGATTAGAGTGTCGAGAAGGTCCTGCGCGGTGTTGAGATCGTCCGCCGTGGCGGCTTCGGCCTTTTGGGCGAGGAAGACTTCAGCTTTGCATATTTCACGAATCATGGCGTTCCTCCTGAATCTCATGCTGCGGAGCAAAAAAGCGGACCTGCGCGTCGGCGAAGCGCGTGTTGAACGCCTCAGCCGCCTGAATGCTGAGCACATCGTCGGGGCGGATCATGTCGAAGGCGTGCATGTCAGAATGATAGACATCCAGCTCTGCCGGAACGCCTGCGGCGCGCAGCCGCTCGAAATAGCGGACGGCCTCGGCGTAGAATGGCTCGCCGTCGCCGACGAACGAATAGGCGGGCGGCAGATGAGAAAAATCCGTCAGCCGCGCCGGAGCGGCGTAGGGCGAGAGCTGCGCGCGGTCCGTGCCGCGCAGATAAAGCCGCCACGCAAAATGGTTGCGGCGCGTATTCCATACTCTGCCGCGGTTGTCACGCGAAGATTCCGTATCGCGGTCGTCGAGCATGGGGTAGAGCGGCATTTGAAACGCGACGCTGACCTTGCCTTCGTCCCGCGCGCGGATGCAGACGGCGGCGCACAGCCCGCCGCCTGCGCTCTCACCGCCGACCATGAGCTGATCGCTGCGGACGCCGAACGCCGCGGCGTGCGCTTTCAGGTAAAGGAGCGCGGCATAGCAGTCGTCGATCGCGGCAGGGGAGGGGGCTTTCAGCGCCAGCCGGTATCCCGGCGACAGCACGACTGCGCCAAATTTCTTGACGAGGTCGACCGCGCGGGAGGCGTGTACCATTTCTTTCATCCCTGCGATGTATCCGCCGCCGTGCAGCCACAAAATGCCTGCGGCGTTTTTCGGCGCGGCGAGCGGCGAGAGCAGGAGCGCGGACATGCCGCCGTTTTCCGTCGGGATGCGGACAGCCTGAACGCGGATGCCGGGATCAGGCTTCATCGGGCGCATCGTCATCCTCCGTTGCCGCGGCTTTTTCCTTGTAATGTGTGCCCCAGACGACCATGGAATCGAGGATGGGCTTTAGGCTGTAGCCGGTCTCGGTCAGCGTGTATTCGACGCGCGGCGGTACCTCGGCGTAGACCTTGCGGGTGAGCAGGCCCTTGGCCTCCATGTCGCGCAGCTGCGCGGTCAGCACCTTCTGCGTCACATGGCCGATGGACTTTTTAAGTTCACCGAAGCGCTTGGTGCCGTCCATCAGGTCGCGCAGGATGAGCACCTTCCATTTGTCGCCGATGAGCATGAGCGTCGTCTCGACGGGGCAGGCGGGTAATTCCATGGTATGACCTCCTTCGTGTTACAGATATTGACCGGTGATGCTGTCGGGGTTCAATTGAATTTCCTCCGGCGTGCCGGAGGCGACGATCCTGCCGCCGGCCTCACCGCCGCCGGGACCCATGTCGATGAGAAAGTCCGCGTTGCGGATGACGTCGAGGTCGTGCTCGATGACCACGACCGTTGCGCCGTTGTCCAAAAGCGCCTGGAAGACGCCGAGCAGCACGCGAACATCCAGCGGATGCAGGCCGATGGTGGGTTCATCGAACACGAACACACTGTCTGCCTGTCCCTTGCCCATCTCACTGGCAAGCTTCAGCCGCTGGGCTTCGCCACCCGAAAGACTTGGCGTGGCTTCTCCAAGAGTCAGATACCCAAGTCCCAAGTCCTGCAAAACTTGCAAACGGGCAGAAACAGTTTTCATATCCCCACAGGCGGAGAGCGCCTGCTTGACGTCCATATCCATGACCTCCGGCAGAGAATACGCTTCTCCGGCCTTATTTTTCCGCTGAACCTGTTCCGCTTCCCGGCGATACCGGCTGCCCCGGCAATCCGGGCAGGGAATTTCCACATCCGGCAGAAACTACACATCCAGACTGATGGAGCCTGTTCCGTCGCAGGTCGGGCAGCGGAGCTTTCCGGTATTGTAGGAGAAATCTCCTGCCTTATAGCCCAGTGCTTTGGCCTCCGGCAGTCTTGCATAGGCCTTGCGCAGCTCGTCGTGAACATTGGCATAGGTGGCCACGGTGGAGCGGACGTTGATGCCGATGGGTGCGGCGTCGATCAGCTTGACCT
>ERZ780168.4000-NODE-4000-length-10764-cov-3.800728_pt1 | contig 10764 bp, 7 predicted proteins | sample MGYA00510981_ERZ780168 | MGnify/ENA primary metagenome ERZ780168 (study PRJEB29588, sample SAMEA2158769) | human gut metagenome | biome: human gut; feature: human-associated habitat; material: faeces | place: Denmark | collected 2008/2010 ...
TATCACCACGACGCAGCTGGCGCTGATGACCGCTGCGGCCGTCATCAGCCTGCGCGGGCTCCCGATGATGGCCCAGGAGGAACTGACGATGTTCTTCTACATTTTCTTCGCGACGTTCCTCTTCCTGATTCCTGCGGCCCTCGTGGGCGCCGAACTGGGCAGCGCCTTCGCCGACCGCGGCGGCGGCGTCTACACCTGGGTCAAGGAGGCTTTCAACAAACGCATGGGCTTCACGGCCATCTTCCTGCAATGGATACAGAACGTCGTCTGGTATCCCACCGTACTCGGCTTCGCCGCGGCGTCGATCGCCTACATGATCGGCGTTCCGGCTCTGGCGCAGAACGGGCTGTACGTCGGGTTGTTCTCGATTGCGATGTACTGGTGCGCGACGCTGGTGACCCTGCGCGGCACGTCGGCCATCTCGGGCATCACCTCGAAGGGATTTCTGATCGGCACGGTGCTCCCGGGCGTCGTCGTGATCGTGATGGCGGTCATCTGGATGGCCGGCGGCAACGAAATAGCCCTGAAGGAGATTCCGGCCGGCGTCTCGCAGATCGTCAGCGTCGACGCCGCGCAGCACATCCACCCGCGGCTCTTCCCCCACATCGCGGGCATGAGCGACATCGCGTTCCTGGCAGGCATCCTGCTGCTGTTCGCCGGCGTGGAGGTGCACGCCGTGCACGCTCCGGAACTGGCCAAACCCCAGACGCAGTTCCCGCGGGCGATGTTCCTCGCTGCGCTGATCTCGTTCGGACTGTTCACGCTGGGCGCGCTGGCCGTGGCCATCATCACCCCCTACGACCAGATCAACCTCCAGTCGGGGCTGTTCACCACCTTCCAGATCGCTTTCGAACGTTACCACGTGGGATGGCTCTCGAACGTCATGGGACTGCTCGTGGCCTTCGGTGCGCTGGCGGGCGTGATGTCGTGGATTTCGGGCCCCAGCCGCGGCCTGCTGTGGACGGCCAGGGACGGCGCTCTGCCCTGCTTCCTCCAGAAGACCAACAAGAACGGCGTGCAGCTCAACATACTGATTATCCAGGGCTGCATCGTGACGCTCCTCTCGTCGCTTTACATCGTGATGGACGACGTCAGCGTGGCGTTCTTCCTGTTGAGCGCCCTGACCGTGGGACTGTATCTGATCATGTACATGATGATGTACGCCGCGGGAATCCGCCTGCGCTACACGCAACCCAAGCTCATCCGCAGCTATCGCGTGCCGGGCGGAAACACGGGCATGTGGCTGATCGGAGGCGTAGGGTTCCTCGCCGTGCTGTTCTCGTTCATCGTCACCTTCTTCCCGCCTTCGCAGCTGCCCGTGGGCAGTCCGGCGACGTACACGTGGCTGGTGGTGACCGGCACGGCGGTCTTCCTCGCGATCCCCTTCATCATCAGTTTCGCAATGGACAAACGGAACGCCCGGCGGACGCCGGAGGCTTAAAACTCGACCGTCAGGCCCAGCGTCGGGAGCAGCGTGCCGCTCACCTGTTCGAGGTATTTCATGCGGTAACGCCGCTCCGAAGCCGGAGCCGCCGCCCACAAGTGCGCAGGCCAGAAGCAGCGCAACGATCTTTCCGGCCTTGCCGCCCTTTTTCTTCTGCTCGGGTGCCGGAGCGGACGGCTGCGGCTGTGCGGCAGCTGGCTGCTCAAAGCTGTACGGATAGGAATTGGATGGCTGCTGATTGGATTCTGATGTAAAGTCATTGTTGAATACTTCGGACATATTGATAATCTCCTTTCCGCGCATCCTTGCGGTGCGTGTGGGTTCTTTGTTTTTGTGCTTTCAGCATACCGCACGAATCTGAAATAACGCTGAAAAAAGTGAGAACGAATTGTAAAGAAAGCATGAAAAAACTGTGCGGAGTTCCGAAAAAAACCACAGCACGGCTTATGCTCGCCATGCGCAAAAATGATGGTGGAAAATTGCCCATTGCGAACAAAAATGAATTGACAATTTAAAAAAATATGATATAACGAGTATCCATGACAAAAAGGAGGAGCGTGTATATGACACAGGATCTGACAGTTGGAAAGCCGCTTTTGCGGGTCTGGCAGTTTGCCGTTCCGGTGCTGTTTGGGCTTCTTTTGCAGCAGGTTTATTCTTTGGTCGATACGGCCATCGTCGGCCATGCGCTGGGCGTAATGGCGCTGGGCGGCGTCGGGGCGACAGGGTCGGTCAACTTCCTTGTGCTCGGCTTTTGCGGCGGCCTGTGCACCGGCATGGCGATCCCGCTGGCGCAGTCATTCGGTGCGGGTGAATACCACCAGCTGCGCCGGTATGTGGCGGGCTGCGTTTGGCTGGGGCTTATCATGTCGGCGCTGCTGCTGGCCGTGACGCTTCCTGCTACGCGCGGGCTTCTGCGCCTCATGGGAACGCCGGCGGAGCAGATGGACTATGCGTTCGACTACATCTTTATCATCTTCGTCGGTATTCCTACGACGATCCTTTATAATATGGGCGCGTGTGTCCTGCGCGCGCTGGGCGACAGCAAATCGCCGGTGTGGTTTCTGGCGGCCGCGTCGGCCATCAATATTGTGCTTGATCTGCTGACGGTGTGCGTGCTCGGCATGGGCGTAGCGGGCGCGGCGATCGCTACGGTTGTCTCGCAGCTTGGCTCGGGACTTCTGTGTGTCGCATATCTCAAAAAGCGATTTCCGATTCTGCACATGGAAAAGGACGATTGGAAAACCAGCCGGCCGGAGGCGATGCGCCTGCTCGGCATGGGCGTCCCGGTCGGACTGCAGTTTTCCATCACGGCCATCGGCTCCGTCATGCTGCAGAGCGCGGTCAACTCGCTCGGCGCGGTCTGCGTGTCAGGCGTGGCGGTGGCTTCAAAGATCTACATGCTGCTCTGCTGCCCGTTCGACGCGCTCGGCTCCACTATGGCGACGTATGCCGGACAGAACGTCGGTGCGAAGAAGATGGATCGTGTCAACACTGGTATTTTGACAAGTTCCATTATTGGAAGCGTGTATTCCGTGGTCATTTTAGGAGTTATGTTTCTGTGGTCCCGCCAGATTTCGCTTCTCTTTGTAGATGCATCTGAGACGGTCATCCTCGACCAGGCGCGTCAGATGCTGCTGATCAACATGGTATTTTACATTCCGCTGACCCTTGTCAATGTCGTACGCTTTACCGTGCAGGGCATGGGCTTCAGCAAATTTGCAATCCTTGCCGGCGTCTGCGAGATGATCGGCCGTTCGGTGGTAGCCTTTTTCCTGGTTCCGTATTTTGGTTACACCGCAGTCTGCTTCGCAAGCCCGGTGGCATGGATTCTCGCCGATCTGTTTCTCGTTCCGGCGTACCTGTACTGTGCAAAAACGCTTCGTTCTCTTTTTGAGAAAAATGCGCAGATGATGTAAGCCGTGCCGCAAGATGGACAAGCTGTTTCAATTCTGGTATAATGGAGCCTGGATTTTAGGAAAGCTGAAAAAGAATCCCATAGAAGAGAGGAAGATATCCTATGAAACAGTCGGTATTAGAATATAAGAAACTTCTGGAGCAGGAAGGCCTTCTGGTGGAATTTGCAGAGCCGGAAGGAAAAGAAGGAGAGGACAGACCCGTTACCCTCGTAACGTATTTTTCGGGCGGAGCAGATCAGGGAACGTTGTTTCTCTGCAAAGGAGCTGCATTCAAAGAGGCATACTTAAAAGACGCCGTAAACCGCGGTGCTGTTGCCTATGTAAGTGAAAAAAAATACGAAGCGGGAAAAGAAATTCCGGCACTCATCGTCAACGATGCCAGAAAAGCACAGTTTGTGCTGGGTGAGGCGTTTTACGATTATCCGGCAAAGTCGCTGCATGTCACGGCGCTGACCGGAACAAAAGGAAAGACAACGACAGCATACTACCTGCAGTCGATGCTCGATGCCTGCCTGAAAAAACAGGGCGGAAACGGATGTGCACTGTTAAGTTCGATTGAATATTACGACGGAAAGACGAGAGAAGCATCAACGCTCACCACGCCGGAATCCCTGGAGCTGTGCCGCCATATGCGCAATGCCGTAGATGCAGGCCTTTCCCATATGGTGATGGAAGTATCCTCCCAGGCGCTCAAATACGAGAGAGTCGGAAACACGCATTTTGATACCGCCATTTTCCTGAACATCTCCGAGGACCACATCAGCCCGACGGAGCACAAGGATTTTGATGATTATTTCCAGTCGAAATTAAAGATCTTCGACCGCTGCACTTGCGCCTGCGTGAACCTGGACAGCGACCATATCGAGGAAATCCTGAAAGCTGCGGCAAAATGTGAGCGCGTCGTTACGTTTGGATCGAAAGAAAATGCTGTAATCCGCGTGAGTGATATCAAGCCGGGCAGAGGAAAATTCTATTTCCATGTGGCAGGACCGGATTTCTCGGAAGATTTTACCCTGCCGGTGCACGGAGTCTTCAATGTGGAGAATGCCGTAGCTGCCATTGCAGCGCGGTACGCTTATCCGCCATCTGGTTCTGCCGGGGTTGACGGGGGACAGCATGAAGATTCTCACGCGCATCCGCGATGAGTTCCCGGGAATCCCGGTTTCGCTGATCAAGGAAAGCCTCCTTGGCGTCACCGTTCCGGGAAGGATGGAGACGTACGAGAGCAGCGCGGGCGAGGTCACGGCGATCGTGGATTTCGCGCACAATGGCCTGAGTTTTGAAAAAATGTTTGATACCGTAGCACTCGAATACCCGGGAAGCCGCGTAAGCGTTGTGTTCGGAACCCCGGGCGGAAAAGCATTCAACCGCAGAAAAGATATGGGTGAGATTTCCGGAAAACGGGCGGACCGGATTTTCCTCGTACCGGATGATCCGGGAAACGAAGATCCGCAGGCGATCTGTGAGGAGATCGGCGGATACATAGCAAAGGAAGGTGCATCCTTCCAGATCCGCATGGACCGTGGAGCAGCAATCCGGGAGGCAATTCTTGGTGCCGTACCGGGAGAGGTTGTTCTGATCCTTGGAAAAGGCGCGGACGTGACGATGCACGTCGGAAACGGAAATGTGCCGTACCGGTCAGATGCCGTCTATGCAAAAGAGGCGCTTGCCGAATATGGAAATGCATTTGCCGAAGCGGCAACGGCCCGTGAAACAGAAGAATAGAAGCAAAAACAGAAAAAACAGAGCAAAAAAGACACGGAACAGAAAAATCCGTGTCTTTTTTTGCGTCTGGCGGCAGCAGAAACGAAAATCAGACAGGAAATTTGGCGGATACATCCTACAAAATGTAGAAAAGAAGGACAGAAACTAACACATATGACGAAAAATTGTTAAAAATATAACGAACGAAAGTTAGATATGTGAAACTGAACACAGAAAGCAAAAACCCGGGAACCATGCGGGAAAAGACGAATTCTGCTGGGTGAAGGACAAAACTGTAAGTTTTTGGAAAGAATTCTTGTGAAAAAGAACAAAAAATGGTATAATTGTATTGAGATATATCCAGAACACCCCTTCTGGAAGCGTACGGGCTCAGTGAGAAAAAAGATTTCACGAAAATGCTCGAAAAAAACACTTGTTAAATTCTTGTCATAGTGCTATGATAAGGAAAGTGAAAAATTTATCAATCACAAAAACCAACTAGGGGTATTTTAGAAAGGAGTATTTATGAGCAGCAAGATTACCATCATTGGAGCTGGAAGCGTTGGATCTACGATCGCCTATACACTGTCGAACGAAGATATCGCATCTGAGATCGTCCTCATCGATATTAATAAGAAAAAAGTAGAGGGAGAGGTTATGGATATCGCGCAGGGTACCTGCTTCCGCGATCCGGTCTCCATCATCGCAGGTGAGTATGAGGATGCCAAGGACTCTGATATCGTAATTATTACTTCCGGTATTGCAAGAAAGCCTGGCCAGACCCGTATTGAGCTGACCCAGACCAACGTAAACATCTTAAAATCCATCACACCGGAAATCGTAAAAGCGGCTCCGAATGCCATCTACATCATTGTAAGCAACCCGGTTGATATCATGACCTACGTGTTTACAAAGATCTCCGGACTTCCAGAAAACCAGATCCTTGGTTCCGGTACCATGCTGGATTCCGCAAGACTTCGCTGCGGACTGTCTGAACACCTCAACATTGCCCAGAAAAACATCCACGCTTACGTATTCGGTGAGCACGGCGATACTTCCTTCATTCCGTGGAGCGGCGCTTACGTTTCCGGTGTCAGCCTGGACGAGTACTACGAGACCGTAGAAAAAATGGGCAAGAACGTAACCAAGATCGACAAAGATGCTATGCTGGAGTACGTAAGAACTTCCGGCGGACAGGTTATTGCAAACAAAGGAGCTACTTTCTATGCAGTATCTGTTGCAGTATGCAAACTGGTAGCAACCATTCTTTCTTCTTCCGATTCCGTAGCAACCGTATCTTCCATGATGCACGGTGAGTATGGCATCGAGGATGTATGCTTAAGCACACTGACCCTCGTTGGACCGAAAGGCGTACAGGGCAAGATTCCGATGCGTATGACAAAAGAGGAAGTAGAAAAACTCAAAGCAAGTGCCGACGCATTAAAAGCAGTTATCGCACAGATCGAGCACTAAGAGCGGGCAATAAGCTCAAAACATAAAATTTATGGCAGTGGCAGAAAGTGCGAAAGAGCGGTATCTCCCACTGCCTTAACGTGCGCCTGAAGAAATTTTCCGCCGGGTGTACATAAAAAGAGTATCGGAAACTTTTCCGGTGCCGGACAGAAGATACCGCAGGAAAAATGGAAACCAACAGGAGCAAGTAAGAAAGGAGCAATTCCATGACCTACAGTTATTTTCCGGGCTGTACGCTGAAGAACAAAGCAAAAGATCTGGATCACTATGCCAGAGAGTGCGCAAAAGTTCTGGGATTTGAACTGGAAGAAATTGAAAACTGGCAGTGCTGCGGAGCTGTGTATCCACAGGCATCCGATGAAATCGCCACAAAACTTTCTTCGGTTCGCGCCTTAGCAGACGCCAAAGAAAAAGGACAGGATCTGATCACGGTCTGTTCCGCCTGTCATCATGTAATCAAACGTGTCAACGATGATATGGCGAATGTAGAAGACATTCAGACCAAAGTAAACAACTACATGGCTCTTTCCGAGCCGTATCTTGGCGAAACAAAAGTGCTTCATTATCTGGAAGTGCTGCGTGACGTCGTTGGATTCGACAAGATCAAAGAAAAAGTGGTAAATCCTTTAAAAGGAAGAAAAATCGGCGCATATTACGGCTGTATGCTGCTTCGTCCGAGCACCACAATGCAGTTCGATGATCCGGAGAACCCGACAATCATTGAAGATTTTATCAAAGCCCTTGGTGCAACACCGGTCGTATATCCGATGAGAAACGAGTGCTGCGGTGGCTACATATCCCTGAAAGAAAAGAAAATGGCATCCAATATGGTAGACCAGATCATGGCGTCCGCATCCTACAAAGGAGCAGAAGAACTGATCACCGCATGTCCGCTTTGCATGTACAACCTGCGCAATAACGGAACAAAAGAAGGTCTTCCGGTTACCTACTTTACCGAGCTTCTTGCAGAAGCACTCGGCATCAAAGAGGAGGTGCAGGCATGAAAATTGTAACATCCGATGAAATCCGTGCCATCGCCGGCGTGGATACCAGAAAATGTATGAGATGCGGTAAATGCTCTGCATCCTGCCCTGCTTACAATGAGATGGACATCCGTCCGCATCAGTTCGTATCCTATGTACAGAACGGCGATGTGGAAGCACTGATGAACTCCAAGTCCATCTGGAAATGCCTCTCCTGCTTCGCATGCGTAGAGCGCTGTCCAAGAGACGTAAAACCTGCCAAACTGATCGAGGCAGTCCGTCTTTCTGTCATTCGCCAGAAAGGTGAGAATTATCTCTCCCCGGATGAAATTCCGGCACTTCTGGACGATGAGACTCCGCAGCAGCTGCTGATGAGTGCATTCCGTAAATATAGAAAGTAAAAAACAACCCATCCACAGAAAGGTGAGAGAAAAGTGCAAAGAATAGGAGTATTTGTCTGCCACTGCGGTACAAATATTGCGGCTACCGTTGATGTTAAAAAAGTTGTTGATGTCATCAGCAAAGAGCCGGGTGTTGTACATGCAGAGGATTATCAGTATATGTGTTCCGAAACAGGTCAGCAGAAAGTGATCGATGCCATTCAGAACGAGCATCTGACCGGCGTTGTGATCTGTTCCTGCTCTCCGCGTATGCATGAAGGAACGTTCCGCAAAGCAGCAGAAAAAGCGGGTCTGAACCCGTATCAGCTGGAGATTGCAAACATTCGTGAGCAGTGTTCCTGGATTCATAAAGATATGGAAGAGGCTACCGAGAAGGCCGTGATCCTGGCCCGTGCAGCCGTTGCAAAAGTTATGCTGGACACCCCGCTTACCCCGGGCGAGAGCCGCGTTGTAAAACGTGCGCTGGTGATCGGAGGCGGTATCGCAGGTATTCAGACAGCACTGGATATCGCAGATGCAGGCTATGAAGTAGATATCGTAGAAAAGACCCCGAGTATCGGCGGAAGAATGTCCCAGCTTGATAAAACATTCCCAACCCTCGACTGTTCTTCCTGTATCCTGACTCCTCGTATGGGAGAGGTAAATGCCCATGAGAAGATCAACATCTATACCTACAGTGAAGTAGAGAGCGTTGGCGGATTTGTCGGTGATTTCAAAGTAGATATCCGCAAAAAAGCAAGATACGTAGATATGGACAAATGTACCGGATGTGGTCTCTGCCAGGAGAAATGTCCATCTAAGAAAAACTTAAGTGAGTTCAACCGTGGACTGTCCACACGTACTGCAATTTACACACCGTTCGCACAGGCAGTTCCGAATGTACCGGTCATTGATACTGCAAACTGTATCCATTTCAAAACCGGAAAATGCGGTATCTGTTCCAAAGTCTGCGCAGCAGGTGCAGTAAATTACGATCAGAAAGATGAAGTAATTACAAGAGAGTACGGTGCTATCGTTGTTGCAACCGGTTTTGATACCATCAATCTGGATAAGTTTGATGAATATTATTACAACCAGAGCAAAGACGTTATTACCTCTCTTGAAATGGAACGTCTGATGAACGCTGCCGGCCCGACAGGCGGTAAAGTAGTACGTCTTTCCAATGGCGAGCATCCGAAGGATATCGTATTTATCCAGTGCGTCGGCTCCCGTGACGTAACCTGCAGAGGAAAGAGCTATTGCTCCAAGATCTGCTGTATGTACACCGCAAAACAGGCCATGCTGGTGCGTGACCATTATCCGGATGTCAATGTACATGTCTTCTACATTGATGTTCGTACCCCGGGTAAGAACTTCGATGAGTTCTATCGCCGTGCAGTAGAAGAGTTTAGTGTAGATTATATCAAGGGTCAGGTAGGAAAAGTATCTGAGGCTCCGAACGGACGTCTTCTGGTACAGGGATCCGACCTTCTGGACAACCGTCAGATCAAGATGGAAGCAGACCTTGTTGTCCTTGCAACGGCAATCGAGCCGAGTAAAGATGCAAGAAAACTGGCTACCATGCTGACTGCAAGTATGGATACCAACGACTTCTTTACCGAGGCACACGCAAAACTGCGTCCGGTAGAGTCTCCGACCGCAGGAGTTTTCCTCTCCGGTGTATGTCAGGGACCGAAAGATATTCCGGAAACCGTTGCACAGGCTGGAGCAGCTGCTGTCAAAGTAGTCGGACTGCTTGCAAAAGACAAACTGACCACCAACCCGTGTACAGCAGAATCCAATCCGCTGTTCTGTAATGGATGTGCATCCTGTGAAAAAGTCTGCCCATATGGCGCGATTTCTTACGAAGATCGTCAGGTCAACGACCACGGAATCCGCGAAACCAGACATGTGGCAGTCGTTAACGGCGCACTTTGCCATGGATGTGGTGCATGTACCGTTGCATGTCCGTCCGGTGCTATGGACCTGAAAGGATTCTCCAATAGACAAATTCTCGCGGAGGTAGATGCAATATGCCGATAGATAACAACGAAAACAAAGAATTTAAGCCAGTCATCGTGGCATTCTGCTGCAACTGGTGCTCCTACGCAGGAGCAGACCTGGCAGGTTCCAGCCGTCTTTCCTATCCGGCAGACGTAAAGATCATCCGTGTTCCATGTTCCTGCCGTGTCAATCCAATGTTCATCCTCCGTGCTTTTGAGAAAGGTGCTGACGGTGTGATCATGTGTGGATGTCATCCTGGAGACTGTCATTACAGCACAGGTAACTACTATGCAAGAAGACGTATGACGCTTCTTTTCTCCATGCTTGACTACATCGGTGTGGAAAACGGAAGAACACGAGTAGAATGGGTTTCCGCTGCTGAAGGTGTGAAATTCTCCCAGACTATGAATGAGTTTGTAGAGAAGATCCATTCACTCGGTAAGAACGTAAGATTGGAGGATTTAAGATGCAGGAGCTGATAAATCGTGCAAAAGAACTGCTTGCTGACGGTACAGTTGCAAGAGTTCTGGGATGGAAAGCCGGAGATCTGCCTTACAATCCGGAACCGGCTTACTTTGAAACAGAAGAATCTCTGAAAGATTTTGTATATAACGGATTCTGCGGTGCAAACTTAAGCAAATATATGATCGAAGCTTCCAAACTGGAAGGCAAGACACTGGTTTGTTTAAAACCATGTGATACATACAGCTTTAATCAGCTGATCAAAGAGCATCGTGTAGACCGTGAGAAAGCTTATATCATTGGTGTTGGATGTAAAGGAAAACTGGATATCGAGAGAATCCGCAAACAGGGAATCAAAGGTATCGAAAGCATTTCTGGTGCAGAGATCACAGATG
>ERZ780168.4003-NODE-4003-length-10755-cov-7.150374_pt1 | contig 10755 bp, 9 predicted proteins | sample MGYA00510981_ERZ780168 | MGnify/ENA primary metagenome ERZ780168 (study PRJEB29588, sample SAMEA2158769) | human gut metagenome | biome: human gut; feature: human-associated habitat; material: faeces | place: Denmark | collected 2008/2010 ...
TCCCCGCTCCCGTGCCTGACGAGAGCTACATGGACAACTGGGACTTCTCTACCGTCACCGGTGCCGGCGACTTGATCTGCGTGAACCCCAAGTCCGCTCATGTGGAAGAGGCTATGGAGTTTGTTCTGTGGTACATTCAGGGCGGCATGGCTCCTCTGGCCAAGGGCGGCCGTATCCCCCTGTGGAAGGGCTTTGATCCGGACCTGGTCCTGAATAGCCTCTGCGAGGAGAAAGGCGTCATCAACGAGGAGTCCGTCCGTACCTACATGAGCATCGGCCGTGACCAGGGCCTGAAGTCCTACACCACCTCCGCCGATTCCAAGATCAAGGCCATCCGCAAGGAAGAGATGGAAGCCGCTTTCTACGGCAAGAAGACGGTCGACCAGGCCTGCGAGGACGCAAAGACCCGTGCCGACGAGCTGCTGAAGAAGTAAACACACCATTTTCACACGCAAAAGCGGGGGGAGCAAGCATTCCCCCGCTTTTCTTTGAAGGAGGTACCCATGCAAGGAAAAAGAAAGAAGGAGCTGAAGCAGTCCCTGACGGCTGCCAGCTTTCTGGCACCCAGTCTACTGGGCCTGATTTTGTTCTCTGCCGTCCCGGTGGTATTTTCCATGTTCATCAGCCTGACGGACTGGAACGGCCTGGCAAAGCTGACAGACCCCGGCTTTCTCCAGGAGCACTTTATCGGGCTGGAAAACTACAAGAAAATCTTGACCAGTACAGAATTCTGGAGAACCCTGGGAAATACTGCCGAATATATCTTCCTCTATATTCCCTTGATGCTGGCAGCGTCTCTTCTGGTCGCAACCCTGCTTAGCCAGGCGCGGCGGGGAATCGGCTTTTTCCGGGTCGTGTACTATATCCCCGTGCTTACCAGCTGGGTTGCCGCTTCCCTGATCTGGAAATCGGTACTGTCCCCACAGTATGGTGCGCTGAATGGTATTCTGTCCATATTCGGCATCCAAGGTCCGGGCTGGCTGACCGACGAAAAGTGGGCCATGCCCGCCATTGTGCTGGTGTCTGTCTGGAAGGATATGGGCTTCTTCGGCTTGATATTGCTGTCCGGCGTTGTCGGCATCAACAAGACCTACTATGAAGCGGCGGGTCTGGACGGCGCAAACGGATGGGTCAAATTTACGAGAATCACACTGCCGCTTCTGACTCCGTCGATTTTCTATGTGTTGATTGTTGGAATGATCAACGCGTTCCAGCTGTTTCCACAGATCATGATTATGACCGGCGGCGGCCCCAACGGCGCGACGCAGGTCATGGTGGAGCGGATTTACAATTACGGCTTCCGGTATTATCGCATGGGCTATGCTTCGGCATTCTCCTGGATTTTGTTCGCAATTATTATGGTGTTTACGGCCATTCAAATGAAGGGTCAGGAAAGGTGGGTACACTATGACAACTAAGAAAAAGCTGGGGACGGTGTGCTTTTATGTTATCGCAATTCTCCTGGCGGTCATTGCGATGATTCCCTTTCTGTGGATGATCTCCACATCTTTCAAAAGCCGCGGCGCATTGATGTCTATCCCAATCCAGTGGATACCGGAAGAACCGACCCTTGCCGCCTATATCAAAGTATTCTCCAAGTTTCCCTTTGCCAAAACCATTGGGAACTCCCTGTTTATCTCTGTAAGCTATACGATTATTACGCTGCTTTCCTCCTCCATGGCGGCTTTCGCGTTTGCAAAGCTCCAGTTTCCGGGGAACAGTCTTCTCCTGCGATGCTATCTTGCTACCATGATGATTCCTACCCAGGTAACGATGATTCCATTGTTCGTTGTGATGAATCGCATGGGGCTTATTGACAGCTACGCCAGCGTAATTCTACCTTCCATCTTCCGTCCCTTTGCGGTGTTCATGCTGGTACAGCAGATGCGCACGATCCCCAACGATTTTCTGGACGCCGCAAGGATTGACGGAGCCAATGTATTTCAGATTTTCCGTAAGGTTGCGCTGCCGCTGTGCATTCCAAGCCTGGCTACGCTGTCGATTACGACATTCATGGAATCCTGGAACGATTATCTGTGGCCGCTGCTCATGCTGACAAACAAGAATAAGATGACGCTGCCTATTGCCCTGTCCACATTGAATGGCCAGTATGCCACGGAATACAATGTGCTCATGGCTGGCAGCCTGATCTCCATGATTCCCATTATTTTGATTTACATTGTTGCTCAGCGTCAATTCAAGGACGGAATGATGGCTGGCGGCATTAAGGGGTAAGTATGCGAAAAGTTTCTTACAAGGAAAAAGAAATCTCCTATGGTGCGGCAAAACTGTCCCGCCAGGGGAAAACGCTGACGGTTCATTTGCAATATAATGGTGCCTATGGAATGGGGGAGAAATTCGATTCTCTGAACCAGAAGGGGCACCATGTTGTCAACCGCGTAGAGGAAAAATTCTGCTTTCAGGGCGATAAAACCTACAATCCAACGCCCTTCTTCTGGACGGATACCGGCTTTGGGCTGTATGTCGATACCTGTGAGACAACGGAATTTGACTTTGCGGAGGATGAAATCCGCGTAAATCTTCCGGAATGTGCCGATGTTGTTCTGTTTTCTGGAACCCCGGAGGTCATGCTGCGGGAGTATATGTGCCTCTTTGGCCCAGCCACACTCCCCCCGGAATGGGCACTGGGTGTATGGGTCTCCGCCAATCGCTGGAATAAGCAGGCAGATGTGGAGCAGCTGTTAAAGAAGCTGGATGCCTACGATTTTCCTGCTTCCGTGGTTGTACTGGAAGCCTGGAGCGATGAAGCAACCTTCTACATCTGGAATGGGGCTAGCTTTGTTCCCAAGGCGGATGGTACGCCCCTTTCTCTGGAGGATTTCGATTTTTCGGACTCGCCCTGGCCTGATCCTGTCCAAATGATTCAGCAGCTCCACAACGCAGGGAAAAAACTACTTCTCTGGCAGGCTCCAGTTTACAAGCAGATGGAACCCGGTGAAAAATCGAACCGGCAAAACAAACTAGACTGGGAGGAAGCAATCGAGCAGAAGCTATGTGTCTGCTTCTCTGACGGAACGCCTTACCGTATTCCGCAAGGGAAATGGTTTCCCGGCTCTATGGTTCCGGACTTCACAAACCCTGCCGCAAGGGCGAGCTGGTTTGGCAAGCGTCAATATCTGCTGGACATGGGCGTGGACGGATTTAAGACCGATGGCGGCGAGTTCATTCACAGCACGGACGTAAAGTTCTGCGACGGCAGCACAGGACAGCAGGGAGTCAACCGCTATCCGCGGGACTATACGGAAAGCTACCGGGACTTTATCGGCAGCGAGCGCGTGCTTTTCAGCCGCGCAGGTTTCTCCGGGCAACATACTGTCCCCTGCCACTGGGGCGGCGACCAGCAGTCCCAAAACCGGGAGCTTGCAAGTGTGCTGAAAGCCGGGCTTTCCGCAGCCGCATCCGGCATCCTGTTCTGGGGCTTTGACATTGCCGGATTTGCCGGCCCGCTTCCGACTCTGGACCTTTACCGCAGAGCCACCCAGATGGCTTGCTTCTGCCCCATCATGCAATGGCATTCCGAACCGGACGGAGGACAGTTCCGGGAGCTGATGCCCGGTGCGGAGGGGAATAACGAGCGCAGCCCATGGAATATGGCGCAGATTTATAACGCGCCGGAATTTCTGGATGAAATGCGCTACTGGCATAAGCTCCACGAGCAGCTGCGCCCATACCTCTGGGAAACAGCAAAGAGGTGCGTAACGGAAAGCAAGCCCATCCTGCGCCCGCTGGTATACGAATGGCCAGAGGATTCCAACGTTCTGTACTGTCAGGATGAGTACCTGCTGGGAAATGATCTGCTGGTAGCGCCATTACTGGAAGAAAATGCGCATTCCCGAGAGGTTTATCTGCCTCAAGGAACCTGGACGGACTTTTTCTCAGGGAAAATCTACACGGGTAGCCAAACAATCATCATCGATGCCGGAGACAAACTCCCGGTGTTCACAAGGAATGGGTTTCAATGGAAGCATGACTGATATACGTGCAATTATTTTTGATTTAGACGGTGTGATCTGCTCTACAGACCGATACCATTATCTGGCATGGAAAGCCCTGGCGGATCAGCTGGGCATTCCGTTTGATGAACAGAAAAACAAGCTGCTCCGCGGCGTCAGCCGTATGGACAGCCTGGAAATCATTTTAGGAGACAGAAGTTCCCATTTTTCTGAGCACGAAAAGTTGGAGCTTGCAGAGGAGAAAAACCGAATTTACCGGGAGTATCTGCAAACAATGCGCCCATCTGATTTGTCTGAGGATACCCGGTACGCCCTGCAAACATTGCGGAAGCGGGGCTATCTTCTGGCAATCGGCTCTTCCAGCAAGAATACACGGCAGATTTTGACCCAGCTTGGTCTGGAACATTTCTTCGATGCCGTTGCAGACGGAACACAAATCACCCGGTCCAAGCCGGACCCGGAAGTATTCCTACTAGCCGCTTCCTTACTGGACATATCCCCGGAGCAGGCCATCGTCATAGAGGATGCTGAATCCGGTGTCCAGGCCGCGGAAGCAGGACATTTTCGGGTCATTGGAATTCGATCAAAAGAGAATGACCCGAATTCCGATATAACAATCAAGAAGCTGTCTGACCTGACGGAAATTTTATGAGGGAATCCCCATGGTAGTCTGGGAGATTTTGTTTTGACGTTAACCTTGATATGTGCAATAATATATAAATCAGTATATGTGTAATATTTTGCATTTGAATTGGAGGAAAAATCTTGAATCAGGTATTTAGATGGATAAAGATGCATCGATTGGCAACGCTGCTCATTTGTATATTCGTATTTGCATTTCCCCTTTTAATTGTACATATACTTTTTAGGGCATATTCATCTATTCCATGGTTTGAGGCAAAGTGGTCTGCTGGCAATGTACTTGCATACATCGCTGGATTTGAAGCACTCCTAGGTACAGTAATCTTGGGGCTGATTACCGTGACCCAAAGCGAGAAAGCAAATGAGGTTAATGAGCGACTGGCCAGGGAGAATAATCATCTCCAGAAAATTAGTATTCAGCCCCTACTAGAGCAAATCTCTTAAAAGTTGTTCTTGGCTAGAAGTGTCAACAAGCTCAAGAAACGTTAACCTGTACGACTTATCTGGAAAAATGCATCCCTAAGCAAAGAAAATTTGCGTTTTACAGTAGATAATGCTGGAATCAGTCTTAGGAATCTCTTGCAGATAGAATAGTTTTAAGTGGTGTGCTCTACTACTACCCCTTCTGAAAGTAAAATCTCTTGAAATCGAAAATGCTGCGTTCGAGCGGCAGACTTTGCCCTCGAACGAGTCATGTGTATACATTTCTGCATCGGTAACGCAAAAGAAATATCAGCCTCACATTAAGGTATTTATAATTCAAAGCTCCGCCCCAAGTCAACAGTATCGTAAGACCGTAAATTTGACACTTGAAAATATATCCAGCACTCCTATAAGCCAAATAGCGGTTGATTATGTTGGCTTTTGCGGGTTTAACTACAAGAATCAACACGTGGATAAGACCGTGTGCAAAGGAATTTCAGGACACAACACCATAAGCTGGATGATTCTTCCTTCAGAAAGCATTGATGTCTGTGTAGATATTCTCTATGACGATGAGAGATTTACAAATTTCTGGGAGTTTCGCAATTCAGATATGATTGGTTCATTTGATGTGTGCCTGTTTCTTACAAATAAGAGCATTTCCGGTGTAGAATACCGTGAGAAGATATTTCTCGATAAAGCCGCAGATTTGAAAGATCACATCATGTACAAAGCCTACGAAGAAAATCATTCAGGCGAGGATATTACACCATGAAAATAATACCATCCCTTATGGAATAAAAGTAACTTTTAGGTTAAATTTAGCGAAATGGTCCAGATCTGATAATCATCCAGTGTAAAGATATGACGAATAGCAAAATTACCCTTGCCAAATTTCATTACAACAATAAAAGCACTTGACAATCACGAATATATGTTCTATAATGCAAACAGGCTGAATCATCATAACTAAATATCCCCGTACTCAAATCGCGCGAGCGGAGACAATGATGTAAAATCATTGAGCTACCAAGCACCGTAAGAGGCTAATCTTCAGACAGGAGAACTCCTGCCTGTGTGGTTAGTGTCTTGCGGTGCTTTTCTGTTTCCCAGATGTGGGAATTGTGATGTGAGGCTATGCAGTTTGACAAGTTCATACCCGCCAGAGAATGGAATACGACTTTGCGAGGATAGGAGCAAGGCAACGCTGCGGTGAAACTCCGGGGTAGGAACGGCATTGGAATAGGGCGGCCGCATATGATGAGTTAGAAATTTTTGCTTGACATTTACGAACATATATTCTATAATATGAGCAGGTTGAAACACCGCAATTGAATATTTGTGTTCTCAATTCGCGTATGCGGAGCCAATGATGGTTTATCATTGAGACTGCCCTAGCACCGTAAGAGGCTTACCTTCAGACAGAAGAAATTCTGCCTGTGTGGTTGGCATCTTGCGGTGCTTTTGTTTTGCCCCAAATTAAGAGAATGAATATTGGCGGTGTGAAACCGTGCAGCTTGACAAGTGCATACCTGCCAGAAAATGGGATACGACTTTGCGAGGATAAGAGCGAGGCAACGCTCCGGTGAGATTCCGGGGTAGGAACGACATTGGAACAGGGCGGCAAGATGGCGGTACATTTGCGAGAGGTAGGGTGCTGGCTTATAATATGCGTACCATCTGAAAACCAAACAGGAGGGATACATATGAAAATCACATATACGCGCGTCGGGGACTACTATCTTCCAAATCTGGCTACACCGGAAAGCCCCAAGGTTGGCCGCTGGGGAATGCTGCGGTTCAACTATTTAAGGAAACATCAGGAGGCACTTTATACCATCATGCTTATGGAGAACACGCTGAACCACCATCTGGAAGAAATTGACCGTCAGGCGCAGGAAATGGAACAGCAGCTTATTTCTCAGCTGGCACAGCAGGAGGGCGTTACCGAGCAGCTGAAAGCAGAGAATCAAATGGAATGGGTTACCCAGATGAACAACATTCGGAACCGGGCAGACGAAATTGTCTTGAACGATCTCATCTATGCCTAGAAAAAGTGAATTGTGAAAACCGCTATGGTGCGTACTGATTCTGTCAGTCGCACCATGGCGGTTTTCGTCATTTCTAACAAAAATAGTTTATTTTCAGAAATCATATAAAAAAACGCCCTGTCTCGATGGCTACTGAAGTGAGGGGAAAATATTTTAAGGAAATACACTAACAAAACCTCATTTTTGCCGCGATAGGTGAAGGGGTAATATCTCACGGTGCTTCGTCGAATTTTACAAAAATCAATTATTCCCCGAAACATGTAAAAAATCGACCTGTTTCGTGGGCTCAATATATGAGGGGATTTGTGCAGGCTTTATGAAATTGAAAAAATCTTGAGAAACACCTTTACTTTTGCCCATTCTGGATGCCTACCACTTGAGGGAAATTTTGGGCAGCTTGTACGAAAACGAAAATATTTGTTCAAAACGCCCTAGGCGACCACAAGGAGCTGCGCAAAATCTCAGATGCCATTTGCCGGGAGCATGGCCTGTCGGTACTGGAAAACAGCGATTTCTATAAGCATGAAAAGAAAGCCTACTGGCTACATCAGCAGGGCAAGAAAACCCACCGGGATATGCTGCGGGAGGATGTGGAATACTGCCTGACCTATGCCAAGAACTGGGAGCAGTTGCGCAACAATTTTAACAGACCATTCCAGGCAAGTGCCATGACGCTTCTTTTGAAAAACAGGAAATATATCGGGGACTACTGCTATGGCGACACAATCATCCCGGGCGGCGTTCCGGCTCTGGTGGAAAAAGATGTATTTGAAAGGGTGCAAAGACGGGTGGAAGCAAACAAGAAATCTCCGGGGAGAGCCAAGGCAAAGGAAGAATACCTGCTGTCCGGAAAGGTGTTTTGCGGCACTTGTGGCGGCCATATGGTCGGTGAATGCGGGAAAAGCAGAAACGGGACGTTCTATTACTACTACAAATGTATCAACGCCAAGCATGGGCATACCTGCAAACGGAAAGCACTCAAGCGGGATTGGTTGGAACGGGCGGTGGTTGTGGAGACTGTGACCAAGGTCCTCACAGATGAAGCCATTGACCGGGTGGCTGATGCCATCATTGCCATACAGGGACAGGAGAATCCGATGATTCCCTCTATCAAAGGACAGCTCCGTGTGTGACAAAGGCCTTAAAAACCTGCTGAAAGCGATTGAAGCTGGCATTTTTACGCCCACCACAAAGGAGCGAATGGAAGAACTGGAACGTCAGAAAGAGGAGCTGAACATCAGCCTGATCCGCGCCCAGATGGCGCAGCCAGTGTTTACCAAAGAGGAAATTGTAAAATGGATCAGCCGTTTCAAATACGGCAACATCAACGACAAGGCCTATCAGCGGGAAATGATCGATACATTTTTGAACTCTGTGTATGTGTATGATGATAAAATTGTGTTCACCTACAATTTCCGGGATCATGCGGAAACCGTGACCCTGGACGAAATTGAATATGTGTTTTGTTCGGATGTAAACAACTGTCCCCCACCAATAAATCCCAGAGCCTCAACGGTTCTGGGATTTTTGCTGCGCAAAAATCCCAGTGATCTGTCGAACAGCCTTGGCTTTTTCTTAGTCAGTTTTGGTTGCAATCCCGCTTCGGCTGTGTTATACTGGACGGGTATAAGCTCATAATATGGTTGAGCGTCTCTACCAACCACCGTAAATGGTTGACTGCAAAATTATACGTTGTGAGGTAGTCATGAATTACGATGTGATCATTGTCGGCGCGGGGCCCGGCGGTATCTTTTCCGCCTATGAGCTGACCCGGCTGCGCCCTGAACTGAAGGTCGCCGTCTTTGAGGCAGGACACCCGCTGAAAAACCGCAAATGTCCCATTGACGGTGTCCGGGTCAAGTCCTGCATTGCCTGCAAAAGCTGCTCTATCATGAGCGGATTCGGCGGCGCAGGCGCTTTTTCCGACGGAAAATACAACATTACCAACGATTTTGGCGGTACGCTTTACGAGTATCTCGGCAAGGCAAAAGCGCTGGAGCTGATGCGCTACGTTGACCAGATCAACATGGCCTACGGCGGCGAAGGCACCAAGCTCTATTCCACCGCCGGTACAAAATTCAAAAAGCTGTGTATGCAGAACGATCTGCATCTGCTGGACGCCTCTGTGCGCCACCTCGGCACCGACATCAACTACGTGGTGCTGGAAAATCTCTACGCCTACCTGAAAGAAAAGGTCACGTTTTACTTCGACACGCCGGTGGAATCCGTAGCCGCTGTGGATGGCGGGTATCAGGTCACCTGCAAAGCCGGGAGCTTTTCGTGCAGCCAGTGCGTGATTTCCGTGGGGCGCAGCGGCAGCAAATGGATGGAGTCCGTCTGCCGTGACATGGACATTCCCACCAAGTCCAACCGTGTGGATATCGGCGTCCGGGTGGAACTTCCCGCGGAGATTTTCTCCCACCTCACCGACGAGCTGTATGAAAGCAAGATCGTCTACCGCACCGAAAAGTACGGCGACCTCGTCCGCACCTTCTGCATGAACCCCAAGGGCGCGGTGGTCAACGAAAATACCAACGGCATCATCACCGTCAACGGCCACAGTTACGAAGACCCCGCCCGCCAGACCTCCAACACCAATTTTGCCCTGCTGGTTGCGAAGCATTTTTCCGAGCCCTTCAAGGATTCCAACGGCTACGGTGAGTCCATCGCCCGCTTAAGCAATATGCTGGGCGGCGGCGTCATCGTCCAGCGCTTCGGCGACCTGATCCGTGGTCAGCGGTCTACCCCCAAACGCATTGCGGAGTCCTTCGTCACCCCCACGCTGGACGCGACACCCGGCGACCTAAGCCTGGTGCTGCCCAAGCGAATTCTGGACGGCATCATCGAAATGCTCTACGCCCTGGATAAGGTCGCCCCCGGCACCGTCAACGACGACACCCTGCTCTACGGCGTGGAGGTCAAATTCTACAATATGGAAGTGGCCGTGGATGAACATTTGCAGACCCGGTATCCGGGGCTGTACGTCATCGGCGACGGCAGCGGCATCACCCATTCCCTCTCCCACGCCTCGGCCAGCGGCGTCTTTGTCGCACGCGATATCCTCGCGCAGAACGCCGGTTAAGCGGCTCTCCGAAACGCAAAAAATTCCGACCGTGAGAGCGGTCGGAATTTTTTCATGGTATTTTGCTCAGACCTTGAAGCTGTCCTTGAGCGTGACGGAGCGGTTGAACACCAGATGGTCGGCGGAGCAATCCTTATTGTCCAGGCAGAAATAGCCCAGGCGCATGAACTGGAAGCTCGGAGCCGTCTTTCCCTTCTTCTCGGTCCTGTCATAGGCGGCGGCCACATCGCGCATCCGCGCCTCGACCTTACAGCCGGTGAGCGTTTCGAGGGAATCGGGGTTCATGCAGGCGAGGAAATCCTTGTCCGCACCGTCGGGCGCGGGGTCGCTGAAGAGCTCGCTGTACACACGCACCTCGGCGTCGATGGCGGTGGCGGCATCCACCCAGTGGAGCGTCGCGCCCTTGACCTTGCGGCCGTCGGCGGGATCGCCGCCGCGGGAGTCGGGGTCATACTCAGCGGCGATCTCGGTCACATTGCCGTTTTCGTCCGTTTCGTAGCCAACGCACTTGATCAGATATGCGCCCTTCAGGCGGCACTCGGGGCCGCCGGGGAACAGACGCTTATACTTGGGGATCGGCTCC
>ERZ780168.4005-NODE-4005-length-10749-cov-5.945203_pt1 | contig 10749 bp, 10 predicted proteins | sample MGYA00510981_ERZ780168 | MGnify/ENA primary metagenome ERZ780168 (study PRJEB29588, sample SAMEA2158769) | human gut metagenome | biome: human gut; feature: human-associated habitat; material: faeces | place: Denmark | collected 2008/2010 ...
TTATGCCAGATAGGTTAAAACTAACAATAAGTCCTAAACCGATGGAAAACATAATGCCAGAAACATTATATAATGTTGAAATTAACCCTTCTTTTAAGGGGGTATCTAACATATATGATTAATGCCATTAGATTGTTTTTCTATAATCCCTTGAAATGGGACTTGAATATGTTTTAATTTTTTCCATTTTGAACCATACCGCCAATGATAATAATGAGATAAAATTGATTTGAAATCTTTTTCCAATTTTACTGTATCTACAAAATTATTTGGGTTTAATGTAAGTGCAAATAATCCATTGGGAGTATTTTGTGTTTGTTTTTTATCCAAATTCATATCTATCCAAAGGGATTTTAATTGTTTAATGATATTGGGTGCTTCTTGTGTTATTCGGTTTTTAAATATTATTTCAGTCATTTTTGTCCTCATAGTAATTTAAATATAGTTAGATTTATGGCTAACTTTTAGCCATTTTGGTATTTCTCTGAATTGTGATATAAATATTGGGGAAAGTAGTTATTTAACATTCTTTCCCATTTTTAATGCTCGTCTAATGCTTTTCTATTGCTTGTCTATATCAGCAAAAACAGGGGAATTCCATACCTGTTCAAACTTCAATAGTGATGATGAAGTTTGAAGTCATCACTACCTTTTGCTGATAAAAAATAATATCACATCTGGTTTTATGAATGCAAAAATATTTTTGATAAACTTATTTATCAAAATACTCAAAAATTTATTTTTTTGATGTTTCCTACTAATATGCTGATTTTATTTAATAAAAAAAGTTCGCAGAAATTTGACTTTTAAAAACTTTTAATGTAGTATCTATTTTGTTCAATGAGGTGTCATTATCCTCTTTTTCTAAAAATACATATCCATATTTATATTCAGAATGCAAATATAGTTTCAACTTCCATATGGGGTAACTATGATTTGCACAAATTATCAAAATCAAAATAAAGAAACAAAAAAAGCTATTGAATCTGGTGAGGATATTTTCCAGTTGTTGTTTCTGTTACTAGAAATTGAATTACGAAAACAGGTAAATTAGGAGTATGGGTATGAAAGCTGTTATATTAGCAAGAGTTTCAACGGAGATGCAGGAAGATGGGTTTTCTCTGGATGCCCAACTGGACAGGCTGCGTAGGTATTGTGAACGACACAATCTTGATATTATTCAAGAATATAACATCACTGAAAGTTCAACCAAAGGCAAACGCCCACAGTTTAATGAAATGCTGACCTTTGTTAAAAAGCAACGGGAAAGAATAGCTGTTGTCGTTGATGCTGTTGATAGGTTACAACGCTCTTTTAAAGAAACGCCTATTTTAAATGACTTGATTGAACAAGGAAAAATAGAACTGCACTTTTTGCGGGAGGCGATGGTTGTTAATGATAGAACCAAGAACACTCAAAAAGTGATGTGGGATATGTGTGTATTGATGGCAAAAGCTTATGTAGGAGCTCTTGCGGATAATGTTAAAAGAGCAGAAGAAAAAATGCTTAAAGAGGGGCTTCTTGCTGGACCAGCACCGATAGGCTATTTGAATACCAGAGATGAGAATGGAAAGAAGACCATTATCATAGACCCAGACCGAGGACATTTTATCAAAAAACTGTTTGAAGAATATTCCACAGGGCTTTTCTCTATGGACGAATTGGTTAAAAAATCAAAAAGTTGGGGATTGCGGAATAAAACTACTGCTCATAACCCAATTTCAAAATCCCAATTTGCGAATATTTTGCAGAATCCATTTTACTATGGGGTAATGTATTATAACAAAGAGTATCATCCCCATTGTTATGAAAAGCTCATTTCAAAGGAACTGTTTGATAAATGCACAGAAGTTCGGACGGGAAAATTTAAACGGACTTCAAAACATACCAAAGAGCCCTACATTTTTCGGGGACTAGTTCGTTGCAAACATTGCGGCTGTTTGCTTTCGCCATACACCAAGAAGGATAAGTATGTCTATTTGCGACACACCGACCTGAAAAACTGCGAACACTGCAATAATGTCAGCGAAAAGGTTTTGTTGAAGGATGTTGAAAAATCCCTTGCATCAATCCATTTTGACGATGATTTGAAGGCGGCTCTGGCTGTTCGTTTGAAAAAACAGTATGAAGCAACTCACGGCAATACCTATTATCAATTGGAAAAGAATCGGAATGAACTCGCTGATATTGAAGAAAACCAAAAGAAACTTCTGGATTTGTTGATTGCTGGAACTGTTCCTGCCGAAGTCTATCGCAGTAAAAATGCTGAATATGAAACGGCAAAAATTGAGCTTCAAGCCAAAATTGAGAAATTGCAGACCCCAGATACCTCTGTTGAACGGGCTATTGATAAGGTGTTGAATTTCAGCCAAAATTCTTTTGCAATTTTTAAAAGTTCGCAAATTGAAGAAAAAAGGCGTATTTTAAATATCGTTTTTGCGAACTTTTTTATGGATGGAAAAAATCCTGAAATATCAATGAGAAAAAACTTCAAGCTCCTATCAAAAATAGGAGCTTGTAAAGATTGGTGCCCTGAAGAAGACTCGAACTTCCACGACCAAAACGGTCACAAGTACCTGAAACTTGCGCGTCTACCAATTCCGCCATCAGGGCAACGGATATTTTAATAGCCGGATTTTTTTTATTAGTCAATAGTTTTTGTAATTTTTTTTCAAAGATTATGCAAAAAAAATTATTTTTAACGTAGTTCTTTGAAATTTATTCGAAAATTGTGTGTACGGTACAAGCGAAAAGTTTTGTCCGGTGGTGTCGAAGGAAAATGACGAGGGGGAAAATAGCCCGGGCTTAGCGGCACGGAGAGAGAAGCATGGTGTACGGCTTGTTAAAGGGGAATAGCGGGAGAGTAGGTACGGTGTGTTAAGGGAATGGAAAGAAGGGGCGTGCATTAACGGGGGGAGAGAAAGAAGCTACGGTTAACGCGGAGGAAAAGTGCATATGCCGGGCAGCGGATAAAGGAGGCGGTGTGCGATGCGTGAAAGGAAAATGACGAGGGGGAAAATAGCCCGGGCTTAGCGGCACGGAGAGAAAAGCACGGTGTACGGTGTGTTAAGGGATAGCGGGAAAAAGTGGGCGGTGTGTTAAGCGGGATGGGCGAGGCGTGCGTTAGGGGGGAGGAGGAAGGTGGGGCGGTTAATGTAGAGGAGATGTGCGCATGGCGGCAGTGGATGAGAGAATGGTGTGTGAAAGGAGGATGATGAGGGGGAAAAATAAAACGGGGAAATGAGTGTAGGAATACGGAAAATGCCGGCGGATATTTGCTGCTGTTGCTGGCTTTCGCTTGCGAAAAAGCGGAGAAATAAAAAAAATACGGTGTTTTTGCCGCAATGTTTGTATCAGGGAAGTTCCGCAACGGGTATGTGGTTTTCCGGAAGATTTGTAATTTTTTTATTTCCTGTTCCTCCGCTTTTCTTCTTCTCCGCAATGTTTGTGTCAGGGAAATTCCGCGACGGGTATGCGTTTTCTGGAAGGTTTATAATTTTTTCGTTTTCCCTTTCCTCTCCCGTTCCTCCGCTTCTCCGCTTTCCTGTTCTTCCGTTTTTCAGCCCCCTTTTTTTGTTCTTTTTCCTCTGTTTTTATATTTTTACATTTTTCTCAGCATGTATAAAAAAACTCCTTTGTCGTTGTGCTGAAGACAGTCAGTCGGCTGTTTAATAAAAGGCAAAGGCGTTTTTTTTAGAATATATATAAGTAGCACGGTATGAAACCGAAAGATGTCATGGTGTTTTGCCCTCAAAGTATCGAAGATAAACCTTTGTGTGGAAACAGGGCCTATTTTAAGGAGACCGTTTTGGCGGAAAGGAAGCAATATACAGGAAGCAGAGATATATATCGGCCGTATTCAGATGTTAACGGAAATACGGCCAAAATTTGCAGTATCCGGCATCAGTCGGCTTTCCAGAGGGAGAAAATAATTTGTTAATATGCAAAGCGTGATAACGCAGAATTTTGATATTGAAAAAGAGAGTTCCGGTGCAAAAGGCATTATATGGAACCATAGGAAAAAATGCAAACAGGACAGCTGAGTATATCAGGAATCAATTAAAAAAGACGCGGAGGCAGGTTGGCAGATTATGGGCTTTGTCCCGTTTATGGTGAGCCAGGCAGTCTGCGTCTGGTTGGAATTGGATATGCCCTTAAGGCGTGGCCGGCACTGTGAGGGGGCACCCTTAAAGAAGAACCGCCGGCTTAGCCGGCGGAAGCTTTTTGTTGCGGAAGATAAGAAAGTCAGATGTAACCGTACGAATGGAGCAAAAGGAATATTCCGAGGACGACACGGTAAATGACAAACGGCAGAAAGGTATAGTTTTTCAGCCATTTCATCATAATGAAAATGGCCGCGATTGAAGCGATGAAAGAATAGCCGATACCGCTTAAGGCATAGTGCAGGTTTTCGTAATTGCCGCTCTGCCAGATCTCTGCGGCAACCAGAAGACCGGCGCCGGCGATGGCGGGAACCGAAAGCAGCATGCAGAATCTGGCGGCTTCTCGGCGTTCCAGCCGGAGAAAACGGCTGGCGGTGATGGTGATGCCCGAACGGCTGGTGCCGGGAATCATTGCCAGACACTGGGCCAGACCGATCAGAAACGCGTCTTTGTATGTCATATCGGCAATGCTGCGTTTTGAAGGCTGAAAACGGTCGGCGATCCACAGCAGAATACCGAACAGGAGAATGTTCCAGCCGATGATTTTGGTGCTGCGCAGCCATTCCATGCCGAAGTGGTGCAGCGCCAGACCGAAGACGACTGCCGGGACGGTGCCGACGACAAGCATCAGCAGCAGCCTGAGGTCGGCAGCCGGCAGTTGGTTTAAAATAAAGTCTTTGGCGGCGGCGGAAGCTTTGCGCAGATAAAAATTTTTAACGGACGGAAAGCGGTTGAAAAAGGCGTTGACCAGTCCGTAGAGCATGTCCCTGATGTCGCGCCAAAAATAGATCATTACCGCGAGGATGGAGCCGACATGGACGGCAATGTCGATTTCCAGCCCCTGATCGGGGAAAGAAGTGAATTTGGAAAGCAAAATGAGATGTCCCGACGAGCTGACCGGTAAAAATTCGGTGAAGCCCTGAAGAGCCGAGAGGATGATAATCTGCAGGTTGGTCATGTTTTTAGTCCGTTTTCTTGCCGTCGGTTATGTTGCGGCATGTTTTGTGGTTGAGGTTTAAAAGCGAATGCGGGCGGAAACGCACGTTGTTTAAAGAGGCGCCCCAGTGCAGATGGGGGCCGGTTGCGCGGCCGGTATGTCCGACCAGGCCGATGATTTGTCCCTGTTTTACGATTTCTCCGGCTTTTACTTTAGCTTCTTTCAAATGGGCATAAATCGTTTGCAGCCCCTGACCGTGGTCGATGATGACCATGTTGCCGGTGTAAAAATAGTTTTTGCCGCTCAAAATGACTTTGCCGCTGCCCGAGGCCTTGACCGGCGTTCCTTCCGGCGCGGCAATGTCGGTGCCGCTGTGGGGGCTTTTCGGCGTGCCGTTGAAAATCCGCTGATTGCCGAATTCGCCGCTGATGCGGCCTTTTACCGGCAGGATGAAACCTTCGCGCCAGTAGTCCCCCGGCTGCATGACGGTTAAAGAGCGGCGGACGTCTTTTTGTTCGCGTCGGATTTCCGCGTCGTGTGAGGAATCGGGGGTGACTTTTGATTGCGGGATGCCGTTGATGCGCTGGATGTCCCAGTCGTAAGTTTCAACCGGCAGCCGGTGAAGCCGTTTGCCGCCGTCCGGATAAAGCAGGGATATGTCCGCGTTTGCTTTTTGGTCGCGGCCGAAGGCAAGGATAAAGTATCCGTCTTCGGTAACCGGATAGTTTTTGCCGTTGAAAATGACCGCTTCGGCATTGTCCTTAACCCGGCCGGCAATGATTTCCCCCTGTTTGAAGTCGCCGCAGAGTTCGACGGCCTTGGCCGCGGACGGCAGGGTTGCCGCCAATATGCTAATCGTCAAACAAATCGCCTTGTAATTCATTTTTCCTCACTATTGGCCGGACTTTGACCGCGCCGTCGGCAAATACGATTTCGAGACTGCCGTTTTTGCGCGCTTCGTCCGCGTTGCAGACGGTTTTCCGCCGTCCGTTTCTGATCCAGGCAAAACCTCTTTTCAAGACCGCTTCGACCGAAACGGACTCGAGCCGAAGGCCAAGGTTTTGCAAGGTTTCGTTTTTCTTGTCAAGTATGTTGGTAATGTAAAAAGGTTTAATTTCATTTAAATTAAGCCGGTTTTGCCGGTTTTCCAGGTAATTTTTAAAACCGATCTGCAGGCGTTCGCTCCGGTCGTCCAGCTTTTGCATGTTTTCAAAAAGAATCTGTTCCAGGTTGGGGATCCCCCGTTTGAGTCCGTCGAGCAGGCTCCGTCGTTCCTGCAGATAGCGGCCGCCGGCGCTGAAAAGGCGGCTTTGCAGGGTGAGCAGGCGGGCTTCGAGTTCGCTTTTGACCGGGACGGCAAATTCGGCGGCGCCGGTCGGCGTCGGCGCGCGCAGGTCGGAAACAAAGTCGATCAGCATGGTGTCGGTTTCGTGTCCGACGGCGGAGATCAGGGGAATTTCGGAATCGTAGACCGCGCGGATGACGATTTCTTCGTTAAAGCACCAGAGGTCTTCCAGCGAGCCGCCGCCGCGGGCGACGATCAGCAGGTCGGGACGGGGAACCGGGCCGTCTGCCGGCAGGCGGTTAAAGCCGTTGACCGCCGCGGCGATTTGTTCGGCCGCGCCTTCGCCCTGAACCAGAGTCGGCCAGACGATGATACGGACGGGAAAACGGTCGGTTACGCGGTGGATGATGTCGCGGATGACGGCGCCGGCCGGGCTGGTAACCACGCCGATAACCCGCGGCAAAAAGGGAATCGGTTTTTTGTGCGCCGGATCAAACAGTCCTTCGGCGGCGAATTTCTGTTTGCGCTCTTCCAGCAGCTTCAGCAGGGCGCCGGCGCCGGCAACTTCCATTTGCTCGATTACCAGCTGGTAGCTGCTTTTGCCGGCAAAAGTGGTGATGCGTCCGGCGGCGACGACTTCGAGGCCGTCTTCGGGTTTGACTTTGAGACCGGCGGCCACGCCTTTCCAGCAGACGGCGGAAAGGTTGGCGTTTTCGTCTTTGAGCGAAAGGTAATAATGTCCGGAATCCGCTCTTTTGCAGCCGAAGATTTCGCCTCTGACGCGTACGCGGGCAAAGGCGTCTTCCATTGTGCGTTTAATGGCGAAAGAAATTTCGCTGACGGTATATTCCGGTATCGTTTCCTGCATGTCCTTCCTTTAACAGCGCACAATTTTAGCGGATTGCGGAAATTCCCGCAAGCTTTATCGTTGCGGCCGGCAAAAAAAATTTTTTTTGCTGGATTTAAAACGAAACTGTTTTAAGATTTTCCCATACGTAAAGACGGAGGACTGACTGATGAGGAATTTGCGCGTTTTGGCCTTGCTGGCCGGTTTGGGATGGTGCTGCCGGGCTCAGGCGGCGGTTGACTGCAACATGCCGGAATTTGAGTTCGTTAACGATGCCTATGTTTGTTTGAGCGGCACTTTCAAGGCACAGAACAATCAGATACAGGACATGGAAGACAAACTGAAGCGCCCTTCGGAAAAAATCAGAAACGAACTGGCGCAGGTGAAGAAGAAACTGGCGCGCGAAACCGGGGATACGCCGAAGGCCTCTGCTGCCCGGAAAAGGCTGGAAAAGTGGGCGGACGAACTCCGTCGGCGCGTGGACGAGGCGGATAGGGACGCCCGGGAAAAGCGCAATTTTATCGGCCAAATAAAAAACGAGGGGCGCGAATGCCGGACGGAAAAATGCATGAAAGAAGTTTATGCAAAAACGCTGGCCGGGCTGATCGGTTTTTCCCGTCAGCCGGCTTGCACGCTGCCGCAAATTGCCGACGAATGCGAGGTTTATGTTTACAATACGCCGCCGCAGGCCAAAAAGAGCATGGCGCCGCTGCTTTCCGAAAAACTTTACACGTACCGGGAAAAAGTTCGCATTAACCGGCCGGACAAATGCGTTTATTTGTTCCTTGCTTCGGGTTATCCGCAGGTGTGGGACATCCTGACAACGGAGGGGACGGATCTGCGGGGAATCTATGTCGGCGGTGATTTGCCGCAGCTGGTGCGCGGTTATCCCGAGGGAACGGAGGTGAGGGTTCATTACCGCGGCGAACTGCTGAAAGGGGCGGAAAACTGTCTGCGTTCGTCGGTTGATCTGGATAAACGGCAGGAAAACAATTTTCTGGATCGGTTGAAAATTGCCCCCGAACGGAGGATTTACGTTTCCGACGGCAAAATTCTTTGTCGGAGCGTATTCGGTCAGACTCAGGCGGCAACGCTTGCCTTAAACGCAGCGGATTTTGCATATATGCGTATATCCGCAAGCGCGGGCGCAATGTATTTCATTCGCGACAAAAAGCTTTTCAGGACGATAATAAATTTTTCAAACGGCGAGGCGACTGCTTCGCAGGAAACCGCCGTTGACGCGTCCTTTTCAGACAAGGCGACAAGGGTGCGCGTGCCGACGGACGAAAACGGCGATTCTGTTCTTGTTGTTCAGGGGCAGAGCGGTTTGTACGTCAACGGCGCGCGACTCAGACTGAGCGGACTTACCGACGCGGTTTTTGAGGACGGCGTTCTCAAGCTGCTGCTGGAAGAAAACGGCTTGGCAAGCGTGGCATACGTCGACGGGGCGTCCCTCCGTCTGACGGAGAAACAAAAGGTGTGCTTCTGCGACGCGGCGTGCTTTGCTGGCGGCAGCAGTCTGTTTGTCGTCAGGGATAAAGCAGTCGGGACGGAAAACTTTTGAGGAGAATATTATGACGGATAAGGATAACGTAAAAAAGCAGTACGAGAACTATAAAAAGCAGTTGGACAAAATAAACGACAGGTATTCGGAAACCTACGTAAAACCCGAGACGGACATGCCCGATTCGTTGGGCTTAAAGACCGTGGATTACAAAATGCCGTCCGAGGACGAGCTGAGAAAAAAGGCGGAAACGGCGCTTGAAGCGGACAGACAGTCCGCAATAAGCAAAATAGGAAAGGAAACGGAAGAAAAAATTAAAAAACAGTCGGCTTTGAAAGACCAAGCCTTCGCCGAGGCGGCAAAGCGTTTGCTTGACATAGACAGCGAAAGGGAGCAAGCCGTCCGCGAGGTCAAAAACGACGCTCTCGCAAGGAATATTGCCCGCAGCTCCATCGCGTCGGAGGGCGTGAGGGAGACGGAGGAAAGGGCGGCTGCGCTGCGCCGCGACGCTCAAGCGGAACGGGACGGAACTGCGGAGGCGATAGACAGAGAAATAGAAGCCTTGAAAAAGCAAGCCTCCGATTCCCTTTCCCAAACGGAAAAAAACTTTCTTTCAAGGCTCGAAGCGGAGACGGAAAAACTGAGAGAAAAGGCGTTGGAAGAAAAAACGGAAGCGGAAAAATACAACAATACCGTAGCTGAAAAGGAAGCGGAGTACGAAAAGGCGCTTGAAGAACGTCGGGAGGAGCTTGAACGGCGCGAGTGGGAAAGACTTGCGCGCCTTGCGGAAATAAAAAACCGGCAGGGCGAAAGCGCTTTAAAAAGCATGAAGCAAAAGGAAATTCTTTCCGCAACCAAAGAGTTTTTCGACGGTTTGAGTCCGGCAGACGCGCTCTCTCTGTTTTTGTCGGACACGGGTATGCAAAGCGTGCTCGGAGAGGATTACGTATGGTTTCTCAACTATCTGCAAACAAGAAAAAACGGTTAAAGACGAATAATTCGGGTTTCTTTCGCAAAAAATAATAAACGGATAAACACCGCTCTAAAAAATTAAAAAAGTTGCTCAAAACATGGAAAAAATGCTTGACACTTTTTTAAAGCGGTGTTATCTTATTAGCAGTTGTTAGCACTCGCATTATATGAGTGCTAACACTCTCGAAAAAACGCTGCAAAAGGAGAGGATGAAGATGATTTTGTCCGAGCGAAAGCGAAAAATCCTGCTTGCCGTAGTGGAGGACTACATTCAGGACGCGGCGCCCGTGTCGAGCAAGGACATACAGGAAAAATATCTGCCCGACTGCTCGTCCGCGACAATCAGGAACGAGCTTTCCGCATTGGAAAGCATGGGCTATCTCGTTCAGCCGCACGTGAGCAGCGGTCGCATTCCGTCGGAAAAGGCGTTCAGGCTGTACGTTGACGAGCTGATGGAAACCGAGCCTTTGACCGGCGCGGAAACGGCGCTTATAGACAGGTATTTCGAGAGTTACGCGGACAGGATGGGCAGCGTCGAAGGCGTTGTCGCAAACGTCGCCAAGCTGATTTCCGATATAACAAACTACACGTCGGTTGCCGTCAAATCGTTTGCCAAAAGCGAATGTATAAAGAGCATAACCGTTCTGCCCATTTCGGACGACAGCGCGCTTGTCGTCATTGTGACGGACACGCAGGTTTTAAAGGACAACGTCATCCGCACGGAAAATCTGGACGACAAAAGCGCGTCGAAGGCGAGCGAGTGGCTCAACCGTATGTTTGCGGGAAAAAGTCTCGACGAGCTGAAAAACAGACAGGGACCTATGGAAATCGTGGCGAAGGAATTTCGTTCGTTCAGAAGCCTTTACGAGCAGGTGCTCAATTTGCTCGTGCGGCTTGCCGACCACAGGGAAAACGAGGTTTTCACCGAGGGCAGAGCAAAGATTTTCGATTATCCGGAGTACAGCGACGTAGACCGCGCAAAGCACTTTCTCACAAGCCTCGAAAACAAGGAAGGACGCAGCTTCTTCCGCGAGGTATTTA
>ERZ780168.4007-NODE-4007-length-10737-cov-4.156244_pt1 | contig 10737 bp, 7 predicted proteins | sample MGYA00510981_ERZ780168 | MGnify/ENA primary metagenome ERZ780168 (study PRJEB29588, sample SAMEA2158769) | human gut metagenome | biome: human gut; feature: human-associated habitat; material: faeces | place: Denmark | collected 2008/2010 ...
AGAAATTGCTGATTTCCTTTCAGCCTCTGATGCTCAGGTAATAGAACTCTACCAAGAACATTTTGATCCGTTGCAACAAACCGCATTGAATATGGGCTTTCAGTTATGGCAGTGAATGTTAATGACCCGTGCTTGTTCTGCGAATTTTTCAAAAATAAGAAAATCGCGGCCGAAAATGATTTGGCTTTCGCCATTTTTGATGGCTTTCCCGTCAATCCTGGCCACGTCTTAGTTATTCCAAAGAGACACGTTGCAAATTACTTTGATTTGACGACTGACGAGGCTTTGGCAATCCAAGATCTTCTCCAAAGGATGAAAGCAGAAGTTGACACAAAATTCCATCCCGACGGTTACAACGTTGGCGTGAATGTCGGTGCAGACGCTGGTCAGTCAGTTTTTCATGTGCATGTTCACCTTATTCCTCGATATAAAGGAGATGTGAAGAACCCGAGGGGCGGCGTGCGGGGAGTTATTCCTTCAAGGCAAAGCTATTAAACTCGACTAAAGATAACTGATTGGAATAGCTGACACTTCACGATTAAGAGGAAAATCGTCCTGAACGAAGCAGACCAGAGCGCCTGTTCCTCTTATTTCTTCCGGAATTACCTCAAAATTTTTGACCATCGAAGGATGGGGTGCCCCCGTTTTCTTTATTTCAATTGGGTAGAGTTTTCCGTTCTCTTTGATCAAAAGATCTATCTCTTTTCCGTCTGAGTCTCTGAGGTAATAGAGCTGAGGTTCGATACCACGGTTTCTATAACTTTTGAGGATTTCAATGATGACAAAGTTTTCGAGCATCGGACCACTCATTGCTCCGGTCTCCAAGGCCTCTTTTGTCATCCATCTACTCAGGAATGCACAAACACCAGTATCAGTGAAGTAAACCTTGGGACTCTTGACCAGTCGTTTCAACCTATTATTGAAATAAGGAGGCAACAAGTAGACCAGACCTGAGGCTTCTAACACGGATAGCCAAGATTTGGCTGTTGGCTGTGAAATGCCCAGTTCCTTAGAAAGTGAATTGTAATTTAGTTGCTGACCTGTTCTAGCTGCTACTGCCCGAACGAATTTAACGAAATCTAATTCATCGTAAATGCCAGAAAGAGTTCGGACGTCACGCTGAAGATAAGTTTGGAAATAGGAATCGTAAAAAATCTGCCAGTCAGGATTTGAAGCCCACAATGCAGGGTACGAGCCTTTCCAAATATGCAAGAACACATCGTTGAATAAGACTTTTTCTCTTTGGCGACATTTTTGAAGGTATTCATTTGTTGGGATAAAAGGCTCCTGCCCTAACCAACCGTTGAGTTCGCGCTGAGAAAGTCCTAATAATTTCAAGATTCCTACTCTCCCAGCTAGGCTTTCTGAAATTCCATTCATTAGATGTAGCTGCTGAGAGCCGGTTAACCAATAATTGCCGTTTTCGTCTTTCCCGTCTACCCGTGTCTTTAATTCGGAAAATAATCCCGGAGCGTATTGCACCTCATCTATGAGCAATGGAGGCAAAAATCGTTCAAGAAATAAGTGTGGATCAGAAACTGCTAGCTCCCGAAGGCTCAAGGAGTCTAGAGAGACGACAGATCGAGTGGGGTCATTTTTTTCTAACAAAGTACTTTTACCCACTTGGCGAGGGCCCGTGAGCAGAAGTACCTTAAACTGACTAGATATTTTTTTTACTGTTTGTGAAGCGTCTCTCTCAAAAAACATCACTTTCCCCTATTTTCTCTCTCTTATTTTAAACAAAATCGTAATTTTCAAATTTGTATTTTGAAAATTACGAAATTCTATTAGGAAATACATGAGATTTTTCTAAAGTTTCTTTGAGTTTAGAAATTAGAGTCTATAAATTGGCTTTCTTTTGAGATAGCTAGTGTTTAAGCAATACAGAGTTGCTATTTAAAAATCGTATTCGCGTTTCCGTTTTTACTTCTTTTTTGTCCATAAAATAAAACCATTCGGTCTTCATTGAAGCTTTGAAAATGAACAGCACATTGAACCACACCGTTAAAGCTTCGCTTCACAACGAATGCTTTGTGCTGTCCAATCGAATGTGCCGAATGTGAGTCTGACTTTCCGCTAAGGAATGTCTTACTGACTTCTCTATTTGTCTTTCCCAAAATCTATCTTTAACTCGGGACAAGAGTAAGCAGAGTGAAGGTACATCCAAAAACCGCCCGCTTTTCAAGTCCCGACAAAATTAAACAACTAACTTTGTAATAGGTGAAAAGCATGCAACGTTTCCAATTTTTAAAACTGACTGCCGCAGCAGTGATTGCCGTTCCTCTCCTTCTTTCCGGATGTGGCGATAAAAAGACCGCCGAACTTAAAGTCGGTGCGACCGCAGGCCCTCACGCAGCGAATGTTCAAAAGGCCGCAGAAGTAGCTAAGAAACAAGGCTTAAACGTTAAGGTCATTGAATTTACGGACTACATTTCCCCGAACAAGAGCTTGGAAGAGGGTTCTTTAGATATCGCAATTTATCAGCACGAGCCGTTCCTCAACAATTTCAACAAGCAGCAGGGGACACACCTCAAAAATATCGGTGTAGCTGTTGTTCAGCCGATGGGTTTTTATTCAAAAAAAATTCACAGTCTGAAGGACATTCCTGACGGCGCAACGTTTGCGATCCCGAATGACCCGAGCAACGAAGGCCGCGGACTTCAGTTAATTGAAAAAGCCGGTTTAATTAAACTGCAGCCGGGCAAAGACGGCTCCGCAATTACGGTTGCCGACATCATCGACAATCCGAAGCATCTGAAATTTAAAGAACTCGAAGCCGCTCAGCTGCCTAGGAGTTTGTCCGACGTCGACATTGCTACGATTCCGATGAATTACGTTATCAGCGCAGGTCTTTCTCCGGAAAAAGACGGCTTCTACTACGAATCTAAAGAAGCACCTTATGCGCTGATCATTATTGCTGCAAGAGAAAACAATGCTAATAATGCAGACGTCCAGAAGTTTGTGAAGGCATTCCAATCTCCGGAAGTAGCTAAATTCATTAAGGAAGAATTTAAAGGTGCAGTAGTTCCGGCTTGGGAATAATACATAATAGGTAACTTATTGAATAAAAAATAATTCCGCCGAATCAGCAATGGTACGGCGGAATTTTTTCTAACACGCTTTTCTAACAAATTTCTGTCTAATCTAACAATTTAACACGTCGAATGTTAGATAAATGTTAGAAAAATGCACTTGAGGAGTCGTTTTCATTTGTCAGACTGCTCATTAACGAAAGTCGATTCTCGGGAAAACGATAAGGTGCTTTGTATCTAAATGTATGTCAAGAGAGCACCTGAAGTTCTAAGATTAAGGGATCAGGTAGAGGTGCAGACTTTATAAGTAGTTGCTTCCTTTAAAGGAGAATCGGGAGGCAGCAAAAGGAAAGCTTGCCGAAGGCCGATCGATCTCTCCTAAATTGATCGGACCTGGGCCGTCGAAGAACATTCGGCGGACTGTCACTGAATAGTGGAGCGCTACCCGAGGTCTCGAACCTTATTCCTTTTGATATTACCCTTAAGGTCCGGATGCTCGAGGAGCTCCGGAATGAAACATAACAATATCAAGAGGACGAAATGTCTCAAACCAACTCAAGTTCCCGCTTAGCGCCGTGGCAGGCTATGACCATGCTTGCCGTAGGTATTGCCATAATCTTTTTCGGGCTGATGGCTTTAAAGGTTAATGCCCGTATCGTTCTTGCTGTTGACGGGGCCATCATGTGCTTAATGGCCTGCGCCTTCGGTATTTCTTATGACAGTGTTCAGAAAGGCATCAAAGACACCATCGCTTCAATGCTTGTTGCAATGCTGATTCTCTTGTCCGTCGGTGTTCTCATCGGCTCCTGGATGGCCTCCGGAACGATTCCGGTTATGGTCTATTACGGTATGCAGGTCATTACTCCGGCACTCTTCCTTCCGGTTGCCTGCATCCTGTGTACATTGATGAGTACATTAGCAGGAACATCCTGGGGCACACTGGCTACCGTCGGCGTTGCCTGTATGGGCGTCGGTGAAGGCCTCGGAATCCCGGTTGAAGCGGCAGCCGGCGCAGTCTGCGTGGGTGCTTTCTTCGGCGATAAAATTTCTCCGTTAAGCGACTCTCCTGTGATCACGGCTACTGTGACGGATACACCGTTAATGGAAGGTATCAAGCATGCCCTGATTTCCACCGGCCCGGCTTATCTCATCAGCCTAATTTTCTTTTTTGTTTACGGTCTGGAATTCAGCGGCGGCTCTGCAGCTGAAAGCGCAACTTACGTTGAAATTTTAAGAACGATTGAAAAGAGTTTTAATCTCAACCCAATTACCCTACTGCCGGTATTTGTTGTGATCGGTCTGATCGCCTGGAAGAAGCCGACGATTCCGACCTTCGTTGCCGGTATTGCCGTTGCTGCATTCTTAGGCATGTTCCTCCAAGACGTAAGCCTCAAGAACATGATGAACTACATGTACAGCGGCTTTAGCATCCACACGGATTCCGCATTCGTCGACAAGATGCTCAACCGCGGCGGTTTCACCAGCATGTTAAGCACGATCGGATTATTGATGGCAGCTGCGATCTTCGGTGCTCCTTTGAGAACTGCCGGTGTTGCTGATGTCTTACTCGACTACGTCAGAAAATTTGCCCGCAACAGCCGCGTCATGGCCTTCTGTGTCATGTGTCTGCACACACTCTTCTTCATGATCACTGGCGCTTACTATGTCAGCTATCCGGTTGTCGGCTCCATGACCAAAGATATGTTCCCGAAATACGGTCTGCAGCGTAAGAACCTGATGCGCATGATGCTGGATACCGGTACCGGTCTGGCTCCGTTGGTTCCGTGGTCTACCACCGGTTCCTACACCGCTTCTACGTTAGGTGTTGCCAACATTGCCTTCTTCGCATTCGCTCCGATGCTTTGGCTCTCCATCATCCTCTCTGCCGTTTATGCATTGACCGGTATCGGTATGGCCAAGCTTGAAGAACAAACCGTCGAGGAAGAAGAAGGTAATCGATTCAACGGCCAGCTGGCAAAGGAGTAAATCATGGAAAAACTTTTTCAGCGCTGGTATGACTTGATTTCCATTGATTCCGTATCCGGTCACGAAGTCGGAGCAGCAGACTATGTTGCCGAAGTTCTGCGCTCCATGGGGCTGGAGCCTCACTACAGCTATTTCCCGGAAGATACCGACAGACAGCGTCCTTCTGTTTGGGCAGTACTCGACAGCGGCAAGCCCGGCAAAACCATGCTTCTTATCGGCCACATTGACACTGTTGACGTGAACTTAAAGAACTGGAAAACCAATCCATTCATGCCTGTGGAAATCGACGGCAAGGTTTACGGCCGCGGATCCATGGATATGAAAGGTGGAGATGCCGCGATTCTTACGACGGTTGAGTATTTTGCTCAGCACAAAGATGAGTTTTCCGGAAAGATCTTGGTTTGCTTTGTCGCCGATGAAGAAGGATTAAGCAAAGGAACCTATCAGCTCGTTGCCGAAGACGTGGTTCATGCTGATTACGCCATTATGGCGGAGTGCCGCTACAACAATGTGGCTGTGGGCTTCCGAGGTCGTTTCAGCTTCGAAATCACGGTTAAAGGCAAGGCAGGGCACGCCAGTCGTTACCCGGAAGTCGGAGAAAACGCTCTGATTTCTGCCGGTCGCTTGGCCGCTGAGATTGAAGCACTCCCGACACTCCCGCATCCCAAACTTCATCACGGCACGTGGTGCGTCCGTTACTTAGCAGGCGGCAATTCCGGTGCTCTGGTTGTTCCAGACAGCTGCTACATGTTTGTGGACCGCTATGTTGTTCCGGGAGAAGATGAAGCGATGTGCATCCGTCAGATGCAGGAGGCTGCAGAAAAACTCGGCTTGGCAGACAAAGTTGATATCCATTTGAAAACGCGCAACAGCCCCTACATGAAGTCTTTTGCTGTTCCTGAAGATCATGAACTTGTTGTCAAACTTCAGGAAAGTTTCAAGGAAGTCACCGGCGAAGATCTTCCGATTGATTATGACCCGTCGGTTTGCGACTCTAATATTCTGGCAGTTTCCTGCGGAATTCCTGTTGTCACGTTCGGACCTTCCGGCGGAAATATGCACGGAGACAATGAGTACGGATATCCGTATCAGGTCAAGAACTGTTATGAGATCTACAAGAAGACCGTTAAAAAACTTCTTCCTGCATAAAAACCAACCGACAGACGCCGCTTAAGAGAGCGGCCTCAAACCACACCTGCGTCGGAAGCTTCAATTATTGGGGCTCTCGACGTTTTCTTAGTGGGCGGATTAAAAGGAGGCCGGCATTCTTTGAGATATGTGAGGGCTTGGGAATGCGGGCCGTAGGACTTTTGCTGTATGGAAATTTGCGTTTTGGGCGCAATAAAGAATTTCGGCGGTCATTGCAGACCGCCGAGAATTTAAATAATGCGCATTAGCGTCTTATTCTTTAGCCGTTTTCTCGTTTCTGCCGCCATACTTTCCTAAGACAGCATGAAGCTTCTTAAGGTCAATCGGCTTGGAGATGTGGTCGTTCATTCCGGCATTGAGCGACTTGGAAACGTCTTCGGAAAAGGCGTTTGCCGTCATTGCAACAATCGGAATGGTGTGTGCGTCTTCTCTTAAGAGAGCGCGAATCATTTGAGCGGCTTCCAAACCGTTCATCACCGGCATTTGGATATCCATAAAGATCATGGAGTAGTAGCCGGGTTCATGGGTTTCGAATGCCTTGACAGCTTGTGCGCCGTCACCGACAACTTCTGCAGTGTAGCCAGCCATGTCTAAGAAGTCCTGAGCAACTTCAGCATTAAATTCATTGTCTTCAGCCAAGAGGACTTTTTTCTTCTTGGTGTTTTCTTGAACGACAATGTCCTTGTCTCTGCTCTCGTTTTCTTTAATGCTCGGGTCGGACAGCCAGTTATAGAAGGAAGAACTGAAGAAGGGCTTGGCAATAAATCCATTAATACCGATTTCTTTGGCTCGGTCTTCGATCGGAGACCAGTCGTAAGCGCTGATAATGATGATGAGGGTTTCAGGTCCCACGATCTTACGAATCTCTCGGGCGGTTGCTTCGCCGTCCATTTCCGGCATCTTCCAATCCAGGAAACAGATGTCGAACGGATCATTGTCCTGCATGGCCTGCTTAATTTTTTCTATGCCTTCCTTGCCGCTTAATGCGTATTCGGTCTTTTGTCCTAATTGATCCAGGAGGACGCAGGCGTGTTCGCACGTATCTTTATCATCATCAATCACAAGGGCACGAAGCTCAAGCAGGCTTTCCGAATGTTTAGCAGAGTCCTTGGAAATGCCGAAGGGAAGGTCGATCGTAAACGTGCTGCCTTTTCCTTCTTCACTTTGGACATCGATGCTTCCGCCCATCAAATTGACCAGGTTATGGGTAATGGCAAGACCAAGACCGGTACCCCCGAAATGTTGAGCAATCTCTGCGGTTTCTTGTTCGAATGGCAGGAATACGCGGCTCAAGAAGTCTTTCTTCATGCCGATACCGTTATCACTGATAACGCAGCGCAAATGAATATGCTCAGGACTTGTCTGCTTTTCCGAGAGCTTCATTGTGACCTTGCCTCCGCGAGGCGTGAATTTAACGGCATTAGCTATGACGTTAATAAACACCTGATTAACGCGCAGCTGGTCGCCGACCAGGCATTCCTGATTGACGTCGTTGGTAATGATTTCGAAGCTGACGCCTTTTTCTTTTGCCTGAGGCTCAATCAGGTTGTAGATGCTGTGGACGGTTTCCTGAAGATCGAATTTTTCATAAGAAAGTGCAAGCTTATTGCTCTCAATCTTGGACATGTCCAGGATGTCATTGATGAGGCCCAGCAGGTGGCGGGAGGCGAGAAGCGTTTTCTTCAGGCAGTCTTCAACTTTTTGTTTGTCGCTAATTCGAGATAAAGCAATTGTTGTCATACCGATGATGGCATTCATCGGCGTTCGGATTTCATGCGACATATGAGAGAGGAAGTCGCTTTTTGCTTGACTTGCATTCTTAGCCGTTGTCAAAGCATCGGCCAAGTTTCTTTGGTATGCAATTTGTTCTGTTTCATCAAATAATGAAACTACCGTCCAATCAATCAGCCCTTGGCGAACCGGATAGACGCTTAACTGGAAGGTCTGGCTGCTGCCCTTAAGCTCAATATTTCGCGTCGCAGTCTTTAAAATGGTTCGATCGTTCAGGATATTTCTGAGCCAATTTCTATCCTCATCGTAGAAACGGTTCAAAAGTTCTTCTTTGTTATTTGTAATTGCATCCGGATCGAAGCCCAAAATTCGAAGGCTGTTGTCGCTTACGTATTCGGGTTCTTTTTTCTCGTTGAAGATAATAAAAACATCATCAACGTTGGCATAAAGCAATTTAAGTAATTTATCTCGCTTGAGCCCTTTGACATATGCACGGTTTAGGTCTTTCGAGCCGGTATAAATAAACCAAAGGAGCAGGATGCCCATGATGATCGTCCCGATCACAAACCCATAAATGTTCCGATCGGATTTATCGTTGATGTCGCTGCCTCGCTGATCAGCGTTAGATGCGATCCGATCAAGAATATCGTCAAAATGAATAAATGCAGGTTCTACGATTTGGTTATAGCGTTTAATGACGTTTTCGACGGTGGGATCTTCGCGAGTGAGTTCCACGAGCTCGCGTCGGCGCTGACCGATATTTTTCAATGCATCTTTTAATTCCTGCAGTTCTTCCGGGCTGCCGCGATAGCGATCTTCGATAATCGTAATGCTTTGCTGCTGGAGAGCTTCCTGCGTCTTTAATGCGCTTTCCAGTTGGGCTGAGTTGAGATCCTTCGATGAAAAAAGCACAGGTGTCAGACTTCGGAAGTCATAAAGCCTGCTTTTCATAATACGGGCTTGAGAAGAGACGAGGTAGGGAAAATCGTAAATATCCTGTGTGTATTGATTGACCTGAAGCAGAAAAACGATACTTGTAATCGTATACACCGCCACGAGGAAGCACATGACTACTCCTCGATTTTCTTTTTTCTCAAAGCCTTTGCCGAACATTGAAGGACCTTTCTCTTGGGAGATTTTTCGTAATGACGAAATCTTCTAATGTCTTCGCCATATCTTTGATGTATTCAATGATTTTAAACTTATCCAAAATCGATTCTATGATCAGGTCCGATCTCTGGAACCCGCCTAATTGTCAAGTTCGTTTTGGCAAATCCTCTCACGGCCTTCACTTCAGGCTATTTAAACAAACTTTATTGCACTTTTTAGACTTGTGGTAAAAGGCTATCCCGAATATGTTTTGAAAGAGGCTTCTTAGCAATCTCTTCAGGCTGTCGCATGTCAAACGATGACATTCTGCCTATTATGAACTTCAAAAAAGTACTTCCAATGCCTCATAACGCACCATGCTTGTGATTGGTAACAAGTCTTACCTGCAGGCTGTGTGGAAGCGCCTTTAGCTTTCTCATAACATATTGGTCTAGATTGCCTTTTTACTCCAATACTTTTGGCTTACAAATTGCACCTTGCCACACTGGCTCTCTTAATATCGAATTTCTCTTTATGTTTTAATACTGCAAAGGCTATTCTTAAGAGCTTGGCAGCTAATGCGATACCCAATTTTGAACACGGCATACCGGCCGACAGTTTCTTGTCTATCCATTTTTTTAAGGCTGATTTCGGTAAGCGCCCCTTTGTGTGCAGCACCAGGACTGCGTGAGCTCCTTGGACTAAGAATGTTCTCATCAATCTGTCTCCATGCTTTGTTATTTTTCCCATCTGCTCGTTATGTCCTGTGGTATGACTTCTTGGCACCAACCCATAATAAGCGGCAAGATTCTTAGGCCCTTCAAATCGATTGATATCCCCGATTGTCGTTAACAGCCTACTGACACATTGCGGACCCAACCCCGGCACTTCGAGCAAGCGTTCTGCCGTTTCATTACCCTTCAAACCTTGTTCGATAGCTTTATCTATCTGTTTAATGTCAATGGTGAAGCGAGCTGCGTTGCGAAGAAGTGTTTTTAACGGCTCTTTAATCTCTTCCGGCAATCTCTGAGACTCTTCAATAATCGGTCTAATTTTTGCTTCTGACATAATGCTTTTGGAGATGACAAGGCCATAGTTTTGACAGATGCCCTTTATGCAGACAACACTGCAAGTGCGTTGTTTTATGAGTTGTTGACGGACTACCTGCAGGGTTTGCATAGTCATTTCAGATTTTGCTTTAACTCTTATGAATTTCAGCATTTCATCTTGCGCCAGGAACGCAATGGCTTGGGCATCGTTCAAATCGTTTTTCTGACCGGCAAAATGCGACTTTACATAATCCTTAACTGCTTCTCCGTTAATGACACGGCATTCATGTCCGAGCTCTTCCAATTCGTGTACGAGATAAGTCATACCATTGCAAGGCTCCATCGCAAAGACAGTAGATCCAAGTTGCCGCGCCTGGTTAAGCAAATCAGAATACTTGAGTCGGTCAATAGCATAAAGTTCACCATCAGTCGTGATCGCAATAACTGCTGTATCAGTTTTAGCTAGGTCGAGTCCGATTACCAGATAATCCTTAGAGACATCCAGCTGCTGAACTGTTAATCTTTTCATTCGTGACATGGAATCCTCTCGTAACTGTTTTTACATCCTTTAGTTTGAACAACTCCTTTTGAGTTGGCTAGATGACGGATTCCATGTCATTACGCCTGAATCCACAAACAATTATTTTCTGAACTTCTCGGGGTTGCTTACACTCAAATCCGTAACCCCGACTCTAACCTTA
>ERZ780168.4015-NODE-4015-length-10712-cov-6.837572_pt1 | contig 10712 bp, 7 predicted proteins | sample MGYA00510981_ERZ780168 | MGnify/ENA primary metagenome ERZ780168 (study PRJEB29588, sample SAMEA2158769) | human gut metagenome | biome: human gut; feature: human-associated habitat; material: faeces | place: Denmark | collected 2008/2010 ...
CGCAGGGGAGCCCGAGGGGGCAAGGCCCGCCTCGGATAAAATCTGGCTTTTTCCTTGCCCTTTTGGGCAAGAAAAAAGCCGGCAGCTTTCGCTGCCGGCCAGCCCGCCAATGCCGTGTGAGCCCAGTTACAACCTGCACAAGAAGGCAGGTGGGTCGCCTCTCTGCTGTTTCTCTGCTTCCAACGTCCAACCGGCATCTTTCAGCCGGCCGGGAGGCCTGCAATCCGCAGCGGAAGTTCTGGCATCCCTTATCAGAGATGTGGGTTTAAATGGGCTCCGAGCACCCGATCGTGCTCCACGCACACAGCAGGACTTATTCCCATGCTATGCGCCGCGCGGGAACTTATTCCTCCGCGCCGTCGTCAGAATCCTCGTCCTCGTCGGCGAAGATCTCCTGCATATAGTAATTGTACACCTTGTCCAGCTCGTCGTCATCGTCGATGGAGCCGAAGAGCTCCTCACCGTTTTCCTCCATGATCTTGAGCAGGATGATGCCGAAATCGGGGTCGTCCTCGTCCATGTCGGCGGGGAGCGCCGCGAGATAGTCCTGACCGTCGAGCTCAAACTCGTTGAGGATCTCGAGCTCGAATTCGTTGCCTTCCTCGTCCTCGATCGTCAGATAATCGCTGCCGAATGCTTCACTCATCGGGGTGTCCTCCAGTCGTGATCGTGTTCTGGTTTCAGTGTACCCCATCCGGCGTGTAAAATCAAGTCCTTTTACGACCCCAGATCCTCCAGCAGCAGCAAAAGCTGCTCCTGACTGCCGACGGTGATGCCGCCGCGCAGCAGCTCCTGGTCGGCGCGGCGCAGCCCGGCGACCTCGATGCCGGTCACCTGCAGGGGTTTGCGGTCGGCGTCGGAGGCGAACACGCTCACGTAGCCCTCGTAATCCCGCAGGATATATTCCGCCTGCGCGCCGTCGTAGGACGTGGCCGGCGCGGCCGCGCCCGGCCGCTGCAGGGAGGACATTGCCGCCCCCGCGACGAACGGCGACACGGCGCACAGCGCCGTCACGACCGTCAGTGCCAGCGTTCGTTTCATATGCCTCGCTCCTTTCACCGGAAAGTTTGTCCAATGTGCGCGCATTTCATACCCGCGGGACAAAAACGCGCGAAAGACTATGCCAGGTTGACAGCGTGTGCTATAATATCATTTAACCGTTTTTATGCGCTGAATATCGACCGGGTTTTTGACCCGCTCATGTGTATCATCAGGGAGGTGCGTCACTGCCTATGGCAAAACGACCGAAACCATCATCATCCGCCCCGCGCGCGGCCCGGGCCGCGGATGCGACCGTGAGCGTCGCGGGCGCGGTGCTGCGCGTGCTCGGCACGATCCTGCTGATCGTGCTCGTCACGGGGCTGCTGTTTTTGTGCATCTTCGCGTACTATGTGAAAAACTGCCTGTCCACGGACCTCGACGTGCAGCTCTCGGACTTCACGGTCTCGCTCTCGAGCTCGATCCTGTATGAAGATTCCGACGGCAACTGGCAGAACCTCACGAACCTCTCGAGCACGGAAAACCGCGTCTGGGTGGACTATGCCGACATCCCCAAGGACATGGAGCACGCGGCCGTCGCCATCGAGGACAAGCGCTTTTACAAGCACAAGGGCGTGGACTGGTACCGCACGACAGGCGCGTTCATCAACATGTTCCTGTCGATGAAAAACGACTTCGGCGGCTCGACCATCACGCAGCAGCTCATTAAAAACCTCACCAAGCAGGACGATATCACCGTGCAGCGCAAGCTGCTCGAGATCTTCCAGGCGCTCGAGTTCGAGAAGTCCTATGATAAGGAAGAGATCATGGAGTGGTACCTGAACATCGTCTACTTCGGCGAGGGGTGCAACGGCGTCTACACTGCCGCCGAGACCTATTTCGGCAAGGAGCCGAAGGACCTCACGCTTGCCGAGTGCGCGAGCATCATCGGCATCACGAATAACCCCTCGAAGTACGACCCCTTCATCAGCCGCGAGAACAATAAGGCCCGGCAGGAGACCATCCTCAAGCAGATGTACGAGCAGGGCTATATCTCGAAGGAGCAGTACGACGAGGCCATGGCGCAGGAGCTCGTGTTCGTGCGCAGCGAGTCCGAAGAGAGCACCCAGACCATCTACAGCTACTATGCCGAGGCCGTTATCAACGACGTGCTCAACGACCTCGTCGAGCAGAAGGGCGTCAGCCGCGACACGGCGCGCACGCTGCTCTATTCCGGCGGCTATCAGGTCTATTCCTGCTACGATCCCAGCATCCAGCAGGCGATCGACGACGTCTATACCGACCTCGACAACATGCCGCAGCGCCCGTCGGCCTCCGGCCAGCAGTTCGAGTCCGCCATCGTCATCATGGACCCCTACACCGGCGAGATCAAGGGCTTGTCCGGCGGCACCGGCAAGAAGACCATCAACTTCGGCACGAACCGGGCCACACAGTCCAAGCGCCCGCCCGGATCGTCGCTCAAGCCGATCGCGACCTACGGCCCGGCCATGGAGCTCGGCCTCATCACGCAGTACACGCAGGTCAACGATTCGCCGGACATCAAGCTGACCGGTACGAGCTGGTATCCGAAAAACTCCGGCGGCGGCAACTACGGCGTCGTCACCATCCGCGAGGCGCTGCAGCGCTCGCTCAACACCGTCTCCGCGCAGATCCTCGACAAGCTCACGCCGCGCGCGTCGTATGAGTTCCTCAAGGACAAGCTCGGTGTCACGAGCCTTGCCGAGTCCGACTGCGACTATGCGCCGCTCGCCCTCGGCCAGCTCACCCACGGCATCACCGTCCGCGAGATGACGCAGGCGTACTCCGCCTTCGTCAATGACGGCGTGTTCACCTACGGCCGCACGTATTCCTACGTCAAGGATTCCAGCGGCGAGGTCGTGCTCGAGAATCCCGCGCGCACGATCGTGGCCTTCAAGGCCAACACCGCCTGGAACATGGCCGACATGCTCTGCAACGCCGTCAACAGCGGCACTGGCGGCGAGGCCCGCCTGACCGGCATGCCCGTCGGCGGCAAGACCGGTACGACCACCAATAACTGCGACCGCTGGTTCGTCGGCTTCACGCCGTACTACGTGGCCGCCGTCTGGACCGGCTATGACATGCCCGAGTATATGAACTTCTCCGGCAACCCCGCCGCCCAGATCTGGAAGCTCGTCATGGACCCGATCCACAAGGACCTGCCGACCAAGAGCTTCCCGACGCCGACCATCGGCGCGCCGACCGGCATTTTCGGCAATTTCTCCGGCCGGTCGCAGGGCACCGGCACCGCCGCCGATGCCGACGACGCCGGCTGAGCCGCGCGTAAGCGCCTGCTCCATCGCGTGTCCCGTGCACGGAAACGACAGCGCGGGACACGAGGTGTTGACAAAAAGATTGAAATGTGTTACAATTTGAAGACAGTGGTATCGGAGGTGTATCTCATTGGCAGCAAAATCGACCGAACTGTGCTACAAAGGCCATCCGCTGCGCCGGAAAGACAACCTGCTCTATTACGGCAGCATGGCCGACAAGTACATCATTATGATGCAGATCCTCGACACGCAAAAGGTCAAGGACCTCGACGTGGCGACGCGGGTCTCCGTGCAGCTCCAGCTCACCGACCCGGATCTGAAATCCCGCGACCGTGTGGTCAAAAAGACAGAAAAGGACGGCCTGTACAACGCCATGGACGTGGCGGCTGTGTGGCTGGACCGCGCGCTCGCGAATAACTAAGCAAAGGATGATTCTATGGCGAAACGATTTCTGAAAACAGCCGTTGTTTCTGCGCTCTTCGCGCTCACGCTGGCCGTTTCGGCTTCTGCGGCGAGTGACGGCGGCGCGACTACGACGACGGCCGTCAACTTCCGAACGGGCGCCGGAACGAATTACGGCATTATCTCCACGCTCCCGGCGGGCACCCACGTTGTGGTGTCCTCGCAGTCGGGCAGCGGCTGGGCCACGGTGGTCTATAACGGCACCGTCGGCTACATATCTTCCGATTACCTCAAACGCGCCAATGAAATGGATGCCAGCTTCGGCACCGGCACGATCGATGGCAGCTACGTGCGCATGCGCTCGGGCGCGAGCACAAGCAGCTCCATCCTCGGCACCTACAACTCCGGCACGACCATGACGGTCACCGGCGTCAGCGGTGCCTGGTACAAGGTCAGCTACAACGGCACCGCCGGCTATGTCCACTCGGACTATGTCTCGCTCTCGGGCGTCACGTCCAACGGCGGCAGCACGGGCAGCTCCAACGGTTCGGTCAAGGGCAGCGATGTGCGCATGCGCTCCGGCCCGGGCACGAACTATTCCATCCTCGGTACCTACCAGAACGGCACGCCCCTGACCGTGACCGGCACGGAAAACGGCTGGTCGAAGGTCACCATCGGCGGCGTAAGCGGCTACATCCGCTCGGACTACGTCTCCGGCGGCGGGGCCGACAGCAAGACCGGCTACATCAAGGGCACCGGCGTGCGCATGCGCTCGGGCGCGAGCACGACCAGCTCCATCCTCGGCGTGTACAACACCGGCACCGAGATGACCATCACCGGCGAGAGCGGCAACTGGTACAAAGTCAGCTACAGCGGCAAGGACGGCTATGTCTGCAAGGACTACATGACCACGACCAAGCCCGATAACGGCGGCGGCTCTGCGAGCCAGACCGGCTACATCAAGGGCAACGACGTGCGTCTGCGTTCCGGCGCCGGCACGAACTATTCCATCCTCGGCACGTACAACAACGGCACGCCGCTGACCATCACCGGCACGAGCGGCAACTGGACGGCCGTTACCATCAACGGCGTCAAGGGCTATGTCAACAGCACGTATGTCACCACCACAAAGTCGGACGGCGGCAATAACGGCGGCGGCAGCACGCCCAGCGGCTCCATCGGCGAGACCATCGTCGCCACGGCCAAGCAGTACATGGGTGCACCGTATGTCTACGGCGGCATGAGCCCCTCGGGCTTTGACTGCTCCGGCTTTGTCAACTACGTGTACAAGCTCTGCGGCTATTCCATGAGCCGTGTGGCCAGCAGTATCTACAACAACAACGGCACCTATGTCGAGAAGGCCAACCTCCAGCTCGGCGACCTGGTGTTCTTTGCGAGCAACAGCTCCAGCATCGGTCACGTCGGTATCTACATCGGCAGCGGCCAGTTTATCCACAGCAGCTCCGGCGCAGGCTGTGTCGTCATCAGTGACCTGAGCTCGAGCTACTACCTGAAAAACTACGTGGGTGCCAAGCGCATCGCGGGTTAAACCAAACAAAAATGACCTGACGCCAAAGCGTCAGGTCATTTTTTCCGGCTGTTTGGGCGTGCTTTCCGGTTGCGTTCGCACCGCGCGAAAGGAGATGACCAAAAGGGGAACATGACAGTCCGGATATAGAAATACCACCGCTTGTGGGGGGGAGAGGAAATCTGCCGTCTTGCCACAAGGGCGTAAAAACAGGCCGCCGTAAAGGCGGCCTGTTTGGTAGCGCAGCTTTTGGGGCTGCTTTTCATTTTTTTGTATCCACCGCCCGCGCACTTGTGCGGGGGCGGTGCGCTTTGCGGGCTGCTGACCGATTAACGATCAGTAATCAACCATCAACAATGTAGAGTCTGCCGTTTCCGTCAACACCGCCGCGGTCATATGTGAGATCCTCCGCGGGGACGATCATGAAAACATCGTCGTCTAGCTTTGTGCTGTCCTTACCATTGTACAGGTACAGGGTGCCCGCACTGCGGTCGGTATTGTAATCGCGCAGATAGAGCAGCTCGCCGCCGGTCGTGAAGCCGAAGTTGAACACATCGTCTGCGATCGTCGTGGTCTTGCCGTCCTTATAGGACTTGAGCTGATAGCTGTTGTCGTCTTCCTCGCCGACCAGGTACACGAACGAGCCGTCGTCCCGGAACGCGACGTGGTCCGCAAGCACATCGTCGTCGATCCGGGCGTTGTTGACAAAAACGGCGGAGTCCTGCCAGAAGACGACGTTGTTGCCGATGATCTGCAGATCGTCGATATCCGATGCGATCTGGGTGGGTGTCTGCAGGCTGTTGCCGGAGATGCCGGCCTGATACAGATCGATATCCGAATTATCCGGATTCTTTGTGATGATGCAGGCGGTTTGGCCGTCCTCTGTGAGACAAATGCGATAAATGTCCAGATCTGACGCACAGGCCGTGCCGTTGACGGCGACGGAGGAACTGCAGATTTTATCGTAAATATAGGTAGGCGCGTAGGTGTAAGTCGATCCGATGATCGCTTCCAGGTCGTCCATTGTGAGCGCGGCGGCCTTTTCCGGATCCGGATAGGCGTATTCCAGCACGGCTGCGGCGTGCGCATAGGAAGAGGCGTAGCTGATGGAAATGCCGCGGACATCTTCTGCGACGACGCTTGCACTGCTGCCGTTGAAGTAATTGAGCGTCACGAGTGTGTACTGCTCGCGGGCAAGATCCTTTTGCAGTTCACGAAGGTCGTTTGCGTGTTCATAGACCTCCATATCGGCCTCGTACTGCTCCATGGCTGCCCGATATTCTGCGTCCGTGTCATACTCGAACGAGAAGGGGTACTCCGGCCTTTCCAGACTGTCGGGATCGACTGACAGGAGATCCTGGTTGACATAGTCGTACATCGTGATGGTTTTGCTGTCCGTCGTGTAATACACGCCGTTTTCCGTAAGACCGTACAGGGTATCTACACCGCTTGCGATTTTGAAACTGTCCCCGGCTTTGCCGGTCTTGTTGCAGAAGAGCGTGTCGTCCTCGTCAACATAGTAAATGGTCGAGAGTGTGTCGTCCGGTGTGTAGACCTGTGAGCAATAGTCGTTGCTGAGCTTTTCCGTCTTGCCCAGTCCAGAGTACAGGTACAGGCCGTTTTCCGTGGTGTAAACGATTTTCGATCCGTCGCGGGAAGCTACAAAAACCTCCTCCAGATCGGATGCGATCTTTTCGGCCTTTCCGGATTGCATGTCATACTGGTACAGGTTGTTATCAGCCCGCATAAATGTGACAAGGGTGGCGCTTTCGTTCACGGAGTAAGCCAGAACAACGCCGCCGCTGATGCGGACCGGTGTGGCGTTCTTAGCTTTCAGATCTATGTAGTACAACCTGATTTCATCGTTGTTTTCCGTGGAGGAGATATAGAAAAATTTGCTGCCGTCCTTGCTGAGCGTGGCAACGTATGCGCTGCATGCTTCCGAGAAGTTCTGATAGTCCCAGAGATCGCTGATCTCGCCTTCCAGGTAATCGGGATCGGAGAACATCTGCATGGTGAGCAGATCGGTGTTCTTTTTCACGTTGGGGAGGACACACAGATTGCCATCCTTCAGATAAATGGCGGTGTTGCTGGCGTGTTTGCCCGGGATGAGCGTGATACCGAGTATGATCGCGACCACGAGCACGACCGCGACGGCTGAGATGCCAATGATTTTTGCCGTGGGTTTCTTGCGTTTCGGCGTTCCTTCTGCCGACGATCTGCTGCCTGCAGCCTTCACCTTTGCCGCTATGGTGTTTTTGGCGCTCGCTGCCGCGTCTCTGGTTCTTGCTGTCGGCGCCTCAGCCCATGCAGCGATGGGCTCGGCCTGCGCTGCGGCGGGTTCGGCCTGCACCGCGGCGGGTTCGGTCTGCGCCGCGGCGGGTTCGGCCTGTGCAGTGATGGGTGCACCGCAGCTCTGGCAGAACCGTGCGCCCGACGGCAAGGTTTTGCCGCAGTTGGGGCAGGTCGTGGGTGCCGGCTTGGCATCGCCGGGCGCGGGGACTTTTGCGGGAGCGACGGGCTCCTGAGGGATCGGCGCCCCGCAAGCGCCGCAGAACCGGCAGCCGTCAGCGACCGGTGCGTGGCAGTTTGGGCAAGTGTTCATAGAGCATTTCCTTCCTCATAATTTCTGCGTTTTCAACATCTCTATCATTCTTCGGAATGGCAAAAACTGATTTTATTATACAGATGCTTGGCGAATGTTGCAATATCCGGAAGAAATCTCGTCGAGAAAAATTTTCCACGCTCTGATGGGAAACGAAACCCCGCGCCTGCATGACCGGACAGGCGCGGGGGATAAGATTTGCTTTTGTGCGGGATCGGTCATGACCGGATTATGATACTAGTGGCAGGGATTTCCGTCGTAGACCCGGCTGTCACTGTCAGCAAGAATTTCTCCGGGCATAATCGCGGCAACATCGTCATCCAGCTTTGTGCTGTCCTTACCATTGTACAGATACAGGGTACCCGCGCAGCGGTTAACGTTATAGTCACGCAAATACAGCAGATCTCCGCCGGTCGTGAAGCCAAAGTCGAACACATCGCCTGCGATCGTCGTGATCTCACCGTCTTTATAGGACTTGAGCTGATAGCTGTTGTCGTCTTCTTCGCCGACCAGGTACACGAACGAGCCGTCGTCCTGGAACGCGACGTGGCTATGCACATCGTCGTCGATCCGGACACCATTGACGAAGACGGCGGAGTCCTTCCAGAAAACGGCGTTGTTGCCGATGATCTGCAGATCGTCGATATCCGATGCGATCTGGGTGGGTGTCTGCAGGCTGTTGCCGGAGATGCCGGCCTGATACAGATCAATATCCGAATTATCCGGATTCTTTGTGGTGATGTAGACGGTTTGGCTGTCCTCCGTGAGATGGATGCTCCGAATGTTCAGGTCCAGCGCACAGGCCGTGCCGTTGACTGCAACGGAGAAATGGCAGATCTCTTTGTAAATATCTGACAGGCTGGAGGAATCCGGCGATTCAATGATCGCTTCCAGGTCGTCCGCTGTGAGCGCGGCGGCCTTTTCCGGATCCGGACAAGCAGCATATGCCAGCACGGCCGCGGTGTGCGATTGGTCAATGGCGCGGTTGGTGGCGAGGTCGACAGAACCATGGATGACATCCTCTGCGACGACGCTTGATTGGCTGCCGTCGAAGTAATGGAGCGTCATGAGGTGCTGTTCCTGGGCAAGCTCGTCTTTCAGATATATGATTTCATTGATGCGCTCGTAGGCAGTTGTGTCGGTTCTGTATTGCTCTCGGAGTTCCTCGAGTTCCTCGAATGTATATTCGGAAAGATCAATTTCTCCGGTATCCGGATTCTCCAAGTCACTGAGGACAACAGCCAGAAGGCTTTTGTCGATATAGTCGTACATCGAGACATTTCTGCTGTCCGTCGTGTAATACACACCGTTTTCCGTAAGACCGAAATATTCCACATTGTCTGCGATTTTGAAACTGTCCCCGGCTTTGCCGGTCTTGTTGCAGAAGAGCGTATCATCCTCGTCGACATAGTAAATGGTTGAGAGCGCGTCGTCCGGCGTGTAGACCTGTGAGCAATAGTCGTTGCTGAGCTTTTCCGTCTGACCCAGACTGGAGTATAGATACAGGCCGTTGCACGTGCTGCAAACGATTTTTGATCCGTCGCCGGAAGCTACGTAATCTGTTTTTTTCACCAGACCGGATGCGATCTTCTTGGTCGTGCCGGATTGCATGTCATACTGATATAGACCGCAGTAGTCGGAGCCGCCAATCCAATTGACAAATGTGACAAGAGTGGTGCTTTCGTTCACGGAGTAAGCATGTGCATCGTTGCTGATGCGGACCGGCGCGGCCTTTGCGCAGAAATGCCGGCCGCCGGAACGGGAGCACCGCAGCGGGTGCAGAATTTTGCGCCGGGTTTGAGCGCTTGTCCGCAGTTTGGGCAAGTGTCCATGTTGTATCTTCCTTTCGGTCGCGGATTTTCAGGATTTCTCGGGCCAGGTGTGTTTATGACTTCTAGACACTCATTATAGAAGAAACTGGTCAAAATCGTAACAAAAACCTGAAAACCTGCCGAATATCGGTGGGAGCGCTGCAAGAATTGTTTTTAGACACTTGCGGGTCTCCCATTCGCATGTTAAAATAATACAAAGCTTAGGAAAGGAAATGCCGATCTATGTTTTGCACGCAATGTGGAAGAAAAGTCCCGGACGATGCGGCCTGGTGCCCCTACTGCGGTGCCGAACTGGCGCCGCCGGACGACTGGCAGGACGAGGCTGCTCCGGTTGATGAATGGCAGGACGATTACGCTCCCGCCAATGATTGGGACAACGAGGCCGAACCCTCGGATGAAACCTGGGCAGACGACTCACCGGTGTCCGGCTGGGAGGACGATGCACCGTATATGCCCGAGCCGCACGGGAAGCCGCCGCGCAGCAAGGCACTGCTCATCACAATTTTTGCCGTGCTCGGCGTGGCAGTGATTGTGCTGCTGATCGCACTCAATATCAAGCCCAAGTCGAACCGGCCGACTGCAGCCGTGACGCCGGCGGTGACGGCGACTGTGCGCCCGTCCACCGCTCCGACGCCGAAACCCACGTCGACCCCGAAGCCGACCAAAGAGCCGGTTTCCGACGACTACATTCTGCCGGACAGCGCCACGCGCCGGCTCACGCAGGCGGACGTGGCGGACCTCACATGGGAGCAGTGCTGCCTTGCACGCAACGAGATCTTTGCGCGTCACGGCCGCCTCTTCCAGACACCGCAGATCGCGGCCTATTTTGAGGCCCAGAGCTGGTACCACGGCACGATACCCGGCGCATCGTTCAGCAACGATGTGCTCTCCCAGATAGAGCGTGACAATATTGACTTCCTCGTAAGCTACGAAAACGCCACCTGGGGACATTCGTATTATTGAGCATATGCTCCATAGAGAACCGCTTCGCTGGGTTCTCGAATGAACATGAAAAAATCTCCGCAGCTTCGGCTGCGGAGATTTTTTGCGGCTGG
>ERZ780168.4017-NODE-4017-length-10701-cov-3.115912_pt1 | contig 10701 bp, 9 predicted proteins | sample MGYA00510981_ERZ780168 | MGnify/ENA primary metagenome ERZ780168 (study PRJEB29588, sample SAMEA2158769) | human gut metagenome | biome: human gut; feature: human-associated habitat; material: faeces | place: Denmark | collected 2008/2010 ...
AATCCAGTCGGGTGAGCGTGTCTATGCCGCTGTGGCTCCCGCTTTCGTCGGTCAGTTCGGACCCAAGGTAACCCCCGGCAAGCTCCGTGCTGCCATGAAGAAGCTCGGCTTTGCCGACGTCTTTGAGGTTGCCATCGGCGCGGATTTATGTGCAGTCCAGGAGGCGGAGGACTTCGTCAAGGAGGTCCCCGAAAAGCTGCCGTTCATGGCGACGTCCTGCTGTCCGGCCTGGTCTGTGATGGCGAAAAAGCTGTTCCCGGAGCAGGCAAACTGCATCTCGATGGCGCTGACCCCGATGACGCTGACCGCGCGGCTTATCAAGCACCATCAGCCGGGCGCGAAGGTCGCCTTTATCGGCCCTTGCGCGGCGAAAAAGCTCGAGGCAATGCGCCGCACGGTTCGAAGCGAGGTAGATTTCGTTCTGACCTTCGAGGAGATGGCGGGCATTTTCGAGGCGCGTCACATTGATGTGAACACGCTCAAGGAGGACCCGCACGGCGTCAACGACGCATCCGCGGACGGCCGTAATTTCGCGGTTTCCGGCGGCGTTGCGCAGGCGGTCGTCAACGTCATCAAGGAAAAGTACCCCGACCGCGAGATCAAGGTCGCGAATGCGGAGGGCCTGAGCGAATGCCGCAAGCTGATGATGATGGCGAAGGCCGGCAAGTATAACGGCTATCTGCTCGAGGGCATGGCGTGCCCCGGCGGCTGTGTAAACGGCGGCGGTCAGCCCATTCATGACGGGCAGGAGCTGGCGGAGGCACGCGGCGGCGTGCTCTGGCGGCTCGACAAGGGCGAAGCGCTGCGCTTTTCGCACGAAAATCCCGACGTGCAGGCGCTCTATCGCGACTACCTCGGCAAGCCCCTCGGAGAGAAATCGCATCATCTGCTCCACACTGACCATCTGGCATGGGAGATGCCGCAGGCGCAGAGAGGACAATAAGCAAGCGAAAAGCGCGGCGTTCGCCGCGCTTTTCCGAATTTTTATCTTTTTGCAAATAACAGTAGCTTTTTGCGGATTTTGTGGTACAATAAATGCACACTTGATCATCCTGCACGAAAGAGGCATTTTTCATGGAATTTGTTGCAAATGAGTCCAAAAAGGTTGAGATCGAGACCTCGACCGGCATCTATCAGCGCCACGCCATTCAGACACATTTCGTCCAGATCGGCGAGAACTATATCGACCTGATCGAGCGCTACGTCAAGCCGCTCTATGAGGAGGGCGACCTGCTGAGCATCAGCGAGAAGGTCATCGCCCTGTGCCAGAAGCGCATCGTTTACCGCAAGGACATCCACCCCGGCTTCTGGGCGAAGCTGCTGTGCCGCTTCGTACACGTCACGCCCGCGGGTCCCGGCGCGGGTACGCCGCACAAGATGCAGCTCATCATTATGATCTGCGGCCTGCCGCGCGTGCTGCTGGCGGCCTTCTGCTCGGCGGTGACGAAGCTCTTCGGCAAGAAGGGCGTGTTCTACAAGGTCTGCGGACACGAGGTGGACGGCATCGACGGTCTGATCGACTACGATATTTCGTTCAAGGAGTATGTGGACTACGGTATTCTCAATCCCGAAAACCCCTCCGGCGTCTGCGATGAGATCTACGAAAAGACCGGCGTGAAGGCCATGATCATCGACGCGAGCGACATCGACTGCGTGATCCTCGGCAAGTGCCGCAACGTCACGCTGACGGACGAGCAGCTCTGTGAGATCGTGCGCGACAATCCCGCGGGGCAGGAGGGGCAATGCACCCCGTTCATCCTCATCCGCAAAAAGGCTTAAGGCAACACCGCACAATGAAAGCTGCGGCGCAAATCGCTCTTGTTCCATTACGCGGTATTGCCTTAACAAACAAAAGAAAGGACCTGCGCCGCGCGGCGCAGGTCTTTTCTTATTCGCTGGTGAGCAGCGCCCGGAACGCCTCGACGGTCGGCTCCAGAAGCGTGTCGGGGTATTCGTAGTGCTCGGTGTGGATCTGCGGGTGATCCTCGCCCGCGCCCACGCCGAAGAACGCACCGCGGCAGCGGTGCAGATAGTGGCCGAAATCCTCGCTCCAGCGCATCGGGTCATGCAGGAGCGTGCCGCGGCACACGCGCATGACACGGCTGGCGCAGAGCGCGTCGTTTTCTGTGGCGGGAAAAATGTCCTGTTCTTCAAAGGAAAACTCCAGATGGTTCTTGTGGGCCAGCTCCTGCGCGCGGGTGAGCACACTGCGGCGGAGCCGCGCGAGATCGTCGTCGTGCTCGCCGCGAAGCGTCAGCCACAGCTCGGCAGACTCCGCCGCCGCGCCGAAGGCCTTTTCGCCCATCTGCGCGCCGATAACGGTGCAGAGCGTGATGCCGCGGTACTGCTCGGGCGCGGCGAGCGCGGGCAGATCGACCAACAGCTGTCCGACTGCGGGAGCGGGGGAGATGCCGGTCTCGGGATAGGCGGCGTGGGCGGGCTTACCAACAAAATGAATAGTCACGCCGCGGCTGGCGCAGGCAAAGGTGCCCGCGCGGGTGAGCACCGCGCCGAACGGAAAGCCCGGCAGGTTGTGCGCGCCGTAGATCTCGTCGACCTTCTCGCGGTCAAAAAGCTCACAGCACAGCGCCGCGCCCGCACCGGTCTCCTCCGCGCCCTGAAAGAGCAGAAACACGCTGCGCCCGATGGACTGCCCCTCAAGCATCAGCGCGACGCCGCACAGCGCCGCGGCATGTCCGTCGTGACCGCACAGGTGCGCCGCGCCGCCCTCGGGCGTCGCCAGCGCGTCGTAATCCGCGCGCAGCGCGACCGGGGGCTTTGTGCCCTCCGGCTCACGGTGCGCGGCGTAGAAGCCGCCCGCAAGCTCATGAAGCTCCAGCGAGGTATGCTCGCGCAGGAAGGTCAGCAGGGTGTGCTTTGTCACGACCTCGCGGCCGGAGACCTCCGCGCAGGCGTGGAGCTGTGCGCGCAGGGCGATGATCTGATCCAGCAGGACTTGTTCCATGATCGTTCTCCTTTGCTCTCCGCGCGGCGCGGAGCGTGGTGTCGGGCGCGCAAAGGGGGGAGCCGCCGGAAGGCGGTCCCCCGATGGATGCGCGCAGTTTTTTACAGGTTGTAGTAGCGTTCGAATTCCGCGGGATGCGGGATGGCGGCCATGGCCGCGCATTCCCTGCGCTTGGCGGCGATGAAGCTGCGGAGCAGCGCTTCGGGGAACACGCCGCCCTTCGTGAGATAGTCGTGGTCGGCCTCGAGCGCGTCAAGCGCCGCGTCAAGCGAGGTGGGCAGACCCTGCAGCTTGGCCTTCTCCTCGTCGGAGAGGGTGTAGAGGTTGACGTCGTAGGGACCCCAGCCGTTTTCGTGCGGGTCGATCTTGTTTTCAATGCCGTCAAGACCGGCCATCAGCAGCGCCGCGTAGCAGAAGTACGGGTTGCAGGTGGCGTCCGGATTGCGCAGCTCAAAGCGGCGCATATTCGGCGTCTTGGCGTAGGCGGGGATGCGGATGACCGCGCTGCGGTTGCTCGTGGCGTATCCGACGGTGACGGGCGCCTCAAAGCCCGGCACCAGACGCTTGAAGGAGTTGGTGCTGGGATTCGTGATGGCGCAGAGGGAATGGATGTGCTTGAGAAGACCGCCCATGAACCAGTGGGCCTCCCGGCTGAGATGCGAGTAGCCGTTGTCGTCGGAGAACACCGGCTCGCCGTCCTTTAAGAGCAGCATATGGACGTGCATTCCGCTGCCGGCCTCGCCGTAGACGGGCTTGGGCATGAACGTGGCGCTCTTGCCGTACTTGAGGGCGGTGTTGTGGATGATGTACTTGATGAGCATGGTCGCGTCGGCCATTTTGCTCATCTCGCCGAGCTTCGGCTCGATCTCGAACTGGCCCGCGCCGCCGACCTCGGGGTGGTGATACTTGATGGGGATGCCGGCCTCCTCCATGCGCAGGCACATCTCGCTGCGGCACTCGTAGGTGCGGTCGAGCGGCTTGGCAATGTGGTAGTGGCCCTGCCGCGGGACGATGACGCCGCGGCCGTTGATGTCGCCGTTCCAATGCGCCTGCTCGGCGTCGAGGCTCATGCCGATCTCGTTCGGCGCGACCTTCCAGGCTACATCGTCGAAGAGATAGAACTCAAATTCCGGCAGAATGAGCATCGTGTCGGCGATGCCGGTATCACGCATATACTGCTCCGCCGCCAGCACGATGTTGCGCGGATACTGGTCGAGCGGGCGGTTGTGGGGGTAGTCGATGATCATGGCGTTGCCGGTCATCGATAGGGTGGAGACCTCACAGAACGGGTCGATCTGTGCGGTAGCGGGGTCGGGAATAAAGACCATGTCGCTCTTTTCGACCACGGCGTAGCCGTAGTTCGAGGCGTCAAAGCCGATGCCGTCGGTCATGGTCGCTTCGGTAAAATTCTGGGCGGGAATGGTCACATGGCGGTACTGGCCGTTGATATCGACCATTTTGAAATCGACCATCTTGATGCCCTGCTCACGAATGAGCTGCATGACATCCTGTGCCGTTTTAGCCATTGGGAATTACCTCCAAAATTTATGGTTCGGCTCAGCGAGCCGCCTTGCCGAGATAGGCCTCCGCGATGGCGGGGTCCTTGAGCAGTTCTTTGCCCGGGCCGGACTTGGTGATGCGGCCCTGCTCGAGAACATAGGCGTTGTCCGCGACGGAGAGCGCCTTGAGCGCGTTCTGCTCCACGAGCAGAATGGTCTTGCCCATGGCCTTGATCTCGCGGATGGTATCGAAAATGGTGTTGACCAGCAGCGGCGCGAGGCCAAGGGACGGCTCGTCGAGCATGATGAGGTCGGGCGCGGACATGATGCCGCGGCCCATCGCCAGCATCTGCTGCTCGCCGCCGGAGAGCGTGCCGGCGATCTGATTTTTGCGCTCCTCCAAGCGTGGGAAAATCTCATACACGCGCTTGAGGTCGCGCTCGATGCCGTCCTTGTCGCTGCGGAGGTACGCGCCGACCTTCAGGTTCTCGTAAACGGTGAGGTTCGCGAAGATCAGGCGGCCCTCCGGCACCTGACACACGCCGAGCCGGACGACCTTATTGGCGGCGGTCGGCAGCGGCTGACCCTTGTAGAGGATCTCGCCGGACTTGTACTTCACAATGCCGGAAATGGCGTTCATCATGGACGATTTGCCCGCGCCGTTGGAACCGATCATCGAGACGATCTGCCCCTCCTCGACCTCGAGCGAGATGCCCTTGAGGGCGTGGATGCCGCCGTAGTAAACGTTCAGGTCACGAATTTCAAGCATCGCCATCGCCGTCGTCCTCCTTTCCGAGATAGGCCTCGATGACCTCGGGGTTGCTCTGGATCTCCGCGGGCGTTCCCTCGGCAAGGGGCTTGCCGAAGTTGAGCACGAAGATGCGGTCGGAGACGTTCATCACGAGGTCCATGTGATGCTCGATGATGAGCACGGTCAGGTCGAAGCGGTCGCGGATCTCGCGGATGAGGTCCATCAGGGCAAGCGTCTCCTCCGGATTCATGCCGGCGGCAGGCTCGTCGAGCAGCAGCAGCTTGGGATCGGTCGCAAGCGCGCGGGCGATCTCCAGCTTGCGCTGCTGGCCGTAGGGCAGGTTGACGGCGATCATGTCGCGCTGCTCCCAGATGCCCATGATCTTCAAAAGCTCCTCGGTCTTTTCGCGCAGAGCCTTTTCCTGGTAATAGTACTTCGTCAGCCATTTGGGACCGGCCTTGAGGCGCCAGAGCGACTGGAAGATGTTGTAGTCCGCCTCCGCGTGGCACGCGGTGAGAACGTTGTTGTAGACCGTTTCACTCTTGAACAGGCGGATGTTCTGGAACGTGCGCGCCATGCCGCGGGACATGATGTCGTAGGGCTGCTTGCGGAAGGGCTTGACATCCGTTTCGCGCATATCGTCCTTGATGATGGCGTCGCCCTGCCCGACGACCGTACCGTCGAAAATGACGCGGCCCTCGGTGAGCGCGTAGACGCCCGTGATGAGGTTGAAGATGGTGGTCTTGCCCGCGCCGTTGGGACCGATGAGCGCGTAGATCTCACCCTTTTTGATCTTGAAGGAAACGTCGCCCACGGCGGTCAGGCCGCCGAAGCGCTTGGTGACGTGCCAGAGCTCGAGCATGACGTTGGGGTCATGGTGCTTGAAGGTGATGTCGCTCATACCGACGCCTCCTCTCCGACGCTGCCGCCGTCAGGCGGAGGCAGGTCCTTTTTCTTCTTGGTGAAAACGCGGCCGACGGCACGGCAGATCCTGCCGACCGGCAGCTCCTTGCCGCCCATGAGACCCTTCGGACGGACGATCATGATGACGATGACGGCGAGGCCGTACATCACGAGACGCCAGTCACCGACCGCGCGCAGCAGCTCCGGCAGCGCGCAGAGCAGCACCGTGCCGAGCACCGAGCCGGTGATGGAGCCCATGCCGCCGAAGATGACCATGATGGTATACTCCGTGGACTTGGTCATCAGGAACATCTTGGGCTGGAGATAACCGAAGTAGTGCGCCATCATGCCGCCTGCGATGCCGGCGTAGAGCGCGGACATGCACATGGCGAGCATCTTGGAGCGGAAGGTGTTGATGCCGCTCATCTGGGCCGCCAGCTCGTCCTCGCGCACGGCGAGCATACTGCGTCCGTGCTTGGAGTTCATCAGCAGCGCCGTGGCGGTGAGGAAGATGACGACGATGACCAGCGAGCCCTTGAAGGTGGTGTGCAGGGGGATGCTCGCCACGCCCTTCGCGCCGTCGAGCAGGAAGTCCTTGCCGCCGACATTGATGGTGAGCTGCAAATTGTTAAAGATCAGCCGTATCGCCTCGCCCACGCCGAGCGTGGCGATGCAGAAGTAGTCGCCCTTGAGGTTCAGCGTGATCTTGCCAAGGCCCGCGCCGAGCAGCATGGCGGCGAGGCCCGCGATGATGAGCGAGAGCCAGTAGGGCAGGCCGAACGCCATCGTGCAGAGAATGGAAACATACGCGCCGATGCACACAAAGCCCGCGTGACCGAACGAGAACATACCGGTGTAGCCCGTAAGGATGGAAAGGCCGAGCACGATCAGCAGGGTGTAGCAGGACTGAATGAGGATGCCTTCGATGTAATACCAGCTAAACATATCGTTCCTCCCTCCTTACGCCTTGTCTTCCACGACCTTGCCCATCAGGCCGGACGGCTTGATGACGAGGACGAGGATCAGAAGTCCGTATACGAACAGGTCGCGCAGGTTGGAGTTGAAGGACGCGACAAAGATCTCCATGATGCCGAGCAGAACCGAGCCGACGATCGCGCCGGGGAGACTGCCGAGACCGCCGAACACCGCCGCGACGAAGGACTTGTTCGTGACCTGACCGATGGTGGGCTTGACGATGAAGCGCATGCCGTAGAGCATACCGGCGAAGCCGGCGAGCACGCCGCCCATGAGGAAGATAATGAAGATCACGAGATCGCCGTTGATGCCCATGAGGGTCGAGGCCTTCTCGCTGTAGGAGCAGGCGCGGATGGCAAGGCCGACCTTGGTTTTCTGTATGATGAACATCAAAATCAGCAGCGCGACGGCCGAGACCACGATCATCAGCAGACTGTCGACGCCAAGGGAGATCCCGCCGATGTTGATGCGGTTATCGAAGATCGGAGGGTAGTTTCTGGGGGTGCCGTCGATGGTGGCGATGACGAAATTTTCCAGGAAGATGGAAGCGCCCATCGCCGAGATGATGAAGTACAGGGACGGAGCGTGACGCTTACGCAGCGGCGAGTAGACCAGCCGCTCGATGATGACGGCGAGCAGACCGCTGCCCACGCCGCAGAGCAGAAACGCCGGAAGAAACGGAACGTTCAGCGCCGTGAGTGCAAAATAGCCCACATAAGCGCCGACCATGATGACGCCTCCGTGGGCAAAGTTGGAAAAGTTCATAATGCTGTAGACCAGCGAATAGCCGACCGACATCAGCGCGTACATACCGCCGAGGCAGATGCCGTTGACCAGCTGCTGGAGAAAATATTCTATACCCATGTATAGCCTCCTTTTGTCCTGTTAACCTCGGGCGCCCCGCACGGGGCGCCCGAGTGTCGAAAGGGTGCTTGCTTTTTCTGTTTTGGGGATGTGCTTAGTCCGCGGCGATGTAGGTCTCAAAGACGTAGGTCTTGTTCTTGCCGTCGATGCGCTCCACGCAGCCGGACTTGCCGACGGGGTTGTGGTCCTCGGCAGAGATCTTGATCTTACCGGCCATACCCTCGACCTCGACCTGAGAGTACGCGTCGGCGATGGCCTGCGGGTCATCGCTGCCGGCCTTCTCGACCGCCGCGCACCAGAGCAGGAACGCGTCGTGCGCCATGTAGCCGTTGAGCTCCATCTTCGCGCCGTTGTACTTCTCGGCATACTCCTTGCGGAAGGCGTCGCCCGCGGGATCGACGAGGGAAACGTGGTTGATGACGTAGGAGCCGTCCACCGCGTCGGCGGCGTCGAAGAGGACCTCGGACGCGCAGCCGTCGCCGCCGAGCATCGGCACCTCAATGCCGAGGGTGCGGGCCTGCTTGTGGATCATGATGAAATCCTGATAGAAGATGGGGGTGAAGATGATCTGGGGCTGCGCTTCCTTGATCTTGGTCAGCTGCGCGGTGAAGTCGGTGTCGCCGGCGGTGTAGCCCTCCTCGGCGACGATGGTGCCGCCCTTGGACTCAAAGACCTTGACGAAGTTGTCCTTCAGACCCAGCGCGTAGTCGTCGTTGACGTCGTAGAGGATGGCGGCCTTGTCGAAGCCGAGGTTATCGTACACGAACGTACCGGCGATCTTGCCCTGCTGGGGATCGAGGAAGCAGACACGGAAGTTGTATTCCTTGAGCTGACCGTCCTGCATGGTGACCTTCTCGTTGGTCGCCACGGTGGACATATCGGAGATCTTGTACTGGTCGAGGACGGACTGGATGGCGATGCACTGACCCGAGGCGTTCGGGCCGATGATCGCGCAGACCTGATCCTGCGCGCACAGACGCTTGGCGACGTTGACCGCCTCCTGCGCGTCGCCCTTGGTGTCGTAGCAGATCAGATCGACCCGCTTGCCAAGCAGTCCGCCGTTGGCGTTGAGGTCTTCAACCAGCATCTTGAGGGTCTGGCTTTCGCAGGTGCCGTAGGCGGCCTGGTCGCCGGTGAGCGAGCCCATCCAGCCGAGCTTGATGGTGTCGCCGCCGGAGCTGCCTCCGTCGTCCTTCTTGCCGCAGCCAACGAACAGTGTCGCGAGCAGCAGGCAGGCGAGGGTGAGAGCAATGAGCTTCTTCATGGATTTGCGCATGGTTTGTATCCTCCTTCAATTTGTTGTGACCGTTTTCCTTTCCCGGAACGGTCAGGGCTTGCAGGGATGGATGTCCGCCGTGCGGAGCCGGCCCCTGCATCAATGCCGTCCATACTTGATGTGTATGACGCAAGAGAGCGGCAAATGAATTGCAAAGGGCCTATGTCCAAAATAACACCTCGCCGAGTTATTGTCAAGTCATATCATGAGATACTTGCAAATCGTATGATTTTTGTGCAAAATAACAAAAATGACCGAATCGAAGCTCGAAAAGCAGCGAAAAAAACGCTTCGGCTGCGGAAAAACAGCCGAAGCGGCAAGGGAAAAAGAGATTATAGGCGACTTTCCTGAAGCGCGACCTTTTTGCGGAAATCGCCGGGTGTCATCACCTTGAAGCGCAGGAAATTGCGGTTGAAGGTCTTGACGTTGGCGTAGCCGACCTCCATGGCGATGTAGGTCACGGTCTGGTCGGTGGTGAGCAGCAGCTCGGCGGCGCGGTAATCAGGCACGCCCTGCAACGCCTTGCGTTCATATTCGATCATTGGAACACCTCCGCCACATAGTCCAGCGTCCGCTTTACGGTATCCAGGTCGGTGCGGGCCATCTCCATCGAAACAAAGCCCCGGTAGCCCACTGCACCCAGCAGCAGGGCCAGCTCTTTATGCTCGGGGCGCTTCTGGATGGGGGCCAGGCCCGGTTCGCTGATATGCACATGGCTGACGTACTTTAGGTCATCCACAAAATTCTGCAGCTTTTCACCCTGGGCCAGCATGGTGGACAGGGCATAACCCGCCACCTTAACGGCATAGCCAGCCAGGCATACGCCGCACCAGAATAAAATCCCCTCCCAGCTTGCCTGCCGCTCCAAAAACAGCCGGATGATCTGGTAGACGCCAAGATACGGCACAAATCCACCCGCCACGCTGAGGATTGCCAGCGCCACAGAGGCCGCCATCTTCCCCTGGCAGGGCGAAGCAAAGGATAACAGGGTACCAAGCCAAGTTTGCTCCTTCATATACAGGACTCCTCTCAAGAAAAAATCGTTGTAGTTTGTTCTCTCTAACTACAACGATTCTATCAAGATATCTTGTCTTTGTCCGCTCTATGGCGACGATTCCGCCCCGTTTGGACGAAACAATTTACCGGCCCTCACGCCGGTATTCCAAAGGGGTTTTCCCCTTGGTATCCTTAAACGCGGCAGCAAACTTGCTGGCGCTGTCATAGCCTACCCGCCCGGCGATCTCCGCCTCACGGAGGAGCAGCGCGGCCCGGTCCATACGAAGACTTCTCATATAAGTGTTGACCGGCTGACCATAGACCGATTTAAAGCACTCCTTCAATGCCGTGGCAGGGATAGAAAAGCGTTCCGAGAGTTCCGCGATGGTGTAGTGCCGCTCCAGATCCTCCGTCAGCAGACGGTGGGCGGCCTTGACCTTCTCCACCTGGGACTTGTAAAAGTAAGGCTTCT
>ERZ780168.4019-NODE-4019-length-10696-cov-4.624847_pt1 | contig 10696 bp, 7 predicted proteins | sample MGYA00510981_ERZ780168 | MGnify/ENA primary metagenome ERZ780168 (study PRJEB29588, sample SAMEA2158769) | human gut metagenome | biome: human gut; feature: human-associated habitat; material: faeces | place: Denmark | collected 2008/2010 ...
ATTCCTTGATTTTACTTCCCTCGCGGTGGGCGAATCCAACCGCCTGCACCTGTTCCTTGATAAGGTCCTGCTGAAGCTGACCTACGAAAAGTGGTTCTTTGGCTGCTACCACAAGGATGTGGCCCTTTCCACCAAGAGTCGGTGCGTCTTTTGTGATGTCATCCCCATGGGCGAACGCCACGCGAAGCGGTAAAAGAAAAGGTGCCCATGACTTTCAGGCCGGTGGTGTGCATCATAAAAAGACGAAGAAGATCGTGAACACTCGATTGGGTTCACCAATAAACAGCAGGAAGCTCCCTTGACAGCGTAATCGTCAGGGGGGCTTTCTGCCTGCCAGGGGTTAGTTCTTGAGTGCCTGCGCCTTGCGCCAGATCTGGATCACTTCCCAGTAACTTACAGAAGCATCTGCAGTTTTATTGGAAGGAAGCAGCTGGTTCTCAGAGGCCCAGGTGAGAGCCTTCTGTGCGTCGGTGGCATCCGTGTCCAACGCAGCAGCGGGAGCAGGTTTGCCGGCATCATCCCACACCAGTTCGGCAAGTTCGGTGGTATTGGCGGGGATCGCTGCGCCATCGGGGAGAATACGCTTCAGATAAAGCTCCGTGCCGATTCGGCAACCCTGCCATGTCAGCACGGCGGCAGCACCAATGACCATAACGGTGCCCAGAATGCCAGAACCACCATCTTCGATGGAAGCATCTTTTGTCATGGCTTCAATCGTTACACCCTTTTCACCTGCGGGCATTTGAAAGCGCAATGGATTTTGTTTGACATCGGTCGAATCGTCCAAACCGCTGACCAACCATTGATCGAACGCAATGGCATCGCTCTGGCTGATGTAGGTGACAGTTACACTGGCGCTTTCAGGCACCTTTGCAACCAGATCACCAATCTCGTTTCTCTCAGCATGGATCTCTTCGCCATCATGCTCAATGAGAACGTCAGCATTCTTAATGGTCAGGAGATAGAGATCTGCAGAGGGAACAATGGGAGCGGCTTTTTGGCGAATTTCAAACGTGCCTCCGTCCACGATGGCAGAGATCAGATTGGGACTACTGGAATGGAACTTTACCTTTACGGTATACCTGCCTGCTTTTGTGGGAGTAATGACTTCTTCTCCCATATCGTTGAGATAGACAAGCTCAAGTTTGATCTCGTCAGATTGTAAAAGAGCATTCAGCCTGCTGTCCGCCCGGACAGTCACTGTGGCCGTATGATCATTGCCTTCCTCTTCCACAGCATCCGCTGGAAGGGTGACAGTGAGTTCGTTCTGGAAAGTATCATTGGTGATGGTAACGGGGTGGATTGTGATCTTTTCCGGAATGTCGATTCGGACGGTATCACCCTGAATGATTCGCAGGGTGTATGTTCCGGCATCTTTTGGAAGCTCATTGAATTCTTCTTCGTTTGAGGTGCCTGCGTTTCTGACATATCTTACAATGTAATCTGTGATGCGTGTATCCTTGGGCTCGATCCTGATATCGATATTGTCCCCATAGGAATAGTTCGATAGACCGCTGATGGTGAAATCACCGGTGTCATAATTTGTGTGTTCGACAGTGGTCAGAGTTACGGCTGTATCATCCTGACCTGCAACAAAAGTATAGGTGGTATTGTCTGCACTCACAGTGCCGCTGCCCCCTGCCCAGGTATAACGATCTCTGTACTGAGGATCGCCGACGGTCAATTCCACTGTTTTACCAATCGTGACAACGAATTTGCCATCGTTGATGGGAACGCTGCTGCTATCAACTTTGGCGGTAACGGTACGGATGTCGCTGGTTACCGTAACATCAATAGAACCAGGTGCTACATGGACATTTTGTAGGCTGGAATCCGTGAAAATAGCGTTCCATTGAGAACGAGAGCCTGAATACTCTATGCTATTCAATGCTGTGCAATTGGAAAATGCTGACTCGGGAATTTTGGTTACACTGCTGGGAATCGCGATCCGTTCGAGCTGCTCGCAGCCAGCAAAAGCATCATCGAGGATCTGTGTTATACCCTCCGGGATATCGATGCTCTTTAAACTGATACAACCTGCAAAAACTGATTCCGGAAGTTCCGTTATCCTGCATGAAAATTCAATGTCTTGCAGAGCTGGACAATTCATAAAGGCACCGGTTCCAATAGAGACCACGGAGTCTGGCATCTTCACAGAGGCCAGATACGAACAACAGTCAAAAGCATGCGTTTCAATTCGTGCCACACCATTGGGTATTTTGAAAGCAGGATCTTCCCTTTGAGAAGGATAACGAATTAAGGCGTAATCGTCATTTGCTGCTTTTTCGTACAACACATTGTCTATTGCCGGATAGCTTTCGCTGTCTGATGTGATCGTTGAGAGAGCGAAACATTCGGAAAATGCATTGGTTCCGATCTGTGCCACATTGGCAGGAATATGAATTTGAGTCAATGCAGTTCCGGTAAAAGCCCGCGCTTCAATGGCAGTTACGCTGTCTGGAAGAGTAACGGTGTGCAAGCTGTAACAATAACGGAACATGCCGTCTGCGATGGATGTTACACCCTCTGGAATGGTGACAGTATCTAACTCATCGCAATGATGAAAAGCGTCTGAACCGATTTCCGTTACAGAATCAAGAATGGAAATATCTGTCAATTCGCTGCAAAACATAAAGGCCTGGCGGCCAATCTTTTTCACGCAGGATGGTTTATTGTCCTGAATGGTAACACTTTTCAGCGAGGTGCAATTATAAAAAGCATTGCTGCCAATTTCTGTTACAGTGTCGGGGATCTGGACACTTGTCAGGACGTACTTGTAATTGCAGAATACCCGGTCTCCGATTTTTGATACAGGATATGTTTGAGCATCTTGTGTTACCTGAGCAGGGATCGTGATCCTATGTTTATTGCCCGTATATTTGGTTATTGTTGCAGTATTGTCAGCATTGAGGATAAACTGATAAGAACCATCTGTATATGCCATAGGGGAATCGCTTGCAAAAACAGTGACAGTGCCCACAGGGAAAAAGGTCAGCAGCATACTGAATGTCAGAAATAAGCTGAGTAGACGCTTTTTCATAAAAAAATCCTCCTTTGCATTTCGTAAAAGACTTGTCCGATGTGCGTCATAATGCGAATGAATATGACGCTTTATACAAAATATTTTACAGTAGATGAAAATATAAAGTCAATATAATGGGACATGCTTTGTGAGAGAACACAAAAACTGAGAATTTTTTTATACGGAAGATACAAAAAGAACCGAGTCCTGTGATATATATGGGCTTTTGCGCACTTCCCAATCAGGGATTCACGGGCATTGGGGGAGTGATTGGTACGTGCAGAGTTTTCCTGGAGCCTGTTGCAGCAGGTTCATTGAAGGCTCAGCATACAATAAAAAATGAGATAGGCACCCCCTTTCGGGGAAGTCTATCTCATCTTTTTATTGGCACTGTTTTGCAACAGCCCCTTCTCATTCTCTTTTACATTTTTTCGGGGACGTTGATCTTGAACATGGTCAGCACATTGAAGATAACGTTCTTCACACCGATGCACAGGGCCAAACGGGCCTGCTGCACGGCGGGGTCTGCACCCTGGATGCGGCAGTTGCCGTAGAAGCGGTGGAAGGCGCTGGCGAGGTCAATGACGAAGCGGTTGATCCGGCTGGGGTCGTACTTCTCAGCGGCCATGACGATCTCCTGCGGGAAGGCGGCCAGCATCCGGATGAGGTCCATCTCGGAGGGCTCGGTCAGCAGGGTGGCATCCACCTGGTCGGCACCCGCAAAGGCGACACCCTCGCTCTCCATCTTCTTGAGGATGGAGCAGATGCGGGCGTGTGCATACTGGACGTAGTAGACCGGGTTGTCGTTGTCGGTCTTGACGGCCTGGTCGAGGTCGAAGTCGATGCCGCTTCCGGCGTCGTGCATGTTGAACAGGAAGCGGGCGCTGTCGATGGGCACCTCTTCCAGCAGGTCGGTCAGGGTGATGGCGTTGCCGGTGCGCTTGGACATGCGGACGGGCTGGCCGTCGCGCATCAGATTGACCATCTGCATCAGCACGACGTCGAGGTCGTTGCCGTTCAGGCCGATGGCGTCCATGGCACCCTTCATGCGGGCGACATGGCCGTGGTGGTCTGCACCCCAGACGTCGATGGCCTTGGCAAAGCCGCGGGTGGCCAGCTTGTTGTAGTGGTAGGCGATGTCGGCGGCAAAGTAGGTGGGGATGCCGTTGGCGCGGACCAGAACTTCGTCCTTGGCCTCTTCCTCGGTGCCGTCCTCGGTCTTCTTCTTGTTGACGGTGCCGTACTTGGCGGCGTACTGGGCGCTGCGGTACATGATCGCGCCGTCCTCGGCCTTGTAGCACGCGCCGGTCTCCAGCAGCTTGTCCACCACGGCCCTGACTGCGCCGGAGCTGTGCAGGTCGCTCTCATGGAACCAGACGTCGTACTTGATGCGATACTTGCCGAGATCGCGCTGCAAACCGGCAATGTTCTTGGGCAGGGCGTCGGCAACGATGGCCTTTTTCAGCTCGTCAAAGTCCTTGTTGACGTAAGCGTCGCCGTGGACCTCGGCAAACTCCTTGGCGCGGGCGATGATGTCCGCGCCCTGGTAGCACTCCTCGGGCAGCGGGCAGGCGTCCTCGCCCTTGTACAGCTGCAGATAGCGGATGGCCAGGCTCTTGCCGAACTTCTCGATCTGGTTGCCCGCGTCGTTGATGTAGAACTCGCGGGTCACGTCGTAGCCGGCCCAGTCCAGGCAGGCGGCCAGGCCGTCGCCCAGTGCGCCGCCGCGGGCGTTGCCCATGTGCATGGGGCCGGTGGGGTTGGCGGAGACGAACTCGACCATATACTTCTTGCCCTTGAGGCCCTCGCCGCGGCCGTAGGCGTCCGCCTCGCGCTCCACGTCCTCAACGACGTCGGCGTACCACTTTTCGCCGAGACGGAAGTTCAGGAAGCCGGGGCCGGCGATCTCAACGGAAGTAAAGTAGGTGCCGTCGAGCTTCATGTGCTGGGTGAGGATATTCGCGACCTCGCGCGGGTTCTTGCGCATGGCCTTGGAGGCGGCCAGGCAGAAGGTGGTGGTGTAGTCGCCGTTGGCGGTATCCTTGGGGATCTCGACCGCGGGGACGGTCTCCACGCCATCGGGCAGCAGACCCTCCTGCACGGCGGCGCGGTAGGCGCTGCGCGTCAGGGCGGCGATCTGGTCCTTTGCGCTCTGGATCATATTCATAGCTTTTTCCCTCGCTCTTTCGTAGTTGATGCGGCGGCGCGCTGCCGCGCCGCAAAAGTGCAGAATCGTAACGTATATTATACTACAGCTGTGTGTGGAAAACAAGCCGTTTTTGCAATTTCCGCCGCGAAAGCCAGCGCATTTCTGTGCAGGCGGACACGAAATAGCGCTTGCACGGACAGCGCCGCTCTTATATAATAAGGATGCAGAGAATAAAGACGCCGAAAAGGAGCACGCTATGCTATTCTTTGGAAAACGGAAAAGCGCCCCTCTCGTCCAGTCCTCCACCGAGGACTGGTGGAAGCAATGGCAGGACCTCGTGCCGCCGGAGTGCCGCAACGTCCCCGTCACGGTGGACGGAAAGACGATGACCGCCTATGTGCAGATCAACCACTTCGTGATGATGCTGCAGGACGGGCTTTTGATGCAGCAGGGCTTTTTTGACGTCTGCGCACACTTTCAGCGCGCGGGTTACCATGTCGTCTGGCTGGTGCGCTGCACGCAGGACATTGCGGGCGGCTATCTGAAGCTGCGTAAGGAGAGCGGAAACGAATGCCTTTGGAAATGGCGCAAGCCGACGACCAACTTCGGCCGCTGGACCTCCGACAACCGCTATGTGACCATTCTGCTGCAATACAAGCCCGCGCCGGACGGCGACCTTTCGCGCTGCACGGAGCACATTCTCCAGCGCGTGCAGTGGGCGGAGAGCAACGACAACTCCAAGATGGTCCCGGGGCGTACGGAGTTTGCCACCGTCGGCGCGCCGGGCACGCCCGCGGAGCTGTCCAACTGGCTGCACGGCGGCTTCATGTCGTCCGAGCTTTGACGCTCACTTACCTATTTGTCCAATAGGGGAAACGCAAACGCACAAAATTTTGTCGCTTCAGACGATCTTGCGGCAAACCGATAAAACCCTCTTGCGCTGTATAAAAATGTGTGCTACACTCCTCCCATCTTCAGGAAAGGAGAAAGCAATGATGGCAGCTATCAATTTTGCTAATGCCTGTATGTCTGCCTCCGCACAGCCCGACTGTGCCGCTTTCGCCTGCCCTGCCACGACCAACATCGCCATTATTCTGGACGTCAGCCTGCTGCTGGCGTCCATTCTTATTTGCCTTTTGGTAAAGGGAAACAGCTTCATATCCCGGATCACGGCGCATCCAACGGTTTCTTCTCTTGACCTCCGCAGGAGATAACAAAGAGAACGTTTCTTTCCCAAGAGGCTCCGCCAGTCCGGCGGGGCCTCTTCTTTCTTCCCCCTGTTTTTCACTTTTTCGTTCGGCCGGCGAAGGAGCGGAAATAGAATATCATTTCACAGAAAGCGAGAAAACTCCCATGGACTTCGTAAATTTCGTCATGGCGCTCAGCCCCATTCTTGTTGTCCTCGTCGGCATTTTAGGCTTCAAGCAGTCCGCCAAAAGGGTCTCCCCCATCGCCCTTGTCTGGACGCTGATCCTGGCTTTCACCTACTTCAACGTCACCGGCGCCAGCTTTGCCGACAACGTCAAGACCCTCGATCCCCTGGTCTGGAAGGGCATCAAAGAGGGTCTCAAGATCGTGCTCATGGTCTTTGGCGCGTTCACCATTCTGAACCTGCTGCGCGAGACCGGCGCCATTGACGACGTCAAGTCCACCATCGCCCGCATCAGCGACGACCGCCGCGTGCAGCTCATCGTCATCGGCATGATGCTCCCCATCTTCCTCGAGGGCGCGGCCGGCGCGGGCGCTCCCGCCGCCATCGCCGCCCCGTTCCTCGTGGCCCTCGGCTTTAACCCCACCACCTCCATCGCCATTGCGCTGCTCGGCGACGCGACGCCCGCCTCGTTCGGCGGCGCGGGCCTGACGACCATCAACGGCGGTGCGGCCCTCGTTGACGCGGGCCTTGCCACCGTCGCGCAGAACGCCGCAATGGCCGGCCGCTTCCACATGTTCGGCGTGCTCGTCATCCCGTTCATCATGATCGGCATGGCGTTCGGCAAAAAGGGCTACAAGGGCATTCTCCCCTACCTCACTTTCGCGGGCGTGAGCACGTGCCTCACGATGTTCGTTCTTTCCAACTTCGTCGGCGCAGAGGTCACCTCCATGGGCACGGGCCTCATCTCCATCCTTCTCTCCGTTGCGTATGTCAAGCTCGTCGGCGTGAAGACTCCGGACGAATTCCGCAATGAAAGCGCCAACCATCAGCGCAAGTACAGCTCGTTCAAGGCCATGTCGCCTTACGTCTACATGCTCGTGCTGCTCCCGCTCATCCGCTACGGCTTCCCCGCCGTCGTTGAAAACGGCTTTGCCATCATGTGCACGTTCGGCTACATCTTCTGGGTCGACCTTGTCATCCTCGTGTGCGGCATCCTCGGCGCGCTCACGCTGGGCGTGAACTTCAAGACCTACAAAGAGGTCTGCAAGCGCACCGCGAGCGGCGTGCTGCCGGTCCTCATCACGATGGGCAGCCTCCTTATCGTCGCCTACATCATGCAGTCCTCCTCCACGGGCATGATGAACCTCCTCGCCTCTGACATCGCCGCCGTCGTCGGCCGCTTCTATCCCGCGGCAGCCGTCCTCATCGGTTCGAGCGGCGCGTTCATCACCGGCACGGGTCTTGGCTCCAACATCATGTTCGCCCAGATGCACATCGACGCCGCGGCGTCGCTCGGCATGAACCCCATCACGATCTTCGCCGGTCAGAACGCGGGCGCTTCGCTCGGCAACCTGATCTGCCCGAACAACACGGTCGCCGCCTGCGCAACGGTCGATCAGGTGGGCAACGAGAGCGAGGTCATGAAGGAGACCTTCAAGGCCTTCGCCATCATCCTTGTTTTGTACATGGTTCTCGCCATGCTTTATACCTGCGTGCTCTTCCCCAGCTTCGGCATGTAAGGGCCGCACAAACGATCAGTTAACTACACGGGCACACCGTTTTTGTGAAAGGAAGTATTCTTATGGCAAAGAAAAGAGTTCTCGGCGTGGTCGGCATGGGTCATGTCGGCGCACATGTGGCTTACGCTCTGGCGATCCAGGGCATCGCGGACGAGCTGGTGCTCGTCGACCAGAACGAGCAGAAGCTCGCAAGCGAAGTGCAGGATCTGCGCGACGCAGTCGCGTACATGCCCCACCGCGTGACGGTGCGCGGCGGCGACTTCTCCGACCTTGGCGTGTGCGACGTCATCGTCAACAGCGTCGGCAAGATCGACCTCCTGCGCGGCACGCATGACCGCGTGACCGAGATGGACTTCACCATCCCCGCTGTGCGCGGCTACGCAGAAAAGATCAAGGCCAGCGGCTTTGACGGCGTGCTCATCAACATCACCAACCCCTGCGACATCGTCACGCGCGAGCTGGCACTGCATCTGGGTCTTCCCCGCGGCCGCGTGTTCGGCACCGGCACGGGCCTCGACACCTCCCGTCTTCTGAGCGCGCTGGCGCGCCAGACCGGCCTTGACCACAAGTCCATCACCTGCTACATGATGGGCGAGCACGGCAACCAGCAGTTCGCGCCCTGGTCCTGCGTCAGCTTCCGCGGCGTGCCGCTGGATGAGTGGGCCAAGACCGACGAGCGCTTCCGCTTCGACCGCGACGCGCTGCAGAAGGAGTCCATTGGCGGCGGCTGGGTCACGTTCTCCGGCAAGTTCTGCACCGAGTATGGCATCGCCACCACCGCCGCGCGCATGGCCTACGCCGTGCTGCACGACGAGAAGGTCATCCTGCCCGCCAGCACGGAGCTGTGCGGCGAGTACGGCGAAGAGGGCCTGTTCGCGGGTGTTCCCTGCGTCATCGGTGAAAACGGCGTCGAGCAGGTCGTCGAGCTGCCGCTGACCGCCGACGAGAAGGCCACCTTCCACGCCTGCTGCGAGGGCATCCGCCACAACATGGAGCATCTCAAGGAAATCTAAAGAGCAAACAAATTTCGACAGGAGGTCATCCTTATGAATATCACGATCACTAAGACTACCCATCCCGGCACGCTGCCCCCGTCCGACCAGCTCGGCTTCGGCACCGTGTTCACCGATCATATGTTCCTGATGGACTACAGCGCCGACAAGGGTTGGCATGACGCGCGCGTCGTGCCCTACGGCCCCATCACGATGTCCCCGGCCGCGAGCGTCCTGCACTACGGCACCGAGGTCTTCGAGGGCATGAAGGCTTACCGCCGTCCCGACGGCGGCGTGCAGCTCTTCCGCCCCTGGGAGAACGTCGCCCGTCTGAACCGCTCCTGCGAGCGTCTGGGCCTGCCCCAGCTTGATCCCGACGATGCGCTGCAGGCCATCAAGACCGTCGTCAAGGTCGACGAGAACTGGGTCCCGAGCGATCCCGGCACGTCCCTCTACATCCGTCCGTTCCTGTACGGCACTGACCCGACGCTTGCCCTGCACGGCGTGCATGAGGCCACGTTTGCCGTCATTCTCTCCCCCTCCGGCAGCTACTTCAAAAACGGCTTACAGCCCGTTCCCATCATGGTCGAAACCGAGGACGTCCGCGCGGTGCGCGGCGGCACGGGCGAGGCCAAGTGCGGCGGCAACTACGGCGCGGCCAACCGCGCGGGCGACCGCGCCATCGAAAAGGGCTTCTCTCAAGTCCTGTGGCTCGACGGCGTGGAGCGCAAGTACGTCGAAGAAGGCGGCGGCATGAACGTCATGTTCAAGATCAACGGCACCGTCGTCACCCCCGCGCTGACCGGCTCCATCCTGCGCGGCGTGACGCGCAAGTCCGCCATCGAGCTCTTAAAGAGCTGGGGCGTGCCCGTCGAGGAGCGTCTGCTGAGCGTGGACGAGCTCTTTGACGCCGCGGCGTCCGGCGCGCTGGAGGAGGCGTGGTGCATCGGCACCGCCGCCGTCATCTCCCCGATCGGCGAGCTGAGCTGGGGCGACAGAGACTACAAGGTCAACGACAACAAGATCGGTGCGCTGTCTCAGAAGCTCTACGACGAGCTGACTGGCATCCAGTGGGGCACAAAGCCCGACCCGTTCGGCTGGGTCTGCCCGATCGACTAATTTTGCTATTCTCTCATCTCTCTCATATAGGGAAAAGGCGGTGCGCTTGCACCGCCTTTTTCCTATTTTATCGTTTTGTTATCGTTTAAATTCATGCAAATTGTAAAATAGCGCTCCGCTTATTTTGATAGATTTTAAGATTTTGCCTCTTTTTATATGTCTGACTATTGATTTTTTAAAATTAAATGATATACTAACATCATCAATCAAAATAAAAAGGAGGAGCTTTCCATGCCTACGCAAAAAAGCACCGCACGGCTGTCGAAAAAGCCGCCGCTGTCGCCCGAGGAGCTCAAACAGATCGACGCTTACTGGCGCGCAGCAAACTATCTGACCGCCTGCCAGCTCTATCTTCTCGATAATCCTCTGCTCGAGCGCCCGCTGCGCGAGAGCGACTTAAAGCAGACCATCGTCGGCCATTGGGGCACCTGCCCGGGCCAGAACTTCATCTACACGCACTTAGACCGCGTCATCAAGCGTGATGACCTCGATATGATCTACCTTTCCGGCCCCGGTCACGGC
>ERZ780168.4023-NODE-4023-length-10676-cov-4.693720_pt1 | contig 10676 bp, 7 predicted proteins | sample MGYA00510981_ERZ780168 | MGnify/ENA primary metagenome ERZ780168 (study PRJEB29588, sample SAMEA2158769) | human gut metagenome | biome: human gut; feature: human-associated habitat; material: faeces | place: Denmark | collected 2008/2010 ...
GCGCGACGGTACGGCGGGAGTCTCCTTCGGAGCCGCTTTCCGAAAGGGAGACAAGCCCTACTATTCGGCCCCGCATCTCGTATTCCCGTCAGGAATCGTCGAGGCATGGACGGAGCCGGAAACCTTTCTTCCGGTATCGGTAGAACGGGACGCATCGGGACTCGAACGCCTCCTGCTGCCCGACCTTCTCACGGCCACTCCGGAACTCTTTCCCGACTCCGAACAGCTATGGGGCGAAACGGGCGAAGCGAGTTACATCTACTACGAAACCCTCACGATGGGCGGCATCGCCGTTCCCGTCCCGATAGAGTACCACCGGCACGTCGTCCTAACGCGACAACAACCGTAAAACGACGGAGTGAAAGGGCGGCCGCACAGCTTGCGGTTCCATACACAGACGACCGTACAAACCTGAGCGTAACACCGGAACGAACGGAACATCCGGACTGCGATACCTTCTGCCCGGCAACCGAAAAACGCCGCCCTTTCTCCGCCCGCTCCCCGGCGCCCCGACGCCCCGACGATACCCCCATACGGCATCGAGCAGACGCACCGCATCCGGCAATGCGGCGAATAAAAAACTATGGATTAAAAAAGCGCACGGAACCGAAATTCCGCACGCCCCACCTATGAAAAGAATGGAGGTCGGGCGCCGTCACGGGTCTGACGGCGCCGTCCCGTTCCATATTTATCAGCCCACGACCTCCAATGCAAGCGGCCCTTCGTAACTGCCCGTCGTATGATACATGGCATCGGAGACGAAATCCCATTCGAGTCGGTAATTACCGTCTCCTGTTCCCGTTACCGTCAGGGTACCGCCGGTAATCCGAGCCTCCTCGCCGTTGTACTTGTCATCCTGCATCCGCAGGTACCAGGTTCCTTTCGCCGTCGACGGATGATTCCACAATCCCCGCTCGCCTCCGCTCACGGTAAAAGGCTCCGGAACGACCGAAGTCCCATCTTCGTTCTTGCCATCAAAATTCGGGGCAAGTGCGTACGTTCCGTCCGGAATCACGTAAATTCCCTCCTCGTTCTTTTCGATAGGATTCGTCGCAAGCTCTAACTGGAGCAATTCGCCCGAACCGGTATATTTGCCAAATTTCGACACGAACTCGATACCGCTACCCCACAGCGTAATATTCCACTCGGTATAGGCCAACTGCCGTTTATCGTTGTTGGGATAGACAATCGCCCTCGTTCCGGTCACTGTTCCTACCTCAACGTTTTCGAGAATCGTGCTCTGAAATTCGGGTTTTCCGGTCTGCGTCACCTTCACCTCATAGGGGCCGATACCCTCTTCGCCCGTATAAATCACGATACGGCCGGAACGCGGGTCGGCAGCTTCGTTTTTGTTGTTGTTCAGCAGCACCATCAAACCGACACGGTCCGACAGTTCGTTTTTCCGAACCGTAATCCAGTCGGTCGCGGCGGAATCGTACTCCACCCGATAGTCCCAATCGATATTTACGGCCCGTACATCGATGGAATAATTCTGGTTTTCGCCCAGATAATCGAACACGAATCCCTCCTCGGGCGTCGCACCGTTGCTGAGTGCAATATCGAGCGAAGGGGGTATCACCTTCTCCTTCTGTACGACGCGCACCACTTTCGGCGAGGCGGACTCCTCACTCGGTATTACGGTGATGTTGCCGGCACGTTCCACTGTATCGGGATTGTCGGACACCGCCACGGTAAACTGTCCTTCGCCCTCGGTCACGGTGAGCCACCCGCGGGCAGCCTCATCCACTTCGGTACGCCAGGTAAGTCCTTCGCCTTCGGTCATCACGGTCACCTTCTGTGTCGCCGCTCCCTCCGCCTCGAAAGTCAGCGAAGCGGGCTCCACGGTAATGGAATAGACAACAGGAGTGTCCGACGGCTGCTGGACAATCGTCACGGTCTTGTCTTTCACCTTGATGCCGCTGCCGCCAGCGGCGTTTACCGTCAGGGAGGCGGTACGCTGTTCGGCCTGCGGATTATCCTGTACGCCGACCGTCAGGAGCCCTTTCGTGCGGTCTTCGGTCACGGTGACCCACTCCGAGGCATTTCCTACAAGTTCGTATTCCCAATCGGTACCGACGGCCGTGACCGTTACCTCCTGGGCAGGGGCGGCGGCAGCCGCGAAAATGAGGGAAGTGGGCGACACCTCGAGCGACGGCTGCGGTTCGTTTTCCCCTTTGGTCGTACACGACACCGCAGCAAGGCAGGCCGCGGCGATAACGCACAATCTTTTTTCCATGGTCTGTTCAGTATTAGGTCAGTTAAAAATATGCTAAATAGACGGTTAATGTCCGGTACGGGCCGAAATTCCCTCGCCGCCGGGATGCCGGCAACAAACCGGTCCCGGCCCGGTATCCGCCTTCGGACGGATACCGGACGAAACCACGGACCAGCCACCTGTCAAATAACCTTATGTAAAAATTATGAAAAGAGTTTTTTGTTATTGTGCCGGAGGAATGATGTACCACGGGTAAATTCTCCCCTTCATACCCGCCGGCTGTTCCGTACCCGTACCGAGCACCACCCGACCGTCCGGCGAAACGCTTTTGATGAAGATATCCGACGGAATGATGAGACCGTATTCGCTATAAACCCATTCGGCTACCGTTCCGATGGCAACTCCCGCATTGAGGTCGTACACTTCGCCGCCGGCCATAGGCAGTGCAATGAATGCGATGCCCCCGTCGGTCACATGCACGCCCTTGGCACCGCTGTACTCCTCCAATACGACAGTCGTCTCCGTTTCCGTATTGTAAAAGGCCGGGCACGAACTGGCGACCGTCGAATAGTCGTCCGTATTGACCGTTATCTCCTGATAAGCGCCGGCTATCCAGTTGCCCGAGGGACTCATCTTGTAGATTTCGGCCTGGCTGACTATTCCGTTGGCATAGTAGAACGTCTCGTCGCCTTCCGGATAGGGAATGGTTACCGACTTGATTTCATGTACATCCTCGCCTACATACTTGACCTTGCCGTCTTTCCAGTAAATCATGGCTCCGTCGCTGTTGTCCCACGTCGTTCCATAAATCACGGAGCCGTCGGCGGAGATGCCACGCGCCATCGCCCCTACCGAGAAATCCTCGCCCTTGAAGTTCTTCTCGGGCATGGAAAGCATCCGGGCCTCGCCGTCCTCCCAAATTATCGGACGGTACTGACCGATGCGCTCTCCCTCCTGCTTTTCGCTGATTGCATAACCTACCCATTTGGAACCGTCGCCCGAAACGCCCATCACGTTGCCCCGGTTCGTACAACCCTCCGGAATACTGGAGAGCATGTAGTCGCCGTTGAGGTCGAAAATGACCGAACCACCGTTCTCATGGTCGGAGATAAAAAGCTGGCCGTAATCGGTAATGGCAAACGGCTGACTACATTTGAAAAGCGCGGAAGGGAACGGACCGAGTTTGATTTTTTCTCCGGTCTCCGTGTCGATAATCACAGGATAGTATTCCCACGTATTGTCCTCCATCGCTTTGTTCGTAAAACCGCCGATGTACTTGCCGCTGGGCGACACTACGCCGCCGTTCTGGAACATCCGTTCCTTCCTGAAACGGTTGATGGAGAGGTCGGGTGCCAACTGATAGACCGTAATCGTCTGGGATGCCTGCCCGGCCGTCACCGTCACGGCAGCCTTTCGCTCGGCATCGCCATCATTGTCTTCTACTGATAGAACAAGGGTCGTACCGTCCTCTCCGGGTTCCGCCTTCACCCAGGATGCGGATGCTTCCGCCGCCCACTGCGCCGGAGATGTTTCCACCGTCACTGCCAAAGGCTCGTTATCCGTACCGAAAAAGGTACAGCCCGCCTGGCTGAGGCTCACGTATTGCAGTTGCTCCTGCCCCTCCTGCCCGCAGGCCGAGAGTGCGACAACCGCCAAAGTACACATAACACCTGTAAAAAACCGATTCTTTTTCATGAATAATTAGTAGGTTTAAGATTATCCAAAAATCTTCGTCACATCGGACCGTCTGCATGCACGCAATGCAAACATACGATTAAAAAAACATTAAAATGCTGATAGTTAATATTATTACATCTTTTTTCGCAAGACATATATATGCAACGAACCGGATATTTTCAGCATAAAATCCACAAAAAACCTTTTGCAACGTTACGATATGCCGACAGGGCCGCCGGCAATCACGTAGCACCCGTCTGCAATTCTGTCAGCCAGCCGATACGATTTGTTGCCAGACTGGCATACAAAGGGTGACAGTTTGTACGGCCGGAGCGTTTGGCATATAATGTGCGACACATACTGCCGCAATGCGAAAAGCAGACGATATCACATAACATATAACTTCAAAACAGTTTAAGAGCTATGAAAATCAAACCGTTATCAGACAGAGTTTTGATACAGCCCAATCCGGCTGAAGAGAAGACGGCGGCAGGCCTCATCATCCCCGACACCGCGAAGGAAAAACCGCTCGCAGGCAAAGTGGTAGCAGTCGGCCCCGGCACATCGGAGGTAAAGATGGAGGTCAAGGTAGGCGACCAGGTACTCTACGGCAAATACGCGGGTACGGAGGTGACCGTCGAAGGCGAAACATACCTCATCATGCGCCAGAGCGACATTTTCGCAATCATCTAATCATTTCACACGCAAATAAATCATATAGCCATGGCTAAAGAGATAAAATACAATGCGGAAGCCCGCGAGCTTCTGAAAGAGGGCGTCGATGCGCTCGCCGATGCGGTAAAGGTAACGCTCGGCCCGAAAGGAAGGAATGTGATAATCGACCGCAAGTTCGGTACGCCGCACATCACCAAGGACGGTGTGACGGTAGCCAAGGAAGTGGAACTCGAAGAGCCCTTCGCCAACATGGGTGCCCAGATTGTCAAGGAGGTAGCCTCCAAGACCAATGACGACGCCGGCGACGGTACCACCACCGCCACGGTGCTCGCCCAGTCCATCATCGGCGTGGGCATCAAGAACGTGACCGCCGGCGCGAACCCGATGGACCTCAAGAGGGGTATCGACAAGGCCGTCGCAGCCGTTGTGGAGAACCTCCGCAAACAGAGCCAGAAGGTGGGCGACCATATCGAGAAAATCGAGCAGGTAGCGACCATTTCGGCCAACAACGACAACACGATAGGTTCCCTCATCGCCGAAGCCATGAGCAAGGTGAACAAGGAGGGCGTCATCACCGTCGAGGAGGCCAAAGGCACCGAGACCCACGTGGAGGTGGTCGAGGGCATGCAGTTCGACCGCGGTTACATTTCGGCTTACTTCATCACCGACACGGAAAAGATGGAGGCGCAGCTCGAAAAGCCCTATATCCTGATCACGGACAAGAAGGTTTCGACGATGAAGGAGCTGATGGGCGTGCTGGAGCCGGTGGCCCAGAGCGGCCGTGCGCTGCTGATCATCGCCGAGGATGTCGACGGCGAGGCCCTTTCGGCGCTGGTTGTCAACAAACTCCGCGGCACGCTGAAGATCGCCGCCTGCAAGGCTCCGGGCTTCGGTGACCGCCGCAAGGAGATGCTCGAGGATATCGCCATCCTGACGGGTGCTACGGTGATCTCGACCGACAAGGGTATGAAGATGGAGGATACCGACCTTTCGATGCTTGGTACGGCGGACAAGGTGACGCTCAACAAGGAGAACACTACGATCGTCGACGGTGCCGGCAAGAAGGAGGAGATCGCAGCCCGTGTTGCCCAGATCCGCTCCTCGATCGACAAGGCTACGTCGGATTACGACAAGGAGAAGCTTCAGGAGCGTCTGGCCAAATTGGCCGGCGGTGTGGCCGTACTCTATGTGGGTGCCGCTACCGAAGTTGAGATGAAGGAGAAGAAAGACCGCGTGGACGACGCACTGGCTGCGACCCGTGCCGCTGTCGAAGAGGGTATCGTCCCGGGCGGCGGTGTGGCTTACATCCGTGCTACGGCGGCTCTCGAAGGGATGAAGGGTGCCAACGAAGACCAGACGACCGGTATCCAGATCGTGAAACGTGCGATCGAGGAGCCGCTGCGCCAGATCGTCGAGAACGCCGGCGGCGAAGGTTCGGTCGTTGTCAACAAGGTGAAGGAGGGCAAGGATGCCTTCGGTTACAACGCCCGCGACGACAAGTACGAAGACCTGCTGAAGGCCGGTATCATCGACCCGACGAAGGTGTCGCGTGTTGCGCTGGAGAATGCCGCTTCGATCGCTTCGATGTTCCTGACCACCGAATGCGTGCTGGCGGAGAAGAAATCCGATGCTCCCGCCATGCCTGCGATGCCCGCAGGCGGTATGGGCGGCATGATGTAGTCACCGATTCATAATAGGAAATCGGAGCCTCTTACGGAGGCTCCGATTTTTGTTTTGCCGCGAAGCGATCGAAGCGGCATTTTCCGGCGTAGCAGGCGGTTGGCCGGGAAGGGTTCCGCCCGGGGCGGCGGGTACTTCGTTGGCCGCAGGGCTATTTTTTGTCCGCGCATTTGCAGCCCAGCATCTTCCATACGCCGGCCGAGAGGGCTGCCCCGATGAAGGGCGCGACGATGAAGAGCCATAGCTGGCAGAGCGCCGTGCCCCCTGCGAAGAGCGCAGGGCCGAAACTGCGGGCGGGGTTCACCGAGGTGCCCGTGATGGGGATGCAGACGATATGCACCAACACCAGCGTGAGGCCTATGGCCAGTCCGGCCAGGTTTCCTGCGCCCTTTTCGCTGTCCGTGGAGCCGAGCACGACCAACACGAAGATGAACGTGAAGACCACTTCGGCGACAAGGGCCTGTGCCATTTCGTCCTGGCCGAAGGCGTTTGCCCCCGTGGCTGTGGTTGCGCCGTAGCCGCCCGTCGAGGTGAGCAGGTAGAGGATGGCCGAGCCGATCAGCGCCCCGGCGAATTGCCCGAGCATGTAGCCGGCTGCGTCTTTGCCGCTCATGCGCTTCGAGAGCCATACGCCGAGTGTGATGGCCGGGTTGATGTGGCAGCCCGAGATGCCGCCGATGCAGTAGGCCATTGCCACGACCGACAGGCCGAATGCGAAAGCTACGGCCAGTATCTCGGCCGGTGCGTCGCAGCCCAGGAATACGGCGCTTCCGCAGCCCATCAGTACGAGAACCATTGTCCCCAGCATTTCTGCAAAATATTTCTTCATAGTCGTTAGAATTTAGCGGGCCGGAGCCCTGTTTGCAAGGCAAATATACGAAAAATAGCAAAAAAAGGCCGGCGGGTAGACATTTCGGGAACTGTGTGTCAGGTGTCTGCATCTTTTGCCCTGCGGATAATACGGGCGGAAAAATGCACCCTCTGGTTCGGTTGTGTGGAGCCCGGGTGGCAGTTGGCCGCCCGGGTGCGGGGCGTTGGCAGCCGGTACGATGGCAGGTGTTGCAGCAGGGGCGGCCTGTGCGGTGTGGCAGCGGGAATTATTGCCCTGAAAAAAGGATGTTGGGCTATATCGTATCTGTTTTTGGCCGATTTGTTTGGTTTTCGGAGTTGTAATGTCTATCTTTGGCTGCGAAAAATAATCGGGTTCCTTGGAGTGGGAAGATGTGCAACGGGAGATGCGGAACCTATTTGATTGATCTAACATGCCCATAATGAAGAAATGTCTTACGATCTTGATGCTGGCCTTCCTGGCTGCCTCCTGCATTGAGAAAAGCGATGTCCGTCCCGGCAGTCCCGTGGACGTCGACATCGACCATTACCAAACGGCCGGCACGTACGATGTCCCCGTGAAAGAAGGTTGCATCACCGTAGTGAAGACATACGGGGTGACGCTGGCCGAAGCCGAAAGCCCCATGACGATCTGGGTGCCGCGGATGACCCTGACCCGTTCGGACGAGGGGCTGACGACGACGTTCGTCCCGCGCGATGAGTACCCCAATTTCGCAGGCAACAAATCGCAGTTGTTCCAGGTAGTATGTTTCGAGGACTCCAGGCGCGGGGATTACGATTACAACGACCTGGTCATCCATGTGTTGTACCAGACCCGGCAGAATATCTTCGGGTTCGGCGTACAGCCCGTGGCGTTGGGGTCGACGAAATCCATCAAACTGGGATGTGTCGTTTACAAGGGCGGCAAGCGTATCTTCAAGGGGTTGATCACCCCCGAAGGTGCCGATTGCCGGTCGCAGTATTTCAAGTCGATGGAGGGAACGCTCAATACCTACGACAAGGCCAATATCAAGGTCGGGGAGTACCTGGGGTCGACGATCCGCAACTGGGATGTGTCGAAGATCGAAGGGAACGGCCCGATGCGCGTTGAGTGGTATATCGAGGTGGATAACGGCGTGGAACTCTATGCCTTGTCGACTGCCTACCTGAACGATTCGTTCGACAAGGACAAATTGCCCTACGGACTGGTGATCACCACCACGGGGACGGAATATGTCGACGAGAAAGGCGGCTACCTCTGCGGGTTCGACTGGTTCAACTATCCGCGCGAATCGGTGCATATCAAGGAGGTATATCCCGAGATGTGGAACTGGCTGACTACGGACAACAGCTATAATTTTGCCGATATTTACGATGGCAGGAATGTCCCTGCGAATGCTTGCCCTGCCGCCGACCTGGGGCTGTTCGAAGCCCGGACGATCGACGTCACCAACAGGAAATACCGGGCTGACTGAGCCCGTGCCGATAGCGGCCGAGGCGGGCTGCGGTGCCGTCGCCGATTGAAAAAAGCAACCCTGCGGGGTTGCTTTTTTTTATGTGCGGGCTTGTTGTCATGCGCTGCGTGCCCCGGGGATGCCGGATTGCCCGATGCACGGTGTTGAATGCCCGATACCGGCGGCGTGTGCTGCGCCATTGCCGGCCCTGTTCCCGGCTCCCGGTTCCGATCCTTCCCTTGCAGGACGGGGCTCCACTTTTTGTCAGGGCATCCACTCCAGGATCCCCGTCACGGGGTTGGCGGCGCGCCAGGCTTCGAATTCCGCATAGGTACCCACGCCATCGCGCAGTACGGCCTGGTAGTATTCGATACCCATGATCTTCTCCGCCTCGGGGGTTTCGTATTTGAGCCGGAGGATCGTTTCGCGCGTCCGGTCGGTCAGCACGGCGGCGATGCGGTCGGCTACCCGTTCGAAATAGCCGTCGTAGGCCGAACCTTTCGGCATGTGGATCATGTCGATCTGCCATAACCGGTCGTCGGCATCGGCATACCAGGCATGCCATTCGAGGCACTGGTCGGGGGCGTCGAGCAGGTTGTTGAAGGTGATGCTGCGGATGCGGCTGTTTTCGGCCAGACGCGCCATGGCGGCGAAGCTGTCCGCAAGGCGCAGCGGTGAGGAGTAGATGTGGAAGTCGATGTCGCGGTGCGTCATCAGCAATCCCGTGCGGAGCGACCCGACCAGGTTGGGTTCGGCGCCGACCTGTTGCCAGATCGCTTCGAGGTCGGTGTCGCGGATGACTTCGCGGGCGCGCTGCTGGTTCGCGGCGGCAATCTTCATCAATTCATTCATTGTGCGGTAAATGTCGGGGTCAATATACGGAGTTCACAAAGTGCGCCGGACAAAAGGTTCGTTCCGGCCGGCGGGTAGTTGCGTGTGCGGTTATTTGCCCAGCAGAATGCGTGCCTGGGCTATGGCGGCATCGGTGATGCGGCTGCCGGAGAGCATCTTGGCGATCTCGGTGATGCGCTCCTCGTCCGTCAGGCGGGCGATGCCGGTGCGTCCGTCGCGTTTGTAGACCACGAAATGGGCTGCGCCTTTCGACGCCACCTGCGGCAGGTGGGTGATGTCCACGACCTGCAACGTCGCGGAGAGCGATTCGATGATCTCGCCCATGGCGTCGGCGATGCGCCCCGAGACGCCCGTGTCGATCTCGTCGAAGATGACCGTCGGCAACTGCATGCGCCGGGCCAGCAGGGATTTGAGCGCCAGCATGACCCGCGAGAGCTCACCGCCCGAGGCGATACGTTCGACGCTCTGGGGCGTCGCGTTGCGGTTGGCCGAGAAGAGGAACGCCACGCCGTCGCGTCCCGTGCGCCCGAGGTCGGGGAGCGGGGTGAGCGTCACCTTGAATACAGTTTCGGGCATGCCCAACTGCGCGAGTGTCTCTAGGATCTGTTTTTCGAAGGCCGGGGCGGCTTTTGCACGTGCCTTGTGCAGCCTGTCGGCCAGCGCGCCGGCCTTCTGCGCGGCCGCGTCCAGTTCTTTTTCAGCCGCTGCGATCTCTTCGTCGCCGTGTACGATGGCGGCGAGTTGTGCGGCATAGCTGTCGCGGGCTGCGATCAACTCCGTTTCGGAGGCGACGCGGTGCTTTTGTTGCAGGGCGTAGAGGGCGTCGAGGCGTGCGGCGAGTTTGGCCAGCCGTTCGGGGTCGGCGTCGAGGCGTTCGCTGTCGGCGGCTACAGCGTTGTCGATGTCCTTCAGCTCCTCGAGTACGGAGTGCAGGCGTGCGGCGTATTCCCCGGCCGCGGGGAAATGTTCGCGGATGCGTGTCAGGTCGTTCTCGGAATTTTTCAGGAGCGTGAGCACCCCGGTTTCGTCGGCATCGAGGGCGTTGCGGAGCGTAGTGAGCACCTCGCCGATGCGGTCGGCGTTCTCCAGTACGGCCAGTTCTTCCTCGATGGCGGCCTGTTCCCCTTCGCGCAGGTTGGCAGCCGTGAGTTCTTCGCTCTGGAAGCGGAGCCACTCCTCGTCGCGGCGTCCGCCGGCGGCGGCTTCGCGCAGGGCGGCCAGTTTGCGTCGCAGCTCGGTCATCCGGACATACTGCGCCGTGTATTGGGCCAGCAGGTCTCGGTTTGCGGCCACGG
>ERZ780168.4026-NODE-4026-length-10671-cov-2.502167_pt1 | contig 10671 bp, 2 predicted proteins | sample MGYA00510981_ERZ780168 | MGnify/ENA primary metagenome ERZ780168 (study PRJEB29588, sample SAMEA2158769) | human gut metagenome | biome: human gut; feature: human-associated habitat; material: faeces | place: Denmark | collected 2008/2010 ...
CCTCCGCCAGCACATAAACCCCCGCGGGAAGCGGATTCGGTGTTTTTGCGTATCCAACTGCCTGGAGAATCCCCTTTTCCTCGATATCCCGGATCGTCGGGATCGCCATGAGTGTTCCTATCTGCAGCCCATTTTTATCCGTAAAGCTTACCAGATCACTCTCCTGGCAGATCGGTGTTCCGGCAGGGACCGTTCCATAGAACAGCTCTCCAGCCCCAGCTGCCTTTCTCGCAAATGGCCGGATCTCCTTTGCCCCCATCGCCTCAAGAAAATGCTGGCTTCCAAGGATCATCGTATCCGCCGTATAACATCGCACGGCACCATCCCCGTCGTCCGTCTCATTTCTTTCCGCCCGATAGACTCCAAATACCGCGTCATCATGAAGGATCGGCTCTCCAGTTTCCGCGTCAAGCTTCTCAATTCTCAGATTTGAGAAATACTTTCGATTCAAAAATGTCTTTTCCCCATAACCGGCCCAGACTGTATCCTCCTTCTCCTCATTCAGATCCACAATGCTCCATGGAACAAGCATCGGCGCATATTCCCCGTCATAGGCAGTCTTTATGCCTGTCATCATCTCCTTTCCCTCTCTCTTCGCTCCATTTTCACTATCCGACCGGTAATGATAGTACTGCTTTACCTTCTCATTCCCGTAAGGCTCGTAATGCCCTGCTCTCTTTTTCTCAGAAAGTCCATACGGATAGACTTCAAAATCCCCATCACTGCTGTGGGCACATATCACATACTCCCGAAGTTCCTGTTTCTGGTTTTCCGCCGACTCCTCGTTAAAGCGTATCAGATATTTTTTTGCAAGATCCCACGGAGAATCTGCAGTCCTGTATACATACTTCTCCTTCCAGTCATCTCCAGTCTCAGTCTGTCCGCCTGCCACCGGAAGAAATATCTCCTTCGGCGCATCGATCTCATAATGCCTATTCTTAAAGTCAAGAAGCTCCGGCGCATGGGGCTGTTCCTCCACGATTACATATTCTCCGTAAGGAAGATACTTCGATACCGCTGACGCTGCCTCTTCCTGTGCCTGTCCATTTTCCTTCCGGACCGCCAGAGTCATCCTATCCCCGTCTAGTCCGCCATTCTCTTCGCAGTCCCAGGCAATCGCATAGATTTTTCCCAGATCATACTTGAAAAACGGCTGCAGATAGTCCTCCGCTTTCTGGATCGCAAGATAGAGCGCATGATCATATTGCTCATCCGAATATGCGTTTTCTCCCTGTTTCATTTGTTCCTGCTCCGCTTTCAGATACCAGTCGATGGCAAACTGCCGGACTGCGTCCGAGCGCTTCGCATTCTCCTTCGCGTATTCCGAGGTATTGATCTCATTTTGCTTTCCGGTAATGAGACTGGCCGCAAACGATTTAAATGATGTATTCCACAGAAATCCCCTTCTCTTCCAGCGATCTGTGTCTGCTGTCCGGACAGCTGCAAAGAATTTCTCATAGTTATACCCTTTATCCGTCCCGGCTTCCCCATGATCCGGATCTATCTTCCGCCCCACTGTCTCCAGTACCTGGCGGTCCGCCTTTTTCGTATAGATCTTCTGGACCAGCTCCGGGAAATTTTTCTGGTATTCTTCGATCTGCACCGTTTTCCCGTTTTTATCCACCCAGAAGATCTCTCCGTCTCTTGTGCAAAAGATCCGTTCCAGATTGGACTTCAGATAAATCTTAAACCGGAAATTTCCGATGTTTTTCTCGTCATCCGTCTTTTTCTCTACCCGTATCTTCTGCTTTACCGGTCGTTCCAGTACAAGAACAGGCGTGAGCCCCGTATCTCCATCCTCGCTGATCTTATCCTGACCGCGGTATACCAACCGCTTCGCAGTGATGTAAGTGTCTGAAAGGTCCTGATTTTTTGAGACTGACACAGCAAGCGCTGCCCCCGAGAATTTCACAAGGTATTCCGCATAACCGATCCGGTCTCCTTCCTGATATCCCCAGACATTCGCGTTTCCGATCGTCTGGATCTCCTTTTCCGTCAGAACATGATCTTTTTCCGGAAGTTTTACGATAAAGTTTAAGGTGAGACTCGTCTTTCCATCGGTAAAGTCCTTTCCGAACGAATCTTTTCCGGAAGTCCGAACCTGAATTCTGTATACACCAGTCTTCTCCCTCACTACGCTTTGAATCTCCACATCTTTTTCCACGAGCTCTTTTTCTGTTGTGACCTCGATCTTATCTTCCGTTCTCGTCAGCGGAACACGGTATCCATGTGCCGGATCTCCCGACAGATAATCGATCACCTCTTCTCCCTCTTTATGATAAACCATGACCTGATGCATGATCTCTGTCAGCTTTCCATCTGTTCCCGGCATCAGAGCCGGTGTCAGAGTCGCATCGAGATAATATCTTCTGTTTCCGGCGGACCCCATCACATACTGTCTGTCGATCTGGAACCGGAAGTTTCCGCTATTTTTATATTCCTGATACACCCAGCGGAGATTTACCGGATCCTCGTACACCGCATAGACACTGTCCGTCGTCTTTTTCCCATTTTCCACTTTTGAGGTAAAAAATCTGCGATTTCCAATAGAAGATGCACCTGCATACAGCGTTACCTGATAACCAGCATCCTCTTTTCTGATCCCATCGATTCCGCAAAAGTTCCACTGGGGATGTTCCTGATACCAGGTGAAAATGCTTCTCATAAGATCCAGAACACAGGAATTCTTTTCGACAGGCACTGTAATTTCCTGCACCGCTGCACCATACACGGTCTTTTTTGCCGGCTCTCCCGGATCTGTTGTCATTCCCCAGAGATCTTTCTGGCCCTTTTTTACTCCCCGGCTATAGACCGGCATATCCTCCAGTGAGCGGACACCTCCGGCCGTAACCGGAACTTCATACCCGTTTCTTCCAAGGATCTCCTCTGTCTGAGCCTTTAAGAAGAGAAAGCTCTCCGACGTTTCATCTGAAAGGTCACAGTCTTCCAGTTTCACCTGAAACCGCTCATCTTCCTCATCGACAGACAGATTTGAAAGGCTCATCGGTATCTTTTCCGGAATCTGTTCTGCCTTTAAGATCTGCGGTTCTATCCGGCTCACCGGTTCCTGTCCGGTAATATTTCCTGCCGCATCCCGCTCCGGCTGATAGAGAAGATCACTGGAATCACTCTCCGCCCGTTTCCATACGATTCTACCTGCCTCGTCTTTTACAATTACCTCTTCTGTTCCCGTCACATGAGGTCCTGTCACCAGCTCTTCTCCTGCGTCAGCGCGATAGAATCTCGTTCCTTCCGGGAAACCGTAGGCAAAGATCTCATAGCCTCCATCTTCATTTTTCCCTGCTGTCCCCGCTGATGTGACCGTAAATGGAAGTTCATCATATCCTTTTCCACTTCCATCATCTCCCTCCATTGCCGCTGTGAGTTCCGGCATCGTGACCACAGCCGTTCCATTTGCGTCCGTCACAGATCCTGGAGTTTCAAAGCCTGCTCCCCGGTTGGTGATCTCCTGATCCATTCCGTTTACCGAAAGCTCGTATCCCTCACTTCTGGAAAGTTCTTTTATATAATATTTTCCCAGAATCAGCGGTCTCCCAATCCACCAGTTTCCGTTCTTCTCCATGTTCTCCTGATACAGGTTTCCCGGCCCGTTCCAGGAGATATCCGTCCTTTTTCTGATCTTTCCGGCCGTATAATCGTACTCCACCCCCGGTGCTTCCGTATAACACAGAAAATCCGCATTTCCATCCTGATCTGTTGCTGCCGTTGCCACAAGATCATTTTTCTTATAGACAACGCCGGTATTGGTCAGAATTCCGTTTCCTGTCACCTCCGCATCAGGATGAACGATGTCTTCCGCCGCAAAAAGGCCATAAACGGCCCCTTCAAGTGTTCCGTCTCCTTCCGTATCCCCGTAGGACGAATAATCATCCGCTTCTCCCCTAAAGAGATCTCTGTCTTTTTTCGTGATATGGATCCGCCCCTCAGTTCGATGGTCATACACATGCCAGGCATCCCCGCAGTCCTCAGCGCCATTACAGTGCGAATACTTTTCGGAATCCCTGGGATCCAGATGCCGGATTCCTCCTCTGCATCCGCCAGAATATCCTCAAAGTCCCCAACGCCTTCAAACTCTCCCCAGCCATCGGATTCTTCGCCATCATCAGCTTCATCCCGGCTTCTTCCCATAAACCAGTCGTAAAACCGATCAAAAATACTCTTCTTTTCTGCATTGGACGCCGTTGCCTTAACCGCAGCTTCTTTCGTATCCGCTTCCGCATTAGACGCCGTTCTCTTCATAATTGTTCCCGCGTGGCTTTTTACCACCGGTATTTTTCTCTCCGAAACAGTACTCCCACCTGTCACTCCATTTCCCGAATACCAGATATTTTCCGTGATCTCACGACTGCTTCCGGATCGTTTTTCCGCGTTTACTCCCGCCTGGGAAGAATCCGTCGTGATCATCTCCACAGGGATATCATCCAGGTGCAGGTCATGGAGGATATATCCGTTTCTTGCCTGGATCTCCTTCCATGTATAGGTAAACCTCAGTCCGATAAACCTCCGGTATGTCTCCTCACAGTCCGCCTTGCAGCCGGATTCCTCTAATGCGTCTTCGGATGCAGCCCGGAGCTTTCGCTCATTTCCAGCACTTTTCTGGCTTCTCCCATCCGGTTCTCCGCTTTCCAGTACCTCCTGCACCTCATCATAAACGCTCTCATCCGCGAGCCAGTGAAAATGGCAGCCGCCTTCCGCCTCTGCCTCACAGGCTTCCATCAGCTCCATCCACTGCTTTGCCGCAGCCCTGTTATTATCCCTGGTCTGTTCCGCGGCCTCCTCATAAGCATCGCTCTTTTTCCCGTCCTTATCCCCGGAATCCCCATCTTCCTGGTCCTCCGGCATATTTGCCCATGACGGCGCGGCATGTCCGTCACAGTATGTCTTTTCATACGCATACTTTCTGGTATCTTTGTAGATTATCTCCCCTTTTCCGTTCGTGGTTCCTTCCGAAAACACCTGAAAGCCGCTCCATGGACGAAAGCTCAGGTTCTTTTCCGCAAGTTTTCCCTCGCCGTCCGTCTTTGAGATCTTTCCTCCGTCCTCAAACCTTTCATACAGATAGAACTGGCTTCCCTTTAACGGCATTCCCGTCTCATCATCATGTTTTACGAGTCTGACATTATAATCCGCCGAAAAAGTCTCTTTATGGCGATAGATCTGAAATTCAAGCGTCGGCGTCTCCACACCATATTCCGGTATTTCCCCGTCACCCAGAGTGCCTGATCCGCCGCCTTCCCCATCCTGGCTGATCACCAGATAGAACACCATATCAGACGGAATGATCCTCATATCCGCTTTGTAGAGTCTCTGATGTTCCGGCGCGTTGATGCAGACCTTAAAGTCCATCCACTCCCTGAGATATTCCGGATTCCAGCTGCCTTCCGTATACCAGCCTGAATTGCCTCTCATGGTGATCTTATACCGCACTGTCGTCTTATTGTACTTCTCTTCATCCGTCATATTGCTTCCAACAGCATTCTCATTTGCGGTCACCGAGCCATTGTTGTGGATCCGGATCGCATCCCCGCTCCAGGTCACCTCATACAGGTTCTGTCCCATCACCGATTTCGCGATATTTTTATCCTGGGACGCGTCAAGCCAGCCCACATTTCCCCCTGTAGATCCATTGTCCCACACACTCTGTGGCTCGATCTTCGCGATATCCCGGATAAACTCTTTTCCAAGAACAAACTCCGTATCCAGGGCGCCAGGTCCGTCAGAAAAAGGCAGTACCTGAAATGGCACTGCCGTATCTTCCGAAGTTGCTTCCCGGATCGCATCCGGCGCTTCTTTTCCCGCCGCCAGCCCGACGGAGGACGCCTGCTCCATAACAGCGATCGCGCGGTCTTCAATTTCCGGATTGTCAGCCACCCAGGCAAATTTTGTCCCTGCATCGTCTTTCACATACTTTACGATATTGGCACTGGACGTCGTAGACGCGATCTCCGCATAAAGACCCGGATCAAACTTTTTTGCCGCGTCCTTCAGTGCCGACCAGTTGTCCGGATATGCCCAGAATAACCGTTTCGCCTGCGTTTCCGTAAGCGGAGACGGCATCGTATCAAACTTATACATATCATACCGGTCGACCTTCTTCCAGCCTTTTCCCCCATCGAGGCAGTAATACGGGGCCGTCGATTTCTGCGGCCACACATCCGATGCCTCGGACGGGAACGGGAGTGGAATCCCCACTCCCGTGATCGTCATAATGACTGCCAGAAATCCAGCCAACCATCGCCTTCTTTTTTTCTCTTCCATACTGATCCCCCGCCATTATTTCTTTCCAATCGTCTGTACCGCACCTCTGACACACCATGCGCCTGTCTCATCCACGGTGTAGCCGTCCGGCGTCACACAGTCCGCCAGCATATGTCCGTTTTTCTGGTCCATATAGTAGCATTTTCCATTGATCCAGGTCCAGCCTTTCGTCATCCGCCCGGTCGGTCCCAGGTAATACCACGCTTCTCCTTCTTTTATCCAGCCAGTCTGCATTTTCCCCTGGCTTCCGTCATTTGTCTTCTGGAGATAATACCAGCTTCCATCTTTTTCATCGAGAAACCACCCTGTCTGCATCCTGCCGTCAGCCGCAAAATGGAACCATGAAGTCTTTTCCTGTCCTTCTTTCGCATATGGGTTGTAGATCCAGGCCCACTCATTGGCATACGTTCTTCCGCCGGAAACAAATTTCCAGCTTCCATCCTCCTGCTTTCTCCACTCACCGGTGACACTGCCCTTTGGCTGTTCCCCTGTGTTCTGGGCCTTTTTCAGCACACTTCCCGTTCTTCCGCCGCCGGAAGAACGTCCTCCTGAGCTGCCGGACCAGGTCTTATCCACAAGCTTAAACTTTAATTTCACAGGAATCTTTTTCTCCAAAGCCCCAGCACTGACCGTGATCTCGTCCTCATATTCCGCCGTATACGGATATTTCTTCATCCCCTCCGCGATCCAGAATGCCTCCGTACTTACTGATACCGCACCGTTTTCTACCTTTACAGCACCATTTTTTACGTTCCAGTTAAATTCGAAGCTACCGTCCCCATTTCCTTTTAACGCTTCCTGCGGTATCAGCTTTGCCGTAATCTTCTGTGCATCCGCGCCCTGCCATATGACCGCCGGGTTATATCTCGATCCCGTTTTCGTGAGTATCAGGTCAAACACCAGCTCTCCCTGATCCACCTTGATCTCCTCCGGCATCACCACAGTCCTGTCATCTGTCACAAAATCCACTTTCACGCTGCAGACTGCCGACTGGATATTTCCAAGGGCATCCTTTGCCGCCATCACTACCTCCGTGCTTCTTGTTCCACACCCAGTACGTTTCTCATAGATATGTTCCTTATGAGCCGCTTCATCCGCCTCTATGAGATCCAGGATCCATCTCGTATCCTTTTTCGCCATCACCTTTGCGTTCCGGTAATCTCCGTCCGCGATTCCCTCTTCCACAAAACCGGCGTCCACCTGGATAATGGCATTATCGCCGACGGTCCAGCTGATATCTTTTTTATCGAAATAGTCCGGTGTAAAGGATCCTGACAGGATCTGCGGCGCGGATACCGTGATCGTTTCCTGCGGCTTTTTCCTGTCACCGGTCAATGTTCTTGTCACCATAAAATTCAATGCCGCTTTGTCGAGAGTCGCGCCTTCCGCTGCGATCTTCGTCCGGTCCTTGATCTGGAATGTCACCGGGATCCTGCAGTTTGCGGTCACAGACTTCTCCTCAAAGCTGGATGCCGGTCTCGTCTTTGCTGTCAGAACCGCAAGTCCGCCCTGGGTACCGTTTCCGTAGACCGTATCCTCAATGGGGTACCGGTACTGTTTCTTCGCCTGTTCTGTCTCCGCTTTCTCCACAATATCCTTAAAGAATCCTGCATTCAGGTTCAACTCGATGGATGCGCTCTTTTTCGTATATCCGGACTCATCCTCATCATCATTTTTCTTTAAGATGATCAACTCATCGTCATCCACACTCCATCTCACCGCCTCATCGGCGACATCGTTGTTCTTATCGACCACAGCCTGGATCTTCACGTCCTGGACCTTCGTTCCCGCCTCCAGCTTTCCGTTTAAATATCTCGCCAGCAATTTCCCCGCGGTATCCCTCACTTCCGTGGTGATCGACGGGTTCATCCGGTCCCCGGTGCGCTCCTCAATCACCCGGAAACCAAGTTCCTGGGGCTCTACCCGCACACCTGCTGCCACTTTCTTATAGACCGCAGAGACCTCCGTATCATGTTCCGGCATCACAAACTGGTAGGAACCTCCTGTCTGATAGGTCGTCTTCCTTCTGCGCCCAAGAGAATCTGTATAGGTCGGCACACCATCCATCTGGAATTTCTCTGTCTCTGTGTTCTTCGGAGCCGTGAGGACTGTAACGGTATCTCCGGCAGCCACCGCGCCCCGGTATGCTTTGTGGAATTCCTTGCTGTAGGCAGACGGACCTCTCGCCGTCAACACCGCCACATCATAGAAATTCCCTGAATTTGCCGCTGTATCCACCTGAAGGACCGACAGCAGATATCCCCGCATTGGTCGTCCCACGGAATTCGGCGCGAAATGATCCGGAGTATAGAGATCCTGTCTCGCCGCAGCCTCGGTATCCACTACATGGAGAACGCCGTTCTCGAGTTCCTCATAGAAATAGAGTTCGTCCTCTTTCTTCGTGTTCTGTCCCTGCACCAATGTGTAGAAATTATCTCCTTTGTTCCAGAAGCCAATATGGGCATCGTAGGTGAACCGATTGTCATCCGAGACACCTGAGCCGCAGACACCGGCTGCAATCTTCTCCTCTGTATCCGCGAACAGGTACGCCACATCCGCTCCGTCCTCAACCCCATAACGGAAGTGAAAGCCAGTATCATGAGTTCCAATAAAAGTTCCCTCGCGCGCCGCACTTCCAAGCCCGGAAGATGCGATGGTCCCCTCAAACCGTGCCACCTTCATCTTTCCGGAAGCGTATTTTCCCGTGATACCGCCGATGGACTGAGAGCCGCTTCCGCCGATGGTTCCCATCACATGCGTATTGAAAATATCCGCGGAATTCTGGAATCCCACGATTCCGCCCACATAGCCGCCGCCCTGGATCCTGGCACTCAGACTGTCCCCTGTGTTCACCTCACAATCCGCGATCAAAGACTCTGCCGCCCGTCCGGCAATTCCCCCGGCAAAGATCTCCTTTCCGCTTCCCGTATCGATAGCCACATGGTCGGAAATACAGTTTTCCACCACAGAGTCTTCCAGGACATCCGCAATAACTCCACCGGCTGTACCGGTAGTCCTCAATGTACCGTTTACTGTCACGTTCCGGATCACTGAATGTTTCGCACGGCCCGCGAGAATTCCCCCATTCTCCTTTACCGTGATCACATGCCCCGGCTTTACCTTGAGCTCTGTGATCTCCGCGTTCTCCACTGCGCCGAACAGTCCCCCAAAGTCCCAGGACGGCTGGTACATGCGGAAATTGGACACAGTTTTTCCGTTTCCGCTAAAATGCCCCTCAAACGGCGATACTCTTCCGGCCCGCATATCCGCCCCAGTGTGATAGAATCCGATAGGGATCCAGTTCATTCCACCGAGATCAATATTTTTCCCTAACTCAAACCAGGCACCTTTATAATTTCCCGGATAAGTGCCCTCTCCACTTCCAACCTCCATTCCCATGGACGCAAGGGCAGCGAGCCCAATGAGGTGCTCCTTCGTTGTGATCTGGTACGGCTTTTCCTTTGTTCCATCCCCAGTTCTTCCACTTAAAAAGCTCATATCGCCCACATCAGCGCCCCAGATCTCCTCATCCGCAGCGAGCACAGCAATATTTTCCACGGCATCCGATGCCGTCGCCGTTCTCTCCGCTGCTGTCTCCACACTTCTCAAAACTGCCATTCCTCTTACCGGTGTTCCAAGCGCCATGCAGAGTCCTAACCCTGCTAACATCATCTGGCTCTTTCTGCCTCTGTTTTTTCTGCTCTTCTTCATTTCTTTTCTCCCCTCTATGCCTGCGGCAGACAGAATGCCGGGCAGATCCCGATCCCAACATCTGACACATCCGCCTGTCTGAAGCATCCATTTTCAAGATCTACAACATACTCCCTGTTTCCATATACAAAACTGCCTCTTTCATCCACCTCATAAGCCGGTGTCCGAAGCCAGAACCCCCGGCTGTAAGAACTTCCCTTTCCTTCCGGATTCCAGATCTCATCCCGATACCGGTATGCTTCCTCCAAAGACAGCAGAAAGAATCTGTCCCGGCAGTCCTGGTATGGCAGCAAATGGCTCTCAAGACCATCCAGACGGCTGTCAGCAAAATCACCATCCCCTGTTTTCCCTGTAAATGCCGTCAAAGCTCCCGTGTATACAAAAGATGCATCTGGAACCGCAGTCTCCGCCTGTTCCCCCAGCCATTCTCTCACCCGGGATTTCTTATAATTATTGTTTTCTCCAAACGGAAGTAAGATCCGCTCCTCATAAGTACTGTCCACATCGGACCGAATCACGTTTTCCGCCAGAAACAGCGCACGTTTCCCATAACTGCCTCTGCCGTCCTGGTAATCATCATCGATACATCGAAACCGGCATACTTTTCCCGCAATCTCCCGCGAGACCACATCACCGGTCCTCCATGCGGCCCGGTCTTCCTCCTCCCCGAACTTGTCTCCC
>ERZ780168.4028-NODE-4028-length-10668-cov-7.286912_pt1 | contig 10668 bp, 8 predicted proteins | sample MGYA00510981_ERZ780168 | MGnify/ENA primary metagenome ERZ780168 (study PRJEB29588, sample SAMEA2158769) | human gut metagenome | biome: human gut; feature: human-associated habitat; material: faeces | place: Denmark | collected 2008/2010 ...
GATCAGCTTCGTCTGCGCGCGCAGGAAGCCGATACACGCATCCTGCTCGGTCTGCATCGGGTCGCGGTTTTTGGGCGGGCGGCACTTGACGATGTTCGTGATATAGCAGTTTTCCCGGCCAAGGTCGATGATGGAGAGCATTTCGTCAAGAAACTTTCCAGCCGCGCCGACAAACGGCTCGCCCTGCAAGTCTTCGTTTTCTCCCGGTCCCTCGCCGACGAACATGACCTCCGCGTCCCGCGGGCCGACGCCGAAAACGACGTTGTGCCGCGTCTGCGACAACGGACAGCTGGTGCAGGACAGGCAGGCAGCCTGAAGCGATTCCCAGTTCAGCATGCGATTGCCCTCCTTTACTTTCGTTCCAGTTCGTCAAACGGCAGGTCGTAGCCTTCGCGGAAACGGCGGCGGCGATCTTCCAGCGCACGGCGGCGCTGCTCCATGCGCATGCGGCGGTAGCGGCGCTTGCGCAGCTGATAGAGCACGATAAGGGCCAGTATCACACCAACGGCAACAAAGATTGCAATCACGACCCACTTCCACCAGTTTTTCTGGATATAGGCTCCCGTTCCGGCAGCGGCGGAGGAAATCTCGGAACGCGCCACATCGGTGATGGCAAGCAGCTTCGTCTGACCGAGGATCTCACCGGCATAGGTAACGGTGGCCGAGCCGAGCACGTCGCCCTCGCGGACAGGCGCGTCAACGCTGTCGCTGTTAAGCTGGATATCTGTGACCAGCTTGTCGGGGTCATAGTCGTTCGGCAGCAGAACCTTGATCTCGTCCTGCGGCGCAACGGCGACCGCCTCCGCACCGGCAGAGTTGTTGATCTTCACCTGATCGACCGGATACAGCGGCGACATGATCGGTAAGTATGAGTAATTATCAAAGCCATAGTCAAACAGCCGTGCGCACTCCGTAAAGTTCTCCATAAGCAGATCGCCGCTGTCAAGGATGGTTGTGGCCGCGCCGCAGACAATGCCCAAAAGGTCAAGACCGTCTCCCGTCGCCTCGGAAATGACGCAGCGGCCCGCCTGACTGGTATAGCCGGTCTTGATGCCATGCGCACGCGAATAATAGAGTGAGTTGGACATCGAGCGGTAAATCAGCATGTTTGTCGTTTTAAGCTTCGGGATGTTCTGCCGTACATTATCATCGGGCAGCTGATATTCATAGGTATCAACGATTTGGCGGAAATTTTCGCTTTTGAGCGCGGCCTGCGTAATGATGGACAAATCGCGCGCGGTGGTATAGTGATTCTCATCGTGCAGACCGTGGGGATTGCTGAAATGCGTGTTGAGGCAGCCAAGTTCATAGGCGCGCTGGTTCATCATGCGGACAAAATCCGTAATGGAACCGGCAATATGCTCGGCGATGACGTTGCAGGCGTCGTTGCCGGAGACGACCATCATGCAGTACAGCAGATTTTCCAGCGTCATCTGCTCACCGACCTGAAGCCCTGCGACGCTCGAATCAATGTCCAGATCCTCGAGCGCGGATGCCGAAACGGTCACAACGTCGGACAAATTGCCGTTTTCCAGTGCCAGCAGACAGGTCATGATCTTCGTCAGGCTGGCCGGATAGATGCGCTCGTCCGCGTCCTGTTCATAGACGGTACGGCCCGTGTTGAGATCGACGAGGAGCGCGGCCTTGGCCGCGACAGAAAAGCTTGTCCGCGAGGACAGCAGCTGATCCTCCGGCACGCTGTCGTCTGCCGCTGCGGCATCCGCGCCGTCGCTCTGCGTCTGCTCCGGGTCTTCCGCCGTCTCAGCGTCCACCGCGAGAAGCGGCAACGTCAGGGAAGACAGCAGCAGGAACACGGCAAGCAGCAGGGAAAGAACCTTCGTTTTTTTCATTTTTATCTCCATTTTATTCTGTTCGGATTGTACAGAATCAAAAAAATATGGTATACTGATTGCGTCAGTTGACACTTAACGTATTATATAACAGGTTGGCCCGGTATGTCAAATGGAGGCAGCTGTATGCGGAAAAAGCGTGTCGATCCGGCGCTTGTCTTGTGGAGCGCTGCAATTCTCCTGTGCGCCTGCGCATTCTTTCTTGGCCGCGCAACGGTGCGCGGGCCAGTTCTCGAAACGCAGCACGCTGCGCCCGGCGGCGCGGCACAGGACGCCTGGATCAGCCAAGTCGAGAAAAAGACGGCTTCCGCCGCTGAAGGAAGCGGCCGCGTCTGTTTGAACACGGCAACGATGGAAGAACTTCTGGAACTTCCGGGCGTGGGAGAAAAGACGGCGGAGCGGATTCTTGCATACCGGGACACATACGGAAAATTTGTCACGACCCAGCAGCTGCTGGACGTCGAGGGGATTGGAGAAGGGCTGCTGGAAAAGCTGCGGCCGTATGTCTATGTGGAGGAAATCGAATGAAAATTCTGGTTGTGGATGACGAAAAGCTGCTGGTCAAGGGCATTAAGTTCAACTTGGAAAACGACGGCTACGAGGTCGTAACCGGCTGTGACGGCATGGAAGCCGTGGAATTGGCGGCGAGCGAAACGCCGGATCTGATCGTGCTCGATCTGATGATGCCCCGGCTTGACGGTCTGGAGGCCTGCACGAAAATCCGGGAGTTTTCGCAGGTTCCCATTATCATGCTGACCGCCAAATCCGAGGATATGGACAAGCTGCTGGGCTTTGAGCACGGCGCGGACGACTATCTCACAAAGCCGTTCAACATTCTCGAACTCAAGGCACGCATCCGCGCGCTTCTGCGCCGGGCCGGAACAGCAAAAAAGCAGACGCCGGAGCAGACGCTCGTCTGCGGGCACATCACGCTCGACCGAGACAGCCGCAGCGCGTTCCGCGAGGACGTGCCGGTTGATTTGACGGCGAAGGAATTTGATCTCATGGAACTTCTGATGCGCAACCCCAACCGTGTATATTCGCGCGAGACACTGCTCGACGCAATCTGGGGCTACGACGTCAGCAGTGAGATCCGCACGGTGGATGTACACATCCGACGGCTGCGCGAAAAGCTCGAGAAAAATCCTGCCCAGCCGGAACACATTCTGACCAAGTGGGGAGTTGGCTACTATTTCAAGTACTGAACGGCGCAGGCGGCTCATGCCGTCAAGCTCGCAGATCCGCAACGCGCTGGCGTATATGGCCGTTACGGTTCTTGTCCTTGTATTTCTGAATATTTACTCTGCCTCCGCCTCGCGCGATCTGATGTTCAAGGCAAAATGCTCGTCCGCGCAGGATAAGCTGAAGGTCGTCACGTCCTCATTTTCCGGTGTAGATGCGCTGACGCAGGAGACGGCGGAGCAGATCATCTCTGTCATTGGCGATATGAACGTCACGCGCCTCATCGTGACCGACGCATCGGGCCGCGCGCTCTACGATTCTGTGCCCAGCCAGAACGCAGAGGGAAAATTCGTCCTGCTCGAGCCGATCGTGCAGGCGCTGGATTGTAATGACGTCTTTTCCTGCGTCTATGAAAACAACACGCTCAAAAGCTACGCTGCGTCGCCGGTTCTGATGCACGATACGGTCGTTGGGTGCGTATATCTGATGGAATACGATGCCTCGCAGGGCGGCATTATCGCAAGCCTTGAGCGGACGATCTTCCGCGGGTCGCTGGTTCTGATCGGGATCATCTTTTTGTGCGCGGTCATCTTTACCATGACCGGTTCAAGCCGCATGCGGCGGATCATGACCTCCATGCGCCTTGTGCGCGAGGGCGAATACAGCCACAAAATTCAGATGCGCGGCTCGGACGAATACGCAACGCTGGCAGCGGAGTTCAACAAGCTGACCGACAAGCTGCAGCAGACAGAGATCACCGAGCGGCAGTTCGTCTCCGACGCGTCGCACGAACTCAAAACGCCGCTGGCATCTATCAAGCTGTTGTCCGACTCCATCCTGCAAAACGAGATGGATACGGACACGATGCGGGAATTTGTCGCCGACATTGGCGCGGAGTCCGACCGGCTGACGCGCATGGCGCAGAAGCTGCTCACACTCAGCCGGGCCTCAGCCGATGAAACAGAGGGCGGAGAGCATGAGGTCGTTGATGTCGGACAGACGCTCTCGCGCGTGTTCCGCATGCTCGTGCCGCTGGCCGACCGGCAGGCGGTCAAGCTGACGGCCAGCGTAGAAAAGGGCTGCACGATTTTGTCCTTTGAGGACGATGCGTATCAAATCCTGTTCAATCTCGTGGAAAACGGCATCAAATATAACCGGGAAAACGGCAGCGTCCATGTTCGGGTGCGGCATGAGGAAGATACTGTTGTCATTGATGTAGAGGATACCGGCAGCGGCATTCCCGAAAACGCACTGGACTCTATTTTCAACCGCTTTTACCGCGTTGACAAGGCCCGCAGCCGTCAGGCAGGCGGCGCGGGACTCGGCCTTTCCATCGTACATGAGATGGTCGGGCGGAATTTCGGCACGATCTCGGTTCGTTCCACAGTCGGCGAGGGCTCGTGCTTTACCGTCACGTTCCCAAGCTTCGGTTCCGGAGAGGAGGACGACCCGGATGCGTAAAAAAAAGGACTGCCTGCTTGCCGTGCTGCTGGCAGTGTGCTTTCTGTGCGGATGCTCCGCATCGGTCTATCTCCGAAGTCCGGAGGAACCGCAGATTCAGTTTTATTACTGCGTCCGCGAAAGCGCGGATGCAAAAACCGGCGCGCTCACAGCCACCCCGGCCTCCGTACCGGACAGCAGCCCCGCAGCCGTTTTGCAGCAGTATCTGATCGCTCCTGCGGAGGAAGGACTCGCGCTTCCGGACGGACTCAGGGGCAGCTGCTCCTTCGATTCCTGCGAGGACGGTACGCTGACGCTGCTTTTAGATGAAAATGCGCCAGAAGGACTTCAGGCGTCTTTGGCGGCAGCCTGTCTGACGCTGACGCTGACCCAGCTGGACGGTGTAGACCGCGTGCGCCTCGTGCGCACGCAGCGGCAGACGGAAGTCACTTATACGGCAGATCAGTTTTTACTGTACGACACATCTGCCGACCAGCCGGAATATGTCGTGCGGCTGTATTATCCCGACAAAGATGGCCTGCTCGCCGCGCGCGATGCTGTTGTCCGTACCGCTGACATGGAGCAGCTTCCGCTGCTTGCGCTTCAGGCGCTTGTCAGCCGCGAGGTTCCCGTGAATCTGACGCGGGCCATCCCCTACCGGACGCAGGTGCTCGACCTTTCCGTTACGAACGGCTCGGCAAGCGTCGTGCTGTCCGACGATTTCATGGGCTGCGATACCTCGGCGCAGCAGGCAGCAAACGCTGTGCGCTCCATTGCCGCCACGCTCTGCGCGCTGGACGGCATCAGCGCCGTGCAGCTGTCCATCATCGGCGAGTCCGGCCTGACCTATTACGACATCACGCAGCCCATTGTTCCGCAAGCAGATTGGTACGCGGAATAGCGTAAAAATGCCTCCCCTTGTCATGCCCTGCATGATAAGGGGAGGTGGCATTTTCAAAGAAAATGACGGAGGGGATGGGGCACGCGTTTCTGCATACTCCTAAATTTGTGACGTTCGCATCCCCTCAGGCCCTTCGGGCCAGCGTCCCTACCCCCTATTGGCCCTTCGGGCCATTTCCCCCTGATAGGGGGGAATCAGCCCTTTTCAGGGGGAGCCTTAGGTGCGCCTCAGGTTGGGAGGTAGTCATTGATGGTGACCGGCGTGTTCAGGCGCGGGGCGGAGGATGCGTTCAGGAGGAACAGGCGGCAGGTGTCCTGCAGGTTGAGTACAACAAAATCCGTTTTGGTACGCAGGACGCCGATGCTCGTGACGCGGCCATCCGCGTCATAGGAGACTGCGACGGCGCAGCCTTCGTTCAGATCGTCGGTCAGGGTGATTTTTCCGGTGTCCGTGTTGACGCTCCATGACGTTTCGATCTCGTTCCCCTTGTTATCCCAACCGTATCCAAACTTACTCGTACGCAGGTTGTCCCAGCGCGTTTCGCCGTCCCACAGGGCAATCTTGTAGCCAGCATAGGTATCGCCTGTCCAGCCGGACGTGCCGGGCAGGTAAAAGAGCGTCCAATCCGACGGGAACGAGCAGTTGGCGTTCAGCGTCCCGACAATCTGGGGCGCTGCGCCGAGGAAATACGCGCCGAGCGCACCGCTTCCATAATAGGAATATCCATAGAACGCCTTTTTTCCAATCGATTTGATGCTGGCAGGAAGGACGATTGCATTTTTAAAATAGCAGCTGTCGAACGCTTCGTCTTCAATCACTTCCAGCCCATTCGGGAATGTGATCGTGCTATAATTTGTAAGTCCAAATGTCAAACAAAATGCTTGCTTCCCGATTTTTTTCAGCGTGGACGGGAAGCGGACGGACGGCATGTGAGAACAGGAGAACGCACCTTCGCCGATCTCTGTCACCCCCTCCGGGATCACGACCTCTGTTTTCAGGCCGTACATATGCGCAAACGACCGCTCTTCAATTTTGGTCAGTCCGGCAGGAAGCTTCAGGCCGGTAAAGCCCTCACACTGATAAAACGCGGATTCCCCCACCGTTTTAACGCTGTCCGGCAGGGATAGCGTTCCGCCAAAGCCGTCGCATTTGGCAAAGGCGTTCGCGCCGATGCTCGTCACGCCGTCCGGAATCAGAAGCTCGCCGGAAAAGTCTGTGTACGCGAACGCTTCTGCGCCGATGGTTTTCAGCGTTGACGGCAGCGTCAGCGTTCCGGTAAACATTCCATTAGACCGAGAAGAAGAGAATGTACCGTTTGCAATTTCCGTAACGCCCTCCGGGATGGTCAGGCTGCCGGTAAACGCACACCAGTAGAACGCCTCCTTGCCGATTGTCCGCAGGCTCCTTCCGAGCGTCAGCGTGCCGTTCAGATTTTCGCATTGATAAAACGCTCTTTCGCCGATTTCCACAACAGAATCCGGAATTGTCAGACTGCCTGTATATCTGCTTTCAAGGAACGCAAACTCGCCGATGGTGCGCAGATTCCTGCCGAGTGTCAGCGTCCCCTGTGTTTCCGGGCGCAGATATGGCCGGCTGTAGAAAGCATAGCGCCCAATCGAGGTCACGCTGTCCGGAATCACAAGATTGCCGGAAAACGAACAATCATAAAACGCACCGGCACCGATTGTTTGCAGGCTGCTTCCCAGTGTCAGCGTTCCGGTCAGGCCGGTGCATCCTGCAAACGCACTGTCTCCAACAATCTGTACACTGTCTGGGAGCGTCAGATCTCCGTTCAGGTTTCTGCATTCGAGAAAGGCCCTCTCGCCGATACTCCGCACGTTTTTCCCGAATTTGATCGTACTGCAGGCCGTCCCCGTAAAAGCGTACCGGCCGATCTGCGTGATCTGGTCGCCGATCACGATCGTCTGAATCGAATTACAGTAATCCATCCACGGATAGTCGTTTCCGTACTCATAATCGTTCATCGCGCCGCTGCCGGAGATGGTCAGCGTGCCGGTGCTGCTGTCAAATGACCAGTAGGCAGACGGGCCGCACTTCCCGCTCGTCCCCGCCGCCGACGCGCCGATGCACAGCGCAAGCAGCAAAAGCGCCGCAAAGAGCAGCCGTGTGATGTGTTTTTTCATTTCAAGGCCCCCGTTTTTTGTTTTTCTCTATTATATCGTGCAATTCTGAGAAAATCAACCGGAGCAAAGGCGGCGGCTTAACCGGAAATTGATTTGGATTTAAGGTTTCCAGAGAAATATCACGAAGATTTAACATAATTCTGGACGCGCATTTGACATTCTCTTTCTATATTTATATCAGATAAAACGAATTTAGAAAGAGGTCTGTGCGGATATGACGATTTTTAACTTTTTAACATTGCTCGGCTCACTGAGTTTGTTCCTGTTCGGCATGAGCGTGATGGGAACAGCGCTGGAAAAGCGTGCGGGCGGATCCTTGAAGGCCATTCTGGCGAAGCTGACGAACGGGAAATTTTCCGGACTTCTGACGGGTCTTGCCGTCACGGCAGTCATTCAGTCTTCTTCGGCTACGACGGTCATGGTCGTGGGCTTTGTCAACTCGGGGCTTCTGAGCCTTAAGCAGTCCATCCCCGTCATTATGGGCGCGAATATCGGCACGACTGTGACAGCGTGGCTGCTGTCGCTGTCCGGCATCAGCGGAGACAGCCTGTTCGTGCAGCTGTTGAAGCCGTCGTCGTTCACGCCGGTGCTGGCTGTGATCGGCATTATTCTGTATCTGACCGCAAAGGGCAAGAAAAAGGACACGGGCCTGATTCTGCTGGGCTTTGCGACGCTGATGTTCGGCATGGAATCGCTGTCCGGCTCTGTTTCCGGGCTGCGGAACGACCCGAACTTCACAAAGCTCTTTCTGATGTTCTCGAACCCCATTCTGGGCGTTCTGGCAGGCGCGATTTTGACGGGCATTGTACAGTCCTCGTCCGCATCGGTCGGTATTCTGCAGGCGCTGTCCTCGACCGGGGCTGTCAGCTACGGCGCGGCAATCCCCATTATTATGGGTCAGAACATCGGCACCTGTGTGACGGCTATGCTGTCCTCCGTCGGCACGAACAAGAATGCGCGGCGCGCGGCCGTTGTGCACCTGAGTTTCAACATCATCGGCACAGTTGTCTGGCTGACGCTGTTTGAATCGGCGAACGCGATCTTCCGCTTTGCCTTCGTCTCCACCGCCATTGACACCTTCCATATCGCACTGATCCACTCGATCTTCAATCTGGCCTGCACGCTGATGCTTCTGCCGTGCTGCGGGCTGCTGGAAAAGCTGTCGTATAAGGTCATCCCGGAGGGACAGCACGCAGACGCGACGACGGAACTGGACGAGCGTCTATTTGCAACACCTGCTATTGCGCTCGTCAAGAGCGAGGAACTGGCCAAGCGCATGGCGGCGGACTCCGAACTTGCGCTGCACGAAAGCCTGCAGGCCGTGCTCGGCTTTACGCCGGAACTGGCCGCCTCTGTCCGGCAGCGCGAAGACGACACCGACCGCTATGAGGACACGCTGGGAACCTTCCTTGTGCATCTGGCCACACAGCCGATGAGCGAACAGGACAGCGTGGAATCGTCCAAGCTGCTGCATCTGATCGGCGATTTTGAGCGCATTGCAGACCACGCCGTCAATATTATCGAATCGGCAGAGGAGTTAAAGGAAAAGGGTGTTTCGTTCACGGACTCTGCAAAAAAAGAACTTCAGACGATGCTGAACGCCGTGAGCGAGATCGTTGATCTCACAAGCCGGGCATTTTTGCAGGACGATCTGACACTTGCGCGGCAGGTCGAGCCGCTGGAGCAGGTCATTGACAAGCTGAAGAATGAACTGCGCACAAATCACATTGCCCGGCTCCAGCGCGGCGAATGTTCGCTGGCCGCAGGCTTTGTGCTGTCCGACCTGCTGACAAATCTGGAACGTGTGGCTGACCACTGCTCGAACATCGCAGGCTGCCTGCTCGACATGAAAAACGAGCGCATCGACTTGCACAAGTACCTCGGCGACGTCAAATCCGGCAGCAACGAGTTTTTGATGCAGTACAATACGTTTGAAGAAAAATACAAACTGGCGTAAATGCACCGGATACCGCATACCAAAAGGCTCCCCCTTCCATGCAGGGCATGGTATTCTATTGAAAATGGAGGGATTAAAACATCTATGAAAAAACTGCTTTTTATCATTCCGTCGGTTTTGCTGCTGTTGTCAGCTGGTACGCTTGTTTTCTGCAAGCACCATGCCGAGCGAAGCAGTCTTGCCTGCATGGATATTGACTTGTAATACACAAGAAAAAATCATTTCGCAGCGCCGCCCCAGTGTGGGCGGCGTTTGTCGTCCCCATCATCTGGCTTGCGGTTCTCATGGCAGGATGCTATGAACCTGGCATGACAATTTTCACGCTGATGGATGCCTTTTCAGCCGCGACGAAGAATCCATTTTCTTTGCACTGGACAGCCTACACGCCAAAGTTTATCGGTATCTTTTTACTGCTCTATGGCGGCGCGATCCTGTTCTATTACACAGGACAAAAGAATATGCGGCCCGGTGAGGAACATGGCTCCGCGTCATGGGGCAGCGTCAGGGAGCTGGATAAGAAGTACCGCGACAAGGATGCAGGCAAAAACGTCATACTGACCCAACACCTGCAAATGAGTATGAACGGCAAGCTGCATCGCAGAAACCTGTTGCAGATCATCGTCGGCGGCTCTGGCAGCGGCAAGACGCGATTCCTTGCAAAACCGAATCTTATGCTTGCAAATGCCAGTTTTATTTGCACAGACCCAAAGGGAGAAATGCTCCGTGCTGTTGGGAATCTGTTTCTGGAGGAAGGTTATGTTCTGCGCGTTTTTGACCTGATCGACCCGTCGAAATCGGACTGCTATAATCCATTTCGCTACATCCGCAAAGACGCGGATGTATTCAAACTAATCGACAGCTTCATTAAAAACACCACTCCGAAGGGCGCGAAAGCAAACGATCCGTTCTGGGAGAAGTCTGAAACGGCTTTGGATTCTGCGCTCATGCTTTATTTGCTGCATGAGGCCCCGCCCGAAGATCAGAACATGGAAACGATTCTGTATATGATTGAAAACGGCGGCGCAAAGGAAGAAGATGACGATTACTCATCTCCGCTCGACCTGCTGTTTGAAGCGCTGGAGGAGGAACAGCCTGACCACATTGCCGTTCGGCAATACCATATTTTTAAGCAAGCCGCGGGTGTTGTATGCTCTAAAAGACTTCTTAATCAAGCGGTTGGGAAGTCTCTTAGAA
>ERZ780168.4031-NODE-4031-length-10663-cov-8.655072_pt1 | contig 10663 bp, 7 predicted proteins | sample MGYA00510981_ERZ780168 | MGnify/ENA primary metagenome ERZ780168 (study PRJEB29588, sample SAMEA2158769) | human gut metagenome | biome: human gut; feature: human-associated habitat; material: faeces | place: Denmark | collected 2008/2010 ...
CGTGCTGCCGTTTCTGCTACCGGACGCGGTCAAGCTCGCGCTGGCGACGCTGCTGTGCGTACTCTCGCCGGCGGCGCTGCTTTTGCTCGCCGCGCTCAGCGACCGGCCGGGCGCGGCTATTTCGGAAAATGCGGCGGCGGGCATCGGCCTGTGCGTGCTGCTGGTGCTCGTGGCGGTCGCGGTGGCGGTGTTCATCACGTGCGCCGCGCAGGTGAAAGCATATGCCTTTCTGGAGAGCGAACCGTTTGAGACGGCCTGCGGCGTGACCGGTATGGTGCGCGAGCGCCGGGCGGCATTCGCACCGCGCCACACGCGCGGAAAGGTCGCGGGCACGGTGCTGTGCATCCTGTCGGCAGTACCGCTGTTCATCGCCGTCTGCCTGGACGGGCCGGACCTGCTGTATGTCGGGGCGGTCTGCCTGCTGCTCGTACTGGCGGGTGTTGGCAGCGCGGTGTTTGTCTCCGGCGGCGTGTATTGGGCGGCGATGGACCGCCTGCTCGAAGAGGGTGACTATGTCCGGCCGCGCAAGCGGCAGAACGGCGTTGTCGGCGCGGTCAGCGGCATTTACTGGCTCGTCGCCGCGGCGGCGTACCTGCTTTGGACATTCGGCCCGTGGTGGGACGCGCAGCCGCAGGACACATGGATCCTCTGGGCGGTCGCGGGGGTGCTCTACGGCGCAGTCATGGCGCTCGTGCGCGGGATCCGAAAATGATGTGCCTGCAGGGGAATAGAAAAAGAAAAGAGCCGCAGGCGGCTGCCTGCGGCATTTGCGATTTTTATTTGGAATGTTACAGCGTGTTCTCGCCGGTCTCGAGACCGATGACCTCGTCCACCGGCAGCGAGAGAATGATGCCGTGCGCGTCCGTGCGCAGGCCGCAGGCGTCGCTGATCGCGTTCATGACGGCGGCCTTCTTTTCGCGCGGCGTGACGATGACGACGAACTCCTCTTCCTCCTGCATGGAGATGCCGAGCTTCTGGCTGATGCGTTCGGAATTCTGCCGCCGGCCCTTGAGGATCGTTCCGCCCATGGCGCCGGCGCTTCTGGCTGCGTCGATCGCGTCGCTGCTGTAGCCGTTGCTGAGCGCGACCCAGATGGCGGTGTAACCGGCGCTGATCTGCATATCGGACATATCGCTATCCACCCTTTCTTCGATCTTCTGTTCAATGGTTTCGCGCGCCTGGTCGTTCAGGAGCTGGAGCATCGGCCGCTGCAGCCCCGTGATCGGGATCGTCAGCACGATGCCGCCGCCGCGTTTGTGCAGCGGGATGCGCTGCTGCAGCGCATCGAGCAGGTCACGCACGAGAAATTTCGGCAGCAGCCCGATCGTGAGCAGGCGGCCGCTGCCGCTCAGCCCGAAGATGTCGAGCATCTCCGACGGTGCGGTGCCGTACCCCTGGCACTGATAATAGATCGGAATGCGGAAATTCTGAAACGTCTGCTCGAGCTTGCGGCGGTATTCATGGTTCGTAATGATGAGCACCATGCGCGGTGCGAGTCGGTTTTCGGAATGTATCATATCTCTTCGTCCTCCAGGTCGATGACGCCGTCATCGGACAGCAGGTCAGCTTTGTTTTGCGCCACGGCTTTGGATTTATGTACGTAAAGGACGCCCATGATCTGGATTGCCACCGGCGGAGCGAGCGCGACGAGCGCTACGACGCCGAAGGCGTCCGTGACGACGTTGCCGCCGAGCGCGGTGCACGCGCCCATGGCCAGCGGCAGCAGGAAGGTGGAGGTCATGGGCCCGCTCGCGACGCCGCCGGAGTCGAAGGCGATGCCCACGAACACGGACGGCACGAACCGTGCGAGGATGAGCGCGAGCGCGTAGCCGGGCACGAGAATCCAGTAGATGCTGATGCCGGTCAGCACGCGCACCATGGACAGCATCACCGCGCAGGCGACGCCGATGGACAGCGCCGTGTTCATCATGCTCTGCGACACGGTGCCGCCGGTGACGTCCTCGACCTGTTTGTTGAGCACCTGCACGGCGGGCTCGGCCTTGACGATGTAGTAGCCGATGAGCGCGCCGATCGGGATGAGCACCCAGCGGTACGCGCTGCCGGCCAGACCCGAACCGAGCAGATTGCCCACGGGCGTGAAGCCGACGTTCACACCGGTCAGAAACAGGATCAGGCCGATGATCGTGTACAGAAAGCCGACGCCCGTGCGCAGCAGCTGCCGTCGCCGGTAGTAGTGCGCCAGCAGCTGGAACAGCACGAACACCGCCACGATCGGCAGGATGCTCAGCAGCACCTCCTCGGCATAGCCCGGGAAGCCGAGCGCGAACTGCTGCGCCACGTCGCGCGTCGTGATGACCGGCGCGATCTCTACGGCGGAGTAGGCCGCGTCCGTCGGGTGGTAGAAGATGCCGAGCAGCAGCACCATCAGAATCGGCCCGACGCTGCACAGCGCGACGAGACCGAAGCTGTCGTCATCGTGCCCCTGCGTGCTGCGGATGGCCGACACGCCGACGCCCAGCGCCATGATAAACGGCACGGTGATGGGCCCGGTCGTGACGCCGCCGGCGTCGAACGCGACGGCGAGAAACTCCTTCGGGGAAAACAGCGTCAGCACAAACAGCAGCGCATACGCGCCCAGCAGACACTTTGCCAGCGAGACGCGGAACAAAATACGCAGCACGGCCAGCGCCAGAAAGACGCCCACGCCGACGGCGACCGTCCAGATCAGCACGCTGTTCGGGATCGACGCGACCTGGTTTGCCAGCACCTGCAGGTCCGGCTCCGCGATGGTGATGATCGTCCCGAGCGCGAACGCCACGAGCACGATCAGCAGCACCTTTTCGCGCTTTGCCAGCGTCTTGCCGACGCCCTCACCGAGCGGCGTCATGGACATTTCGGCGCCGAGCTGGAAAAACCCCATGCCGACGATCAGCAGCACGGCGCCGGTCAGAAACAGCGCCAGTGTGCCAATCTCCATCGGGACGAGCGTGACGCTCAGCACCAGCACGATCAGGGTGATGGGCAGCACGCTCGAGAGAGATTCCTTAACTTTTTCTTTCAGTTTTTCATTCATACGGTTGCGGTGGCCCTCCTTTCATGGGGGGATTCGGGGATCGCTGCACGACCGCATCGCAGTCCGTCAGGCACGGTCAAGAATGGCCATGAACTCCTCGCCGGTGATGGTCTCCTTTTCATAAAGGTACTTCGCCAGCTCGTCGAGCTTTGCACGGTTGTCGGTGAGGATTTTGATGGCCTTTTCGTGCTGGGCCTTTACCAGCTCCACGACCCGCTGGTCGATCTCGCGCTGGGTCTGCGCCGAGCAGGCCAGCGAGGTGTCGCCGCCCAGATACTGGTTGTTCACCGTCTCCAGGGCCACCATGTCGAACTCTTTGCTCATGCCGTAACGGGTGAGCATGGCGCGGGCAAGCTTGGTAGCCTGCTCGATGTCGTTGGACGCGCCGGTGGTGATGGAGCCGAACACCACTTCCTCGGCAGCACGTCCGCCAGTGAGGGTGGCGATCTTATTTTCCAGCTCTTCCTTGGTCATCAGGTAGTGGTTGCCCTCTTCGACCTGCATGGTGTAGCCCAGTGCGCCCGAGGTGCGGGGGATGATGGTGATCTTCTGCACGGGTGCGGAGTGATTCTGAAGCGCCGCCACCAGTGCGTGGCCGATCTCATGGTAGGCTACGATGCACTTTTCCTTGTCGGTGAGGATGGAGTTCTTCTTCTGGTAGCCGGCAATGACCACCTCGATGCTCTCCTCGAGGTCGGCCTCGGTTACGCTCTTGCGGCCAGCGCGCACGGCCCGCAAGGCGGCTTCGTTGACGATGTTGGCCAGCTCTGCGCCGGAGGCACCGGAGGCCATCCGGGCCACGGTGTTGAAGTCGATGCCGGGGGCAAGAGCGACTTTCTTGGCGTGGACCTTCAGGATCTCTTCGCGGCCCTTGAGGTCGGGCAGTTCCACAGGAACACGGCGGTCAAAGCGGCCGGGACGGGTCAGAGCCGGGTCAAGGGAATCCGGACGGTTGGTGGCCGCGAGGATGATGACGCCGCTGTTGCCCTCGAAGCCGTCCATCTCGGTGAGCAGCTGGTTCAGCGTCTGCTCCCGCTCATCGTTGCCGCCGTACTGGCCGCCGCTGCGCTTCTGGCCGATGGCGTCGATCTCGTCGATGAACACGATGCAGGGGGCTTTCTCCTTGGCCTGCTTGAACAGGTCGCGCACCTTGGACGCGCCCATGCCCACGAACATCTCCACGAACTCCGAGCCGGACATGGAGAAGAAGGGCACGTTGGCCTCGCCGGCCACAGCCTTGGCCAGCATGGTTTTGCCGGTGCCCGGAGGGCCCACCAGCAGCACGCCCTTGGGCATGGACGCACCGATCTCCTGATACTTGGTGGGATCGTGGAGGTAGTTGACGATCTCCGTCAGGTTCTCCTTAGCCTCATCCTCGCCGGCCACATCGGCAAACTTGATGCCCTCGGCGGACTTGACGTAGACCTTGGCGTCGGACTTGCCCATATTGAACATCAGGGAGTCGCTGCCGCCCATTTTCTTCATCAGGCTGCGGGAGATGATCTGACCGATGGCGATAAAGATCACCAGCGGCAGGACCCAGCCCAGGATATCCGTCAGCAGGGAGGTCTGCTCGATCTCCTCGCCGGTGGTGGAGATGCCGGCGTCCAGCAGGCGCTGGACCAGGCCGTCGTCAGGAACGATGGCGGTCTTGTAGATGGTTTTGCCGTCGGTGGAGGTAAAGAGGATGCGGTTGCTCTGCTGCTGGATCTCCACCTGGCCGATCTCATTCTTCTCGGTCATGGAGACGAAGGTGTTGTAGTCCACCTCCTTGATCTGGTGCTCCGCCAGCCAGGGCATGGCCAGCAGGTTGAACAGCAGCACCAGCAGTACCACGATCATGTAGTAGTAGATCAGAGGTTTCTTGGGGGATTTGACCTCGTTCATGGTAAGGCCTCCTTGTTCTGCATAGCTTTTTTTCTTTGATGAATTACCCTACCACATTTTGCCCGAAGTGTCTATAAGCAAATCCACAAAAACTGCGGGAAAACCCCGTTCCGGAGGCCGGAACGGGGCAGAATTTACGTTTCTGACACAATTACAGGGCGGCGAACAGGCAGCCGCCGGTGCGGCGGAGCCAGCGCAGCAGCACCAGCGTCAGCACGACGGTCAGCACTGTCCAGGCCAGCAGATACCACGCTGCACCCATGTCGATACCGAACGGGTAGTACAGCACGCCGACAAGGGCGGCGTACACCCAGCCGCCCAGCATGGCAAGCAGCACCGTCAGACGCTGCTTGATGACGGTGATCTCATTGGTCCAGACCAGGTTGGGGCGCTTCAGGTCCATGGTCAGGCCGAAGGCTGCCGACAGCCACACAAAGGCCTGAGGCAGCGCTATCAGCAGGAGGGCCAGCGGCAGGGCGGGGCGGACGGCCAATAGTATCAGTACAGAGGTGACTGCCATGGAGATACCCGTTACCAGCACCTGTACCAGCAGCTTTGCACGCAGTACCTGCCACGGTGTCACCGGCAGGGGCTGTGCCAGCCCCAGGTTCTTCCCCTCCAGGGAGATGGAGGAGGAGGCCATGTCGTTCATGGAGCCTACCAGGCACAGGGCGGCGCACAGCATCGTCGCCAGAAGACCGGAGGCCTCGCCACCGGCCATTTCGTATATAACAGGCAGCAGGTCGCTGCTCTTTACCAGCAGCAGCACGCCCAGAATGGGCAGCATGACCGTGCCCAGACCGCAGTTGAGCATATAGTTGGGACTGGCGGTGAAGCGGCCCAGCTCCTTACGCAGCAAGGCGGCGGGCACACCGGCGGCCCTGACGGTCGTCTCCTTATAAACGGCCTTGGCGCCGCCGTTGTTGGCGGTGGCAATGGACAGGAATGTGCGGCTGAGCAGTAGGTATGTGAGCGCGCACAGCGCCGCCATTACGGCGAGCACCAGCACGACAGCCAGATAGTCGCCGGCGCCCATACGGCCCATGAGATATAGGGGATAGGCGCTGCCGCGGATGGCTGCACCCACCTCATTCAGGTGCAGCATGAGCTGCTCGATCAGTTCGTTGGCACGGAAGCACACCATGTAGTACAGGGCAAAGAACGCCAGCGCGATCAGGGTGGTAAGGAGGTTCTTGCGCTTGAGCTTGCTGTGGATCTTGGCTACCACCCAGCCCAGCAGACAGGAGAGCACCAGCACCAGCAGGGAGACGGCCAGAATCAGCGCGATGCCGCCAAGCACAGTGGCGGCGGTCAGCACACCGACGGCCCAGTAGACGATGACGCAGGGCAGCAGGATCACGCCGGAGAACATCAGACCCATCAGGTATACACCCAGCAGCCGGGAGGCCAGAATGGCACGCACGGGGATAGGCAGCGACAGCAGCAGGTCGTTGTCCTTGGCCTGGTACAGGCCGGAGAACGTGTTGAACACGCTGCCAAACACGCCCATCAGCACACCGACCAGGGCAAAGAGGGTGAAGTACAGCCAATCCAGACCGGCCTCGTGCAGGGGAGCGCACAGACCTATGGAGAACAGCGTGAACATACCGCCGATAACGCCCACCATCAGCAGCACATACAGCACGATCAAACTGACGGTGCTTGCCTTGGACCGGGGTTTGTTCTTTTTCGCGTCGTAGAAGTAGCTGCGGAAGATCTCGGACAGCTGTTTTTTCAGCAATAATTTGACCATTACTCCGCCTCCAGCTCCAGGAAGACCTCCTCCAGGGAGTCGTCGCCCTTGACCTCCTCCATGGTGCCGGAACGGATGAGCCGGCCGCCCTTGATGATAGCCACCTTGTCGCAGAGCTTTTCCGCTACCTCCAGCACATGGGTGGAGAAGAAGATGGCGCCGCCGTTGTCGCAGATCTCACGCATCATGCCCTTGAGCAGGTGGGCAGCCTTGGGGTCCAGGCCTACGAAGGGCTCGTCCATGATGATGACCTTCGGGTCGTGGAGCCACGCGGCAATGATGGACAGCTTCTGCTTCATGCCGTGGGAATAGGCGGCAATGGGTTGGGCCAGGTCGCCCGTCAGCTCAAAGGCATCCGCGTAGGTGCGGATACGAGCCTGCCGGGTCTGGGCGTCCACGCCGAATACGTCGGCGATGAAGTTCAGATATTTGATGCCGGTCATGTAGTCGTACAGATCCGGGTTATCGGGGATGTAGGCCATCTCCCGCTTGCAGCCCAGGGGATCGGCCTTGATGGATCGGCCATCGATGGTGATCTCGCCCTGGTCAAATTGCAGGATACCCACCACGGATTTCAGCGTGGTGGTTTTGCCGGCGCCGTTATGGCCGATGAAGCCGTAGATCTCGCCGGGGGCGATGTGCAGCGTCAGATCATCCACGGCCTTCTTCTCGCCGTAGGTCTTGGTCAGATGTTGAATGTCCAGCATGGGGTCAGTTCCTCCTATTTCTCTCCTAAGCTTCTATTGTGGGGCATCATCAGCCGCGGCTGCGGCTGATGATGCGAACGATGCCCATAACGGCGGCATACAGCACGCCCGCCACCGCCCAGATGATCCAGCTGTACTGGGGTTGGCCGTTGCCGTGGGGACCGTAGGTGTACAGCAGGAACACCGCCGTGGCGGTGAGCCAGTAGATCATGGTGACGGTGCCCATCAGCTTGTGGTGCTTTTTCTGGGGGCGGGTGTAGTCGCCCTCCTCCAGCAGCTGCTCCATGGCGCCCTGATATACGCCGGCTGTGACCAGGGCCAGACAGCCGATGGCCACCAGCACCAGCAGCGCGCAGACAGCGGCGATATAGAGCAGGTCGCTGCCGTCGTTTATGCACATGGCGGCGAACAGCGGTACGGCGGCCAGCACACACAGCACCACGCCCACGGTGACGAGCCGGGTATGGGTGTCCTTGTATTCCCGCTGCCGCTGGCGGACCATGCCCTCCACGCCGTACTCCGTTTCAAAGGGTTCTTCCTCCAGGAACCGGTACTCCTTGGCTTCTGCACTTGTCCACAGAAAGATGCTCACGGCCAGCGCCACCAGACCCAGCAGCACGCACAGACCGATGCCGCTGGCGGCATTTTCGGTGATGTGGAAGCGCTGCACCTCGCTCATGCCGGCCAGCAGGATCAGCGTGACCGGGGAGGTGATGCACAGGGCGGTAGCTATGGCGATCTTCGGCGCGGCGGCCTTACGCAGGGCCAGATAGGCGGAGGCCTGGCCCATGGTCACGCGGCGCAGGGGCGTGTCGTCGTCCTGGGCCGCGGCGCAGGGGGCTTCCTCCTCCAACTCGTCCTTCAGCAGGAAGTCGGTGGAGACACCGAACAGGCGGCTCATCATCACGACCTTATCCATATCGGGCACGGACTGTGCGCCCTCCCATTTGGATACGGACTGGCGGGTGACGCCCAGCTTCTCGGCCAGGTCCTCCTGGCTCCAGCCTGCCTTTTTCCGCAGGGACACGATCTTGTCAGCTAAAATCATAGGTATGCGCTCCTTCCGTATGACGGCGGGTGCCGCCGTTTGGTTTTGATGGCGCTATCATACGGGTTTTGCCGGTTGCGGTCTATAAACCGGGGCTGGAAATGTGTCAACCGGCGGTTGCGTTTCGGATTTTTGGGCAGTTTTCCCCTTTTGCTACAGGCTTATTGTACGCGAAAACGTTTTCACTGTCAACTTACAGGACGGTAAGATTTTATTAAGATATGTGCAAAAAAAGGGCCGCCCGGCGGGCGGCCCGTCTGTATTTTGTTATTCCTCCGTGAAATGCACGTGGTTGAAGATGTGGTCCTGACAGAAGCAGTGGTACCCGACGCACTTGCTGCAGTAACGGAATTGCAGATCAGGGTAGTCGGTATCCGTGCGGCCGCAGACGGCGCACTTGTGGCGATAGCCCTGCTGCTGGGCCTGCTTGGCCTGCTGCTGTTGGGCCTGACGGAACTGGACGGTCTTGCGGGAGTTCTGGTATTTGGCGCGCTCCTTCAGGTAGTGGACCTCCGGCCAGATGAACACGGCGAAGTTCAGCAGGGCCACGATGGGCAGCACTACACCGGCCCAGTTGTGGGCGCCGATGGCCTTGATGATGTCGAAGGCGAACAGTGCGCCGTCCAGGTACGCCAGCCACTTCATCTTCACGGGGAGGATGAAGAACAGCAGCACCGTGGTGTCCGGGAACAGGAAGGCGAAGGCGAAGAACATGGACAGGTTCACATAGCCGGTGCCCGCTGCGGTCAGGTAGGGGTTGCCGGTGATGAGACTGGCCAGCACCACGCCCAGCACCGTCAGCAGCGCGCCGCTGATGTAGTACAGGTTGAACTTGGCCGTGCCCCACTGGCGCTCCAGCGTGGAGCCGATCCAGTAATAGAAGTAGAGACTGATCAGCAGGGCAAAGGGACTGGAGTAGGCGGGCACGAACACAAAGGTCACCAGCCGCCACACCTCGCCATGGAGCAGGGCATTGAGATTGAAAGTCAGAAAGCTCAGGGCGTTGGCGTCGTTGGCCTGGGTCAGCAGCATGAGCACATAGACCGCCACGTTGCCGATGACGATAACGCGCATGAGGTTGGGAATGCCGAACCGGGGATGGGCGGCGCAGAAGCGCTGCATCCCGTCATAGAGTTTTTTCAAGGGGAGTGTCCTCCTGTGTACAAATTGTGTTCAGTATAACCCATAACGGCGGAAAAGTCATGTCATTTTTTTGAACAATGGCAAAGTTTCCGTACAGTTGAATTATTTGCAAAAGTCATGGAAATGCTATTGACAATGCTAAAAAAACTGTTACAATATGCTGTACAAGTAAATACCTTATCAAGAGTGGCGGAGGGACCGGCCCGATGAAGCCACGGCAACCTGTTTTTTCAAGGTGCCAAATCCGGCGAACGAATCGAAAGATGAGGATGAGCAAAGAAGCACAGCGCTCTGTCGGTTCGGCAGAGCGCTTTTTTCAATGACCATCCGCGAGATGAAAGGAGAAAAAATCATGGCAAGACATCTGTTTACCTCTGAGTCCGTTACCGAGGGACATCCCGACAAGGTCTGCGACCAGATCAGCGACGCGGTGCTGGACGCGATTTTCGAGAAGGACCCCAATGGCCGCGTGGCCTGCGAGACCTGCGCCTCCACCGGCCTGATCCACATCATGGGTGAGATCACCACCAACTGCTATGTGGATATCCCCAAGATCGCCCGCCAGGTGGTGCTGGACATCGGCTATAACTCCTCCGAGTGCGGCTTTGACGGCAACACCTGCGCCGTCATCACCAACATCGATGAGCAGTCCGGCGATATCGCTTTGGGCGTGGACAAGAGCTATGAGGCCAAGGCCTCCGGCAAGAGCGAGCTGGACAACGGCGCCGGCGACCAGGGCATGATGTTCGGCTACGCCTGCAACGAGACGCCGGAGTTGATGCCTCTGGCGATCTCCATCGCCCACAAGATGGCCAAGCGCTTGACCGACGTGCGCAAGCAGGGTCTGGTGGACTATCTGCGTCCCGATGGCAAGACCCAGATCACCGTGGAGTATGGTGAGGACGGCAAGCCCGTCCGCGTGGATACCGTGGTGCTGTCCACCCAGCACAGCCCTGACGTGACGCTGGAGCAGATCCGCAAGGATATGATCGAGCTGGTCATCAAGCCCACCGTGCCCGCCGGGCTGCTGGACGGCGAGACGAAGATCTATGTGAACCCCACCGGCCGCTTTGTCAGCGGCGGCCCCGCCG
>ERZ780168.4038-NODE-4038-length-10622-cov-5.039936_pt1 | contig 10622 bp, 9 predicted proteins | sample MGYA00510981_ERZ780168 | MGnify/ENA primary metagenome ERZ780168 (study PRJEB29588, sample SAMEA2158769) | human gut metagenome | biome: human gut; feature: human-associated habitat; material: faeces | place: Denmark | collected 2008/2010 ...
CGTACCGTTTCAAGAAAATCGTCAATGTCCATGCGCTTGCTCTCGTCCTTTTTCAGTTCCAGCCGCAGCGCTTTGATCTTCTTGGCGTTCTCGCCCTGCTCCTGTTCATAGCGTTTGGACATTTTGGCAAACCGGGCATCGTCGATCTTGCCCGCCACATTGTCCTCATAGAGCCGTTCAAAGAGCATATCCAGTTCCCGGTCACGGGCGGTCAGAGCGTCCAGCTCCCGCTGCTTGCGGAGCGCGGTATTTTCCGCAACCTTTGCTGAGCGTCCGATCATGGCCTTGATAAAGTCATTTTCGTATTCGCTGGCAAAGCAGGCCAGCCGCTTGACCTCGTACAAAACGACTTGCTCTAAGAAGTCCAGCCGGATATAGTGCGTCTTGCTGCACTTGCGATAGCCGGAGTTATGATTTTGACAACTGAAAAACTTGATGTCGTGGTTGTTCTGGTTGAAGTGGAAATTGAGGTTGCCGCCGCACTCCGGGCATTTCAGCAGGCCAGAGAATACGCTGGGCTCCTGCGTGACCGTGGGCTTTTTGCGGCGCGTCCCTTTTTGGAGCGCCTGCACCTTTTCCCAAGTCTGGCGGTCAATGATAGCCTCATGGACATTGAGGAAGATCGCCCGGTTCTCTTCCGGGTTCTCAATCCGCTTTTTCATCTTGTAGGACTTGGAGTAGCTTTTGAAGTTGATGACATCGCCGCAATATTCCTGCAAGGTGAGGATCTTCTTGACGGTGGTGTGTCCCCATTTGGTAGGCTCCACGGTACTTTTTGACCCGCCCCGGCTTGTCCCACGGCTGCGCCAGTAATAGGTGGGATTGACCACGCCATCGGCGGCAAGCTGCGCTGCCGTTTCTGCCAGCCCGTACCCCTCCAGCGCCATGCGGTAGATCCGGCGCACGACCTCGGCAGCCTCCGGCTCTACCACCCAAAAGCGGGGATCGTCCGGTTTTTTGATGTAACCGTAGGGTGGCGGAGAAAGCGGAACGCCTGCATTTCCTTTCATCTTGTTCACGATCCGGCGCTTCTTGGAAATGTCTTTCGCATAATACTCGTTCATAATATTTTTGAATGGGGTGAAATCGTCCTCGCCCTCGTCGCTGTCCACGCCGTCGGAAACGGCGACCAGCCGTATATCGTGGAGCGGGAAAAATTCTTCGGTCAGTTTACCGACCTCAATGTAGTTGCGCCCCAGCCGGGACAGGTCTTTGACAAACACCGCCGAGATATACCCCGCCTCGATAGCGGTCAACATTTTCTGAAAGCCGGGACGCTTCATCGTCGTACCCGTGATACCATCATCCACGAAAAAGATCGTATCGGTATAGCCCTTGTCCTTGGCAGCCTTTTGGAGTATCTTTCGCTGATTTTGGATGCTGTTGGATTCGCTGTCCATATTATCGTCACGGCTCAGTCGGCAGTAGAGAGCGGCTGTGCCGAGTTCGTGTTTTTTGCTTGACTGTTTCATATAAACCTCCTCTCTGGCAGTCAAGCAAGAGGTCATTCATCCTGACTATATTATACCTCGCCTGACCGCCCATGTTAAGGATGTCGATGGGGATTGCTATGCTGGCATAGCAATCCGTAATGTGCCATTTTCTCGCCCCGTTGGGGCAACCGAAAATGATGCACAAAAACTTCATGCACGAACACAAATCAAAAATGGGTGTGCCTCCGACGCATGAAGTTTTATACCGGCTCCAAATCAGCCAGCATCAGCTTCAAAAGGATGTCACGCATCAGCTCTCCCGTTTCCTTGTAAACAGGCGTGACGATGGTATGGAGGAGTTCTTGTTTGCTGCAGCACGGTATGTGTAGGAAAATTGGACACAGAAGCGAACCATATAAAAAGTACTTGGAGAACGTCCTGTTAAGTAACTTATTAAAAATACCGGAAGAAACGTTTTTTCCAACTCATCTGACTCTTGCTATTATTACATTCCAACAATTTTACAATATAAAATTTATGCAGATTGCCCTTTCTGAGATGCTAAAAAGTTTTTGATTTTCGTACACACCGCTACCGCTGATCTGTGTTATAATACGCCTTACGACAACAGCATGGCCGTAACTTACCTGTGAAGCCGAACCGCTTCGGCAGGGAAGAACGGTCATGCTTTTTATTTTTTTCAGGAGGTTCTCTGCATGAACGAAACTGCAAACCGGGAGCTTGGCCAGGCTCCTGTAGGAAAACTGATGGCCCGTTTCGCCATTCCATGCATCATGTCTTTGCTGGTCTCTGCCCTGTATAACATCGTGGACCAGATCTTTGTGGGCCGGGGTGTGGGGTATTTGGGCAACGGCGCCACCAATGTGGTCTTCCCTGTGACAGTCATTACCCTGGCCTTTGCCTTGGCCATCGGTGACAGCTGTGCCGCTTTCCTCTCCTTGTGCCAGGGCCAGCAGGACACGGAAAATGCCCACCACAGCGTGGGCAACGCCGTTGCGCTGACGGTACTGGTAAGCCTGCTGCTGACGGCGATCTTTGCGGTCGGTCGGGATGGCTGTCTGGCGGCCTTCGGCGCTACCGAGGCCAACCGGGCCTATGCGGTGGAATATTTCACCTACCTGCTGCCCGGTATTCCCTTTTATATGTTTGGCACAGCCATGAACTCCGTGATCCGGGCGGACGGTTCCCCTGCCTTTGCTATGCTGTCAACCTTGGTAGGTTGCTTGATGAATGTGGTCCTGGACCCTATTGCCATTTTTGCATTGCAAATGGGCATGAAGGGCGCGGCGCTGGCCACCATCAGCGGTCAGATCGTCACAGCCCTGATGGCTATCTGGTATCTGGCGAAGAAGAGCAAGGCGTTCCGGCTGAAAAGAGCCAGCTTCCATCTTAGCGGTCATCTGCTGAGGCGCTTCCTGCCACTGGGCATTAGCAGCTTCATCACCCAGGTGTCCATCGTGGCCATCATGGCGGCTATGAATAACGTACTGGTCATTTACGGTGCCAAGTCTCCCTATGGTGCGGACATCCCCATGACTGTAGTCGGCATCGTGATGAAGGTGTTTCAAATCGTTGTAGCCATTGTGGTGGGAATTGCCGCTGGATGCCAGCCCTTGGTGGGTTATAACTACGGCGCGGGCCACATTGACCGGGTCCGGCAGATTCTGAAGACCATGATGGCTGCCGAGATTGCGGTGGGGCTGGTCTCCCTGCTTTGCTTCCAGATGTTCCCCCGGCAGATCACTGCGTTGTTTGGTTCTGGTGACACCCTGTATGAAGAATTTGCGGTGATGGCTTTCCGTATCTTCCTGTGTACCATTCCTCTGTGTTGTGTGCAAAAGGCAGGAAGTATCTTCCTCCAGTCCCTGGGACGGCCCCTGGAGGCCATGAGCCTGTCCCTGCTACGGGAGATCGTGCTCAGCATTCCCTTGGCAATCCTTCTGCCCATGTTTTTCGGCGTTACGGGCACCCTGTATTCCGCCCCCGTGGCGGATGTTATATCCTGCACCATTACCGTGGTCATTCTGACCCGCGTAATGGGCAAGCTGAAAACGGAGGTTTGACCTATGAAAAAAATTATTACCATTGGCCGCCAATTCGGAAGCGGCGGACGCGAGGTAGGGCAGAAAGTTGCGCAGGCCCTGCATATCGCTTATTACGACAAGGAACTGCTGATGGTGGCGGCGAAAACAAGCGGCCTCAGCAGACAATTCATGAATACCTATGATGAAAAGCCCACCCGCAGCTTCCTCTATTCCCTGGTCATGGGCCAGCGGGGACTGTTTCCTGACAGCGCCGAAGCAACGGTGGAGCAGCTGGCTGCCAATGCCCAGCGGGACGCTATTCTGGCGGTGGCTGGAGAGGGCAGCTGCGTCATCGTTGGCCGCTGCGCCGACCATGTTCTGCGGAATGAACAGGGACTTCTGAGGGTGTTTCTCACGGCGGACCATGGTGACCGCATCCAGCGGATCTGCCGCCGGGACAGCGTGACCACTGCCGAAGCAGAGGAAAAGCTGCAAAGAATGGACCGGTCCCGGGCGGCCTACTATCGCTTCCGGTGCGACCAGACCTGGGGGGCGGCGGCAAACTATGACCTGTGCATCAATGTATCCCGCTGGGGCGTGGATGCCGCAGTGGAAACCATTGTGGAGCGGTGCAACCGCTCGTAAGGGTTCACCGTAAGGAACACAGAGCACGGTGATATTCTTAAGCACAGTTGAATTGAGTTGCATCGGTGTTCAGGAGTCATTGAGGAGTCTGATAGAAACTGCCATAAAAATCGCTTTTATTTTTGGCCGCTCCATGCTATACTGCAAATAGAGAATTTGCTGTGACAAGTGGGCGATACAGTGGAAAAGCTGAATGCAATCCGAGAACAGGTTATCCAGCTCTGTGATCCGCAGAAGATTCTGCTGTTTGGTTCGCAGGCGAAGGGAACCGCGACAGCAAAGAGTGATATTGACCTCTGTATCATTGCATCGACCAATGATAAGCGCTCACTGCTGACAGATTTGTATTGCGATACGGAATCTGATACGCCGATTGACTTCCTTTTGTATACGCCGGAGGAATGGGAACGCAGCGTGGCAGATAGCCAGAGCTTTGCCAATAAATTGAACCGAGAGGGAGTTGTACTCTACGAACGATGAGTACCGTGCGATTTATCTCTATTATCAGAGGGATAATTTGGCCTATCCGATAGAAGTACAGTTGTGGTGTGGTAAAGATTATTACTTCAACCTCTGGAGCCATCAATATGTCTATAAGTACAAAAGTCCCGAGATTGGTCGACAACTCTATCTGGAATATGCTGCGGGTGAGGTCAAGACCGAGTGGGAGTTCCAGAAGCGGTTGCAAGAATTGGAGGTGACTGACAATGGGTGATAGAAAGATATCTATCGTCGCAAAGGTATTTGATCAGCAGGGGTGTATTGCCTACCTCTGTAAGACTCCTAATGAGGCGCGATGCCTGCCGGGAACCTTGGAAGCACTCCGAGCGGATGGGGTTCAAATCGTTATTCTGGATTCTCCTGAAATTTACTCTGAGTATGCCCCATACACCTACATTGAAGACATGAAGGAGTTTATCGATAGGGTCGCTCAGTTGAATCGAGCTGTGTGACGTGTGACCTGCTCAGACTACTATTTGACTACTACCGCAAAGAACCTCAGAAGCCCTGCCCTGCAAGGCTTCTGAGGTTCTTCTTCAAAATGCCCCAAATTTGTGTGATACCAATCAAACCCTTGCGCCGCAAGGTTTTCCGGTTTGACGGCCTGATAACTCCGACTCTAAAGGCCGCTGGTTCGAATCCAGTCGGGCGTACCAGAATGCGTTGATGAAAGATGCAGCACAGAAAACTCCGCACGAAAGTGTGGAGTTTTCACATATTTATTAGCTTTTTCACTGAAAAAAGTTAGAAAAACAGGTTTTATCAAAAAGTCAGTTTTTCTCCGCAACAGGCGACATTTTAGAGATGCAGCCGGTCATTTTTATGAACTGGTGTGACTCGAACGCCAGGGCTTCAAAAAAGAACAAACCGACAGGCCACCGATCTCTCCCTCACGGAGAGCAGGTCGATGGCCTTTTTTCGTCTCCAATGGTGCTTATGTTGCTTCTGCTTCGCTTGTGTGTCATTCCCTGGTGGTATTGGTAATAGCTTTCTCGTAACCTTTCGGGTATAAAAACTTATAATCACTTATAAGAAGTGAGGTTCTGAAAACTCTGCAGGTGACTGAATTTTAAGAACTTATGGGAGCTTATGAGGACTTATGGGCTGCGTGATTATTTTAACGTTAATTATTTAACGGATATGTAAAAAATTTAACGATCCCTTTGTGGGAAGTGCAGAAAATCCGCCGGAAGGGGAAAATGTCCTTGCTTAATAGTGGGGGAGACCGTATAATACTAAGCAGGTGAAACTGGCCTTGACGGAATGCTTTCCGGTCAGCGGCCCCCCATAATCACATAAATTACAGGAGGACAATCACATGAAAGTAGCGATTTTCGGCGCCGGCACCATGGGCAGCGGCATTGCTCAGGTTTTCGCGGCTAAGGGCCACACTGCCCTGATGTATGCAAGCTCTGTGGCTTCCGCTCAGAAGCACAAGGATAAGCTGGCTGCTTCTCTGGCCAAGCGCGTGGCCAAGGGCAAGATGACCCAGGAGGCTGTGGACGCTCTGCTGGCCAACATCCTGGTGGAGGAGAAGTCCGCCTGCGCTGACGCCGATCTGATCATCGAGTGCGTCAAGGAAGACATGGCTACCAAAAAGGAGCTGCTCTGCGAGCTGGACGAGCTGTGCAAGCCCGAGGCCATCTTCGCTTCCAACACCTCCTCTCTGTCTATCACCGAGATGGGCAACGGCCTCAAGCACCCCGTCATCGGTATGCACTTCTTCAATCCCGTTCCCAGCATGAAGCTGGTGGAGATCATCCGCGGTGCCAACACCACTCAGGAGACCTTCGACGTCATCTACAAGCTGTCTCAGGAGATCGGCAAGGATCCCGTTGAGGTTGCTGAGGCTCCCGGCTTCGTGGTCAACAAGATCCTGATCCCCATGATCAACGAGGCCATCGGTCTGGTTGAGACCGGCGTTGCCTCTGTGGAGGATATCGACAAGGCTATGCAGCTGGGCGCAAACCATCCCATGGGCCCCCTCGCTCTGGGCGACTTCATCGGTCTGGACGTGTGCCTGGCCATCATGGAGACCCTCTTCAACGAGACCGGCGACGGCAAGTATCGTCCCGCTCTGTTGCTGAAGAAGATGGTCCGCGGCGGCCTGCTGGGCCGCAAGTCCGGCAAGGGCTTCTACGATTACAGCAAGAAGTAATCCGTCCCTAAAGGGTAAAAAGGGGAGGCAGTTTACAAAAACTGCCTCCCTTTTTCTCTTTTGGAATGGAAAGGATTCCTGAAAATGACAGAAAACTGTCATAAAAGGAACGGAAATGTCAAAAAGACTTCAATGAATTCGGCGAAAAGCACGAATTCCAAAAAGGAATGATAGTTCCCCTTGCGAAAATGAAACGCACAGGATATAATGAGAGTCACGGAACTGATTTGTGAAAAATTAGACAATCCAATTATTTTTATAGTGAAGGAGCAAAAGACTATGGATTTCCATCTGTCCAAAGAACATCTGCTGGTCCGCAAAATGTATCGCGAATTTGCAGAAAATGAAGTCAAGCCTTTAGCTGAGGAACTCGATGAGGAAGAGCGCTTCCCCATGGAGACCGTCGAAAAGATGGCCAAGCTCGGCATGATGGGTATTTACTTCCCGAAGCAGTACGGCGGCGCCGGCGGCGATGTTCTCAGTTATGCCATGTGCGTGGAGGAGCTCGCTAAGGTTTGCGGCACCACCGCTGTTATCGTTTCCGCCCACACCTCCCTCTGCTGCGCTCCCATTTTCGAGAACGGCACCGAGGAGCAGAAGATGAAGTATCTGCCTGACCTTCTGTCCGGCCGCAAGATCGGCGCGTTCGGTCTGACCGAGCCCGGCGCCGGTACCGACGCCTCCGGCCAGCAGACCACCGCTGTCAAGAACGAGAACGGCGACTACGTCCTCAACGGCAGCAAGTGCTTCATCACCAACGGTAACGTTGCCTCCACTTTCGTCGTGTTCGCCATGACCGACAAGAGCAAGGGCAACCACGGCATCACCGCCTTCATCGTTGAGAAGGACTTCCCCGGCTTCTCCACCGGTAAGCACGAGAAGAAGATGGGTATCCGCGGCAGCTCTACCTGCGACCTCGTCTTCGAAGACTGCGTCGTCCCCAAGGAGAACCTGCTCGGTAAGGAAGGCGAAGGCTTCAAGATCGCCATGAAGACCCTCGACGGCGGCCGTATCGGTATCGCCTCCCAGGCTCTCGGTCTTGCCGAAGGCGCCATCAACGAGGCTGTCAAGTACACCAAGGAGCGTATCCAGTTTGGTCGCCGCCTGAGCCAGTTCCAGAACACCCAGTTCCAGCTGGCCGACATGCACACCCGCACTCAGGCTGCCCAGTACCTCGTTTACGCTGCCGCTATGAAGAAGCAGAATCACGAGGATTACTCCATGGACGCTGCCATGGCCAAGCTCTTCGCGGCCGAGACCGCTTCCGACGTCACCCGCCGCGCTGTTCAGCTCTTCGGCGGCTATGGCTACACCCGTGAGTATCCCGTTGAGCGCATGATGCGCGATGCCAAGATCACCGAGATCTACGAGGGCACTTCCGAAGTCCAGCGTATGGTCGTTGCCAAGTATCTTGGTGTGAACTAAAAAAGGAGGTAAAGATATAATGAAGATTCTTGTTTGCGTTAAGCAGGTCCCCGATACCTCCGGTAAGGTTGCCGTCAATCCCGATGGTACCCTGAACCGCGCTTCCATGCAGACCATCATCAACCCCGATGATATGAACGCCGTTGAGGCCGCTCTCAAGCTCAAGGATGAGCTGGGCTGCAAGGTCACCGTCGTCACCATGGGTCCCCCGCCGGCAGAAGGTATGCTGCGCGAGCTGATGGCCATGGGCGCTGATGACGGCTATCTCGTTTCCGCCCGTGAGTTCGGCGGTTCCGATACTTACGCCACCTCCCAGATCCTTGCCGCCGCTCTCGACACCATCGGTCTCGATGACGACGACATCGTCTTCTGCGGCCGTCAGGCTATCGACGGTGATACCGCTCAGGTCGGTCCTCAGATCGCTGAGAAGCTGCACCTGCCCCAGATTACCTACGCCGCCGACGTGAAGAAGGAAGGCGACACCCTGACCGTCAAGCGCATGCTCGAGGACGGCTACATGACCATCAAGGCTCAGACTCCGTGCCTGATCACCTGCATCAAGGAGCTCAATACTCCGCGTTACATGAGCGTCTCCGGTGTGTTTGAGTGCTACTCCAAGCCCATGACCGTTCTGGACTACAACGCCCTGAAGGATCATCCCCTGATCGACGCCACCACCATCGGCCTCAAGGGCAGCCCCACCAACATCCTGACCTCCTTCACTCCCCCGCAGAAGGGTGCCGGCCAGATGCTCGAGGGCAACGACATGAAGACCTGCGAGAAGCTCGCCGGTATCCTGTCTGAGAAACACATCATTTAAGGGAAGGAGAGTACGACAATGGTTGAGAATTATAACAGCATGGATCTCGCTGCCTTCAAGAACGTTTGGGTCTTCTGCGAGCAGCGTCAGGGCAAGATGATGCCCACCACCTTTGAACTGATCTCCGAGGGCCGCAAGCTGGCGGACGAGCTGGGCGTGAACCTCTGCGGTCTGCTGCTCGGCGACAACGTCGAGGGCATTGCCAAGGAGCTCGGCGGCTACGGCGCGGACGAGGTCATCGTCTGCGAGCATCCTCTGCTCAAGAACTACACGACCGACGCGTATGCCAAGGTCATCTGCGACGTCATCTCCGAGATGAAGCCCGAGGCATTCCTCATCGGCGCGACCAACATCGGCCGTGACCTCGGTCCCCGCTGCGCGGCCCGTCTGCACACCGGTCTGTGCGCCGACTGCACGCACCTCGACGTCGATATGCCCATCTACAAGGACTTCCTGCGCAGCGCCTCCACGCTGCCCGAGGAGAAGATCGAGAAGATGAACACCGCCAAGGTCATGGGTCAGGATCACGATGTGTCCCGCGACCTCAAGATGACCCGTCCGGCGTTCGGCGGCAACCTGATGGCCACCATCATCTGCCCGCGCTTCCGCCCGCAGATGTCCACCGTGCGCCCCGGCGTTATGCAGACCCAGCCGTTCGACGAAGCTGGTGCTGCCAAGGTTGTTGTTGAGAAGGTTACCCCCGCTCTGACTGCTGACGATATCCATGTTGAAATCCTGGACATCAAGAAGAGCGCTAAGAAGCTGGTTGACCTGATCGGTGCTGATGTGGTTGTTTCCGTTGGCCGTGGTATCAGCTCTGACCCCGAAAAGGGCATTGCCCTGGCTGAAGAGCTGGCTGGTGCCCTGGGCGGCGTTGTCGGTGCTTCCCGTGCCGTTACCGATGAAGGCTGGCTGTCTGCTGACCATCAGGTCGGCCAGACCGGCAAGACCGTGCATCCCCGCATCTATGTTGCTCTGGGCATCTCCGGTGCCATCCAGCACGTTGCCGGCATGCAGGATTCCGAGACCATCATCGCCATCAACAAGAATGAGAATGCCCCCATCTTCGGCATTGCTTCCTATGGCATCGTTGGCGACCTGTACAAGGTCGTTCCCGAGCTGATCAAGGAGATCAAAGCCGCCAAGGCATAATTTCTGCTGCTCATTTAAGGGCCGTACCCGCAGGGGTGCGGCCCTTTTTGCTGCCCGGCGGCAGGGCGGGGAAGAGCGGCAGATAAATGTTTTGACGTAGAATTGCAATTATTTTCACAAATACCGTTTACAAATGCAAAGGAATAAGCTAGAATGAAAACGTTGCGTCGTTTGCGGAAACCTGCGGCGCGGCGGGCATGCCTGCTAAAAAAAATCCCGCTGTGCGGGCGCTTTTGGTGTGCCCCGGAAATAACGTTTTGAAAACGGAGGTACATCATGGAAAAACTCTTCCACCTGAAAGAGAACCACACAGATGTAAAAACCGAAGTCATGGCCGGTATCACGACCTTTATGACGATGGCCTACATCCTGGCGGTCAACCCTAACATTCTGTCTGCGGCCGGTATGGATGCCGAAGCCGTGCTGATCGCCACCTCGTTGGC
>ERZ780168.4041-NODE-4041-length-10613-cov-3.785376_pt1 | contig 10613 bp, 7 predicted proteins | sample MGYA00510981_ERZ780168 | MGnify/ENA primary metagenome ERZ780168 (study PRJEB29588, sample SAMEA2158769) | human gut metagenome | biome: human gut; feature: human-associated habitat; material: faeces | place: Denmark | collected 2008/2010 ...
AGCTGCCGGGCCGTTTTCTTTGCGCATCGCTGCCGGGGACGTTTTTTCCGTATCCGGCGCTACCCGCAGTTTTGCCGGGGCTTGCCATATCGTGTACTCGGTTTGTAGTATGTCGGATTGGGCCTTCTTTCCGTACCGTCGCCGGAGGCACTGTCTCCCCGTCCGGCCGTGTGCGGTCTTTGCAGAGGGTGGATGATATCTCCTTGCTACTGCGGGGTGTTCCGGGCCTGTTGTGTCTCTCCGCTGTCGGGATATCGCTTGAGGCTGACTCTGCCTGTGGAGTCGAGTACCGCATAGGTGGGATGTTCTATCCATTCGCCGAGGAATACGGCGGTGGAGCCGTTGCCCAGCGGATAGATTTCGGCACAGTGGTTGTGGCCGAATACGAAGTAATCGACCGGTTCATGGGCACAGTAGCGGCGGGCGAAGCGCACCATCGGTTCCTCTTCGGCAAGGAAGCGGTGCGTGACGGCCTTCGATTTGCGGCTGTGCGACGACCATCCGTATCCGAAGCGCAGTGCGGTGTCGGGATGCAGCAGATGGGAAAAGAGCCACCGGACGGCGGGCGACCGGAAAGTCCGGTTCATGAGCCGCGTCGGGAATCCGTGTTCGCGGGCGGTGATGTCGTCGCCGTGGGTGATGAAGAATCGTTTGCCGTAGAGCAGGGTTTCGAGGGGTTTGTCGTGGACATGGACTCCGCACTCCGTTTGGAGATAGCCGTAGGCCCACATGTCGTGGTTGCCGGTGAAGAAGTGGATTTCCACCCCCCGGTCGGTCAGCTCCGACAGGGTGCCGAGCAGCCGGGTGAAACCTTTCGGGACGACGCGCCGGTATTCGTACCAGAAATCGAACAAATCTCCTACGAGGAAGATGGCTTCGGCATCGGCGGCAACCCTCCGCAGCCATCCGATGAGCAGTTTTTCGCGTTCCCGCGACTCCTGCGCCGGTAGCAGTCCGAGATGCATGTCCGATGCGAAGTAGTACATGGCTTCCTTTTATTTCAGTCTCCTTACGAGATTGTCCACCTCGCGGGCGAGTTTGTCGGTCGGGATGTTGCGCCCCACGATTTCGCCGTTGCCGTCGATGAGGTAATTGGCGGGAACCTTGTCGATGTTGTACACGCGCGGGGCGATACCTGCCGGCCCCTTGAAGTCGCATACCGAAATCCAGGGCAGCCTCTGTTCCTGTACGGCGTTTATCCACACCTGTTTGTCGGTATCTATTCCCACTTGGTATATCTCGAAGCCCTCCCCGGCGAATCGGCTGTAAATCTCCTTGAGTTCGGCGTTGTACATCGCCGCCTCCGGTGCTGCGGCCGACCAGAAGTCGAGTAGAATGACCTTGTTCCCGATGGACGAGAGCCGGCGGACGTCGCCGTACATGTCCGGCAGGGCGATGTCGGGATAGGGAGCCGGATTGCAAATGCTTTCGCTGACCATGCGTGCGAGCTCCTCGTTGGCGTCGGCCATGTCGACCTGCGATCGGAGCGCGGCCACGTACGGCGAATCGGGATAGTATTTGGAGACGGAATCGGCTACGAGCCGGTAGTAGATGATGTCGGAATTGCCGTTGAAGAGCGTCTTGTCGTCGGGCAGTCGCTGGTAAAGGGCGTAAAGCGCCGCAAGCGACCGGCTGTTGGTTACGATGAATTTTATCTGTTCGCGTTTCAGACGGCTGTACTCCCTGCCGTACTCCTTGATGTACTCTGTCCGGCGTGCGGCGTTGCGGTCGGTCGTGGAGATGAGCCGGGAGAGCGAATCGAGCCTTCCGGCCCCGGCATTCATCATGTCATTGAGCTCCTTAACGAGGATGGATTCGCGCGACCCTCGTATGATGTAGTCGCCCGGGTTGCCGTACATCGACGAGATGGTGACCTTCTCGCCCGGCGATACAAACAGGGGTATTCTGTCTTCGCCTATCCGGAGATTGTAGAATGTCGTTCCGCTCGGAGGTAGTTCGATGTTGAACCGGAAGTTGCCCCTGCGGTTCGTGGCCGTCGAATCCACCGATACGGCGCCCGTGGCCGTTATCTGTTCGAGCACCACCATGCACCGCTCGGGGCCGGCGATGCGCCCGGACACTTTCGCCCTGTTGCTGTTGCAGGAGACGGCGAGCGCTGCTGCGGCGCATACCGCCAGGGCGGGTACAAGAAGAGAGTGTTTCATACGTGTCGGTTTGGGGTACAAAGATAACCCGATTGATAGGAAAACGCGAAAAACGGCGCGATATTACGTGCCGGTTTCCGCAGCCGCAGCCCTGTGCGTCTTATTTGGAATAGTTGTGCCGCTGGGGGCCCTTGTTGTTCTTGCCGTTCTTCTTGTTGGCGTAGAGCGGTTTCTTGTTGCGTACCGGCGCCTGCTTGTATTCGCTCTTTATCAGACTCAGGGCATCCTCGTCCACGCTAATGCGGTAATCCGACATCCGCTTTATCTCCTTGATGATGGCCTCGTTGTTGGGGTGCTCCTGATTGTATTCGTAACTTTTGGTGCGCATGTAGCGGGCAATGTCGCCCAACACCTCCTGTACGGCCTCCTGGTCCCGTACCCCTTCGAGCGAACGGATGACCTTCTTGACATATTTGCCGTAATGTTTCAGCCCCACCTTTTCGTCGGGATAGTCCATGCGGCGCGGTACGGGTGTCAGCGTCATCGAGGTGGGAATGGGATAGGGAGAATCCACGTCGAGCTTGAAATCGGACATGATGAACATGTGGTCCCAGAGTTTGTGGGTGAACTCCGGGGTATCCCGCAGGAGGGGGTTGAGGTTACCCATCACGTTTATCACCACCCGTGCCTTGCGGTTGCGTTCATCGCGGTCTTCGATGGCCATCAGGTTGTCCACCATCTGGTGTATGTGCCGGCCGTACTCCGGCAGCTGCAGGTTTTTCCTGTAGATGTTATAGTTTTTTTCCATAAAATGAATCATTAGTCGCTGCCGCAAGACGGCAACCGCCTGTTCACGATAATGACCGGCTCCGTTCCTCGGTAGGACATCCGTCCGGTAAAATATGTGAAATCAGGAGGTCAAAATGCTGATAGGTAGGAGAAAAATAACAGCATGTCTTTTGACAAGAAAAACTAATTACTTAACTTTGTACAAAGTTAATGCGATTTTTTGGGGAAATCAAATTTTGCTGTAACATTTTAACCTCCGACTATGGCCAATATACTGGTAATAGATCCTTCGCGCAGCATGCGCAATACTCTGAAAGAGCGTTTGGAGTATGAGGGCCATGCGGTGGAAGTCGCCGAAGACACGATTTCCGGCATGACCGTCTATGCGAACCGGCATTTCGACCTGTTGCTGTGCGGACAGCCCGATTCCCCGCTGAGAACCTCCACGCCGTGGATAAGGCTGTCGCATGACAGCAGCCCGGAAAGCGCCGTTCTGGCTATGCAGCAGGGTGCTGTCGATTTCGTCACGAAACCCATCAACATGAACCGGCTGCTGGATGCCGTGCGCAAGGGGCTGGCCAAGACGCCTGCCGCCGTGGCGGATGCGGCGGACGAGGCCGAATCCGTCCCGGAAGAGGTCGTCCCGGTGCGCCGTGTGCGTGCCGCGCGGTCGCATGTCGGCAGGATAGTGGGCGAATCGGTTCCGGTCAAGCGTCTGAACACGTTGATTGACAAGGTCGCCCCGACCGATGCACGGGTACTTATCATGGGAGCCAACGGGACGGGCAAGGAGCTCGTGGCGCGTTGGCTGCACGAGAAGAGCCGCCGGCGCGACGGACCGTTCGTCGAAGTAAACTGCGCCGCCATCCCTTCCGAACTTATCGAAAGCGAACTGTTCGGCCATGAGAAAGGGGCCTTCACCTCCGCCGTCAAGCAGCGCAAGGGCAAATTCGAGCAGGCCCACAACGGAACGTTGTTCCTCGACGAGATAGGCGATATGTCCCTGCCGGCGCAGGCGAAGGTGCTGCGCGTGTTGCAGGAGCGCAAGATAACGCGCGTTGGCAGCGACCGCGACATCGACGTGAATGTGCGTGTCCTGGCCGCGACCAATAAGGACATTCCCCGCGAAATATCCCGTGGCGAGTTCCGCGAAGACCTTTTCCACCGGTTGAGCGTCATCATCATCCGTGTGCCGACGCTGGCCGAGCGCATAGACGATATTCCCATCTTGGTGGACCATTTCCTGGAGACGATATGCGGCGAATACAACGTGCCTGTCAAGAAGATAGAAGCGGAAGCGCTGGCCGAACTGCAGAAATTGCCCTGGACGGGGAACATCAGGGAGCTCCGCAACGTGGTGGAGCGCCTCGTTATCCTGTGCGAGAATACGATAACGGTCGATGACGTGAAGATGTACGCCAACGGACTGCAATAGCTCCGCAGATTGCTTGTTGTAAAGAGAAATGAGAGCGCAGAGCGCATACCGAAGAGTATGCGCCCTGCGCTTGTCGTGTCTGTTCGCTCCCTATTTCGCGGAGCAAGGCGCCCTGCCGGGAACGAACTTCGAGCTGCGGGGATGAAAAAACCGGGGTCCCCGAAACGGGGACCCCGGCACCAACATTAATTATCCTAAAACCGGACTATGCAACCATAGCCTTTTCGTCATTGCCTACTCTTTGCTGTTCTCGGTGGAGAGTACCGTCACGGTGCCGGTCGCCTTGATTGCGGCGAGGTCGGGTATCGTGATAACGGCTACGGCGGTAGCGTGTTTGTCGGTCTGCAGGTCGCCGCCCTTGTTCAGCCACGTCAGTGCGCCGGTTGCAGGGTCAATCGTCAGCCCGCCGCCGAAGGATGCTTCGCTGTCGGCCGTGTATTCAAGCGAGTATTCGAACCTCAGGTCTGCGGCATTCAGCTTGTAGGTATCCGTACCGAGCGTCGTGAGTTCGCCGTTCTGGTATACTACCCTGTTGTCCGTATCCTTGATGATTACCAGGTCGGCAATGTCTGCCTCGTCAGCCGTAGCGGTAAGCGTCCGGGGCTCGACGGCGGCTATCGTCGCGTTGAAGGGCCTTACGAAGCGTACGGTGAAGCTCTTTTCGCACCATTCGCCGTTCTGGCAGGTTGCAACCATCTCGACTTTGTACTCCCTGTACGATTCGTTCTGTGTCAGCGGAGTGGTCAGCGAGATTACCTGGTCGGACCACTCCGTACCGGTAATTTCGGCACCTTCGTTCTCGAGCCTGTTGTCCTCGAACCGGAAGGAGAGACCGGTATGGTTGCCTGCGAGTACGTCGTAACCGTTGAGGTAGTTTTCGCAGAATTCCTTCATTTCGGCTTCGAGCTTCCATGCACCGGCTACTTCCCGGCCTTTAACCTGTACCGTCTGGTCTGCACCGGCGATGAGGTAGTCGGGGTTCAGTGCGGGCATGTGGCTCAGGTCATGTTCGATATTGTAGTCGAGCGTGATGACGATATTCGGGTCCTGTTTCCTGTTCTTCGCAGGATACGTGAGGGTGAAGGTCTTCTCGCCGAATTTCGCCTTGTTGGTAATGAGGATGTTTGCCAGCTCGGTGGAAATATTGACATCCGCCGGATTCTTCGAGTCGATGGTTACGCCGTCGGGCATTTGCGTCGTAGGACCGTTTACCGGGTCTACGTATTTTACCTCGGCATCGTTGTACCTCGTGGAGAATTCTTCCATCGTCAGTCCGAGTACATCGAGTATTTCGGCGTTGAAGGTAGCCCAGTCGTAGTGTTCGGTATAGCCCGTGTTCGGGTCGATGTCCGCATACTCGATGGCCTCTCCGTGGTTGATGTTCCAGGTCTTCTCGAAGTCCTCCTTGTCTTCCGGAGCGACGTCGTCTTTGGTTATTTCGAGTTTGATGTAGGCGTTGGCGATTGCCTTGTCATTCACGAACGCGTATACTTCGAATATGGGGGTACGGCCTACCGCTGCGGTACCCTGTGCGAGCCACTCCTTGTCCACAGTCACGATGCCGGTCTTCTCGTCGAGCGTTACGAACTTTTGCTGGTCGGTATTGCCGTCCTCGGGCGATATGTACGAGGCGGGTTTACGGAACTCGTAGATGGGTTCGAAACGTACGGTCGCATCGGTGAGTACCTTCTCAATCTCCTTGGCATACGTTTCCACGACGGTGTGGAGGTCGATTGACGCATCGTATTTCAAATAGGCATCGGCAGCTTCGTCGAAGGCGGGAGTAGTCCAGCCGAGCGTTACGATGTCGGATTCGTCATAGTCCACCTTCTGCTGCTCGTCGTATTTCAGCTTCGTTTTGTTGATGATGACGAAATCTTTCAGTTCGGTCACCTTCACCGCTGCATAGTCGGAGACGATTTCCGTATTGTTCTCCGTATTGAGGGCCTGCAGGGCTACGATGGCTTCCTGATTCTCCTTCAGGCTTTTCAGCGCGTCGTTGGCCTTGACGGTGAAGTTCATGCCGCCCGGTTCGCCCGCTTCGCTGGAGACGATGGTGAGCAGGTCGGCGTTGTCGCCTGCAACGCGGGTTTCAACCGTGCGGTCGATGAACGACCACTCGATATCGGAAACCTTTGCGTTCTGCGGATTCAGACGGTAGGTGACCTGTGCGTCGTTGGCAGCGATGAATTCACCTGCCCGGGTGATGGTGTAGAAGTCAATCACGCCCATACCCAGTTTCGTGTCGATAACCTGCGGTACGAAAGCAATCGACTGCAGATGGGTATAGAGCGGGATTATTTGGTCTTCGATAAGGTTTCCCTCCTTATCTGTCACACCTTTAATTGTCAGGTAACCATTTTCGGTGTCCCATACTACGGTTACGGCATCGGGCAGCAGCCACGTTTCGGTGAGGATGCGTTTCGTTTCGTTGCCGGTAACGCCGTCACGGGTCACCTCTACCCAAAAGCCGTTCTCCTCGCCTTCGGTGCCCGGATAATAGTAAATGGTATCGCCTTTATCACCTTTGTCACCAGGGTCGCCTTGGTCGCCCTTGTCGCCTTGGTCGCCCTTGTCACCCTTGTCACCTTGGTCGCCCTTGTCACCCTTGTCACCCTTGGATGCGTAACCGGTGTCTACACCGTCTATGAACCAGTTGCCGTTGTCGCCGATGGTCACTACCGAACCGGGCTTGCCGTCCTGACCGTCGGCTCCGTTCGAGCCGTTGGTGCCGTTGGCACCATCCTTGCCGTTCGTAAGTTCGAAGGTCTTGCCGTTGCTCAGCGTTACCTTGACGCCGTTTTCGGTGGGAGTCACATCGGTGATGACAGCGCCGGCGCTGATTTGCGCTTTCAGTTCGCTGACCGATTTCTCGACAGCGGTGATACGGTCGTCCAGACTGGCGATGTCGCTGTCGTAATTCTTACAGGACACGAACATCCCTGCCGAACCGGACACCAATGCCCCGCACAGAAATAAGCTTAGAAATTTTTTGTTCATGACACAAAAGTTTAAAATTTATAAATTTAAAAAAAGAAAATGTGGCCTTGTCAGCGGTTGGCTCAATTATCCCCGTGTGTTTTCCGTTACTTTATAGGTAACGGCACATGTCCTTGTATCCTCACCGGAGGCCGTTTCGGATATGGGGTCGTGGTACGGTTGCATACGGACAGAGACAGCCTGTCCGGGGAAACGCATCTCCCCGGACCGACCGTCGCAGTTGAGAAAAGTCGCGGATTTGTTCGTATCTGGTTTCCGGCAGCCGGGGGGAGGCGGCTCCGGCAACCGGGCCGAACGTTTATCGGCCGGAGTTTTTCCGGGCCTGTTTTTTTACATAGGATATCACTTCCCGGTTGGCTTCGTCAATCCGGTCGTCCCGGAACGGTTTGAGGTAGGTCTCGGTGACCGCTATGGAGGAGTGTCCCATCGCCTCGGAGATGATGCCGGGATGTATTTCGCAGTAGTAGGCCATGGTAGCCCATGTATGCCGTATCGTGTAGGTGCTGATGGGTGTCGAGCCGCCGAACCGTTCCCCGAGCGCGGCGAGCTGCCGGTTGAAACTCCGCAGCGCACGCTGGTATTCACGGTAAGCCTCCTCGCTCCCTTCCGGACTGGTGAGGAACGGCAGCAGATAAGGCGATTCCTCCCTTTTATCCGACAGGGTGTCGATGAGCTTCAGGGCCTCCGGTGTCAGTATTACGGTGAGTCGTCTGCCCGTCTTGCGTCGCCTGTACCTTAATATATTGCCTTGGATGTCGCTTTTGCGCAGGTAGGCGAGGTCTACGAACGGGATGCCGCGCAGGATGAACATCAACTGGAGAATGGCCAGCGTGCGCTCCATTCCTGCGGAGAGTTCCTCGCCCTTGCCGTTCATCAGCCCTCCCATGTCGGAGGCTTCCAGCGACCTTTTCCGCTCGGAGGAGACCCCCGTTTGTACGTGCCGGAAGAGCCGTGGGACATAGCTGGCGTAGCCTTCGTCCACGGCCCGGTTGTAGGTGGCCCGCAGCACTTTCATGTAGGTGGAGACGGTGTTCCAACTGCATTTGCGTTTGCGGAGGTATATCTCGAAATCCTTCAGGAGCGCCGGGGTGAATTTCTTGAACGGGATGTCCCGGCAGCAGGAGAACAGGGCGAACGAATTGTACGCGCTTTGGTAGACGTGGGCCGTACCCCATTGTCCGTTCTCTTTAAGCTCCTGTATGATAGATGATAGCGTTTGCAATAACGATTTCTGTTCCATAGTACCGCATTTGTTTTGAATACATTGATTTATCGCCACATAATAAAAAAAACAACTATTATTTTGCGCGGTTGCAAAAAACAGCTATATTTGCGTTGTGTTATGTGCCGTTACCTATAAAGTAACGGCACATGCCGTTTTCGGGCGTTCCGGATGCGTTCAGGAGGCCTGAATGTGTCATATATCGGAGTGGTCGATGGTATATGCAGTACGGAAGATGTTCCGTACGGTGTCTTTCCGTATCTCTTTGCCGTCCGGTATCCGCTCCGGAACGGATGGACCGGATGCCGTATCGCCCAAATTCGGGTATTTTTGTGCATCGTTTAATCAAGTTTAAAAAAAATTACTATTTTTGTCTATTGTGACTTATGCGATATGTCATCAACTAAAGTAAATTATAATAATCTAAATCTCTGACTATGAGTAAAAAAATCTTGCTCGGAGCAATTTGTACGGTACTTTTTTGCGGTACTTCTGCAACTGTGTTCGCTCAGGACAATGCTCCCTCGGGCGCTGCGTCTTCACTGCTTAACAGCGCCGACCCCCGCGCCGCCGGTATGGGTATGGCAACTACCGCAGTGAACGACAATCCTTTCGGAATATTCGGCAATGCCGCATCCAACCTCCTCAGCGAAAAACGGATGGGCTTCGGCTATTCCTACAACCCCGTGATGCCCGATTACAATAAGGGCGTCGCTACCCATGCGGTAGGCGGTTATTTCAACCTCGACGAAAACAACGGTTTCTCCCTCGGCTTCCGTTATTTCAACGGTCCCAAGAGCATTATCGCAGGTGACGATGCCGTTGCGGGCGATTCTTTCCGTCCCAACGATATGGCTGTCAGCATCGGTTATACGCGTAGGATTGTGGATAACTTCACCATGTCGCTGACTGCCAGGTATATCCGTTCGGATTATACGAAATTCGGCAGCGACTATTACAAGGCCGGCAATGCGTTTACCTTCGACCTGGGATTTTACTATGAAAATACCATCGAATCTTTCTACGGTTCGACCTGGGCGGTGGGCCTCAACGTCAGCAACGTAGGTACCAAACTCGATATCTCGGTGCCTTCCAATCCGATAGCGATGCCTGCCTACGCTAAGCTGGGCGGTTCTATCGACATGCCTTTCTCCGAAAACCACAAGCTGCTCGCAGCTCTCGACCTCGGCTATACTTTCATGCCTTCGACCGATGCGTCGTTTACCGCCGGTCTGGGTCTGGAGTACAACTTCCTGAAGCACGGTTTCCTCCGTGCCGGTTATCACTACGGTGACGAGAAATCCATCGGCGGCAGCTACGCTACCGTGGGGCTCGGTGCGGCAGTAGGTCCGGTGAGGGTCGATGCTTCATACTGGATTGCAGGTAAGGAGAGCCCGGTGAAGAATACCTGGGCAGTGGGCCTCAGCCTCTTCTTCTAATCGGACATAGCGGCCGCTTCGGCGGTGACGAACAGGCGGGTACCCGGTGAGGGTGCCCGTTTTTTTGTCGTCGTCCCGAACCGACGGAAGCGGAACGGGTTTCGGAGCCGTGTCGGTTTCTGTTTCCGACCTTTTGTGTTTGCGCCTTGGTTTTGCCTTTCCGAAAGGGGCTTTGTGCTGTCTTCGCTCGTCTCATTCCGGTCGGAGGTGCGGCTTGTGTCCGCACGGGCAGAGAGAGGGGAAGGCGGCCGGAAGAAAAGGACAGAGGCGGAAAGAGGGGCTTCTGCAGTCGTCTCGGCTATGCAGAAGGATGGATGGGACTGGAACGCTTCTGCTGCGATTTGTCATTGACGGCAAAAAAAGCTATTTTTGTCACGCACTGCGGATATGGCGTAATTGGTAGCCGCGCCAGACTTAGGATCTGGTGCCGAAAGGCGTGGGGGTTCGAGTCCCTTTATCCGCACAAGTCGGTTATGGCAGCGGAAGATAAATCGCAAGTCGTTGCGTTGTTATCGGTATCGGATGCGACCGGTTGGGCTGGAAGATTTTTTCGCACCGGTTTTCGATGTCTCGTCCGGGTGGGGTTAGACTTAAAGAGGCCGTACCGTTCTGAACAGATATGT
>ERZ780168.4045-NODE-4045-length-10603-cov-5.850303_pt1 | contig 10603 bp, 10 predicted proteins | sample MGYA00510981_ERZ780168 | MGnify/ENA primary metagenome ERZ780168 (study PRJEB29588, sample SAMEA2158769) | human gut metagenome | biome: human gut; feature: human-associated habitat; material: faeces | place: Denmark | collected 2008/2010 ...
CATCGGCGGCGTGAAGCAGCGGTCGGCAGCGGAGCTGCCCGGCGTGCTGTGGGGCGTGGAGTTCCTGCGCGCCGTGCGCGGGCATGAGAACGCGGAGCTTGTCTTCATTGACGAGCAGAACCGTGACGCGCTTCTTGAAAAGCTCCTGCCGCACATTTTGCGGTGGAATGAAGCTTGAAGCAGCAAGCTCGCCGTGCAATAGAGAAGAAGATTTCAAGCGAACACTTGTTTGACTATCAAAACCGTGCTATAATACCGCCGTTGAGAAATTTGCAGAGGGGAGGGGACAGCGCATGGAGCATCTGCTTGCGGGACTGAACCGCGCGCAGCACGAGGCCGTCACGGCGACGGAGGGGTATGTCCGCGTCATCGCGGGCGCGGGCTCGGGTAAGACGCGTGCGCTGTCGCACCGCTTTGCGTATCTTGTCAACGAGCTCGGCATCCTGCCGGGGAACATCCTGTGCGTGACGTTTACGAACAAGTCAGCCAACGAGATGCGCCAGCGTATCCACGCCTTGACCGGCGACAACGACACGGGCTATATCAACACGTTCCACGGCTTCTGTGTCTCCGTTTTGCAGGAGGACAGCCATGCGGTGCAGTACCCGAAGAGCTTTCTGGTGCTGGATAATTCCGACATCGACGCGATGCTCGGCATCATCTACGAAGAGCGCGGCCTCACACTGCGCGACATGACCTATTCCGCCGCACGGGACATGATCGAGATCCGAAAGCTCTTTAAGGAGCCGGAGTATTACAAGGACATGATCACGATGTCGCTCGACACGCTGCGCGAAAAGTACGAGCGCGCCGACACGGCGGGGGACATCATCTTCTACGGCTATCTCTATCAGGAGAAAAAGTGCTTCGGCCTCGACTACAACGACCTCATCAAGTTCTCGCTCTATATTTTTGAGCAGCACGAGGACATCAGGCTCAAGTGGCAGCAGCGGCTCGAATACATCATGATCGACGAGTTTCAGGATATCGACGCGCTGCAATATGAGCTGATGGAGGTGCTGTGCGGCTATCACGGCAACCTCTTCATCGTGGGTGACCCGGACCAGACGATCTACACCTGGCGCGGCGCGAACGTCAAGTATCTGCTGGATTTCGACAAGGTCTTTCCAAACGTGAAGACCATCATGATGATGGAAAACTACCGTTCCACGCCGGAGATTTTGGCGGCGGCGAACTCGCTGATCGCAAAAAACGGCCACCGCATCAAAAAGGACCTGCTCCCGACGAAGCCCTCGGGCGAGAAGGTCGTCTGCCACTTTGCCGATACGCAGGAGGCGGAGGCGCAGTGGATGGCGGGCGAGATGCAGCGGCTGCATGATCGCGGCGTGCCGCTGCGGGATATGACCGTCCTTTACCGCGCGCACTATGTGACGCGCGCGGTGGAAGAGGCGTTGATGCACGAAAAAATTCCCTATACGATCTACTCCGGCGTGCAGTTTTTCGACCGCATGGAGATCAAGGACGCACTTTCATATTTGCGGATGATCGCCTATCAGGACGATCTGTCGTTCCGGCGCATTGCCAACGCGCCGAAGCGGAACCTCGGCAAGCGGCGCATGGCCTTTTTACAGGAGACGGCGGAAAAAGAGGGGACGAGCCTCTATGTAACGCTCAAAAACCACCTCGAAGACAGCGTGTTCAGCGGCACGAAGGCAAAGCAGTTCATCGATCTGATCGAGCGCTTTTCGCACTCGTATCAGGGTCGGCCCATCTCTGAGGTGCTCTCGGATATTCTGGACAAGAGCGGGTATGAAAAGGCGCTGCGCACCGAGGGCAGTCAGGAGCGGCTGGACGATCTGGCCGAGCTCAAGCAGTCCATCTACGAATACGAGACGAGCTGCGGCGAGGAGAGCACGATGGAGCATTACCTCGCCCACATCGCGCTTTTCAGCAACGGCGATGTCGCCGAGCAGGGCGACAAGGTGAAGCTGATGACCGTCCACGCGGCGAAGGGCCTCGAATTCCCGTATGTGTTCCTCTGCGGCATGAACGAGGGCATTTTCCCCTCGCGCAAGGTGCGAACGCTCCCCGGCATGGAGGAGGAGCGGCGGCTCGCTTTCGTTGCGCTGACGCGCGCGGAGAAGGGGCTTTACCTCTCCGAGGCCGACGGGTGGAATTTTGACGGCTCGCCGCGCTATCCCTCGCGCTTTCTGCTGGATATCGACCGCGAGCTTCTGTCGTTCACGCACGAGGTCGACGAGACGCTTCTGCGTGAAGCGGCGGATGACGTCGCGCGGCGAGACAAGTATCTGCGCGAGGACGACGGCGACGGCACGCTGCCCATCGGGCAGCGCGTGCGCCACGCGGTGTTCGGCGAGGGAACGGTGCTGGACGTGGACCTGAACAAGGGCGCGCACGTCATCCAGTTTGACGGCATGGGAACGCCGCGCAGCATTTCGCTGCGCGCGAAGCTCGAAAAGATCGGGCCATAAAATCAATTGACAGATTTATTTTGGAGGGATTTCGACATGAGAAAGAATTTTTGCGCACAGCCCTAGGTCTATCCACAGCCCGTGCTCATCATCGCAATGTATTTAAGCGGCGGCCACAAGACCGTGAAGAACATCTTAAAGCGCGGTGCGTTCACCGTGAGCATGGGCGACGCAGAGCATGCGGCGGCCTGCGACTATGTGGGCATCGAGTCCGGCAACAGCGTGCCCGACAAGGTGGCGCGCGCGGGCTTCCACGTGACGAAGAGCGAGCATGTGGACGCGCCGGTGATCGACGAGCTCCCGCTTGCGCTCGAGTGCAAGCTCGTGAGCTACGACGAGGAGACAAGACTCCTGACCGGCGAGATCGTGAACGTCAGCGTGGACGAGCGCGCGCTCGACGAAAACGGCAAGCTCGCTGTCGAAAAGCTGCACGTCATCACCTTTGACTACGCCAACCACGGCTACTATGTCTTGGGCGAGAAGGTCGCCAGCGCGTTCGAGGACGGCAAAAAATTCAAGTAAATCCGGCGAAACAGAAAGCGCCGCGTCCCGTATTTTCTTCGGGACGCGGCGCTTTTTTGCCGTTTCGGTCAGGATTTCGACTTTGTTTGTGCAAAACCGACGCATTAGTGTTAAAATCTCGTTAAAAACCGTCCCTTTTACTACTGGCACGGGCGCGGGGCAGGTGGTATAGTAAACGGGCATGTGTTTTTTAGGAGGATCAATATGTTTTCTGCCTTTTTTCGCAGCCTGAAGCAGGAATTTGCAGGCTACAACTCGAAAAAGCTGCTCGCCGACACGATGGCGGGCCTGACGGTCTGCGCTGTCGCGCTGCCGCTGGCATTGGCGTTCGGCGTTTCATCCGGCGCGAGCGCGGCGGCGGGCCTTGTCACGGCCATCATCGCGGGCGTGGTCATCGCCATTCTCGGCGGCGCGTCGTACCAGATCTCGGGCCCCACAGGCGCGATGAGCGCGGTGCTCGTCGGCATCGTCGCGGAATACGGCCTGCAGGGCGTGTTTTTTGCCTGCTTTGCCGCGGGCGTTCTGCTGCTGCTTGCGGGCGTCTTCAAGCTGGGTCGCTTAATTAGCTTCATCCCGATGCCCGTCATCATGGGCTTCACCTCGGGCATTGCCATCATCATCGCGATGGGCCAGATCGACAACTTCTTCGGCACGGTGTCGGAGGGCGGCTCGAATTTGGAAAAGATCGCGTCCTATGGCCGTCTTGGCTTCCATCCGAACATGCAGGCGGTGCTCATCGGCCTTCTCGTCGTGCTGGTGATGGTCTTCTGGCCGAAAAAATGGGGCGCGCGTGTGCCGGGCTCGCTCGTCGGCATCATCCTTGCGACGATCGTCGCGACAGTCGCGGGCATGGATCAGCTCGCTGTTGTCGGCGACATTCCCAAGACGCTCCTGCTCGCCGACCGCCTGTCGCTCGGCGGCCTGAGCTTCACGATGCTCGAAAACCTGATCTCTCCCATCGTGACCATTGCGGCGCTCGGCATGATCGAGAGCCTGCTTTGCGGCGCGTCGGCCTCGCGCATGAAGGGCGAAGCGTTCAACGCCGATCAGGAGCTGATCGCACAGGGCGTGGGTAATATTCTGCTGCCGCTTTTTGGCGGTGTTCCCGCGACCGCAGCCATCGCACGCACGAGCGTCGCGGTCAAGTCCGGCCAGCAGACGCGCCTTACGAGCGTGTTCCATTCGCTGTTCCTGCTTGCCTCGATGTTCCTGCTCGGCGGCGTGATGGCGCGCCTGCCGCTCTCGGCGCTCGCGGGTGTGCTGATGGTCACGGCGTGGCGCATGAACGACTGGGAGGGCATCCGCTACATCTTCCGCCACAAGTTCAAGTCCGGTATCAGCCAGTTTTTGATCACGATGCTCGCAACGGTCGTCTTTGACCTGACGGTCGCGATCCTGCTCGGCGTGGTATACTCCGCCATTTTGTACATGGCGAAGTCGAGTCATATCCATGTGAATTTCTCCGATATCGACGCGAACAAGCTGCGCTCGGTGGAGGGCAAGCCCCCCATTCTTGAGACCTCCGGCGTGGCGTACATCACGGGCGCGCTCTTCTTCGGCGCGGTGGATGAGTTCAACCACCGCATGGCGGAGATGCCGCAGTACGACCACATCATCTTGTCGATGCGCGGTATGCCGAGCGTGGACGTTTCGGGCGCGCAGGCGATGCTCGAACTGTGTGAGGCGCTCAAGAGTCAGGGCAAGACGGTTGCCTGCTGCGGCATGACCGAGGCGGTACGCAGCTACTTTGACCGCGCGGGCATCACCGAGCTTCTCGGCGAGGAGTCCTACTTCTGGAGCGCTGACCAGGCGATCCTTGACCTGCTGGACGCGGAGATCGTGGAATAAAAGACATAGAAAAGCACTTCCCGCCAGCGGCGGGAAGTGCTTTTTGCTGTACATGGGCTGCGAAAGATTTTATTTGCGCCGGTCACCCTCGCGTGCGATCTTGTCGAGCGATTCCTGCCGGACAGCCTGACGAAGCGCCGTCAGGTAGGGCGAAAAGGCGACGTTCTGCTCGCCGTAGGTGAGCTGGAGGTCGTATTCGTGGTCCTCCCAGGTCGAAATGTCGGACTCGTTGTGAGAGATCACGGCCTCGAGCTTGTCGAGCGCCTTGTAGATTTGAGCCTCCTGCGTTTCGAGCGCGGCCATCTCGTCGTAGAGTGCGCGCATCTCCTCGCGGCAGGGGGAGGGAAGCGATGCGACCCACTGGTAGAGCAGCGCTTCCTCCGTCGATTCGTCCTGTGCGGTCTTGTCAAAGGCGGGGATATCGCCCGTGAAGCACTCGCCGAGGTCGTGGATGAGGCACATGCGCGTCACCTTGTCCATGTCGGCCTCGGGAAATTCATCACGCAGGAAAAACGCCATCAGTGCGATGCGCCAGCTGTGCTCGGCAACGCTCTCGTGCCGCCCGCCGGAGGTGTAGCAGTGACGGGTGGTGTCCTTCAATTTTTCCGCCGTGTGCAGCGCGGCGAGCAGTTCACTTGGTCTCATGCGTCTCCTCCATTGTCGTTTTCTGGTATTTTACCAGAGGCGGAAACGACTTGCAAGGAAAAGAAAGAAGAGAGATTCCCATTCCCAGCGGCATATGATATCATGAATGCGAGAAAATTTGGCGCCCGGTGAAACAAAACGGGCGCGGAATGCGTCTAAATAAGCAGAAGCAAGAAGATTTGAGAGAGACCCTCCCCTGCGGAGGGCGGAGAGGAGAATTTATGAAGCTTGCGGCGGATTTTCGGCAGGCGGCGCGCGAGGCGCTGCGCGGCAAGTGGCCCATCGCCATTCTGATCGGCCTTGTGGCGGTGCTGCTCGACGGCGTAGGGAGCGGCGGTCCGGAGGTCAAATTCAATTACGATGTGTCCTCGGGCGTGTCGACGACGTTTGGCTACGGCGGACAGACGATTTACTCCACAGGCTACGGTTTGGACCCGAAGTGGAGCGGACTGCTCGTCGGCGGTGTGGTCTATCTCATCGTGATCGCGCTCGTGTTGGCGGCGGCGTACTTCATCCTCGGCAGCATCGTGGGCGTGGGGTATGCCAAATATAACCTCGGCCTTGTCGACCGCACGGAGCCGGGCTTTGAGGCGCTGTTCGCCTATCTTCCGAACTGGAAGACGACGACGCTGACGCGGCTTTGGAAGGGCCTCTATATTCTGCTGGGGACGATCCTGCTTGTCATTCCGGGACTGATTATGGGCTACACCTACGCGATGACGGACTACATTTTGGCCGAGCACCCGGACATGGCGCCGGGCGAGGTGATGAAGGGCTCGAAGGCGATGATGGAGGGCAACCGCTGGCGGCTGTTCTGCCTGCAATTCAGTTTCATCGGCTGGATGCTCCTCAGCTCGCTGACGTTCGGCCTTGGCAACCTTGCGCTGCGCCCCTATCAGGAGGCGGCATACGCCGCGTTCTACCGCGAGGTATCGCTCGGGTAAAAAGATAGAGAGAAACAAAACGCGCCCCGCGGATGATCCGCGGGGCGTATTTTTGCTGTGATGGAAAGCTTACTTTGCGCTGTCGTTTGCGAGGGCCTGGTCGATCAGCTTCTGGAGCGCTGCCATGTTGTCCTCATTGTCGATGCCGCCGAGCATCGCCTCACCGACGATGGCGCCGCTGCGGTCGATGACATAGGTGGTCGGGAAGGCCATGATGTCGCCCGCAAAGTCGCCGGCTGCGCTGTCGGAGGGGAAGTAGATGTTCTGGTAGCTTGCGCCCTTGGATTCAAGCAGACTCTTGGCCGTGCTGATCGCATCGGCGTTGCCGTCGAGGGTATCGACGTTGATGCCGATGAGCGCGCCGCCCTGCTTCTTGAGCGTCTCGTTGAGGGCGTTCAGATCGCCAAGCTCCGCCACGCAGGGCTTGCAGCCGCTGAACCAGAAGTTCACGACCGTCACAGCGTTCTGGGAGAAGATGCTGCTGTCCACGTCGTTGCCGTCAAGGTCCTTGCCGGTGAAGGTGGGGAAGGTCGGAACGGCGGCGCTCATGTCGCCGTTTTCACCGTCGCCTGCGGGCTGAAGTGCGGCGTACTGCTCCTGCAGGGGCTGGATCTGGTCTTCAAGGTCGCGGATCTGCTCGGAGCCTTCGGTCAGCGTCTTGAGTTCGTCCTCGGTGAACTGATCCTTCACAAGGTCGAGGGCGGCAAGCAGGTAAGCGCCGTAGTTCGATTCATCGGGGATCTCGTCGCGCTTTTCGTTCATGGCGGCGAAGAGCTTCTGCCACAGCTCAAGGTTCTCTTCCATGATGGCGTTTTCCTTGTCGGCGAGCTCCTGGATCTGGGCGTAGATCTCCTCGGCGGTCGCGCCCTGCGCATCGCCATCGCCCTTGCCGTCGCCCTTGCTGCCGCAGGCGGCGAGGGAAAGCGTCAGCGTAAAGGCGAGCAGCAGCGTAATGATCTTCTTAAAATTCATGGTTTATTCTCCTTTGTTTTCTTCAATGATCGGTTTTTGAGACAATTTGGAACATGCTCCGCCGCTGCCGAAGGCGTAGCGGAAGCGGACGGCCTCCGTCGGGCAGGCGGTCACGCATTTGCCGCAGCGGATACATTCGCTGTGGTTCGGCGTTTTGGTCACATCCACGTCCATGGGACAGGTCCTTGCGCACTTGCCGCAGGAGACGCATTTGCTCTCGTCAACGTGCATCGACAGCAGCGACACGCGGTTGAAGAGCGCGTAGAACGCGCCGAGCGGGCAGAGCCACTTGCAGAACGGGCGGTAGAAGATGACGCTCAGCACGACGACCGTGATGAGCACGCAGAGCTTCCACGAAAAGAGCTTGCCGAGCGCGGCACGGATGCTGCTGTTGACAAGCGAGAGCGGGATCGCGCCCTCGAGCACGCCCTGCGGGCAGAGATATTTGCAGAAGAACGGGTCGCCCATGCCTGCTTCGTTCACCACGAGCACCGGAAGCAGGAAGACCATCACCACCAAGATGACGTATTTGAGGTAGGTCAGCGGCTTTAGGCGCTTGGTGGAGAGCTTTTTGGTCGGGATCTTGTGCAGCAGCTCCTGAAACCAGCCGAACGGGCAGAGGAAGCCGCAGATGAAGCGGCCCAGCAGCACGCCAAGCAGGATGAGGATGCCGGTGATGTAATAGGAAAAGCTGAATTTGGACGAGCCGACGACAGCCTGAAACGCGCCGATGGGACACGCGCCCGCCGCACCGGGGCAGGAGTAGCAGTTCAGCCCCGGCACGCAGACGGTCTTGCCCGCGCCGCGGTAGAGCTCGCCTTTGAAAAAGTTCGGCAGGTGGAGGTTGGTCAAAAGTGCCGCACAGGCCTGCACCAGACCGCGCCAGCGGGCGAGCAGAAAGGAAAACGGTTTTTTCTTATCCAATGCCCACACACTCCAGACATAGTTTGATCGCCTTGTTCAGCACGACGCCCGCCTCGCCGCGCATCACACCGCAGACGAGAAATGCGAGGCCAAGCAGCAGAAAAAGAATCTGCACCCCGGCCTTTTTGCCAAATGTTTTGTTCAAATTATCACCCTTTCTGTTGTACCGGCGCTTAGACTACACAGGGAATATGAACACGGTATGAACAGCGCCTTAAAAGAACCCTAATTTTATCTGGAAATAATAAGAAGTTTGCCCTGTGCGAAGGGGGTTGCACCATTATCCGCGCTTTTGAAAGAGCTTTGGACCATAACGGGAGACGAGCTTACCGATCACAAGCCCCAGCACCGCGCCGGCGAACACGTCGCTCGGAAAGTGCACATATAAATAAAGACGAGAGAAGGCGAGCAGCACGGCGAGCGGGATGGCCGCATAACCGAAGCGGCGGTCTGCGCGCGTTGTCGATGTCCTTGTCAGGATAGGTCTCGATGTACGGCTCTTTGGCGAACGCCGCGACCGGCAGCGCGGGCAGTCATGCCATCGGATGCGCAGCAGGAACCCAGGCCGTCAGCTCATCGTAGCCGATGGGGAGCCAGTCGTGCCCACCCTCGCGCGCGGAGATGAAGCACAGATCGAGTTGGTGCGCGTTGAGCTGTGTGATCAGCTCTGTGCTGTACCCACCGCGCAGCTGCACCTGAATGCCGCCGTAGCGCGCGTGGAAATCCGATATGATGCGCGCGAGCGGCGAATAAAACGCGCTGTATGCCGTGCCGACGGTGACCGTGCCGACATCCAGTCCGCGCAGCTGCGCGGAGAGCTGGGCGCAGCTCTCGCCCGCGTGCAGTAAGTCGCGGATGGCGGGCAGCAGCTTTTCGCACTCCTTTGTCGGGCGAACGCCGCTGTGCTCGCGTAGCAGGAGCGGAACGCCCGTCTCCTCCTCAAGCGCCGCGACCATGCGGCTCACGCCGGAGGGCGTGTATTGCAGCGCCTCCGCGGCGGCGGACAGACTTCCGGTCTCAATGGCGCAGACGAGCGCGCGGTAGCGATCGAGTTCCATGGCGTTCTCCTTTGCGAAATTGTCAAAGATGGCTTGATGGATCATCGGTTTACGCAAAGCATAGCGCGGGTGTATGCTGTTGTCAAATCCTTGGAAATGGGGGAAACTATGGAACGCTCTTACGATCTAACGAGCGGCAGCATCCCGCAGCATCTGCTGCGCCTGGCCGCACCGCTCATCATGGGCAATATCTTGCAGCAGCTCTACAACACGGTGGACGCCTTTATCCTCGGGCGCTTTGCGGGCGATTTGGAGTTCGCCGCCGTCGGCGTCGCGGGCTCGGTGATGAACGTTTTCCTCTTTATGATCACAGGCGCGTGCACGGGCATTTCCGTCATTTTCGCACAGCTCTACGGTGCGGGTGAGCGCGAGCGCTTCCGCCGCGAGCACTGGCTCTCGCTCTCGTGCGGGCTGCTGGTGACGCTCGCGTGCAGCGGCCTCGGCTTTTTGCTGCTCTCGCCGCTGCTGCGGCTCATCCAGACGCCAAGCGAGCTCGAGACCTTTGTCTCGGTGTATCTGACGATCATTTTGGCGAGCCTGCCCGCGGCGTTTTTCTACAACCTCTACGGCGCGCTGCTGCGTGCTATCGGGCGGGCGAACGCGGCGCTGATGGTGCTCGCCGCGGCGGTGACGGTCAATGTCGCGCTCGACTACTGCTTTGTTGCGCGCTTTCAGTTGGGCATCGCGGGCGCGGCGTGGGCGACGGCGGCGTCGCAGGCCATTTCGGCGGTGCTGCGACCTCCGTGCTCGTGGCACAGAATCGGGGAGCAGGGAAAGAAGAGCGCGTGAAGGAATCGTTTCGCAGCAGCCTTTTTCTGATGCTTGCGATGGGGCTTGCGATGTCGCTCATCATGTACGTTAGCGCGAGCACGTCGGTCGGCTTTATGCTCGGGACGCGCAGCGGCGCGGCGTTTGAGAATGCGCGCGACTATCTGAAGCTCGTGGCGCTTTTCTACACGCTCTGCTTCACCGGCAACACATTCGCTGGCTATTTTAACGGCATCGGGAAGGTGTCCGTCCCGTTCCTCGGTGCGACGAGCCACATCGCGCTGCGAGTCGTCCTCTCGTGGCTGCTGGTCGGCAAAATGGGCCTCCCCGCCGTCGCGCTGGCAACAGGCCTCGGCTGGGTGCTGGTCAACGCGCTGTGGACCTTTGTCAAATGGAGGATGGAGAAAAAGCAGAAAGCAGCAGAACGTAATATTATGTAAACATCAAAAGCCGCGCGCCCTTAGGCGCG
>ERZ780168.4047-NODE-4047-length-10598-cov-7.609219_pt1 | contig 10598 bp, 12 predicted proteins | sample MGYA00510981_ERZ780168 | MGnify/ENA primary metagenome ERZ780168 (study PRJEB29588, sample SAMEA2158769) | human gut metagenome | biome: human gut; feature: human-associated habitat; material: faeces | place: Denmark | collected 2008/2010 ...
TACACTTGGTTTTGCAGGCTTTTATTCGTTGCCGATTATGAAAACAACGTATGCGGAATTTTATGACTTTATCAAGGGTAAGAATGAAATGTTCTGATTTTCGGAAAGGGGAATTTATTATGAAAAAAATAATTACATTAATTTTAGTAGGTTGTATGGCACTTTCAATAGGCGGTTGTTCGGCAAAAGACACAGCAGATTCATTGGATGATACAATAAATGTTTTAAACACATCGGATTCAAAGGAAGTAATGGAGATAAAAAACGGATATTTGCCATTTTCGGATCAAGTAACGGTAGGTGAGGCGCTTGATAGTTTTTTACTTAACCCAAAGTGGCAATATTTTGTAAGTACAAATAATGAACAAGTCGTCCAGTGTACAGGTGATTGTTTATATAATGATAAAACTATTGAGGCGAAAATTCAGTTTTTTAGTTATGATGACGGTCCATTTGAGCTGAATACAGTAGCATTTAATGATATTGAACAAGATACTTCATGGATTACAGAGTTTTTTATAAAAGCTTATGAAGAAGCTGGTGCTACGGATTTGTATGATGACGGTGGAGAGGACGAGTTGAAAGGCAGTTCAACTGCTACATCACATACGAGTAATAACAACTCAACAAGCACACCACCGCCTTACGGAGATATAGGTGATGTTGGAGTGGTTTCTACTGACGGATATGATTTGGACCAATATTATGTAACAGATACGTTACTTGATGGTCTAACGCAAGAAGAAGTCAGAATATTACTTAATGCGCTATACGCACATTACGGCTATACATTCACCACCGAACAATATGCACAGTTCTTTAGCTCAAAACCGTGGTATTCTTCAAGAGGTACATCAATGTCAGATTGTGAAAGTATGTTCAACGACTATGAAAGAAAGAACAAAGAAACCATAACCGCTTATGAATCAAGAAAAGGCTGGAGATAAATAACACCGTAGAGTCAACCGTAAAGGTTGGCTCTTTTTTGTATGCGATGGCAATACAGCTTATCCTTATTTATATACTGTATAAATGAGGTGGTTTCAGTGAAAGGGAAAATTAAAATCAATGATGAATTAAAAGCAAGTTACAGACGTGGGATTGTAAAGGAGTTGTATTCAAGGGGAATGATGACGGAGCAGCAGTACAAGAGATTGCTTATGAAACAGTGACAGCGGGGAGGTGTCGGCGGTGCTTAAAGTGGCGGCATATGCGCGGGTTTTGACAGACAAGGATGATCAAATCAATTCTCTGACAAATCAACGTGAGTATTTTGAAAGCTACATAAAGTCAAATGGCGATTGGGAGTTTGTCGAAGTATATTTTGACGAGGGTATCACAGGCACTCAAACCAAGAAACGAAAAGGTTTTAACCGTATGATTAACGACTGTAAAAACGGAAAAATAGACTTGATTTTAACAAAGGAAGTCAGCCGTTTTGCAAGAAATACTGTTGACACGTTGAATTACACTCGTATGTTAAAGGAATATGATGTAGGTGTATTTTTCATCAACGATAATATTGATACACGTCAAAATGACGGTGAGTTTCGTTTGGCGATTATGGCATCTGTTGCACAGGAAGAAAGCCGAAAAATTTCAGAGCGTGTGAAATGGGGACAAAGACGTGCTATGGAAAACGGTGTTGTGTTCGGAAATAACAGTATTGTCGGATTTGATATTAATGACGGTGTATTGTCTGTTAATGAAAGTGAGGCAGAAGTTGTCAAATTAATTTTTCATAAGTACGTAAATGAGGGTAAAGGTACGCATATTGTTGCACGGGAACTTTACGAAGATGGCATAAAACCGCCTAAATCAAGTAAAGATTTTTGGAGCAGTACGATGATTTTAAATATCTTACGTAATGAAAAGTATGTAGGTGATTTAAAACAGGGAAAAACATACACTATGGATCCAATATCTAAACATCGTGTAAAAAATAATAATAATTCAGTTTATTATGTAGCAGAAAATCACCATGAACCGATTATAGACAGAGCGTTATATGATAGTGAGGACAAAATATATATTGAAAATCATCATGAGGGGATAATCAGCCGTAAAATGTGGAATATGGCACAGGCTGAACTGCAAAGGCGAAGTGTGGATAAAAGCACTAAGAAAAAGTATTCCAACAGATATTGGTGCAGCGGTAAGATAATTTGTTCCGAATGTGGTTCAAGGTTTGTGATACGGAAATCAAAAAAGAAAAGCGGTATCTACATAACGTGGGCTTGTCATGAAAGAACGGCGCACGGTAATAAAAAGCTTGATAAAAATAATAATCAAATCGGCTGCAATATGCGTACTGTAAATAACAAGTCACTTTTGACTTGTATGAAGTTTATAACCGAACAGATTGATGTGGATATTAATAATATTGCCGACGATATATTGAATGAGATTAATAACTCGGCTGATACGTCGGAAGATAATACGCAAAATCTGACGTTACAGATACAGGATATACAAAATAAAAAAATGCGTATGTTGGACAGTTATTATAGTGGTGACATAAACAAAGACGAAATGACTGCTCTTAAAGATAAGTATGATAAAGAGATTGAGAAAATCAATGCTATTTTGCAGAAACAACAGAACAACCAAACCGCTATACAGGAAAGACAGAACAATACAGATGAGTTGCGTAATATAATAATCAATGCAGTTTGCTCCGAAAATGTGTACGGAGAGATTGTCGATAAAATTATTGTGTATGATGATTATATGCTTGTGAAACTGAAATATATAGATTTTGCTTTTAAAATTAAATACTCAACTCACGGTTATATGGAAAAGTATACGACAGTTATTGAAAGTTGTGAGATTGTTTCTTTTTGAGGAGGCAGATGATGTTTATTGATTATAATAATATTAATGAGTTAATGAGAGGGGGAGAGTGTGAGAAAAAGTCTGTAAAAAATAATCCTTCTATGATAGAATATAAATAAATCATAGGAGGAATTTTTTTATGGCAAGACGTAGACGAGAAAGAATGAGTGAAGGAAAGAAGAATATCATTGCCGGATTGATTCAGGAATACAACATCAAGACAGCAGAAGATATTCAAGAGGCACTAAAGGATCTGTTAGGCGGTACTATTCAGGAAATGATGGAAGCTGAACTGGATGAACATTTAGGCTATGACGAATATGAACGCAGTGACAATCCGGATTATCGAAATGGAGTAAAACACAAAAAACTTCGTAGTTCTTATGGCGAGATACCTATTGATGTTCCACAAGACCGTGACGGTGATTTTGAACCGCAGATAGTCCCTAAACGAAAGAAGGACATATCAGCAATAGAACAAAAAATCATTGCTATGTCTGCAAAGGGCATGACAACAAGACAAATTTCTGATATTGTGGAAGATATATATGGTTTTGAGGTAAGCGAAAGTATGGTAACCGCAGTTACAAATAAAATATTACCTCAAATAGAAGAATGGCAACAACGCCCTTTATCAGCTGTGTATCCGATAGTTTTCATTGATGCAATCCACTTTTCGGTTCGTGATGAGCATATAGTGAAAAAGATAGCTGCATACATAATTCTTGGTGTAAATGACGAGGGTAAGAAGGAAGTTTTAAGCATAACCATTGGCGAAAATGAGAGTGCGAAATATTGGCTGGGAGTTTTAAATGAACTCAAAAATCGTGGTGTTAGAGATATATTAATATTATGTGCAGACGGTTTATCAGGGATAAAGGAATCAATAGCAGCAGCCTATCCAAATACGGAGTATCAGCGTTGCATTGTCCATCAAGTGCGCAATACATTGAAATATGTAGCGGAAAAAGACAAAAAAGCATTTGCAAATGATTTAAAGAGTATATACCATGCACCGAACGAAGAAAGCGGATACGAACGTATGCAGAGTGTCACAAAAAAATGGCAAGAAAAGTATCCTAATGCGATGAGAAGATGGGAAGAAAATTGGGATGTTTTATCACCGATGTTCAAATTTTCAGCAGAAGTCAGAAAAGTTATGTATACAACAAATGCAATAGAAAGCCTTAATAGCGTACTTCGTCGATTGAATAGCCAAAGGAGCGTATTTCCGAGCGATACAGCCCTTTTAAAGGCACTGTATTTGGCAACCTTTGAAGCAACAAAGAAGTGGACAATGCCACTTAGAAATTGGGGCAGAGTTTACGGAGAACTGTCAATTATGTATGATGGACGACTTGTTTAGCATATATTTTTACATTTGTATAGTGTAAAAAATACGGTCTTTTACAAGACCGCTCTTGACGCGGAAGAAAATCCGTGCTATATTACAAAAAGGCAGATAAGCTAAATTTTACTTATCTACCCTTTTGTAATGTTGCCCGTAGTTCCTCATCAAGATTCGTCTTATAAAATGCCACATTTTTTACACTATATATCTGTAAAAATATACGCCAAGTAAGTCGTCCGCCCTGCGTAATTAACAGTTTTTTTTACAAACCTTGTCCCTTTTCTAAGTGGCATTATCCATTTTTGTAGTCTCAAGCATTGCCATATACAGTTTTTTGAACAACCATTTTTATTCATCATCACTCAACAATCGCATAGCACATCTTACCTTTAAATGCCACTCCGTATTTGATAATATTTTTGTAGCCATCTTCCCTTGCTTTTGACGCATAGTCACGGTCATTGATTTGCTTTAGAGCACGTTTTGCGGCATCATCTGCCGTTTCACTTTTACCGCACACTTTAAATTCTAAAATCACTGCATTTTGTGCCACATCTTGTTGATACAAAGCCAAATCACTACGCCCGCCACCGGTTTCACGATTTGATTCTACCTTATAGTATACATTACCCGAAAGCAACTCTGATATTAAGCCATGATAAAATGATTCCGTACTGTCATAATAGCTTATAGTTTTTCTCAACAAATCAGTTATTTGCTATGCAAAACTTTGTGCATTACGTCCGAGCAAGGCTTTATACAAATTATCTTTATTAATTGCCTTTTTATATATTTCAAAATATTGAATTATTATATCTGTATAACAGCTTTTTATTTCAAGATTAGGAATGACAAGTGAATAAATTGTAGGCTCGCCCGTCAATTCACCTGTTTTGACTATCTCTTTGATTTTAAGATAGCCGGTAAAGAACAGAAAGCTCCATATATTTTCATTATTTTCAGTCAAATCACCGTACGTTACTGTTTCTTTTAATACAGTTTCTACGCTTCCGCCATGAATTAAATTTTCAATAATACCCTTTGTTTCATCATCTGCTTGACTGATTAATGTTCCGATAATATTATTTGAACTTGTATTCGCCCACCATGGCATTGCCAATATATCTTTATCATCAAACCACTCTTTTGTTTGGTTAAGTACGCTTCATGGATTATATACTTCGGATTTTCCGAACAAATATCCGTCATACCATTTTTTCATGAGTTGTGATTTTTCTTCTATATTATAATATTCCATCAATTCGTCTATTTCAGATTGCACAAATCCGAAACTTTCGGAATATTTATTTGAAAGTATTGAATTTACCGCAAGATTATTAAGCCCGGTAAAAATACTTTCTTTCGATATTCTAAGACAACCCGTCATCACAGAAAACTCTAATGCTGAGTTTGTTTTTAAAGCAGATTCAAACAATGAGCGGATAAATCTAACCATTTCATCATAATACCCTGAAAAATATGCATCTTCAAGCGGTACATCATATTCATCAATTAATATTACAGTCTTTTGTCCAAAATGCTTATATAATAATTGAGATAAAATCTGCAGACTCGATACAAGCACTTTTTCATCCATTGCATTCGTTCCATCCTTCAATGCAATAATCGCCTTGTAGCGCTTTTTTTCATTTTCTGACAAATATTCACTATCTTCTAAAAAGCCGAATCTTTCTGCCTCTATTCCAATGAGCTCAGTAATACGATATCTAGCATCCTCATATTTCAATCCCTCCACGCTCTTTAATGACAGAAATATAACAGGATATTTTCCCATATGTTCTTCGCAAAGTGCCTTATTTTGCGCAATATATAAGCCATCAAACAGTGACTCATCCGCACCGGTTTCAAAAAAGGCTTTAAGCATACTCATGTTCAGAGTTTTACCGAAACGACGTGGTCTCGTAAAAAGAGTGACCTCTCCACCGGTTTCAACCAATTGCTCTATGAGCTTTGTCTTGTCAATATAATAAAATCTGTTCCTTCTGATTTTTTCAAAACTATCAATTCCTACCGGCAGTTTTAAAGTGCATGCCATATGAACCTCCACAAAACGTATCAATCCGCTATACTTAGCTATAGTATAGCGGATTGATGGGCAAATTACAATTATTATTACCGTTGCGGCTTTCCCGTATTAATACCAAACTTGCTTGAAATCGTCGGAGAGACAGGGATTGACAATAAATCTTCCTGATTGCCAGCAAGGGAGGAATATATAATCTGTTTTCGTCCTTTCCGTTTTATTCCAGATAGGCGGTTGTGTTGATAAATTATTATATCTCCTAAAATTATCCTTTAAAACGGGAAACACAGGCTGTGCCCACCGTTATTTTTCTTGCAATCTTTACCAAATAGGGTATAATAATCTGAATAGTTGCATCTTTTATTAAGGGGGTTTTACAATGTTAAGCATTTTTATGAAAAAACTGACCGTCAACGAGGCCAAAAATAAAGTAACCACATCCGATAACGCAGTCCTCATTGACTGCCGTCCCAAAGAGGATTATGCGCACGGACATGTAGCCGGTGCCATCAATTTTCCAATCGAAAAAATCACGGAAGAACGTGTCTGCCGCCGGCTTCCGGACAAAACAACCGGACTGTATATTATCGGAAGTTATTACCACAAACCAAACGTTGCCATGAAGAAATTTAAAAAACTCGGTTACAAAAATCTTCACTTCAGCGGATTTATGGAAGAACATCACGGCATGCTGACACGTTAAGATAAACAGGAGACATAAAATGATAAAAACAAATGGATTTCGTGTTCTGGCGATGGTAATGACAACTCTATGGATGGTTACAATAATCCCGGTTACCGTTGTGCAGGCAGCAGACTTTCGTGGACAGGGATTTGATTTATCAAGCTATAATGGAACCGTAAACTGGGAACAGGTTGCAGAAGCAGACATGGATTTTGTAATGATCCGTACCGGAGAGGGCCGGGCACCGGATGTTGATACCCAGTTTGCGGCAAATTATGATGGTGCTGTTGCTGCCGGGCTGAAAGTCGGTGTGTATCATGTGTGCTGCGTGCGGACTCCGAAAGAAGCCGTGGAAGAAGCAGAGTATTGTCTGGAGATTCTTGATGGAAGGGATCTGGATTATCCGGTTGCCTATGACATGGAGCGCAAGGGCACCTTTGCAGGTGGCAGGGAAAATACGACTGCGATTGCAAAGGCCTTTTGTGACACGATCGCTGATGCCGGTTACGTGCCGATGATTTATTCTTCCGCTTCCTTCCTGAACGAAAACTTTGACTGGAAAAAGTTGAAAAACTGTAAAGTCTGGGTTGCATCTTACAGTGATACCAGACCAAAGCTGCCGGTATCTGCAGACTTATGGCAGTATACAAAGAAAGGTTCACTGGAAGGTGCCAACACCGACAAAGGATATTGTGATCTGGTCTATTCCTATATGGAAGCAACAAGTATTAAGTTCACGAAACCCACACTTACCATGAAAAAAAATACGACCGCGCAGGCAACGGTCAAAATAAAACCGAATGGCTGCACGGATCGCAAATCTTTTACGTCTTCCAACCCAAAGGTTGTTGCGGTCAATAAAAAGACCGGTAAGCTGACCGCCAAAAAAGCAGGTAAGGCCACGATTACGGTAACAACCGGAAGTGGCAGGAAAGCGAAAATGAAAGTTGTTGTGAAGTAAATATGCCTGATTGCCCGTGTATCAAATGTGCGGATCATCCGGATCTTCTTCCCCGGATTCTGCCGGCAGTGCTTTGTTCTCCACAGTCTCTTCCGGCAGTGTCTCATCCCCTGCAGCCGTATCCGGCAACGTCTCGTCGGATACCTCTTCATCCACAATATCCTCTCTCTTTTGAAACCGCTCCAGAAACTGTTGTTTCCACGTTTCCCATTTTTGCAATCTCTTCCCCCGTTTTTCTAAGCGCACTTCCTGTTTCTGTTGGATTTTCAACAGTTTTTCGGACTCTTTTTTCTGCAGACGATCCTGTCGCAATTCTTCTTTTTTCTGCAGACGGTCCTGTCGCAGTTCCTCTTTTATCTGCTGCTTCTGATTCTTTTTCACCTGTTTCTTTGCAGACCGCTCGATACTGCGAATCATGCTTTTGGCATCTCCTACCCTGCGGCGTGCACTGCGGTACGGATCGTATAAAAAGTAAGAAGCCGTTGTCAGTGCAAGCAGGAAAAGTCCGACAGCCAGACAATAGGGCAGTGCACGTTCGTAATAAGAATAGTGCAGTTCACAACCAATAAACAGGATCAGCATTCCCGGAAAAATCAACGCAGAAAACACATCACAGACAAACTGCCAGAACTTCGGGCACTGTTTTTTATGTACCAGAATGGCTGCCTGTACTCCGGTAAAAAACATAAGTACAAGGCATGTCTGGGAAGCGATGCCATGCAGATACCCGGCAAACACACACAACGCCAGCGAAAAGAAAACCATTGCCAGTGCATAGCCCCTGCGGTACGCATAGCCGTATTCCCGCATGCCCTCCCGTTTGTCTGCGCTCAGGTCATGCATTTCATACACGCGGTCGTCCACACGCGCTTTCATATCTTCCCGGTATCTCCGCCCCTCTTTTGCATGCGCCATATTCTGATCCATTTCTTCATCGAGTTCCTGCAGCATCTGCTGCTCCCGCAGGATCTGCTGCAAAAGCTGATCTTCCTGCGCCCTGCGTTTTTCCAGTTCCTCCCGGATCCATGCCGCTTTCTGTATCTGAAGACTGTTTTTCGTCAGGGATTCCTCTTCTATCTGCTGTTCTCTTTCGATCTGATCACTCATGGTATTGTCCACCTTTCTTTTTCCATCATAAATGGAATACTTTTATTTGTAAAGTTTTGTTCCAGTATTTCATATATTACAGAACTTTTCTTCTCTTAATGTTATAAATATTCCATGTATTACAGAACTTTTCTTTCACCTTTTGTTTTAATTTCCCTATTTTTTGATATGCTAATGCATTAGAAAGATACTTTATAAAATACAAATTAGCAGGGAACTCTATGCATATAAATCTAAATGCCATGGGCACACGCATGAAAAGACGCAGAAAAGAATTAAAAATGAGTCAGGCAGAACTGGCAGAAAAAGTAAATGTTTCCAACAATCATATTTCTTCGATTGAAACCGGAAAACAGATTCCAAGCCTGACAACATTTGTAAAAATCTGTGAGCAGCTGGATACCACTCCCGATTTTCTTTTACTGGGAAGCCTGCACACGGACAATCTCCCGAAAAATATTTATGATTCTCTTGCCTTGTGCAACAAAAAAGACCTTCCATTGATTCAGGATATTGTAGAAAATTTTGTTTCCAAGCGGGAGTAATAATTAAGGACTTTGCATGATGCAAAGTCCTCTTGTGTTTCCCTTTCTAAAGGATAATTCTAGGACACATAAAGTGTGGTAATTTTATGGGTGGATTGCTATGTATGGCAGTCCACCTTTTTAATAATCTTCGGGAAACTAATCTGAATTTCAAGTAATGTAACAATTATTTATAGAAATTGTAACACAAATGCACTTGTTTACATTTCAAAAAAATGATATAAGTTATCTGTAACTTTAGTATTACAGAAGTTCAACACAAACACATTGTAACATGAGGGGCATTGCTTTATGAGCGCACGCGGTCGATCAACGGATCACATGTATACTTACTGCGCGGCGCTCAGATTGGAGGCATCTCATATTAGAGATTGGAGGACACTTATGAAAAAACTAATCGCAATCACGTTAACAGCAGCACTTGCTCTAACCGGATCCTTTACTGCATCTTTGACAAAGACAGCAAACGCTGCTGCATATACGACGAAAACAAATACACAATACACCGACACATATACAGACACCGTTGTAACAAAGTCTTTTGCGAAAAGCAAAACCAAAAAAGTTTCCAAAAAGACAAAGACCAAACATATTATCGTTGCGAAATTAAATGGCACGACCTTAAAGTATCACAAGTCCACTATGAATACGAATCTTAAGGGCGACAGTGACTGGGAATGGGAAAATGTAGTCGGTTATGGCAAAAAACAGTCGATCAAAGTTGCCAAAAATTGCAAATACTATATACTTGGAGACGATATACACACCGTCAAAAAGACCACAAAAAAGAAATTCCAGAAACGCCTATACGGTTATAAGCGTTATAAAGAAAATGGTGTTATTTGGTATTGGGGAACCGCTGCTAAGATCACGATCAAAAACGGTAAAGTCATAAAAATGGTACAAGAATACCAGGCATAGTAGAACAATTTTCTAATAATATGCCACAAGAAAGAGCACTCTCTAAATATGATGGCGATGTTACGCTAACAATAGAAATTTTCCATTAAAATACGGGAGTGTCCCAAAGTTTGTGTAAACCTTCAAACTGATGTAAGATAACATTACTC
>ERZ780168.4051-NODE-4051-length-10584-cov-3.861430_pt1 | contig 10584 bp, 12 predicted proteins | sample MGYA00510981_ERZ780168 | MGnify/ENA primary metagenome ERZ780168 (study PRJEB29588, sample SAMEA2158769) | human gut metagenome | biome: human gut; feature: human-associated habitat; material: faeces | place: Denmark | collected 2008/2010 ...
TGGCGAGGTCGATGGTATCCGCCGGTGTGTGCAGCAGCTCCATAAACGGATAGGACAGGGCGGAGCCGACTACCGCAGCCAGCAGAAATACGCCGCCGAGGATCACGGCAAACACCGCCAGCACGGGCGGGATGCTGTCCTGTTTCTTTGCGCCGAAGTTCTTGGCGATCAGGACGGACAGGCCAAGTGTGAAACCGGTGATGGTGGTGATGAAGAAGCTGATGGGAATGGACGTCACGCCGATGGCGGAAAGGGACAGCTCTCCGTCCACATTGCCGACGATGAAGGCGTCTGCCCAGTTATAGAGCTGCTGCAGCACACCGCTGAGGATCAGCGGCAGGCTGAACCGGATCAGCTCTTTCATGATGGTTCCTAATTTTTGATTCTCGTTCATGTGTCCTCCTGAAAATTGCAGAACAAAACCACGCAATTGTTCTGCACAATTGCGTGGTTAAAAGCAGCATATCAAACGCCTTGAAAACCCCACGTCATAAATTTTGTAGAAGCATTATAGCACGGTGCGGCTGACAATGCAAGAGAGACGGTCGATCCTGTCCGGTCCCGGTCAGATCACCGACGCGCCGAAGGGCATCAGCGACAGCTTCGCCATCTTGAAGCACTGCTTTCCGATGGGGATACCAAGGAGTGTTATGCACCAGAGACAGCCAAGAATGACATAGCCGATCGCCATTTCAAGGCCGAAGAATACGATCCAGATCAGGTTCACCAGAAAGGAAACTCCGCCGCCCCCATATATGACCTCTTTCCCGAAGGGGAAAAAGGCGAGACTTGCAAACTTGAAGCATTGCAGTCCGACGGGAATACCGATGATGGTCACACACCACAGGCATCCGGCCAGCACCCACGCAAGTCCGCCGATCAGTCCACCAAACAGAAACCATAGAATATTGCCAATCACTGTCATATTCCTCTCCCCTTTCGTTTTTTCTTTTCGTATTGTGTTCAATTCGCCTTGTGAAAACAGGCTGCCGCTTGTTTGAGTGCCTTGGCAGCAATGGCGTCCGGTAAGCAAACGATTGTAATTCCATCACTTGTTCTTTCTAATTTCGATCAGTCCGCATATACCGGCAGCAATACACAAAAGCGCCGGAACACTCGTTCCTAAATTATTCAATTCCGTTGCGCCGGCTCCAATCAGTACAATGGCTGCTATAAAATTCATTGCGACGCAGAACATAAACCATTTCATTTTCGTTGCCTCCTATTTTCACTGTTCAACATGATTCCGCCATTTTGGACAGTTCACGCTCAATTTGGAGTTCCGCAAAACGAACATTTCCCCACTGTAAATAGTCAGGGCCTATAACCGTACTTCGGCCCCAAAAAGTTTTCTCGCTTCACCGATGCTGCCGGTAAATGTTCCCCGTAACCCATAAACACGGGCTGCATAACGGATAACCATCAAAATAACCGATTCTCTGTCTCTGAACGCTGAACACACGCAGAGATCGTGATTGGATCAAAAATGGTCGGACATTCGTGTGAAACGACGGAAAGCGGTCATTCTTCAAACTCAAAGGTTTCCCGCTGATTCACCGCGTCCAGCGCAAGCTGAGCACGGGACAATTCATCGGCAGCTTTCTCATAGTCGGCCTCCACCGCCGCGATGTCATAGTTGGCGTAGGTGTAGTCGATGATGCTGGACTGGCGGCCGTACTGCTCCTCCACACGCTCCTTGGGCAGTCGGCTTTTCATCTCCAGCAGCTTGCTTTTCCGCTTGGTGAGCTGAGGAATGTAGACCAGCAGCTCGTCGATGGTCATGTCAAAGCTGTCCACGGTCTGCGTGGCGTTAAAAATGTTGATGGCGTGCTTGAGCTTGCGGATTTTCGCTTCCAACTCTGCGAGACGGATCTGCGTTTCAGCGTAATCGTAGACAGGCCGAACGGACTCGACATCCTCCCCCATGGCAGCCCGGAAGTCCCGGCTGCGGGTCTCCTTGTCCAGCAACGCGGTATACTCGTCATTCAGTTTTTTCAGCAGCTTGTTGGCCTGTGCGGAGGTGTAGTTCATTTCCATCTGCCTCTCTTTCCTCTATCTGCATGTATTGAATTTTTTAATAGTATAACACGGTCGGGTGTGCTTGTATAGTCGGTACAGCAAAGGGATGCTGCCGTTAGAACGTCTATCCATTGACAGAAGCTCACATTTCATTCTACAATGAACGTAAAGACATTGCGCGATACAAGGCAGAACGCCATCTGAATATGAAGCAATCCGGTTGCAGGTTCACGCCTGCTGATCCGGGCGCAGAAAGGTGGAGCGTATATGGCCAGATCCTCTTTCCAGAAATTGAAATTACTTCATGTCATGAATTATCTGCTTCAGAACTCCGACGAGGAGCACCCGATTACAGTCAATCAGATGATTCAATACTTAGAGTCCAACGGCATCGCCGCAGAGCGCAAAAGCATCTACGATGACATCGAGGCGCTGCGCACCTTCGGCATGGATATTGAGGAATGTAAGCGGGGCCGCGTGTTCGGCTATTATGTGGCAAGCCGCACCTTTGAGCTGCCGGAGCTGAAGCTGCTGGTGGACAGCGTGCAGTCCTCCAAATTCATCACCCACAAAAAGACTGCGTCCCTCATCAAGAAGATCGAGACATTGGCCAGCGTACACAGCGCCCAGCTCCTGCACCGGCAGGTCTTTGTGAAAAACCGCATCAAGACCATGAATGAGTCCATCTACTACAATGTGGACGAGATCCACAACGGCATCTCCAATAACCGGAAGATCCGGTTTCTGTACTTTGAGTACAATGTGGCCAAGGAGCGGCAGTACCGCCACGGCGGCGCATACTATGTAGTCAGTCCCTTCGCCATGACCTGGGACGATGAAAACTACTATCTGGTGGCCTATGACTCTGAGGCCGGGATCATCAAGCACTACCGCGTGGACAAGATGGAGAAGATCTCCACGCTGGATGAGGAGCGGGACGGTCAGGAGGTCTATCAGGCGCTGGACATGGCGGTCTATACCCGCAAGGTCTTCGGTATGTTTACCGGGGATGAGACCAAGGTACAGATGCGGTTTGAAAATCACCTGGTAGGCGCCGTTCTGGACCGGCTGGGCAGCGAGGTATTCATCGTCCCCGACGGCCCGGCCCATTTCACCGTCCGGACGGACGTGGTGGTCAGCCCTCAGTTCTTTGCGTGGGTGCTGGGTTTTGGCCCCCAGGCGCAGATCGTAGGCCCCGCTCATGTCGTGGAGGGTATGAAGGCGCATATCGGCTCCGTCGCGGCACTTTACGGCCCGCAGGCATAAAAACTGAATCAAATTCAGATCAAGCGGCTCTGACCATTACGGTCAGAGCCGTTTTTTCGTAGCAGTCCGGTTATTGGGACAGGTAAGATTGTAAAATGATGACACTGGAAGGACACCCGATCATTTTGAAGGAGGGGTTTTATGAAGTTCAAGATCGTTTTTTCCGCCGCTGAAAAGAAAAGCAGGCACGAGGCTGCCGCGCGTTTTGTTATTTCCAGAAAGCCGAAGCCTACCAGATCCCTGGTGCTGATCCACTTCCCTGCTCGCAACATGACGCTCTCCTACTACAACGATCAATTTGATCTCCACTGCGGCGATCTGGTCTTTGTGGATGGAAAGCTGGAAGGTTTCCGCGGTCATGTGGTGGATGTCTGCTATACCTTCAAGATCAAGCTGTCCGACTACAAGCGGGTCATCAGCGTGGCCGATACGAAGGTCCACGGTGAATTCCATTTTGCCGGATCGCACTTCGTCACCTTTGACCGCAGCGCACTCCCTTATGAACAGGTCATCACCTGGTTCAAGGCACCTGAGAAGGAGGATACGGAGATTGTTTCCAAACAGGACGGCAGCGGCTTTCAGTTGAATGATCTGCAAACCATGAAGATCAGCGACGCCATTGCGGAGCGGGGACATAACTATTACAGAGAAAACCGGGTGCGGTACATCTCTCTGGATAAGACTCGGGTGCGGGCCATTGTGGAAGGGACACAGCCCTACGAGCTGGAATGTGACTACATCGACGGCGAGATCAGGAATCTGGTTTGCGACTGTTTCTGCACTTACGCCTGCAAGCATATGTTCGCCGCCATGTTGCAGCTAAAAGAAACTCTGACATTCATTGAGAAGCACTACCCGGGCAGATTTGAAGAAAGTCGGTATTTCGCCGCCGTCTGCAAGGAAACGCTGCTGAATACCGCGATGGCCGGCAGAGAAACCGGCAGTATCATGCTCTGAGCCGCGGATCGATCTGAGGAAAATACGCCGTACAGAGATCGCAGATGGTGACAGTGTCCGTTTTATAGGACAGTATGTATTGTATACTGAGCATGTAATCAGAAAACAACACACCACGGAAGGGGTTATAAAAATGGAGCGATTTGAACTGCGGTATGTGATGGGACACATTGAGGTATATGATGAAAACGGCCGGTTCTGCTTTTCTGCGGATCATGTGTCCGAGGCCATGGAGGAATTGCGGGAGGAGTTCAGCGCAGCCTGACCCTTACCGGCTGATAGGCGAAAAAAGTCTGCCTTCCAAATGGAAGGCAGGCTTTTGCAGAGCATTTTCTTATCTGTCGCTATTTCAATCAGCATTTATGAATACGCACTCTGCAAGACTCTATTTGCCATTTATTCTGCCCGGCTCCGGTGCTCAACTCAGAACCAGCCATTCAAGAGGTCCAGCACACCGGAGATATCCCCGGTCATCGTATAGCCGCCCCTCTGCGTATAGAGCGTTCCGCGATCATCCATTGAGATCTCCTGCTGATTTTCAAAGCTGAAGCGGTACACATACTGATCGTAGGGACCAATCTTGCCGTCAGAGGTTCCCAGCCGTACTGCTTGAACGGTTTCCAACTCTTTCAGCAGGGCTTCCTTTTGGGCGTCCGTAAGATCGCGCTTTTCCGCACCGTCCACAGATTCCCGCGCCACGGTGCAGGAGAGCTCCAACAGCTTTTCCGGGAATACCGCCGATGCCTTTTGGGGAAAGGGTTTTACAATGACGATTACCGCAAGCAAAACCACAACCACAGCCGCTAAAATGGGGATCGAAATTCTCTTTTTTATATCGCTTTCTCCTTTTTATGTTCGTTCATAGGCATTCCGCTAAAAGCTGCGTTACCACTTTTTCAGCACACCCAGCAGGCCCCGCTTGAGCACCTGACCGCCTGCTGAGATCAGTTGGGACTCGATCTTGGCCGCCCGGCGCTCCGCCTTGCGGCGAGCCTCGTCCTCCAGCTTCTGTTTGCGCTTTCGTTCAGCTTCTTCCTTCTTCAGACGCAGCTTTTCCGCCTGAGCCTCCTTTTCGCGTGCCTTGCGGTCGGCCTCCTCCTGTTTGGCAGCCTCCGCTTCCTCCCGCTCCGCCGTCAGCACCTCATAGGCCGACACGTTATCCACAAATTCATCGTACTTCTCCATACCGTCATGCATCATCACCTTAGCCCGGGCCATCGGCTCCGGCACCGACATGAGGCTCTGGGGGCAGATGATCTTCGTGCGCTCCACCATAGCGGGTACGCCTGCTTCGTCCAAGAACGAGGTCAGCGCCTCGCCCACGCCCAGCTCCATGATGGCATCCTCCGCCTGAAACGCGGGATTGGGCCGGAAGGCCCGCGCCGCCGCGCGGACAGCCTTCAGCTCCGTGGGGGTATAGGCCCTGAGGGCGTGCTGCACCCGGTTTGAAAGCTGCGCCAGCACGGTGTCGGGAATATCGCTGGGGCTTTGCGTCACAAAGTATACGCCCACGCCCCGGGAGCGGATCAGCTTCACCGTCTGCTCCACCTTTTGCAGCAGCACAGTGGGCGCATCGCGGAACAGCATGTGGGCCTCGTCAAAGAAGAATACCATCCGGGGCTTGTCCAGATCGCCAGCCTCCGGCAGGATCTCAAACAGCTCCGACAGCATCCACAGCAGGAAACTGGCGTACAGAGTGGGATTTTGTGTCAGCTTGACGCAGTCCAGCACATTGATCATGCCCCGGCCGTCAGCAGCCGTGCGCATCCAGTCATGAATGTCCAGCGCCGGTTCCCCGAAAAACAGCTCGCCGCCCTGCTGCTCCAGCGGCAGCAGCGCCCGCAGGATCGCCGCCACCGACTGCGGCGTGATATTGCCGTAGGTCATCATGTACTCGGCGCGGTGCTCGCTGACATAGGTCAGCATGGCCCGCAGATCCTTCAGGTCGATCAGCAGAAGGCCCTTGTCATCCGCAATTTGAAACACGATGTGCAGAATTCCCTCCTGCACCGCCGTCAAGCCCAAAATCCGGCTGAGAAGCTCCGGTCCCATGTCGCTGACGGTGGCCCGGACGGCGTGGCCGCCCTCCTGATAAACATCCCAGAAGGTGGTGGGATAGCCCTGGTAGACAAAGCGGTCCCGCAGGCCGAATTTGTCGATGCGCTTTTCCATGCCCTCGCTGCTCTGGCCCGGCGCGCAGATGCCCGCCACGTCGCCCTTCACATCACACAGAAACACCGGCACACCGGCGTCGGAAAAGGACTCCGCCATCACCTTCATGGTGACGGTCTTGCCGGTACCGCTGGCTCCGGCGATCAATCCGTGGCGGTTGCACATATTCAGCGCCAGTTCCACCCGCTTGTCGCCTGCCAAACCCATATAGATCTTCCCGTTTTCGTACATGAAGCCACCTCCGTCATTTGTTAATGCTCTTTTTCATCATTATACCTGCGCGCCCGCCCCGGTGCAAGAGCAAAGAGGTGCGTTTCCCCTGTTTATAAGGGTTTTTCAGCGGTCAGACAGGCAGACGCCGCCTTATAGCTGTGAAAGGCATAAGGCCCCCAGAAGAAGTATAGGTAATACCTCCAATTAGCATAACTTATTTCATTTAAAATAGATACTTTTTTAACATATTGCGCAAAAATCGCAACAATTTTTTCAAAATTTTGTGGCGAGGTCCCACGGAAAAAGCCGTGTCAGCAATTGACATTTTCTGTCGCGTCTGAGATAATGATTACATTGAAGCACAGGCAACTGACGGAACGTGGAGCACCACATGGAAGCCTGCTGTCATACGTACTGTCGACCGTCTGGGCAAACCTGTTCTCCATGGAGATCCATGGGGACCGGTTTACCCTTTTTTTATTTGCATTTTTATCTTTTTAAGGAGGATCGCATGAAAAAAGTAGCAGTCATTATGGGAAGCGACTCTGACTGGCCCGTTGTAAAGGGTGCCTGCCAGCAGCTCGAGACCTTCGGCATCCCCTATGAGGCCCACATTCTCAGCGCCCACCGCACCCCCGCCGCCGCCGCCGACTCCGATAACGGAAATGCGCGGTTTCAAGGTGATCATGTTGGTTTCCGGTACTGCTAATTTTATCGACATTGCTCGCTCCCAAAAGTATTGTGCTTATTCAATTTTAATATACAATATTTGAAAAGTGCTTAAGGTTTCGTTACCAAAACGATATTTTTCGTTAATTTGTCAAAAGTTTTGTTTCAGCCAGTTCAGGATCCGTCCGAAACGGCCGCCTTCAATGCCCGCCGGTTTGCTGATGATTTTGTTCGGTTTGCGCTCGGTATAGTTGATGACGAACAAAAGCAGGCCGATGACGGAAGAAAACGCCGGCGATTGCAGTACCGGATAGTTTGAAATGTCAAGCATGTTGGCAATGCTGCGCGGGCGGCCCAAACGCACCTGCTTGTCGAGAATCATGGCGGCCACTTCCCGCATGCCCGACAACAGCGATCCGCCGCCGGTCAGCACAATGCGGTGGCTGCTGATGTCTTTTAAGCCGTGGTCGGCCAGTTTGCCGTTGACCATTTCAAACATTTCTTCCACCCGCGGGGTGATAATGCCGATCAGTTCCGATTTCGGCACCTGTTTGATCAGGCTGTCGTCTTCCTCGCCGACCGGGTAGACGTTGATGGTTTCGTTTTTGTCCTGCGACGTCATGAAAGCGCAGCCGTGCAGCGTTTTTAAACGCTCGGCATGGGTAAACGAGGTCGTCAGCCCCCAGGCGATGTCGTTGGTGATGTTGTTGCTGCCGACGCCGATTGAGCCAAAGTATACCGGATGGCCGTGTTTGAAACTGGCGATGCTGGTGGTGCCGCCGCCGATGTCGACCACGGTGGCGCCCAGTTCCTTTTCGTCGTCAACCAGACAGGCAAGGCCGGAGGCATAGGAGGAAAGCGCCTTTTCGGCAATTTCCAGATGCGAGTTGTCGAGCACGGTTTTGACGTTTCTGTACATGATTTCCGGTACCAGCCCGAGCAGCACGTCGACCGACAGGCTTTCGCCGTAAAGATTGCGCGGGTCGTTGGTTTCTTCTCCGAAATCAAGCCGGTAGCCGGTCGGCAGGCAGTGGATCAGCTCGTTGTTTTCGACGTTGATTTTGTTGATGCCTTTTTCGATGACTTTTTTTATGTCGGCTTCCGATACCGGTTTGGATTTGTTTAAATTGATCGCCGAGCGTTTGATGCTGCTTTTTACCCGGTCGCCGGAAATGTTGACAATGATGCGGCTGACACGTTCGTTGGCCATTTGTTCGGCGGCTTCCACCGCGTCACAGACCGAATAGGTGGCCTGTTTGATGTCGGTGATGATGCCGTTTTTGATTCCCTTGGACGCATTGTAGCCGTAGCCGGCAATGCTGATTTTCTGATCGCGGCTGATGCGGGCAATGACGCAGCAGACTTTGGACGAGCCGATGTCCAAAGCGGCAATTGTGGTCAATCGGTTAAATGAATGAGTCACGATCTCATGCCTTTCGCTGTCAAATGTTGCTTTCATCCTCCGCGTCCGAAGCCAGACGTTCTTCGTCGGAGGTTCGGCGCGGTTTTACCAAAACTTTATTGGCGAATCTTAAATCAATGATGGTTAATTTACGTTTAAGAAGTCCCTGGGTTTTGTTCAATTTTAGCAATTTTTTCCATGCTTTGTCCATATCTTCGGCCGGCAGCTTGACGGTGATGCCGTTTTCGACGTCGTCCAGGATGAGGTTCCAGCGGCGGCCGGAAATGAAGTTGGCGACTTTGATCCGGGGAAAAACCTCGTTATCGTCTTCAACCGCGGTCAGCAGTTCGTTCAGATGCTCCGGCGCGCCGCGGCCGACGATCAGCAGCACCGGACGGGAAGGGACAAAATCGGCACGGATGACGGCGCCGTCGGTGTCGATCGGGTAAAAAGCGTTGTTAATCTGCCACAGCGAGCGTACCCGGCGTTCTTTGAGGGTGATTTTTAGCAGGTTGGGCAGGTAGGAGCGGCTGACGGTTGCCGACTTGACCCACGGCAGCTGTTCAAGGTCGCTTTTCATCTGCCGGATGTCGAGGCGGAGTATGTTGTCGCCGCGGCGGGTGTTGACGATGTTGTTGATTTCCTCGATTGCGGTTTTGTTGCGTCCGTAGACGAGGATGTCGTCGACGGTAAAGCCGAGATAGGAGGTGAGGGTGTAAAAATAATCGGAGAGGGAATTGAGTTTTTGCGTGACCAGGTTGTTTTTGGCGATGACCATGCCGGCCGAGGCAAAACCGAGCAAAATAAGCAGCAAAACGTTGCCGATCAGGCGGTAAGGCCAGAGCCGGGGCAGATAAACCCGTTTGTCGGCGGCGGAAACCGCCGGAGATGACGGGGAAACTGTCGGTGCGGTAATCATGGTTATTTTTCTATTCCCAGTCTTTTTATTTCCCATTCGAGCGTAATGAAAGTTTCCTGCCGTACCCTTTGAATAATCGTTTCACCCAGGGTTTCAATGTCTTTGGCAGTGGCGTTGCCGGTGTTGATGAGAAAATTGCAGTGCTTTTCGGAAACTTTGGCGCCGCCGACGGCAAGTTCCGCGCAGCCGGCCTTTTTGATCAGTTCCCAGGCTTTCAGCCCTTCCGGGTTTTTGAAAGTGGAGCCGGCGGTTTTCTGGTTATAGGGCTGGCGGGCTTTGCGGTATTGCTTGTGTTCTTCCAGCAGCCGGGCGATTTCTTCCCGGGTTGAAGGTTCGGTTTTAAAAGTGATGGAAAGAATGATCCAGTCGTCGGGGAACAGGCTGCTGCGGTAGGACAATCCCAGGTCGGCCGCGGTAACGGTCTGGATTTTGCCTTCGCCGTTCATGATTTCCGCACTTTGCATTACGTCAGCGACTTCCCGGCCGAAACAGCCGGCGTTGGTTTTGACCGAGCCGCCGATGACGCCGGGAATCGAGCAGAGAAATTCAAGTCCGCCGAGTTCGTGCTTCAGCAGATGTTTTTTCAAATCAATGTTGCGAAAGCCGGCGCCGCAGGTAATGGTGCCGTTGCCGACGGTGACTTTCTGAAAGCTTGCGTTGTCCAGTTTGATAACCACGCCGGGCACGCCGCCGTCGCGAACCAGCAGGTTGGATCCGCCGCCGATCAGGCAGACCGGAACGTTGTGCGGTTTGTTGCGCAGGAAATGGGCAAGGTCGCCGGCGTCTTCCGGAATGTACATGATTTCGGCGTTGCCGCCGACGCCGAACCAGGTGTGGCGGGCAAGGCTGATGTTTTGCAGATAGCGGCCGCGGACGACGGGCAGAATTTTGATCAACGGGTCTTTTTTCTGCGGCATTTTGAAGCGGATACGGAACATTTTATTTCTCCGCCGGCCGTTTTGCGGCC
>ERZ780168.4053-NODE-4053-length-10570-cov-11.522397_pt1 | contig 10570 bp, 8 predicted proteins | sample MGYA00510981_ERZ780168 | MGnify/ENA primary metagenome ERZ780168 (study PRJEB29588, sample SAMEA2158769) | human gut metagenome | biome: human gut; feature: human-associated habitat; material: faeces | place: Denmark | collected 2008/2010 ...
GAAGTCCCAGCAGAAGCATCTTGGGCACGCCCAAGGATCTGGCATCGTAAATGCCGTTTTCGCCGAGTGTAGTTTTCTCGCTCATTTTTTTCCTCCTGTGTCATAGACATGTGAACATGTAACTATTTTTCGTCGCATAAATTCGGGCAGATAGTCCTCTATCTGCCCACACCTATGTGACTTTATTAGTTACATGATAGCTTTTCATCATTCCACAGTCAAGAAAAAAATTATTCCACCGCATGCTCCTTCAGAAAATCCAGCCATATGGGAATATACTGTGCCTTCAGATGCACACCGTCATAAGTATAGGAAGCCACCATTCCACCGGTCTCGTCACAGATCAGCGGATTTACATCCAGGAAAAATATCTTCCGGTCATCCGCCAGCTTTGCGATTTCTGCATTTCTGGCTTCGATTCCTTCGTTGGTAATATAATCCCCCTGTTCAGAGCGTTCCGTTGTTACTTTCATAATGGCCTGCAGATAGATCACCGCATCCGGCTGCAATTCCTGCAAATGCTGTACCGCTTCCCCGTAAGCCTTCATAAAAGATTCCACTGTGCCGGTACCCATTTCGTTGATACCGATCATCAGATAGATCTTGGCAAACTGCTTCTCCGACAAGGCTTCCTCCACCGTGATCTTTTTCTTCTGTCCAGGCACCGATACAATGGCACTGTCGAACATCTTGTAGACTGTCAGTCCGGTGGAAGCATAAAACGTGGATGTCTCCTCCAGTCCGCCGTACTCATACATGCCTACCGTCCGGGAATCCCCGATAAATACCGCATCATCAAAATAACTGTCATCCACCGTGTGATAGACCACTTCCTGCGGTATCTCTTCCACAGGAACCGTCGCGGCGGGATCCTGCGTCTCTGTTCCGGTGGTCTCCGGCATTGCGGCCTCTTCTCCCGTAGCGGGACTCTGCACCGTACCCATCGTCTGATCCGTCTGGTTCCCGTCACTCACTGTATCTCCGGTCTGTACGTTTTCCCCCGGCACATTGCCGGATACGGATCCCGTTGCATCACTCTGTTCCCCGGATATTCCCGGCCATTTTCCTTCCACCAGCTGCTCAGCCAGAAGCACTCCTTTCGTATAGATCTCCTGCAGCGGTTCCGTATATACCTGCCAGTTATCCGTCCAGGTAAAGAATACAATTGCCGCCAGCAAAAGACATCCCAAAAAGGAGTATTTATGCAATTTTTCCTTCATTTTTGACCAAATATTTTTATTTTCTGCATGATTCATTGCATAATGACCTTTTCCTAAAAGCTAAAATACATAAAAGGATTATTTCCTTCTAATAAAAGTCTCCAGATGCAATACCAGAAGAGCCCCGCCAGAAGCACCTTCACCGGCAGCTTATCCTGCCACTTATGGTACAGCTTCTCAATGACCGGTGTGCAGGCCAGTCCGGAGACCAGAAGCAGTCCTCCATAGGTACTGAGTGCCTTCCAGGCATCCTCGTAACCGCCGCTGAAGCCCGGTACCAGCCACAGCATCTTATCCAGATAGACCTGTAACTGTGACAGGTCCGTGATAGCAAAGCACATCCAGCTCATTGGGATGACCAGCCACAGATAAATGTGCGGCAGTACCTTCATTTTATGTACAAATTTTAATCTGCCCAGCTGCCGTTCCAGTACGATGCAGATCCAGAGCAGTCCGCCCCAGCAGAAGAAGTTCCAGCCGGCACCATGCCAGAAAGCGGTCAGCATCCATACCACCAGGAGGTTTAAAATCGTGCGAAGCTCTCCCTGTCTGCTGCCGCCTAACGGAATATACACATATCGGCAGAACCACTGTCCCAACGTCATATGCCATCTGCGGTAAAAATCCCGGACACTTCTGGCCATATAGGGTCTGCGGAAGTTGGCCGGCAGTTCGATCCCCATCATCCGGCCCAGTCCCATGGCCATCAGGGAATAGCCCCAGAAATCAAAATAGATCTCCATGGAATAGGCGATGGCTGCCAGCCATGCTAACGGTGTCGAGATGCTTTCAAATCCGGTCACCTGCACCTCGTGCCACAAGATTCCCACCCGGTCTGCCAGTAGCACCTTGGCCGCCAGTCCCAGAATAAACAGCTTCATACCGTCTTCCAGCCCCCGCACCGTGAAAGTGCGCCCCGTCAGGCTGTCCGAGATATCGCCATATCTTGTGATCGGTCCGGAGATCAGTTTCGGGAACATGATCACATAAGTAGCAAACTTCAAAAAAGAATACTCCCTGCTCACCTCTCCCCGGTACACATCGATCTGATAAGACAATATCTGGAAGGTGTAAAAGCTGATCCCCAGCGGCAGCCCCGCAGAGCCTCCCCAGTCCTTGAACCAGAGCAGTACCGCCAGATTCGCGCCAAGTGTCAGGATCAGCAGAAGCTTTTTCCGCCACAACGTCTTAGGACTGCGTTTTGCCAGATGAAGACCCAGAAAATAATTGCACAATATAGATATCATTAAAAGGGGAAGATACCTGACGTCTCCCCTGGCATAAAAAACAATGCTTCCCACGAGCAGTGTCAGGTTCCTGTATTTGCGAGGTGTGATCCCGTAGACGATCAGAAAGATCGGCAGGAACCACAGCAGAAATTCAATACTGCTGAATATCAAAAAAATCACATCTTTCTATTTCTGTTTATCTGTCTTACTATCATAGTAGCTTGAAACCGTTTCTATTACAACAAAACAATTCTTAATTTTAAATGACAGAATTTTACAACTGCTTAATCTTTTTGCAATTTTTCACCGCATCGTTTACAATAGTTTTAACACCACAGGGCTGCGCCCGAGAAAGGATATTTTCCATGAAAGAACAGTTATATACCATCCCTTTAAACGATGCCGTAAATGCACAGGACGAATGCCCTTTCTGCTTTATCCACCGCAGTATTGAACAGGATCTTCTGGATTTCGTGTTAGGCTCCGGTTCCTCTTATATGGAAGCGGACATCCGCGAACAAACCGACAAAGCAGGCTTCTGCCGGTATCATTTTCAGAAAATGTTCGACTACGGCAATACTCTGGGCAATGCCTGGATCTTAAAGACCCACTACCAGCGCATGATCCGGGAAATGCAGCAGGAATTTGCCTCCTTCCGCCCCGGCAAAAGCTCTCTCCTGGGTAAATTCAAAAAAGCCGAAGGCAATGAAAATACCATCGGCATGTGGGTTCGTGCAAAAGAGGATTCCTGCTATATCTGTTCCCAGTATAAAGATACCTACGCCAGATATCTGGACACCTTTTTCTACCTGTGGAAAAATGATGAAAACTTCCGCAATAAAGTCATAAACGGCAAAGGCTTCTGCCTGCCCCACTTCGGCGATCTCTGCGAAGCCGCTGACCGCAAACTTTCCGATAAGGAAAAACAGGACTTTTACGATCAGTTGCTGCCGGTCATGGAATCCAACATGCAGCGCATTTCCGAAGACGTCTCCTGGCTGGTGGAAAAATTCGACTATCGCAACAAAGACGCCGACTGGAAGAGCTCCAGGGATGCCATCCAGCGCGGTATGCAGAAATTAAAAGGCGGATATCCCGCAGATCCCGCCTATAAGATGTCTAAATAGTCGCAAAATTTTATTCAAAAATACGATGCAATTATGATGCTATTTTTCCGTAATTTCTTCGTCAGAGGGCTGTCCGGACCGTTCCGCCAGTCTTCTGCTTAATTGCAGATACTCCAGAATTTCCTCATACAGCATCTCCGGCTGAAAGGCATCTTCCAGGATTCTCTCGTTCATCAATCCCTTAATGGTCAGTTCCATCATCTTACGAAGTTTCATCACGTCTTCCGCAGCCGCATATTTTCCCAGATCCGCTCTGGCATAAATATTCTCATAAGCCTCTTCCATCTGCTGTTTTCGCTCTTCTACCGCCACCAGTGCCTCATTGACATTCTCTGCCTGTGCCCGGTTCAGGAACGGCTGCAGATAAGGATAGCCACACATGGCATGCATTTTCCCGGTCTCCACCTGCTGCATCAGAGTGAACAGATCCGTCTCCTTCGCATCTACCGCTGTGGACAATTCCAGCAACAGATACCGCACACTGTAGTCATAGACAAAAGCATAGACTCCCAGCTTGTTCTCAAAATAATGAAATAATAATCCCTTACTGATGGCTGCCTCCCGCACGATATCATCCGTACTGGCATGACGGTAACCGTTCAGGGCAAATACCTTCAGAGCTGCATTGATCATCCGGTCCTGTTTTTCTTTTTTTAAATCAAAAAATTTCTCATTCATATCGCAACATATCCCTTTTCATTTTCATCAATAAGGTTTATTATGTAACTGTATGGGCATATGCATGAAATTCAGACCAGTTACATACACTACAACATGGAAGGAGCAACCCTATGGCTAAAAAATTTGGCAAATTTCTGCTGTTTACCGCAGCAGTAGGTACCGCAGCCGCAGCTGCTTACTACTATATGCAACAGAAAGATTCTCAGCTGAAGGAATCTTCCGATGCAGATGATGATTATGATGATTTCCACGAGGATCTGGACAAGAGTACCGAGTTCTCCCGCAATTATGTTCCTCTGAATACACCCGTGCAGACCTCTGCCCCGAAGGAAGAGACAGGCACAGAGTCCACACCGGCTTCCGAAGAGGCGGCACCCGCTTCCGCAGAGGCATCTGATTTCACACCGCTCACCGATCAGGCTACCGGATTGTCCGGCGAAGAGGGCGAGACCGTCGAAGACGTGGAAGAGTTCTTCGATGAAGAAGATGCCGAGGACGAAGAGCCTCCCGTAAATGAAGAATAATCGTTCTATTTCGAAGGTCTCAGAGCCATGCTTTTTGCAAGCGTCTGAGACCTTCCTGCATTTCCGCCTCATCAATACTTCCAAAGCCCAACAGCACGGTAGCTTTCCGCATTGTGGCTTCCACCATATTCTCTGACATCCCATAGGCTTTCACTTTCTCCGCCGCTGCTCTCTCCAACAGTTCCTGTTCCGTGACATTCCCTTTCGCTGTCAACAGAAGATGCAGTCCCGCATCCTCCCCGGAGATCACAAACTGCTTCTTAAACGGTTCCAGCCCGGCCAGCAGCAGGTCATGTTTGGCCCGGTAGCGCATCCGCATTTTATTCAGATGCCGCTCGAAATACCCGTCCCGGATAAATTCATTCAGGATCCGCTGATCGATTCTGGACACCGTGCAGGAATAAAAAGAGCAATCCCTGCGGTAGATATCCAGCAGATCCCCCGGCAATACCATATAGCTGACACGGATTGCCGGTGCAATAGCCTTGGAAAATGTACCGATGTAGATCACTTTTCCCTTTTCATCGGAAGATTGCAGGGAAGGAATAGGCTTGCCCCGATACCGGAATTCACTGTCGTAATCGTCCTCGATCAGATAACGATCCGGCTCCCTTTCTGCCCAGCGAAGCAGTTCTGCTCTCCTGCCGATGGTCATGACCGCACCGGTGGGATACTGGTGGGAAGGCATCACATAGGCCACTCTGACAGGCAGTCCCGAAAGTCTGTCCGCCCGCATTCCCTTATCATCCATGTCTACCGTGTGAATGCGATAGGCAAAAGATTCAAAGATGCGGTATGCCCGCTTGTACGTGGGATTCTCCATGGCAATGCCCACATGTCTGCCCAATATTTTCTCCAATAGCAACAGCAGATAATCGTTTCCTGCTCCTACAATGATCTGTTCCGGGCGGCAGTTCACCCCCCGGGAAGAATGCAGATACCGGCTGATGGTCAGCCGCAGATCATAATCTCCCTGAGGTTCTCCCTGCGCAAACAGGTCACTGTTGTTGTCATTCAGAATATTCTTCGTGATCCGCTTCCATACGCCCACAGGGAAACCGTTCATATCAATACCATAAGGAGAAAAATCAATGCATCCCTCTTCCGGAACAGATTCTTCTCCTGAAGTGTCCGGCTCCGGTTCGTTCTCTTCCCGCGGTTCCATGGCAAATATCCCTTCCAGACGGCAGACAAAATAGCCCTTATAAGGTCGTGCCTCGATATATCCCTCGCTTAACAGCTGGTCGTAGGCATAGTCCACAGTGCTTCTCGCCACCTGCAGATATTCTGCCAGAGAACGCGTGGAGGGAAGCCTCTCTCCTGCCAGAAGCTTCCCTTCCCTGATTTCCTGTCGTATATGCTCATATATCTGCTGGTACAGACATTTGTCACTGTCTGTACGCAGCCGGATCGTCATATCATACATACGGTTATCCTACTTTTTCTGGTTCTTCAGTTCTTCCAGAATCTGGTCTTTTAACTCTCTTGCCTTGTCCTTAGTCCGGGCATTGGCGGAAGGGGACGTCAGGATCGTGGCTACCATACGGCTGGCCACATCATATTTCTGGAATCTGGCAGCAAGTACCGCAATCAGAAATTCTACCGTGATCTCATCCATACCGCACATGGGGAATCCTTCGGTCTGCAGGGCCTCCGTAAAACCAGTGTAAGCGTTCTTCAGATAAGTCTCCTCCATGGTCTTCACTTCCCGGAGTCTGGCCATATCCGTATCCCCGGACTCTTCCAGATGCTCCTGATAACCACGCATCAGCCATCCGCTCTTCAGACAGATATAAGCCTTTTCACTGGCATGGGCCCGTTTTACCACAGCGTTGGCCAGGCAGAGCTTATAGCGCTCAATGGCTTCTTCATAGCTGTAAATATCGTCATCGTAGGTATGCAGCTGCACTTTACTGCTGATATTTTCCTTGATCAGCTTTATATAAACCTTATTCAGGCTGTTGAAATACCGGTTCAGTGCTGCATAGCCGCAATGCGGACACAGAATAACATCATATTTCACCGCATCAATGCCTTCGTATTTTGCACGAAGATCCTGATCGGTACTTAAAAGTCTTGCCTTTCCAGTCTTCATGATCTTCGCCGGGAAATCTTCTCCGCAGACAGGACAGGTAAATGTCTTGTCAAAGATCAGATCCTTTTCTTCTATTTTTTGGGCCTCGGCTGCTGCCTTCTCTTCTTTTTTATCCTGTCCGTAAATGTTCATGTTCTCCAGGTCATCCAGACCCAGACCGGCCAGTCCAAACAATTTGTCCGACATATGTCTCTCCTTTTCTTTTGTACTGTCCATTCCCGGTGACAATACGAATACAACTTTCCCAATTCCCCTTATCGGTTGTCCTACTGCTTACTTAGGCAGTACATAAGAACTCTTCAGAGATACGATACGGTTAAATACCAGTTCTCCCGGCTTGGTATCCTTGTAGTCCACGCAGAAGAAGCCCTGTCTTACGAACTGGAAGCGGTCATACGCCTGTGCCTGTGCAAATGCAGGCTCCAGACGGCACTCTGTCAGTGTGGTCAAAGAATTGGGGTTCAGATTCAGACTTCCGTCTTCATTGTATACACCCTTCTCTTCATCGATGATATTCTCATACAGGCGCACCTGTGCTTTTACAGACTGCTCTGCATTTACCCAGTGGATCGTTCCCTTTACTTTACGTCCATCGGGGCTGTTGCCTCCGCGGCTCTCCGGATCATAGGTACAATGTACTTCCACGACTTTTCCGTTCTCGTCCTTGACACAGCCGGTGCATTTTACGAAATAAGCACTCATCAGGCGCACTTCGTTGCCGGGGAACATACGGAAATATTTCTTGGGAGGCTCTTCCATGAAGTCCTCTCTCTCAATATACAGTTCTTTGCCGAAGGGAACCTCGCGGCTGCCCAGAGCTTCGTTTTCCGGATTGTTGACTACAGGCAGCATCTCCGTCTGTCCTTCGGGATAGTTATCAATTACCAGTTTCACAGGATCCAGAATAGCCATCATACGGGGTGCCTTTGCCTTCAGATCCTCACGGATACAATACTCCAGCATTGCATAATCTGCGGAAGACTGTGCCTTGGAGATACCGCACAATTCTACGAACTTCTTGATGGATTCCGGTGTGAATCCTCTTCTGCGCAGTGCTGCGATGGATACCAGTCTGGGATCATCCCAGCCGTCCACGATACCCTGCTCTACCAGCTTCTTGATATAACGCTTACCGGTCACCACATTGGTCAGGTACAGCTTTGCGAATTCGATCTGCTTGGGAGGATGAGGATATTCCAGTTCTCTTACCACCCAGTCATATAAGGGTCTGTGATCCTCAAATTCCAGCGTACAGATGGAATGGGTCACGCCTTCAATAGCATCCTCGATGGGATGCGCGAAATCGTACATAGGGTAAATGCACCATTTGTCACCGGTATTCTGGTGAGACATATGTGCCACACGATAGATGACGGGATCTCTCATGTTGATGTTGGGAGAGGCCATATCGATGCGGGCACGCAGTACCTTAGTGCCGTCCTCGTATTTGCCGGCCTTCATATCCTCGAACAGTGTCAGATTCTCTTCTACGCTTCTGGTGCTGCCGGGATCTTCCTTGCCGGGCTCGGTCAGGCTTCCTCTGTATTCACGGATCTGCTCCGCACTTAAGTCAGAGACATATGCCTTGCCTTTTTTGATCAGCTTTACGGCTGCTTCATACATTTGGTCAAAATAGTTGGATGCGAAAAAGAGTCTGTCCTCCCAGTCTGCTCCCAGCCACTTTACATCAGCCTTGATAGACTCTACGAACTCTGCCTTCTCCTTGGTGGGGTTGGTATCGTCAAAACGCAGATTGAATTTGCCGTTGTATTTCTGGGACAGGCCGTAGTTCAGCAGAATACTCTTGGCATGTCCGATATGAAGATATCCGTTGGGTTCCGGAGGGAAACGGGTGTGTACAGTATCGTATACGCCCTCCGCCAGATCTTTCTCAATGATCTGCTCTATAAAATTCTTCGATTCCTTTACTTCTGCGGAATCTACGATTTCCTTTTCGATCTCGCTCATGGTAATGTCCTTGCCTTTCGTTTACTTAATACTGTTTTCGTATCCTTTATCTTACCACACAAGAAAACTTTTATAAACCCTTCTCTTCAAAATAATTCAGCAAATTCTGCTCCGTCTCGATGAAGATATTGTGCAGATCATCCTCACTGGCCGCCAGATAATCTCCGGCCCTTCCGGTCATATAGCCGTCCTCGTCCCATACCGGGAACACTTTTACCCCCTGTGTCACCCGGATGGCATAGATGCGGAACTCATCCTTCGGCATGCACATGCGCACATATTCCGTGATCAGATGATTTCTGCCGTCCGTACCGTCCTTGACCCTGGGAACGTATGTCATATTCCTGCAGTAGTCCTCGGACACCGGAGCGTCGGACAGTTCCAGGATCCTGTGGAACCGCTCTCCCGCCACCCTGTGAAGTTCACCGTTTCTCTCCAGCGTGTAGCAGATATTCTGTCTGGTATCGATGTCCATGGTGCCGTTCTGGGTGCGGACGGACACCACCCTGCCAAGCTCCGCCAGATCAGAGGCCCTCACACAGGCCAGAGGGATTTTCTTTCTCTGATATCTTGTGCCCTCACTTACCGGGAATGCCCGGTCTTTGGCGTAGAGGATCCGGAACGTATCGAAATACTGCGTCATGCGGTTATTGAAATACGCTTCGGAATGCAGTGTTGGATATTTTTCCTCATATAATTTCATACTGATGTAGCCGCCGGCCTTCTCGTAATGTCCGCCGCCGGAACCGATGCCCTCCGAAAGATAATCCGACAGTTCGCTGGCATTGACCTCCCGGATACAGCTTCTGACGGAAAATTTGTATCCGCCGCTGTCCTCATTATAGACCACGCAGGTATTGACGCCCGCCACCTGCAGGAGGAAGTCGCTGATCAGGCCAAGTACATTGGGATCACAGGGCTGGGAATGGATCACGGCGAACTGGTAATCGTCGTTATAATTGCAGCGCAGCATTGCCACACCGGCAATTTCCAGCTCTCTCAGGGAAATATTGGAATTACGGAACAAGGATATCTGGTTCTTATCAAAATTCAGACTCTCACGCATATCCATGTCCACCGGGTTCGACAGTTCGGAGAACTGGTTGGTATCCATATACAGGCCGTAATATAGCGCAGTTCCCAGATCTCTGTTTTTTTCCACGGGATAATGCATTTCCTGCAGCATTGTCCACACCAGGGTTGCACAGCTTCCCATATTGGGCTGCAGACGCATCCGCTCGGTACAGATGACTTCCAGTGGATGATGGTCGATGACAGCGATCTCCTCCGCCGGCAGCTCCGTCACATTACCCGCGCCATACTGACAATCCACAGTGATCAGCAGTCCGTCTACTGTATCTTCCATCTGAGGCTGGTACTCCAGCGGAATGTGCAGTTTCTCCACCATCAGCATCAGGTTGGCCTTTCTGACTTTATTCCGTCCGGAATACAGCAGCCTGGTATCCTTTCCCTTGTCCCGGAAAAAACAGTACAGCCCATAGCCGGAGGCTATGGCATCCGCATCCGGATTGTCGTGGCACTGGATCGTCACATGGTCATAGCCCAATAATTCATCCAGCATCATTTCTCTGCTCTTTGCATCCCCTCGTCTGTCCATAACTACGCTTTCCTCTTCTTCCTCAAAAAACTATTCAGAACCACATTCGCAAAATCGCCTTTTCATGGCTCTGAATAGTTACAGGCAGGTCCTGAACGCAGCCCTGCC
>ERZ780168.4054-NODE-4054-length-10565-cov-2.540438_pt1 | contig 10565 bp, 7 predicted proteins | sample MGYA00510981_ERZ780168 | MGnify/ENA primary metagenome ERZ780168 (study PRJEB29588, sample SAMEA2158769) | human gut metagenome | biome: human gut; feature: human-associated habitat; material: faeces | place: Denmark | collected 2008/2010 ...
CCGCCGCAGGCCTGCATCTCGGCATAGGCCGCCGCCACGGTACGCTGCAGCCCCGCCACCACGGGACAGGTAGCGTCTATCACCTCGATTCCGAGACGGGCCGCCTTCTCATACGTGGAAGGGGGTTCCCCGTGGGCCCGGATGAGCACCCGTCCGCCGGCCAGTCCCTCAAGTTCCTCATGCCGGACCGTGCGGAGGCCCATCGCTTCCAGACGCTGCACTTCAAGGCGGTTGTGCACGATATCGCCCAGGCAGGCCACCCCGCCGCCCCCGGCGAGCGACCGCTCGGCCTGCGATATGGCATTGACCACGCCGAAGCAGAACCCCGACCCGCCGTCTATCTCTATATGTACTTTTCCCTCTGCCATAACACGAACCCTGCCCGCCGCAGCGGGCTTTCCGTCATATACCGCGTATCTTCTCTTCCAGTATCGGTTCTATCCACTCCATCTGCTGGGCGAGCGTCATGTCGCTGTTGTTGAGCACCACCGCATCGGGAGCCATCCGCAGCGGGCTGACCTCGCGTTCCTGGTCGGCCCGGTCGCGGGCCCGGATATTGCGCTCTATCTCCTCCAGCGATACGTCGTCTCCCCGTGCCCGAAGCTCCTCGTAACGGCGCACGGCCCGCACCTTCGGGTCGGCCGTCATGAAGAGTTTCAGCTCCGCATCGGGAAAGACCACCGTACCGATGTCGCGCCCGTCCATGACGACGCCCTTGTCCTTTCCCATCCGCTGTTGCAGCGCCACGAGTTTCCGGCGCACTTCCGGAATGCTGCTGACCGAACTGACGGCCGCACTGACCTCGATACCGCGTATCTTCTCCTCGACGCACTCGCCGTTGACGTAGATATCGCTCGCCTGCCGGCGGGGATTGAACCGGAAGGAAATCGCTATCTCCCCGAGCATCCCCACGAGCCGCTCCCGGTCGGGAACACCGTTCCGTATCGCTCCGTGTTCGATGCCGTAAAGCGTCACGGCACGGTACATGGCCCCCGTATCTATGAATATGTAGCCGAGCCGGGCGGCGAGCATCCGTGCAAAGGTGCTCTTGCCTCCCGACGAAAAGCCGTCGATGGCTATCACGATTTTCTTGTCCTGTGCGCTATTTCGGGATGAGTTCATCGAAATGGATATTGAATAGGGAAGAGATTATCGCCGTCACTCCCAGCAGGATGATAAGGATGCCGGCGATGCGGTTCATCCAGAGCAGGTATCGGGGACGAAAGCGTTTGCGGTAGATGTTCAGCACGAACGTAAACAGGAACCACCATCCGGCAGCCCCGGCGAGCACCCCTACCAACATGGCCACGCCGTTTATGTAACCGGCATCGTTGCTGATGCCGAACATGGCGAACAGCCCCACGAAGACGAGACTGATAGCGGGATTGGCGATGGTAAAGAGAAAAATGGAGAGGAAGTCGCGCCACAGGCTGACCTTGCCGGACCTGTTGCGGCGTATCTGCACCACGGGGTTCTGGAAAAAGATATAAAGGCCGACCACGACGACGAACGCGCCGCCGATGATTTTCAGCAGCAACTGGTTCTGTTCGATGAAGCCGTGCACGAATGCGATGGCGAAAAAGGCCACCGTGGCATAGACGGTGTCGGCGGTCGCAGCCCCCAGCCCGGAGAAGAAGCCCGAACGCTGTCCCTTGCTCAGCGTCCGCTGGATGCAGAGTACGCCGACGGGCCCTATCGAGAACATGGAAACCACCAGCCCGATGAGGATACCCCGCAAAAATATGTCCAGCCACATATCCATTCCCTGACAAAAGTAGTAAGAATGCGGATAAAACAGTCCCTTGTGAGGGAACTTTCTTGTACGGGGCGTGGACGGGGAGTGCGGGAGCTGCGGGTGTGTCCCGGCTTTCTGCAGCCGGGAATGGGGATATGCATGAATGAATTTATAAAGATACGTTTTTTTACAATTTATAAAAATAAATTATTGTTTTGGATAAAATTCATCAGCCGCCCTACCTTTGTGTCGGGCAGGCGCATGGGTTTCCGGAAGATTGCGTCCGGAGCGCCTGCATATGTGTTTATACAGGTTCATTTTAATTCACTTGCAGTATGGAAAGACGCATTTACGAACGGCCCCGGGCCGAGCTGCTGGCGGTGGCCGTGGAGGAGGGCATCGCGGTCTCTTCGCCGGAGAGCGTGAGCGGCACGCACGAAGACGTAACCCTCGACGGAGGCTACGAATATTGACGGACATCAACACATTACAGGGCATGAAAAAAAGAAGATTATCCATTGCATTGTCGGCCGCGCTCCTGCTGGGGGCGTGTGCCAAGGAGGCTCCGTCGGGGGGACGGCAGCCGGAACCGGGCGAAGGGGCGATACGGGCCGTTGCGGAGGAGGTGCACGACGGAGCCGTGAGCCGCTCTTCGTTCGACGAAAACGGCCGTGTGGCGTGGTCGCAGGGCGACGTGATAGGCGTCATGACGGCCGACAACACCGACGCCAACCTGACCTACCGGGCGCTTACCGAAACGGATGCCTCGCAGGGCCTTTTCACCATGGAGGGTGACATCACGCTTTCGGGCGAGACGTTCTACGCCTACTATCCGATGGTGCCGGGCAACCGGCTGGGGGCCGACCTTACCCTGCCCGTCACCCTGCCTGCCGTACAGACCTACCGGCAGGGTTCGTTCGGGCCCAACGCCAACATTTCGGTCGCCGTATCGGCCGACGGCGGGAACTATGCCTTCAAGAACGCCTGCGGCTATCTCGACATCCGACTGCTGGGCAATGCGGAGGATAAAATCGGCTCGGTCGAGGTGACGGCCGGCGGCGCGGTCATCGCCGGCAGCGGGAGTGTCGATTTCGGCGGTTACGCCTCGGGGCCCCTGTTCGTACCGGACGAGGGCGGAAGCACGACCGTACGGCTCGAGTGCGGCGACGGCATCGCCCTGAACCCCGCTTCGGCCACCTCGTTCCATGTGGTTCTTCCGGCCGGGACCTACGCTTCGGTCGGCGTGAGGGCACGCACCTCCGACGGGCGCAGCTACTCCTATACCAAATCGCCGGAGGGAGGCGTGGTCATCGAACGCAGTACGGTGACGCACTTCAAACCCTCGGAGTTCTTCGACGGGATAGAGGTGGAGAACCTTTCCGGGGAGCTTGCCGACCGGCTCGCCGGGACGGATGCCTCTTCGGTCACCGCCCTCCGCATCACGGGCACCTTGAACGCAACCGACTTTGCATATATCCGCGAGAACCTTACCGCATTGGAACTCCTCGACCTCTCCGGCACGGAGATGACCGTGTTCCCGGACAGGGCCCTGGCCTTCTATGACGATGCCAATACGACCCTGAAAGAGGTGATTCTACCCGAAGGACTTACGACGATTGAAGATGCGGCCTTCGCCAACTGCACCGCCCTTGAAAAACTCGATGTCCCCTCTTCGGTCTCCGAATTGGGAAGGTGGATACTGGAAAACACCGCCGTAGAGACCTTCACGATTCCTGACGGAGTCTCCGAAATCCCCGCAAGCTGCTTCTACGGTAGCGCTATTACAGCCATGGTCGTACCCGCCTCGGTTACTTCCATAGGCGCCTGGGCTTTCGAAAATCCCTATTATGACAACGGAAACAAGAGCTACCTAACATCGGTCACTTTCACCGGGACAGACGTTACCGAAATTCCGGAAGGATGCTTCATCTACCAGAAAAGCCTCTTCTCCATCAATCTGCCCGAGGGGGTTACGACCATTGGTGCCGACGCTTTCAACCAATGCCAGATAAGCGCGCTCACCCTGCCCTCCTCGCTGGAAGTCATCGGGCAAAGGGCCTTCTCCAATAACGGCATTACCAGCCTGGTGATTCCGGATAAAGTGAAACGAATCGATTTCAGTGCCTTCGCGTACAACAACCTTGAGACGATTGACCTGCCCGCGTCGATAGAAGTGCTGGCCTCCACCGCCTTCCATTGGGAATCGACGGCACTGAAAACCGTGATATGCCGTGCCGCGGCCGTACCGGAGATGCCGACGTCCTATACGGACGACTTGGGCAGCCATACCTATCCGGCCTTCATCCGTATCAACAAAGCCAACGTGATACTGAAAGTGCCGGCAGCTTCGGTCGAAGAGTACGAAACGGCATGGGGAAGCTATTTCAGCTCAGTCGAGGCCATTGAGTAGGCACCGACCGCATTCCGCCACATGAGGGGCACCCTTCCGGGTGCCCCTTTTTGCCAAAACGGGGTTGGTGAAAACGACATGGGACTGCCCGTCATACGGTTCCGACCGGCAAAAGTCTTCGGAACAACAGTCTAAGGGGCTTTCTTTCGGACAGACCGGGATAAGTCACAGCACTGCACGTAGCCGGAGAAACGTTTTTTCCACAAACACGGCTGCCGGAAACAGCCTCCGTACAGACAGCTCCCTCTCCCGCCACGAAGCCGGCGCGTCCGAAAACCGGACCGGCAGCCGATTCCCGCCGTCCCTTTCGGCGAATCCTCTCCGAATCGGCTCTTTGAGCCGATTCGGGTACCGAAAACCGAACCTGCACCGACCTCCGCCGCTCTTTTTCATCGAATATATCCTATATTTGCGGTACTTTCGCGGCCGTCGGCAGGAACCGCGAAAGGTCACCGTCTCTATCAGAAAATGACAACAGGGAAAAAATGGCTGCTCGTCGCGGGCAGCGTCATCATGTTATCGGTCGGGTGGCTCCGCATCAGCGGACTTCCGCTGCTCGCGGCCCTCGTCCCGCTGCTTCTCATCAGCAACAGCTACGACTCCTCGCGCCGGTCTTTCTGGCGTATGGCGGGCTGGACGGCGCTCACCTTCTGCCTCTGGTCGGTCGCCACGATATGGTGGGTATGGAACGCGGCCCCCATCGGCGTCTTCGCCGCCACGGCAGTACAGGTAGTGCTTTTCGGCGCAGTTTTCATGTTCTACCACTACACGAGCAAGCGCAGCCGCCCCGCACTCGCCAACGTCCTGCTCGTATGCGGATGGATAGCGGCGGAGTACATCTACCTCAACGGGCAAATCTCTTTCCCATGGCTGCTGCTGGGCAACGGCTTCGCCAACGATACATGGGCGATACAGTGGTACGAATTTACGGGTGCTCTCGGCGGTTCGCTTTGGGTACTGGTCTCCAACCTGCTGATATTCAGGGCGCTGACATCCCGCAGGAAAGTGTGGTGGCTGCGCGAAACGGCCTGGGCGGCGCTTCCCGTCCTCCTGTCGCTCGTCCTCTTCTGGAGTTGGAAGGAGCCTGCCGGAGAGCGGGTGACGGTGACCGCCATCCAGCCCAACATAGAGCCCTATACCGAAAAGTTCACGCTCCCGCAGCAGGAACAGGACTCCATTATCCTGGCCCTCGCAGCCTCCTCGCCGGCCGATGCAGATTTCATCGTCGCCCCCGAAACGGCCGTGGACGACAACATTTGGGAGAACCGCATCGGCAGCTCCGCCGCGGTGGCCCGATACCTCGCATTCATCCGGAACGAGCGGCCCGAAGCGCAGTTCATTACCGGAGCGACGACGCTGAAACTCTACCGCAGCGAAAGAGAGAAGACCTTTTCGGCACGCCCCCTCGGCGACGGACGGTGGTACGATGTCTACAACAGCGCGCTGGCGATAGATTCCGCAGGCGGCATCGCCGTCCACCACAAGGCCAAGCTCGTGATAGGGGTGGAGATGATGCCCTTCATGGAGCTGCTGGCTCCCTTCACGGATTTCATCGTGGACCTCGGCGGAACAACCGGACAACTCGGCACGGACAACTACTACCGGATATTCCGGCTGCAGCGCGACGGCCGCGAGATACACACTGCGGCACCGATATGTTACGAATCGGTCTACGGCGAACACTTCGCCACTTTCGCCCGGCACGGGGCCGAACTGCTGTTCGTCATCACCAACGACGGCTGGTGGGGCGACACACCCGGCTACAAGCAGCATTTCGCCTTCTCTCGCATGCGGGCGATAGAGACGCGCCGATACGTGGTGCGCAGCGCCAACACGGGCATATCGGGCTTCATCAACTCCCGCGGCGACGTGCTCGACACGCTCGGCTGGGACTTTCGCGGAACGGTCACGGACACCGTACCGCTGTCGGACGAAGTAACGCTGTACGTCCGTTACGGCGACGTGCTCGGCCGGGTGAGCGGCTACGTCTTCCTGCTCTCCGTACTCTACTACGTCGTTTACCGGTTCCGGCGCAAAAGCCATCTGGTGGACGAATAAACGCCGGCCCCGGCGGAATTGAAAACAGACCGATACAAACACACAGCAAATCCATGACCTATCAGGAGGCCCTCGATTTCCTCAACGGAAATTTCGTTTCGTTCCAGACTGCAGGCCGTACCGCATACAAGGGCGGTCTGGAAGCCATCACGGGGATGTGCCGCGCCATGGGAGACCCCCAGCGCGACTACCTCTCCATCCACATCGCAGGCACCAACGGCAAAGGCTCCGTGGCCCACATGCTGGCCTCCGTCCTGCAGGCGGCGGGGTACCGGACGGGACTCTACACCTCGCCCCATCTGCACGATTTCCGGGAGCGCATTCGCGTGGACGGCGAGATGATACCGCAGGAGAAGGTCGCCGCCTTTCTCGACCGGTACGGAAAGGAGATGACCGAACGGGGGCTCTCCTACTTCGAGATGACGACCGCAATGGCTTTCCACCGCTTCTCCGAGGCGGGGGTGGAAGTGGCCGTCGTGGAAACGGGACTCGGAGGAAGGCTCGATGCCACGAACGTCCTGCAGCCCATCCTGAGCATCATCACCAACATCGGACTCGACCACAGCGATATTCTCGGCCCCACCGTCGCACACATAGCGGCCGAAAAGGCGGGCATCATCAAGCCAGGCATCCCGATACTCGTCGGAGAAACCGACCCCGAAAGCGCGCCCGTATTCACGGCCCGCACAGCGGAATGCGGCTCACCGCTGGTCTTCGCCGACCGGACCTACGAATGTACCGGCAGCACGCTCCGGCCGCCCCTGCAATACTGCACCCTGCGCCGCATCAGCGACGGTGCCACCCGCACAATAGCCATCGACCTGCTGGGGGGATACCAACGCAAGAACCTCGTCACCGTCCGCACCGCCGTCAGCCTGCTGCGCCACCGCACGCAGCTCGACATCAGCCGTCGGGCGATGCTCGACGGCTGCCGGAACGCCATGGCCACCACCGGGCTTTCGGGCCGTTGGCAGGTGCTCGCCGAGACACCCCTGACGGTGGCGGACGGAGGGCACAACCCCCACGGGATGACCGAAATCGTCCGCCAGCTCAATGCAGGCGGATACGAACGGCTCTATATGGTACTCGGCTTCTCGGCCGACAAAGAACTGGACGACATACTGCCGCTCCTGCCGGGAGCGGCGTACTATCTTTTCACACAGGCCGCCTCGCCGCGCGCCCTGCCGGCCGCGGAACTCGCCGCGAAAGCGGAACGGTACGGACTGCACGGCGAAACACTTCCGGAGGCCGCGGCAGCACTCGCCCGCGCCCGCGCCCTCGCTTCGCCGCACGACATGATATTCATCGGCGGCAGTTTCTATCTTATCGGGGAAATTATCTGAAATAACCGAACATGCGAGCATTCCGGAGGGCCAGAACGCGCAACAGCAGCTTACCGTCCGGTGAAGAAACAGGAAAAGAGAACGCCCCGGAACCTACCCTTTCGGAGAGCAGGCAGCAATCTTCCCCACACCTGCCAGCTCCCTGCCCGGCAGGCAAAGGAAAGCTATCCGTTTGTGCCGGCCTCCCTGCCGCTTTCTCAACCGTCGTATTCCAGCAGGTAACGCTCCAGCAGCCGCGGCACGGCATAATCGCCCACCGCGGCGGTATCGACCGCCAGCGCAGCGGCCGCCGCAGACAACGAGGGGGTTTCGATGCGATAGACCGTCGCATGAATGGTCTGATGGGAGAGCTGATGGCGGGGCATGACCACCGTTCCGACGAGTCGCCACTCCGCATCTCCCAGCAGTTCGCGGAAGTCGGGCCGTGCGGCCAACACGGGGAAATCCGCCGGACCCTCCGTTTCGAGCAGCGGAAATTCATAAAGCCCCTGCCAAATATCGCGCCCCGCCCGGCGACACAGCAGTGTCCGCCCTCCACAGCTAATGTGCAGATAATGGAACCACCGTTCACGCACCTTCGTCCATCCCTGCTTCACGGGACGCAGGGCGACCGTCCCGGCCGCGAGGGCGAGACAGCATCCGGCCAACGGGCACTCCCCGCAGCGGGGCTGCGCCGGAGTACACAGCAGCGCCCCGAAATCCATCAAAGCCTGATTGTAGGTTCCCGGCCGCTCCGTATCCAGCAACGACTGCGCCAACTCCACAAAAATCCGACGCCCCGCCCCGGTATCGACGGGCACCTCTACGTCGAAAAGCCGGGCCAGCACCCGGAAGACATTGCCGTCCAGGACGGCGCATGGCAGGCCGAACGCCATCGAAGCCACCGCAGCAGCGGTATAATCGCCCACGCCCGGCAGCGAACGGAGGGCGTCCGGCTCCGCAGGGAACTCTCCGCCGAACCGGCCGACGACCTCCCGGGCGGCGGCGTGCAGATTCCGGGCACGACTGTAATACCCCAATCCCTGCCACAACTTGAGTATTTCGTCTTCCGAAGCGGCCGCCAGCGAACGGACATCGGGAAAACGCTCCGTAAAGTGCAGGTAGTAACCGAGCCCCTGCCCTACACGCGTCTGCTGGAGGATGACCTCCGAGAGCCAGATACGATAGGGGTCTCGGGTACGGCGCCAGGGCAGGTCGCGCCCGCTGCGGGCGTACCAATCGAGCAATATGGGGGCGATTCGATTCATAATTCGCCGCAAAAATAGGATTTTTCCTTTTTCAGAATTATATTTGAAATTGCAAAAACCGCGAAGGGGAACGGAAGGCAACGACGGCGAGCAAAACCCGGCCATGCCTCCGGGCCAAGACGACAAGAACATTTAACCAACAAACGACTACGGCTATGAAAACCCATTTACTACTCAAAGTCATGCTGATGGCCGGCCTTCTGCTGGCGGGCGCCTGTACCCCGACGGGGCAGGAGGAGGGCGAATACACCCTCTCGAGCGACAAGACCTCCGTAAACATCAACGAAGAGGTAACTTTCACCGTCAAATCGGAAGAGGGGCGCGACGTCACGTCCGAATGGAACTTCTCCGACGACACGGGCATCCGCGAAGGCAACCGCTTCGGCTGGTCGGAACCAGGAACCTACACCGTCACCGCCGTCGCCAAAACGAATCCTGCCTTAAAGGCTGCGAATACGGTCACCGTGACCGTCAGCGAGACGGAGGTGACCTATACCATCTCCTGCGACAAAACCGAGGTCAAGGTAAACGAGGAGGTGACATTCACCGTCACATCGAGTGCCGGCGAAGACGTCACCGAAGCATGGAATCTCTGCGACGAGAGCATGTGCCGCGTAGGCAACAAGTTCGGCTGGTCGGAACCGGGTACGCACACGGTAACGGCCCACAGCAAGGCGAATCCCGAGATAGAGGCGGAGAACACCATCACGATTGAAGTGAGCGGCTCGGTCTACAAACTGTACGCAGACCAGGATGTCGTTTACGTGCTCGACGAAGTGACCTTCCATGTAAAGGAGATTATCGACGGCGTGGAACAGGAAGAGGATGCCTACGGTTTCGAGGCAGGCATCAAGGGAGGCGAAAGATTCAGCCAGTTCGGCGCCATGGCCAATGTCTTTCCGGAAGCGGGCGTCTATACGGTGGATGCCGTGAAGTACGACTTCAAAGGCGCCGAGATAGCAAGGGCCGAAAATACCGTGGAGATAATCGTGAAAGAACGCGACATCACAGGGTACGAAGACCGGTACTACCGCCGCTCGCTGATGGCAGAAGGAACGGGCACGAACTGTACCGGCTGCCCGGCAATGGCGGAAACCATCGAATACACGGAAACCTATCTCCTGCCGGACCGGATGATACCGCTGGCATTCCACCTCAACGACGATGCATGCAATGTACCTCTGTACCGTAACTTCTTCATCCTCACCAACGACTACGGCATCTTCGCCTACCCGTACTACATCATCGACTGGAATCTTACCTACAAATCCACCAGCTCCGACGCCGAAGCGCTGAAACACAGCATCGAGGCTTCACAGGCAAGATATGCCCAGACACCGGGGCTCGCCGTCGAAACGACGCTGTCGGGCCGGGAGCTGACGGTGAAGATAAAGACCACCCCACGCGAAACGGCCGAATACTTCCTCGGCGCCTACATCGTGGAGGACGACATCTACACGGAACAGTCGGGTGCCGACGACGGCATGATGATGCAACGGAACGTGGCTTACTACTGCCTGACCGAACCCGAAGGCAATCAGGATGACCTGCCCGAAGAGGGAATAGGCAAATACGGCAGGCTTGGTCTGGAACCGCTCGGAACGCTGGAGGGCGAACGCGAATATCCCTACGACTACCGCTTCACCATTCCCACCCATGAACCCATCGACCACAACCTCGACAACTGCCGCCTCGTTTACTTCATTTGCAAAGCCGACGCTACGATAGAACCCTACGGTTACTTCTGCGCGAATGCCGCCACCTGCCGGCTC
>ERZ780168.4055-NODE-4055-length-10563-cov-7.558622_pt1 | contig 10563 bp, 9 predicted proteins | sample MGYA00510981_ERZ780168 | MGnify/ENA primary metagenome ERZ780168 (study PRJEB29588, sample SAMEA2158769) | human gut metagenome | biome: human gut; feature: human-associated habitat; material: faeces | place: Denmark | collected 2008/2010 ...
CTGACGCAAATGACACCTCCCCTTACCGCGCAGAGCGCGGCAAGGGGAGGCTTTTTTGCATATCTGCACACACTTTGCCGTTCTGCCCCTACCAAGCCTTCGGCGAATTCGTACAGCCCCGCAAATTTCTCTTGACAATCCGTAAATATCCGCTAATATATAGACATCCGATATATAGACCATCTATCTATTAAAGGAGGTTCGCTATGGAGTTCGACAAAACCCTGCTGGCCGGGAGCACGGGGATGCTGCTTTTGAAGCTGCTCGAGCAGGAGGACATGTACGGCTATCAGATGATCGAGACGCTGCGCAGCCGGTCGGAGCACGCGTTCGACCTCAAGGCCGGGACGCTCTATCCCCTTCTGCACGCGCTTGAGCAGAAGGGCTATATCACCGCACGGGACGAGCCCTCCGCCGCGGGCCGTCCGCGGCGGTATTATCATCTGACGGACGCGGGGCGCAAACGGCTTCAAGAGAAAGAGACGGAGTGGAACGCCTATACGCGGGCAGTCGGCAAAGTGTTGAAGGGAGGCGCTTACGGTGGCTGAACGGATCGAACGGTATCTGGAGACTGCCGGGGCGCAGGTGCGCTGGAAACGCGTGCGTCCGGCGCTGGAGCGCGAACTGCGGACACATCTGGAAGAGCAGACCGAGGCGTATCTGGCCGAGGGCATGACCGAGGATGCGGCGGAGGCCGAGGCCGTCCGGCAGATGGGCGACGCGGAGACTGTCGGCCTTGCGCTCGACGCGGTGCACCGGCCAAAGCGGCAGACGGCGATCTTACTCTTTGCCGGGCTTGCTATCGTGCTTGGGATGTACCTGCGCGCCGAATGGATCGGCTCTTCGTATGCCTTCGCGCTTGCGTCCGGGCTTCTGGCCTGTGGTGCGCTGCTTGGCGGGTATTATCTGGATTATCGCTGCCTGAGTCGGTACGCGTGGTACATCTATGGCGCAGTGCTTGTGCTCGGCGCGGTCTGCGTGTATCAGACGACGTTCATGGGCCCCGGTGCACCTCGTATGCTCGGGATCACGGTGGGCGACACGAGCGAGTATGCCGCGCTGCTGTATCCGGCGGCGTATGCGCTGGTCGTGTACGCGCTGCAAGGGAAAAAGGGCGGCTTCTGGCTGTCGCTGGCAGCGGTGGCGCCGTTTGCGCTCCCGTTCCTATGGGATCGATACGTCGGAATTTTGCCCCAGCTTCTGTTTGCCGTGTGCGCGGCAGCTGTTCTGCTGAGTGCGATCCGTGCGGGGCTGTTTCAGGTGAAAAAGAATTGCGCGCGGGCGCTCGTGTGGGCGCTGCTGGTGCTTGCAGTTGTGGGGATTTTCTATCAGGACGCACAGCGGTACCAGAATTTTTCCGACTGGTATTTCAGCCCCGCCGGTCTGCGGGAGTGGCGGGAGATTTTGAGGGAATATTGGAAAAATTCCTCCACGGCTTCCGCTCTGCTGACGCGCGGCACTTTGGCGGAAGCAAACCGGCTTGGCACACTGTCCGGCGCACCTGCATGGGTGTGGCTCGCAATGCTGTATGCGCCGCAGGCGGTGCTGCTCGTGATGTTGCTCGTGCGGACGGCGAAGCTGCAAAATCCGCTTGGGCGGATGCTGTGCATCCCAACGGGCATGATTCTTTCCATGCAGCTGACGCTGGGCCTTTTGTATCAGACTGGGATCTTCCCGCTGTCCGCGCCGCTGCCGTTCATCTCGGGAAATTTGTATACCGTCATGGACGCGGCTCTTCTGGGTCTGGCCCTGTCCACCCTGCGCCAATCCGCCTGCCCGGAATCGGAACTATGCCGCGCATGGCCTGATCCGGCTGTCTGAAGAAAGCAGCTGCCTGTTCGTAGGGGCCGATGTGGGCAGCGGCCCCTACAGCGGAATACAACTTTGCGGCAGATTGAGAAAAGGGACCGACAGCCTTGTCGGTCCCTTTTCTTCGTGCGTTTTTTATGCGTCAGCCCGCGATCAATCCCTGGACGACCTTTGCGGCCAGCAGGATGAGGACGATGATGATGGCGGGCTTTACGATCTTGGAGCCGTTTTTAATGGCGAGTCCCGCGCCGATGAAATGGCCCAAAATGCTCGACACCGTGCCGATCAGGCCGAGGACGAGGAAGACCTTGCCGCTTAAAAGGCTGGTCAGGAGCGAGGCAATATTGGAGGACAAATTCACGAGTTTAACGTTGCCGCCCGCTGTGCGCACGTCAAGTTTGCCGAGATTGCAGAAAATGAGCAGCAGGAACGTGCCTGTCCCGGGGCCGTAGAACCCGTCGTATGCGCCGACGACGAGCGCTGCCAGATAGACGATAGCCATCTGCTTTTTTGGCTCGATATCGCCGCGTTCCTCCGGCAGCTGACGCTGCCGCAGCACGACGAAGGCCACGACCGGCAGCACGATCAGCAGCAGGTACTGTAAGTACACCTCGGAGATCATCAGCTGTAATTTTGTTCCGAAAAACGAGCCGATCAGCGCCAGAACGATGGACGGAATGCCAAGCTTCCAGTCAACATAGCCGTTTTTGATATACCGGCCAGTAGAAAACGCGGTGCCGATGGAGGAGGAGAACTTGTTCGTGCCCAGCGCAAAGTGCATGGGAAGTCCCGCCAGCAGATAGGTCGGCACGGAAATAATACCGCCGCCGCCCGCGATGGCGTCCATGAACGACGCAAAAAAGACGCCGATCACGACAATCACGACCATCTGTACCGTTAAATCCTGCACGCCCATTTAAATCTCTCCCTTGATTGCAAGTTCCAGCATATCGGCCACACCGCCATCTTCGTTCGTCGGCGCGATCAGATCTGCTTTCTGCTTGAGTGCTTCTTCCCCGTTTCCCATTGCAACGCCGACGCCTGCAAAGTCGAGCATGGCCGCATCGTTGCCGCTGTCGCCGATGGCCATGACCTGCTTGGGCGGAACGCCGAGTTTTTTGCACAGCGCCCCAAGCGCGATGCCCTTGCTGGTGTTCGGATTCATAACCTCCAGATCAACATAGCCCGCGCCGGTCACGAAATACGGAAGCTGCGTCAGATCAGCCATCGCCTTTTCGCACTCTTCCCGGCTGGAGAACGGCACATAGAGTTTTTCCACGGGCCTGTTCCATCCGGCGACCATGGCGTCCAGATCATCGACAAATTCGTGCGACCGTTCAAACAGCCAGCGGAAGTCGGCAGGATAATAGCGTTCAAACTGCGCCATCTGCTGCTTGGCATTATACACAATACCGCCGGAGAAGAAATTGACAAGCCCGTCGTAGCGGCGCACATGGGAATAGATCAGCCGCGCATCATCCGGGGACAGCGGGCAGTGATAGAGCGTTTCGCCGGTTTTCAGATCCTGCGCGATCGCGCCCGTCTGCGTGACAGCGTAGCGGATCTGCGGAAGCGCATCTAAAATATACCAACACTCTCCCGGCGCGCGGCCGGTGCACAAAACAAGCTGGATGCCGTGTTCCAGCGCACGCTGCGCCGCGGCCTGCACCCGCGGCAGAACACGCTGGTCGGCAGTGACGAGCGTACCGTCAACATCGACGGCCACAAGACGGATAGCCATACGCAAAGTACCTCGATACCATAAAAATCAAACTCATTTTACCAGTCCCGTCCGGGTAAATCAAGCCGCCGAAATTCACAATTTCTTCTTTTTTTACCGGTCTGTATGTGCTATAATTGCACTTTAGAATACGAAAACCGCCGCAGCGCGCACCGCGCGGCGCAGAAAGGGTTTTTACCATGGGACTGTTTACAAAACTATTCGGCACCCGCTCGGAGCGCGAGGTCAAAAAACTCGAACCGCAGGTCGAGGCCGTCATGGCGCTTGAGGAGCCGTATAAAAAGCTGACTGACCAGGAACTTCGCGCAAAAACGCAGGAATTCAAGGATCGCTTCGCATCCGGTGAGACGCTCGACGCGCTGCTGCCGGAGGCGTTCGCCGTCTGCCGCGAGGCAGCTGACCGCGTGCTCGGCATGCGTCCGTACCGGGTGCAGGTCGTGGGCGGCATCGTGCTGCACCAGGGCCGCATCGCCGAAATGAAGACCGGCGAAGGCAAGACGCTCGTCGCAATCCTGCCTGCATACTTGAATGCGCTGGCCGGAAGGGGCGTGCACATCGTCACGGTCAACGATTATCTCGCCAAGCGCGACTCGGAGTGGATGGGCAAGGTCTACCGCTTCTTAGGACTTTCCGTCGGCCTCATTGTCCACGATCTGACTGCAGAACAGCGCCGCGCAGCCTATGCCGCCGATATCACCTACGGCACAAATAACGAGTTGGGCTTCGATTATCTGCGCGACAATATGGCGATTTACAAACAGGAGATGGTGCAGCGCGGTCACGCGTTCGCCATCGTTGATGAGGTTGACTCCATCCTCATTGACGAAGCGCGCACACCGCTCATCATTTCCGGCAAAGGCGAGGAATCGTCCAAGCTGTATGAAATGGCGGATTATTTCGTCTCCCGCCTGAAAAAGCAGGTCTTCTCCACGACGGACAACAAGGAACTGCAGGATCAGTATGACTGCGATTACATTGTCGATGAAAAAGACCGCTCCGTGTCGCTCACGCAGAAGGGCATTGAAAAGGCCGAGCAGTTCTTCAATGTAGAAAATCTGGCCGACCCAGAAAACGCCACGCTCTCGCACCACATCAATCAGGCCATGAAGGCAAGGGGCCTCATGAAGCGTGATATCGACTACGTTGTCAAGGACGGCGAGGTCATCATCGTCGATGAATTCACCGGCCGACTCATGTACGGCCGCCGTTATAACGAGGGTCTGCATCAGGCCATCGAGGCCAAGGAGGGCGTCAAGGTTGCAAGCGAAAACAAGACGCTCGCCACCATCACATTCCAGAACTTCTTCCGTCTGTACGACAAGCTTTCCGGCATGACCGGCACGGCGCTGACCGAGGAGGAGGAATTCTCCGGCATTTACAATCTCGACGTTGTCGAGATCCCGACGAATAAACCGGTCATCCGTATCGACGACCCCGATGTTGTTTATAAGACCGAGGCAGGCAAATACCGTGCCGTCATCGCGCAGATCAAGGAATGCCATGCCAAGGGCCAGCCGGTTCTGGTCGGCACGATCTCCATTGAAAAATCGGAACTTCTGTCGCAGATGCTCAAGCGCGAGGGTATCCCGCACAACGTCCTGAACGCCAAGCACCATGAAAAAGAAGCCGAGATCGTCGCGCAGGCGGGCCATCTGGGCGCCGTGACCATTGCGACGAACATGGCGGGCCGCGGCACCGACATCATGCTGGGCGGCAACGCCGAATACATGGCAAAGAACGAACTGCGCAAGCAGGGCCTGTCCGACGAACTGATCGCCGAGTCCAATTCCTTCGCCGAGACGGAGAATCCCGAAATTCTGGCTGCCCGTGCGGCCTATACCGAAGCGTATAAGCGCTTCAAGGTCGAGACAGACAAACAGGCAGAACTTGTGCGGCAGGCAGGAGGCCTTTTCATCATCGGCACCGAGCGTCATGAATCGCGCCGGATCGACAATCAGCTTCGCGGCCGTTCCGGCCGCCAGGGCGACCCCGGCGAGACGCGGTTTTATCTGTCCATGCAGGACGATATCATGCGTCTGTTCGGCTCCGAGCGCATTATGAACATGATGGAGACGCTCGGCATCGACGAGGATACGCCTATCGACGCCAAAATTCTCTCCGGCGCGATCGAGAACGCGCAGAAGACCGTTGAGGGCCGCAACTTCCAGTCCAGAAAGAACGTGCTGGAATACGACGACGTGATGAATGTCCAGCGTAAGATCATTTACGAGCAGCGCCGCCAGGTGCTCGACGGCGAGGATCTGCAGAAGAACATCCAGTCCATGATGCGGTTCTATGTGGATACCTACGTTGCCAGCGCCTTCGGTGAGCAGCCGAAGCTGGCCGACAAGCAGCATTTCTTCGAGATGATGACGCATTTCGAGCCCATCTTCTTCCCCACGGGCACATGGCTTCTCTCCGACGAGGAGTTGGCCGCGCTCACGCGGGAGCAGGCGGAAGAGAAGATTTTGTCTCTCATGCAGCGCGCCTATGCCAAGCGGGAAGAGCAGTTCACATCTCCCGTCATGCGTGAAATTGAGCGCGTCGTAACGCTGCGCGTGGTCGATGAATTCTGGATGGATCACATCGACGCCATGGACGATCTGCGGCAGGGCATCCGCCTGCGCGCCTACGCGCAGACAGACCCCGTCATCGAGTATAAGCGCGAGGGCTTTGACATGTTCGAGGCCATGAACGACGCGATCAAGGAAGAGATCGTCCGCCGCGTCTTCCTTGTCCGGATCAAGACGAATGAGGAAATCAAGCGCCAGCGCGTGGCAAAGGTCACCGGCGAAGGTGCCGGCGGCGACAAGACTGTCAAGCGTCAGCCTGTCGTCAAGAAGATCAAGGTTGGCCCGAATGACCCGTGCCCGTGCGGCAGCGGCAAAAAATACAAAAAATGCTGCCGCGACAAGGATCTCGCCGCCGAACGCGGCCAGAACGCCAACTGACACTGTCTGAAAAAATCGTATGCGCCTGTAGGGGCCGATGCCCACATCAGCCCGTGCAGTCTGCACCATTTAAACGGAACGCTTCGGCGAATCCGCTGCTGCCCAGCGGGCCGATGTGGGCATCGGCCCCTACACATTGTAACTTCAATAAAGCACTGGTGCAAAGCTTCAGATGTTGCAATATATGCCGCGGGCGGCAGTCCATGCAGAGTATACCGAAGCGTTCTGCACGCTTTGCATCAAAACCTATGTTTCACACCATTCACCACGGAACACTTGAATATCTGACCGCCGACGCGCTCTGCGGGAGCGTGCACTGCTTCTCCACGCGCTTCGGCGGCGTGAGCGAGGGGGCTTTGTCCTCCCTCAATCTCGGCACGCACCGGGGCGATAAGCCGGAGAATGTGCGGGAGAATTACCGCATTCTCGGCGCTGCCGCCGGCTTTTCGCCGGAGGAGACGGTCTTCACCCGGCAGGAGCATACCGATCTTCTGCTGCGCGTCGGCGAACAGGACTGCGGCATGGGGCTGGAGCGGGAGCAGACCGCCGTCTGCGACGGGATCCTGACCGACGAGCCCGGCGTGGCGCTCGTCTGCTTCGGTGCAGACTGCACAACGCTGCTGCTCTTTGACCCAGTGCGGCAAGCCATCGCCGCCGTCCACGCCGGGTGGCGCGGAACGGCACTAGGGATCGCGTACAAGGCCGTTTTGCGCATGCAGACGGAATTTGGCTGCGCGCCGGAGCACATTCGCGCGGCCATCGGCCCGTGTATCGGCCGCTGCTGCTTTGAGGTCGGGCCGGAGGTGCCGGAGGCCATGCGGCAAGCGCTCGGCCCGGACGCGGAGGCGGCCATCGAGCCGCACGGCGAAAAATCGCACGTCGATCTGAAGCTTCTGAACCGCAGCTGGCTGGAAAAGGCAGGCGTGCGGGCGATTGATATCTGCCCGGACTGCACAAAATGCCAGCCGAACCGCTTCTGGTCGCACCGCGTGACCGGCGGAAACCGCGGCTCACAGGCCGCCATCATCCGGCTGAAAGGAGGCGCACCGGCATGAAGCGGAAGCTTTTGGTCCTTACGGCATTTGCGCTCTGTCTGGCGCTCCTTTGCGGCTGTACGACGATCGCAACGAGCGAATGGATGCAGAATCTTTTCCCCGTCGGCGACGAAGCCGTCGCCGCCCAGCAGACCGGCTCGGTTGATGGCTCGGACAAGCAGCAGGAGGTCAAGCAGGTCGTCACCGAGACGTATACGGCACTGGAGTCCTTCGGCCTTGCTTACCAGCCGGATTACGGCCTGCAGCCCTACAACTGCCAGAGTCTCAATAACCGCATCATCTTTTCCTTCCTCTATGAACCGCTGTTCGCCGTGACGAGCAGTTATGAGGCGGAGCCCGTTCTTGCCGAGACGTATTTCGTCACCGACGACGGCCGGACAACCACGGTGAAGCTTCGCTCCGGTGTTACATTCCACGACGGCAGCGCGCTTACGGCGGCGGACGCGGCGTATTCCATTGAATCCGCCAAGGGCTCTGACTACTACGGCTCCCGCCTGCGCTTTATCGATTCCGCCGAAGCGCAGGACGATCTGACGCTTGTGCTCTCGACGAGCGAGGCATATGAATGCCTGCCGCTGCTGCTGGATATTCCCATCATCAAATCCGGCACAAAGGACGAGGTCAGCCCTCCGGGCACAGGCCCGTATGAATTTGCCGAAACAAAGCTGACACGCTGCAAAAATTGGTGGCGTGATACGCCGCCGCTGGTTGACTTTGACGAGATCGCGCTGACTGTCTCGTCCACTGCCGCCGACGTGCGCGACAATTTTGAGTACCAGAAGGTCAACATGGTTCTGACGGACCCGAACTCCTCCGCATTTGCGGGCTTCCACAACGACTTTGAACTGTGGAACGAGGAAACGACCATCATGCAGTACATCGGCTACAACATGAACTCGCCCGTTTTCTCCAACTACGGCCTGCGCGGCGCGATCACCTTTGCCATCGACCGCGAACAGCTGGTCGGGCAGACACTGGGCGGCTTTGCCGTGGCATCGACGCTGCCGTGCTCGCCCAATTCCCGGTATTACGACGTAAAGCTGGCCAACAGCTTCGCCTATGACACCGGCTCGTACTATGACCAGCTTGCCAGCGCCTCCGTCGAGGACGCGACCGGCGACGGCATTCTCGACCTCTACGTCCCCTCCAAGGGCTATTCCGTCCCGGTCGAGGGCACAATGATCGTCTGCTCGTCAAGCTATATCCGCGTACAGGCAGCGAACGAGGTTGCCAGAATGCTCAATTCCCTGGGCTTCAACATTACGGTCAAGTCCATGGAATATTCCGAGTACAAACAGGCGCTTTTGCAGGGGAATTTTGACCTGTATTATGGCGAGGTGCGCCTGTCTCCGAACTTTGACCTCTCGCCGTTCTTCGGCGCGACCGGCACGCTCAACTACGGCGATCTGGCCGACAGCACGATGATGAACCTGTGCAGCATGGCGCTTGTCAACAGCGGCAACACCTATAATCTCTATAAGCGTGTATGCGAGCGCGGGTATATTACGCCCATCCTGTTCAAAAGCTATGCGCTCTACACCACGCGCGGCGCCGTAACAGAGCCGACACGCTACCTCGACTGGTTCCTGCCGTATACGGTGCAGACGGAAGAATAATGAAAAAACGCGGGAGGATACGCCCATGAAACGAATCCTGATGATCGGCACCGGCGGGACCATCGCGTCCGGGAAAACGGCGGAGGGCCTTATGCCGGAGTTGACGAGCGAGCAGCTTCTGTCGTTCGTCCCGGCGGTATCGTCGCTGTGCCGGGCCGAGTGTCTGCAGCTTCTGTCGCTGGACAGCACAAATCTTGCCCCAACGCACTGGCTTCTGATTGCAAAGGCCATCCGGGAGCGGTACGACCGCTATGTCCCGCAACAGGGACAGGAGAGCGGAAACGCGCCGGGCTCTCTCTCCGAAGAAAGCCGGAAGGCTCTGCGCTTGGTCACCTTGAATAAGGGCAAATATGCGAAGAAGCCGACGCCCGAGCTAAAAGCTAGGATTCTGGAATGGTATGGTCTTATCACGGATCCGGCCGAGAAACTTACCGAAGAGTTGAAGCGGTTGGGTATTCTCGAATGAAGAAGTACGGTGAATCGTTATGCCGTTGCCTGCCACCATAGAAATTTGCCAGAAAGACCTCTTTACCGCCGAGGACGAATTGAAGCGGAAATACGACGAAATTACCGTTCGTAGGCTTCTGCGTTTGCGCGAGATGTATGCTTGGGCAGTCGCCAATCCCGATGCGAAAGACCGCCAGTTCGTCGAAGTCCTCGTTTCCCGGCATCGCATTTCTCAGGCCGCGGCCTATTCCGATCTCGCCATCGTTAAGTCGATGATCCCGAGGATTGCGGAAGCCTCCCGGGATTATCATCGGTGGAGAGCCAACGAGATGCTTTTGGAGACCTACCAAACGGCCAAAAAGCGCAAGGATACCAAGACGATGGAACGGGCGGCTTCCAGCTATGCCAAATACAACCGCGTGGATATCGAGGACGAGCGGGCCATGCCGTACGACCGGATCGTCGTGCAGCCCTTTACGGCCACCGACGACCCTACGGTGCTGGGTATTAAACCTATCCCCAATATCAACGAGAAAATCAAAGAGATGCTCGACAAGTACCGTAAAGAGACTATCGACATCGAAGATATCGAATTCGAGGAAGCCGATCTCGAAGAAGACGAACTGTTCGGAGATGGAAGCGCAAAATAAGGTCTATTTCAACGCGCCGCAGCGACTCACGCAGCTTATCGGGGCCAATACTACGGTAATCGTACCGGCAAAACCGACAGTATCGCCTCGCCGTTCGTCCTCAGGAACATGCAGCGCATGCCGGGCTCTACCGGAGGCATCGTCGTCCCCACTTTCAAACACGGGCTCACGAACACTTTGCCCGGGTTATTCGCCGCATGGAAGCGGTGGGGATTCGCCGAAGGCATCCATTATGTCGTAGGCCGTCGTCCCCCGAAATGGTTCGCGAAGCCCATCACCGAGCCGGCCGACTAC
>ERZ780168.4057-NODE-4057-length-10561-cov-5.094708_pt1 | contig 10561 bp, 12 predicted proteins | sample MGYA00510981_ERZ780168 | MGnify/ENA primary metagenome ERZ780168 (study PRJEB29588, sample SAMEA2158769) | human gut metagenome | biome: human gut; feature: human-associated habitat; material: faeces | place: Denmark | collected 2008/2010 ...
TATCCGATTTGCCCTATACTGCGTCGCCGTTATCTTGCGTCGCTTTCTTTGTCAAGGAGCATGGTCGAGGTCAGATTGAACACGCAAAGCGGAAAGGGGGACGCTTTGCATTTTGCGTTAATCTGCCTTGAAGTTAAGGACAGCCCGCATGAGCTTTGCTTGCAGCCGCTCCCGCAAGTCCTCATCTATGCCCCAATAGGTATTGCCGCTTTCGTCGCGGATTTTCTGCATAGACAGGTGGGCTATGTAGCCTCGGTAATGCTGCAAGACAAGTTTCATAGCGTCGGGGTCGCCCTTCGTCGCGGCTAAAATGACCGGGTAAGGTAATAAGCCGCGTTCATCGGAATTGTTGCTAATCGTTCCATTCATCGGCTCGTTCCTCCAAATATTGTTTCAGCAGTTCAAAAGAGCTTGTGCGCCGATACTGTACTGTGCTGCGGGGGATCTTCATCTCTTCCGCAATTTCAACGTCGGTCATGTTGAAAAAGTAGTACAGCAATACGGCTTGTCTTTTTTCGTCCGGCAGGGTGTGCAGAGCTTCGGCAAGCAGTTTTGCAGTAATCTTCAAGCCTCCTGCGCAAAAGGCTTCTTCGTCCTCGTTGGCAAAATATTTGTCAACGGTGTAAAGCTGCTTTTCTTCGTGCGGGGTAAGGTCTGCAAAGCTCACTTCGTGCCGCTTGCGGCTTTTGCGTTCCCGGCAGGCGTCGGTCAGTTCGTTGCGTAATGTGCGTTTGCAGTACGCATTAAACTCACATCTTGTCTGCCACTCAAACCGAGCAGGGTAATCCATATTCTCACCCCCTCTCGTTCCCGGGGGCGGGTTATTTATCCCCTTTCGGCTGCCTTCCACGGACGTGCCGTGTCTGTGCCAAATGGAAAAGCAAAGTTTTTGAAAAAACTTTTGAGAACAGAAAAATGCGCCCGCCCGCAAGACGCGGACGAGCGCAAAGGAAATGTACGAAGTATTTAGATGTATTGACAGTTCATATTCATAGCCGGAGTTTCCCGATGGCGGGTAATGGCTTTTTTTGACTGCAAAGTGTTTGGTGGGTTGTTACAAATAAAAATGGACACGGCGATACCTCCCAGATACCGCCGTATCCTTAAAAAAGGGCGACTTTAACACACCCCCCGTATTCTCATTTTTTGAAAAAGAAAACGGCGGCTTTGATTGACTTATTCAAAACCTCCGCTTCTAGTTTGCGACCGCACTCAATACTAATAGCGGCGGCCTAATTCTCTGCTTAACCAGCAATCGTACAGCGAAAGCAGTTGTCAAAAAGAAAGAGCTGATAACCGCATTTTGATCTGCGTGTTATCGGCTCTGCGTCTGTGCGTCTGGCTCTTTGATAACTGTTGTATTCAGTCGTTTTACATTGATTAGCGTTTCTTGCTTACATTTAGGGCAATACAGGGGGAAGTTTATAAGTTCTGTATCTCCTCGTACTTTTATTCGTGTCTTGTTTTTGCAAATAGGACACAGCAACCAGATATTCTCCATATTCTACCCTCTAATTTACTGCTTTTGTGAAAAGTTCGAGAAAAATACTTGTTTCTTCTGTATTAAGTTGCTGTAACAAGTTTTCAAATATCGACTTTTCAATTTCACGATGTTCCGTCTGGGCTTGTGCTCCCCATTCTGTTAGTTCTAAATTGTAGGCGCGTTTGTCGCTATCGCTTTGACTTCTCCGCAAATATCCTTTCGCTTCAAGTCTTTTCACCGCACTTGTTAATGTGCTTTTAGGCAATCCCAATAGTTCGCTAACTTTTTTCATCATACAATTTGGATAGCGTTCGACAGTTTCCAAAATACTTAATTCTATCATGGAGATACTAAGTATTGCCGGGTATTTTCCACTGCACATTTCGCTTTTCATACGCATACCAACTATATGCCAAAGCTCGTTTAGAACCTGAACTTTATCCATTGACTTTTTCCTCCTTATATAGTACGATTATCGTACTATAATTGTACGATAATCGTACTATATTGTCAAGAGGAGATGAAAGGTTTTTATGGATTTTCAAGTTATTAGAGCAACAAAAGAATTTGCGTTTGATATGGGATATGTTCATTCCTACTCATGGCAAGAAGCATATACAGGAATAATACCAGATGAAATAATTAGAACGTTTACACCAAAAAATCGAGCAAAGATTTTTTTAGATGTACTGAAAAATCCTTTGGAAGAGTATTATTTATTCAAAGTCGATGATCGTCCAGCAGGAATTGCGTCATTAGCTAAATCACACGAGAAGAATATGCCGGATTATATTGGAGAGATATATTCAATTTATTTTCACCCGGATTTTTGGGGAACCGAAGCCACACAAAAGGGATTTCAATTTTGCGTAAACAGATTAAAAGATTTAGGCTTTTCCGAAATTACAATATGGGTATTAAATGATAATCTTCGAGCAAAAAGATTTTATGAAAGAAACGGATTTAAGTTAGGGCCTACTGAAAAAACATAATGCTTCCCCCTGGTAGCCATAAAATCCGCCAAAAAGGACTTTCCTGAAAAAAAGCGCAAAAGCCACCTTGCCAGAGCGTGGGCGGCATTCATGGCTAAGAGGATCAGTGCTGCTTCGGTCTTGGCGGTTTCATCCAGCCTGGCAGCAATCAGATCCAATCCAAAGCGGCGTTTGGCATTCCCGTTTCTTCCCTCAACTGCATTGCGGTCACAGGCATCTTTGTACATTTGCCACTTCTGCTTCCTGTCGGCCTCTCCGGTTTTGGGACGACCCAGCGCGGGGCCTGTCAGACGGATGCCCCTTTCCTTGCAGAACGCCCGATTCGCACGGGTCTGGTAGATCTTATCGGCAAGAACTGCTTCGGGATAACAGCCGAATTTCCGGTAATAATCCTCGACCACCGCAGTCAGGTCGCAGCCCTCGTTGAAATTACTCCAGCAGGTCTGTTCCAGAAAGGTGAAGCCATCCACCACGGAAAGGTGCAGTTTTTGACCGAATTCCGTAGGATTCGGACGCTTTCCCCGTTGAATCGGGCGAACGTGCGGCTGCTCCAGACTGACGATTCTGTTCTCACATGCGTGGGTGTGGCTGTCATACATCTGCTTCTGCTGTGCATATACCAGAGGGATCACCTCCAACCGCCTCTGCAGCCAGGTTGGAAATCGCTTTTCGTAGTCGGGAACCAAAGATTTCAATTCCTCCAGCCGCTTTGCAGCCTGCTCAATGCAGCGAAGCTGGTCGCCAATGGCAGCTGTGCATTTTTTCTCTGTCCACTTCTTGCTTTTTGCCAGGGAAAGATAGGATTTTCTTGCTGCTTTCGGGGAATAGGGCAGCTTATGGCCCTTGTGTGGTACTTCTTCCCAAAGAATGTCCACGGCGGTTTCCAGATGCTCACGGGATTTGTTCAGCAGGTCAATGTCGGTTGGGTACTTGATGTCAGCAGGAGCCACGGTGGCATCCATCATGAGCTTACCCCGATTTTTCTTCTGCTTCTTTTCCTTTTTCAGCTTCTTTTTGGAGGTATTCTTGTTCTTTTTGCCACTTTGGGCAGACTTCTCCTGTACATTTGCGTCAGGCGGATTGGGATGATTGTCCTGGGGATTCTCGTCCTGCGCATCATTACGGTCAACATTCCGCTGCTGCTCTGGCCATACCCCGGTGCAGATATACTCGTTGATTTTGGCTACTTCCTCCACTGGGAAACGCTTGCGAAAGTGCACCATCATGGAGGAATCGAATAAGGGTTCTGCCTGAAAAGCCGTCAGTCCCAGAAAATACTGCATGTACGGATTTTCAGCGATGGCGGCCACTGTGCTCTCGTCAGTCAGGCTGTCGTTCTCCTTGATGAAGATAGCCCCAAACGCAATCCGGGAAGAAGTCGCCGGACGGCCTCTTTCTGACTGGAAGGACTCCATGTAGATTTGCTCGATATGCTCCCAGGGCATCATGGATGCAAGCTTCACCCAACGGTTCGTCTTCAGCAGCTTCCCGCCAAAAGGCATGAAGAAATCCTCAATGGTCAGTTGGTCTTCGTTAGATGAAATGTACATGAGAAATACCCCCAGAATCATGGAAAACCGCCCGGAATGGCTGTTTTTGGCTGATTCCATTATATCATATTTTCACGTTTTCTCGACTTTTTTGATCGCTTTTTTCGTAATTTTGAAGAATCTGTGAGAAATACGTACTTATGATAATTATTCAGTAAGCCCTAAGTTAGATGGTAATTCCAAAGAAATTAAAATTGGAATAAAATTACTTGAAGTTCGATATTCTAAAAAAATACTCTAATTATCTACAGCCGGGATAACTATCCGGCTGTAGCTTTTTCTTGCTATTTTCAATTCACCCTATGATTTTTCTCTTGAATATGAGGAATTATTTAAGCTAATACCATGAATTGTGCAGACATATCCAAAAGGAAAGGTGAACAGTAAAATGTAATAGGGTGAATAAAGAAGATGAAACGACCAGTACCGTTATACGATTTTAAGGCTTTCGGGGCAGCCATAAAAGCCGCGAGAAAAGAATACGGCGAGAGCCGGAAAAAGGTAAGCGACGAGTTATATATTTCTCCGCGCTACCTTGCGAATATCGAGAACAAGGGACAACAGCCGAGTTTACAGGTGTTCTATGACCTTGTAACCCGGTATCATATTTCCGTCGATCAATTTTTCTTTCCGAACAGCGACGCGGAAAAATCCACCAATCGTCGGCAGCTTGACGCGCTGCTGGACGGTATGAGCGATAAGGGCATACGAATTGTAACCGCAACGGCAAGGGAAATTACGGAAGTCGAAAAAGAGTAAGCACAAAGCAAAACAGGCAAAAGGACGCTATGGAAACGGATTGTTTCTATGGCGTTTTTCTTTTTCTGCGGAAGTGTTCGGCAAATCTGCGCTTTCATCGTGGGAGAATATGAAAAGATGAATAGCAAGCATAGGAAAGGGGTACCCTTTCCGTATTTTCGCCCCCTGCGCCCTGCGGCGCGGCGGCTGAAAATTGCTTGTTGGGAAGTGTCCCAAACCCTCTTTGCAGGGAGAAAGGAGCGCGGCATGAGCGGCAGGAAACGGACGGTGCAAATCAAATTCAGAGTAACCGAGGAAGAACGGGCGTTGATTGAGCAGAAAATGAAGCTCGTCCCCACCCGGAACATGGAAAGCTATCTGCGGAAAATGGCAATCGACGGGTACATCATTCAGATAGACCATAGCGACATAAAGGCTATGACAGCAGAGATACAGAAAATCGGGGTCAATGTCAATCAGATAGCGCGGCGCGTCAATGCGACGGGCAGCGTCTATAAAGAGGACATAGAGGAAATCAAGGGGGTGCTTGCGGAGATATGGCGGTTACAAAGATTAAACCTGTTAAAAGCACGTTGAGCAAAGCCCTTGACTATATCCAAAATCCGGACAAGACGGACGGGAAAATGCTTGTGTCCTCTTTCGGCTGCTCCTATGAAACGGCGGACATTGAGTTTGCCTTTACCCTGTCGCAAGCGTTGGATAAGGGAAACAACCTCGCCCACCACTTGATACAATCCTTTGAGCCGGGGGAAGTCGATTACGAAAAAGCCCATGAGATCGGGCGGCAGCTTGCCGACGCGGTAACAAAAGGGCAGCATGAATACGTTTTGACGACGCACGTTGATAAGGGGCATATCCATAACCACATCATTTTTTGCGCGGTCAACTTTGTAGATCACCACAAGTATGTTTCCAACAAGCGTAGCTATTACGGCATACGCAACATCAGCGACAGGCTGTGCCGGGAAAACGGATTGTCGGTGGTCGTGCCGGAGAAAGGCAGCAAGGGAAAAAATTATGCCGCGTACCACAAGGAGAAATCCGCAAAGGCAAAATTGAAGATTGCCGTTGATACCCTTATCCCGCAAGTAAACAGCTTTGAGGAATTGCTATCCCGTCTGCAAGGGTTGGGCTATGAGATAAAACGTGGAAAATATGTGTCCTGCCTTGTGCCGGGGCAGGAACGGTTTACCCGCTTAAAGACTATCGGCGCAGATTACACCGAGGAAGCAATCAAGGAACGGATAGAGGGCAAGCGTACCCGCGCTGCAAAAGTCCCGCAAGCAGATCGGGGCGTGTCGCTGCTCATTGACATTGAGAACAGTATAAAGGCGGCGCAGAGCCGGGGCTATGAACAATGGGCGAAAATCCATAATCTGAAACAGGCGGCAAAGACGTATAACTTCCTCACGACACACGGGATTGAACAGTATGCGGATTTGACTGCCAAGATTGCGGAAGTCCATGCGGCAAGCGGACAGGCGGCAGAAACATTAAAGGACGTGGAAGCAAGGCTTTCCGATATGGCGGTGCTTATCAAGAACATTACCACCTACCAAAAAACAAAGCCCGCCTATGACGCTTACCGCAAGGCAAAGGACAGGGGCAGCTACCGGGCAGCCCATGAGCGCGAAATTATTTTGCATGAAGCAGCAGCAAAGGCACTAAAGGCGGCGGGCATTTCCATACTTCCCGATATTGCCGCGTTGCAAGCCGAGTACGCCAAGCTGCAAGAGCGTAAAGAAGCCCTATACGCCGACTATGGCAAGCTGAAAAAACAGGTCAAGGAATACGAAGTTATCAAGCGGAATGTTGACAGCATTTTGAAAATGGAGCGTCCGCCGGAACGGGAAAACTGGCAAATTAGATGATTTTGATTTGAAATTGAATGTGTATATGGTATGTGGTAGAATAAAAAAGGGTGATATTATGGTGACGTATTCCGAAGTGAAAAGTTTAATTTGTAGGATCCTTTGCGGAAGGAATATCGATGAAAATAATGAGGAAGATATAGTTGTTGATTTGCAACGGTATCATCGTAATTCTGTTCCACAAGAAGGAGAACGAAACGAGCAGATTGTAATTACAAATACGGAATTGCAAGATTTATATAACAAGGTCTGTGGCATGAACAAAAATGGTCTTCAATTATATACCGGTTATAATTTTGAAGTTGTGATAGACCTAGATTCCTTTATAGCCAGACGCCAAGAATTTCCTATGGTTGCAGAAGATGCGGTGAATGGCATTAGATATGAACTAAGCGCACCAACTGCTGAATATTCCATGTATTTGTTAATGTTGGTTAAAGATATGATGAACCAGCAAGAGGGGCGAAATAATAGAATTCCCCCCATGAGATTACGGCGTTCTCTTGATAGGTACATAAGCTATAATGATGAACTTTCATTAGCAACACTACTTCCACACGTTGTTGGGGAGCTAACTCTTAAAATAACCAATACCGGAGATGGTATAAAACTTTATAATAGTTTTTGTTCCTACAAAAATTCTTTTGTATTTGAATTTATGTATAAAACAGGAACATCATTAGTTGAATTTGCAGAAGTCGGCGATATTTTCCCATTGGATAACTTTCGTGGAAGACGTGATACAGTACAGATTGATACACCACCACTTAGAAGATACACCGAAGATGTTGTAGATTACTATAAACAAGCATTGGCGTCGAATGATCCGTATATCAAATATATTTCGTTCTATCATGTCATGGAATACTTTTTTGATGAAGTATTTAAGCGGAAAATGGTTACTGATTTAAAAAATAAAATTACTCACCCAGATTTTTCTTATAAGAACGATGAGAAGATTTATGAAATTGCAATGTTTGTTAAAAACAGACTACGTATGAATGATGAAACCGGGCAGGGAAATGAGTTAGAGTCACTAAAATATGTTCTGAATGAATATGTACCTATTGACGATCTAAAAACACGAATACAGGCGATTGATCAAAATGCAATTCAACATTACCAAAATAATAAGGTTGCTTTTTGTAACGCACCAGTTATAGGTTGGTCAGATTTACAGGGTATATATACTCATCTGGCACGACGAATTTACTTTACTCGTAATTCTTTGGTTCATAGTAAGAGTGGTAAAAATAAAGAACGGTATCGCCCTTATAAAGACGAAAAACAGTTAGAATTAGAAATCCCTCTTGTCAAGGCAGTAGCAGAACTAATAATTATAAACTCAAGCGTAATCCTATAAACATACAAAAAGACCGGGGCGCAGTAGCCAATCAATGACTACCGCGCCCCGGTTTTCTATGGGTGCAGTCTGGAAGTGTTACGCAGTAGAACGCCATTTTTGAGGGAAAAGGTGTTAAGTCCTTGCCCGATGGGAAAACGGCTGTCAGAACTGCACTACACAAGGGCTTTTGCGCCCCTATCGCGTAACAGGGAACGCATTTTTTTCATACGCGCGGCGGCTTGTCTGCGGGTAATCCGCTTGCGGCACTCCGCGCAGTATTTGACGCTGTTAGAGGTGGACGCAAAGAACGCGCCGCACTCGATACACCGTTTCTTGTCTTCGGTGTTCATCAGTTCCGCATATAGGAGTTTGTCGGCGGGAAGTACAGCGACGCGAAACCATTTACAAAACAGCGAATAAGAAATAAGCTGCGGACAAACACACTCGTCCCCATCGTCCAGCAAAAGGCATTTTCCATTGATATAGTTGCAGCACTCCTTTTTTACAAGGGTGTTGACTTTCCGGCTTTGTGGCGGTGTCAGCCGCTTAACCGCGCTCATGCTTCATCAGCGGCATATACGGCAAGCTCGGCGTATTCTTCATCGGTTAAAGCGTCCACTTTGGAAAGGGTGCGCCTTGCAAGCTCCCGCATATCCGCGTCCATATCGGGCAGCGCGGCGGTCATGTTCTCCATAAGCTGCGCCTTGCCGCCCTCATGGTAAATGCTCAACAGGTTTGTTTCTTCAACGGTAAACTGTACCATGCTCATACCTCCAATTCGTGATTTTTTGTTTTCGCGGTCTTTTTCTGTGCTGCCCGTTCCTTTTCTGCCCGAAGCTGCGCCCGGATAGATGGTTTTTCCTCTTTGCCGCGCTCCTTATCGGCATGGATGGCGTTCGCAAGGTCGATCAGGGAAATCGGCTCACCCGCCTTTGCTTTCTGCTCCAATTCCCCGACGGTGGGCGTCTGCGGCGTGTTGTTGATGATACCGTCAAAATTGTTGTCGTTCTGCTCTACAATATCCTCGACGTGCTTTAGATAATTCTGCGGCTGCAAAAACTCCGGCGTCTGTCGATAGCCGATGCTGTCAACGTAATGCGCCGTGTCCTGCCCGTTCTGATGCAGCACCACCACATCGGAAACGGAAAGACTATGCCCCCTAAAATCGGCGGGGTGGTCGAGATTGAACCGGGTGTAAATATCTTCAAGGGAAGTGTCCGGCGTAAGAGGCGCGGTGTAGATCAGCTCATAATTTGCCCTGTCTACGGCGTGTCCTGTTGCCTGTAAGCGGTCGTAAGGCTCAAAACGCAAGTCCCTTGTTTCGTCCCCGCGCTTTAGCTGATAAATGGAAAAGGTGTCCTTGTCCTGCTCGGCGGTCTGCGCCTGTGCCTGTGCATAAAGTGCCTTGACCTCGCCCTGCGTCAGCTCCCCGGCGTTCAAGCTCTGCAACAGCTCCCGGCATTTCTCCGGCGTCCCGACAAACAGCAAGTCGCCCGGTATGGCTTTCCCGTCCGGCTGCTGTTCATAGGCTTGCAGGAAAGAGCGGTCGGCAATACTTTCGCTGCGTGGATTGGTGTGCATGGTATAAATCACGTCTTTTTCTGTGCGCTGCGTCGCCTGCGCCTGTGTGCGCTCCGCAAGCGTCTTTTCGGCACGTTGCAAAACGGCATCGCTGACGGGTAGCGCATACAGCCCGGAAGCAGAGGAAAAGCCGACGTTGTTGAAAACATAGTCCACCTCACTATCCTTCAACGCGCCTGCCGCAAAATATTTCTCCCGCGTGGGTTCTGCACTCACCTTGCCATCCGCGATGTCGTAATTCAGCCCGGTTTCGATATGGGAACAGATATTTCCGTCTACCGCCAGTGTCACATAGTACCAGCCCATATATCCGCTGCTTTGACCGTCCGCACCGTCGTTGAACTCGACGTTGAGCAGGGTGTAGGGATTCAAGCCCTTCTGCGCGGCAATGGCATTGTCCTTTGCTTCGCGCTCCATGAGGGAAGCGAGAGCGGCTTCCTTTGCCGCGCTGACGATCTCCGGGTTGTACCGCAGCAGGGTAGCGTTGACAAGCTCCCGCTGTACCGCTGCGGTCTTGGCTTTCGGCGTAAGGCGGTTGCCGATAAACAGGGACGCGCCGTTATCAAAGCGGATGGATATATCGCTTGTGCCGCGCCATTTCCCCGTGCAAGGCGACGTTTCAATCCTGCCCGCAGTACCGCCGAACGCCTGCGCGATCACCCCGATTTTTTCCTGCGTGGAAAACGCCACGTATTTCTCTGCGATTGCGGCGGCTTTTTTCTGCAAGTCCGTAAGGGGTTTTTCGGTCTGCTGCTCCTGCGCGGCGGCAAGATCGGGCGCGGCTTTCTCGGCTTCGTGCTGCTTTTGCAGCTCTGCGATATGTCCGTCAATGGAATTGATAATCTCGGCGGCTGCGCTGCGGATTGTTTCAAGGGAGCTTTTCAGTTCGGAAAGCTCGCGGCCGCTGCTCCACCCGGCAACATACCCAAAGGAATAGTCCGACGTATCAAGCCCGTAGTGTTGGCAAACGGCATAGGCGA
>ERZ780168.4058-NODE-4058-length-10561-cov-2.911194_pt1 | contig 10561 bp, 9 predicted proteins | sample MGYA00510981_ERZ780168 | MGnify/ENA primary metagenome ERZ780168 (study PRJEB29588, sample SAMEA2158769) | human gut metagenome | biome: human gut; feature: human-associated habitat; material: faeces | place: Denmark | collected 2008/2010 ...
CCAGCTGCTGGTGCTCGATACCATGCAGTCTCTTGCGCGCGCGGGGCTTACCTGCGTTTTTAACACGCACTACCCCGCCCACGCGCTGCGCCGGGCAAACAAAGCGCTGCTGCTCGGGCGAAACGGAAAAAGCCTTTTTGGCAGCACGCAGGACGTCGTCACCGAACAGAACATCTCGGACTATTTCGGCGTGCGCGCCGTCATCGGTTCGATCGAAACGCCGGACGGGGCGTATGCAGACGTGATTCCCGTCTCGGCGGCACAATCGGAGGAAGCACCATGAACGAGATACAGCGCATGATCACAGCCCTGTCTGCGGGCGAGCCGCTCCAGCATGAAGACTGGCTCCGGCTGATTGCGGACGCGAGCGAAGACGACCGCCGGTTTTCCCGCGACCTTGCCTGTAAGCGCGCGCAGGCGCGCTTCGGTCGTCGCGTGTTCTTCCGGGGCATCATTGAATTTACAAACTACTGCAAAAACGACTGCTACTACTGCGGCATTCGCCGCAGCAACCGCCGGGTGGAACGCTACCGGCTCTCCCGGGAAGAGATACTCACATGCTGCCGGACGGGCCATACGCTGGGTTTCAGGACGTTCGTATTGCAGGGAGGGGAAGACGCCGCGCTCGACGACGCATGGATAGAGGAGGTCGTGCGGTCCATCCGCCGGGAATTCCCCGACTGCGCCATCACCCTTTCCCTCGGCGAACGCACCCGCGAAGCCTACGAACGTTTCTACCGGGCAGGAGCCGACCGCTACCTGTTGCGTCATGAAACGGCCACACGCGAACACTACGCACAGCTCCATCCGGCCGCCATGTCCTTCGACCACCGTATGCAGAACCTGCGGGAGCTCAAGGAAATCGGCTATCAGACAGGAACGGGAATCATGGTGGGCAGTCCGTGGCAGACGACGGAGCATCTGGTGCGCGACATCCTGTTCATCGCGGAGTTCCGGCCGCAGATGATAGGCCTGGGACCTTACATTCCGCAGAACGATACGCCGTTCGCCGGGCAGCCCGCCGGCAGCATCCGCACGACGCTCATGCTGCTGGCCATCTTCCGGCTGATGTTCCCCGACGCACTCATCCCTTCCACGACGGCGCTGGCCACGCTCGCTCCCGACGGACGCGAGCAGGGGATTCTCGCCGGTGCCAACGTGGTCATGCCCAACCTTTCGCCCCCGGCCAACCGTGCCAAGTACGCGCTCTACAACGACAAGAAGGCGACGGGACTGGAGTCGGCCGAGGGACTGCGCGGACTGGAGGCACAGCTGAACGCCATCGGATACCGCATCTCCTACGAGCGGGGCGACTACAAACCTTCTGACACGCAGTAACTACCATACAGCCCACGCGGGCATTTGCGACAAAAACCAACCACCAAAAAACAAACGACAGTTCCACAACCAAATCAATAAAATGAAAAAGCTCAGCATTTTATTATTGACAGGTACTCTGCTTTGTCTGTCCGGAGGCTGCGACTCCTATCGCAACAGGGATACCCGGATTGCCATATCTTATCTCTGTGTGGGACAAGACGACATGTTCGAACTCTACGACATAACGGCGACTTATTCGGACGGAAAAGGGAGAGTCCATACGTCGCCCGTCACATCCTTTCCCTGGAAGGTCGAATACTCCTATATGCCGCTGGGAGTCCATGCGCAACTCGAAATCAATTTTCAACCGAAACCTCATATCGTCCGGAAAGAGAGTTATACCGTAGGGTGCAACGCCTACATCAACTGGGACTGCCTGCAAGGCGGAGGCGAAAACTACTCAGAAACGGATTGTTATAAAATATCAGCCGAAGAGGTAGATGCTTTTCTAAATGATATGGATAGAAAAATAGCGGAAGGAAAGTATAAACTGAAAAAATCCTTCAATTACGAATAAGTCCGGATTCGTACAGGATTAATTTTACCGACGAAGGGGTTTACCGGAAGCAATGGCAGAGACCGCCCCTTCAACTTTTAAGAAATGCTAAAAAGATGTACGACGTAAAATCCAAAGTAGCCGAAGAGTTCATCGACGACGGCGAAATAGTAGAAACGATGGAATACGCGCGGGCCAACAGGCACAACCGCGCCCTGATAGAGCATATACTGGACAAGGCCGAAGCGGCGAAGGGCATCACCCACCGCGAAGCCGCCGTCCTGCTGGAATGCGACCTTCCCGACCTCAACGAACGGATGTTCGCGCTGGCCAAACGAATCAAGGAGCAGATATACGGCAACCGAATCGTCATGTTCGCGCCGCTCTACCTCTCCAACTACTGCATCAACGGGTGCACCTACTGCCCCTACCATGCGAAGAACAAGACCATGCTCCGCAAGCAACTCTCCCAAAAGGAGATAGAAACGGAAGTCATCGCCTTGCAAGACATGGGGCACAAACGGCTGGCGCTCGAAGCGGGCGAGCACCCGCTCAACTCCATCGAATACATTCTGGAGAGCATCCGCACCATCTACAACGTCAAGCACAAAAACGGAGCTATCCGCCGCGTGAACGTGAACATCGCCGCAACCACGGTGGAGAACTACCGGAAACTCGCCGAGGCGGGCATCGGCACCTACATCCTGTTTCAGGAGACCTACAACAAGGAGAACTACCAAAAGCTTCACCCCTACGGTCCGAAAAGCAACTACGCCTACCACACCGAAGCGATGGACCGGGCGATGGAGGGGGGCATCGACGACGTGGGCATCGGAGTGCTGTTCGGCCTTACGAACTATCTCTACGACTTCATCGGTCTCATCATGCATGCCGAACACCTCGAAGCGGCGCACGGCGTGGGACCGCACACCATCAGCGTACCCCGCATCTGCCCGGCCGACGACATCGACGTAGCCGACTTCGAGAATGCGCTCCCGGACGAAATCTTCCACAAGATAGTGGCCGTCATCCGCATCAGCGTACCTTATACGGGCATGATAATCTCCACGCGCGAAACGCAGTCCTCGCGTGAAAAGGTGCTCGAACTCGGCGTATCGCAGATTAGCGGCGGTTCCAACACCGCCGTGGGCGGATACGACGAAGCAGACCGCAGCGAGGAAGATACCGCGCAGTTCGACGTGAGCGACCACCGCACGCTCGACCAGGTTATCGCATGGCTCATCGACCTGGGTTACGTGCCGAGCTTCTGCACGGCGTGCTACCGGCTGGGGCGCACGGGCGACCGTTTCATGTCGCTCGTCAAGACGGGCCAGATAGCCAACTGCTGCGCTCCCAACGCACTGATGACGCTCAAGGAGTATCTGGTGGATTACGCGTCGCCGCAGACGCGGCTCAAGGGCGAAGCGATGATAGCACGGGAGATGGCTAAGGTACCTAACGAAAAGGTGCGCACGAAGGCCACCGAGAATCTCGCAGCCATCGAACGGGGCGAACGCGATTTCCGCTTCTGACAGCTTGCCGCACAACCCTTTCCACCAGTTGCCGGAAGGGAAAACGACGAAACGACTACGGATATGGAACAGACACCGAGAGCGAACAGAATACACATAGGCATCTACGGCCGGTGCAACAGCGGCAAATCGTCGCTCATCAACGCCATCACCGGCCAGCAGACGGCCGTGGTATCGGAGGTGGCCGGAACCACGACCGACACCGTAAACAAAAGCATGGAACTTCCCGGCGTGGGCGCCGTGACCTTCATCGACACGGCCGGATTCGACGACACCGGCGAGCTGGGAGCGAAACGGCTCGAACAGACGCGCAAGGCCGCCGACCGGACGGACGTGGCCGTCATCGTCCACGCGGGAGGCGAACCCGGTGCCGAACGGGAGTGGATAGGACTCTTCGGCGAGCGGAACATTCCCGTGGTGCTCGTGCTCAACAAGGCCGACCTGCTGAACGACGAAGCCGCCGCAGTCTCGGCACTGCGTGCGGAGACCGGTATCAATCCGATAGCGGTGAGTGCCCTGACCGGCAAGGGTATCGGGGAACTCATCGCGGCGATAGCCGAAGCCGGACGGGGCGCGACGGACGAGGTCTCCATCACGGGCAATCTCGCCGGGCCTGGTGACGTGGTGATGCTCGTCATGCCGCAGGATGCCCAGGCTCCGAAGGGCAGGCTCATCCTGCCGCAGGTACAGACCATCCGGGAACTGCTCGACAAGGGATGCACGGTCATAAGCTGCGTTCCGGAAGGGATGCGCCGCAGCCTCGATGCGCTGTCCGCACCGCCGAAGCTGGTCATCACCGACTCGCAGGCCTTCGCCACGGTCAGTGCCCTGACACCGCCCGAAAGCCTGCTCACCTCCTTCTCCGTCCTTTTCGCCAATTACAAGGGCGACATCCGCGCCTTTATGGAAGGGGCGGCGGCGATAGACCGCCTGACGGAACAGTCGCGGGTACTGATAGCCGAAGCGTGCACCCACGCCCCGGCAACGGAGGACATCGGACGCGTCAAGATTCCGCGCCTGCTGCGCAAACGGATAGGCGAAGGGCTCGCGGTGGATATCGTCGCGGGAGCCGATTTTCCGAAAGACCTCTCCCGCTACGACCTGGTCATCCACTGCGGAGCCTGCATGTTCAACCGCCGCCACGTCCTCTCGCGCCTCGCCCTGGCTTCGGCGCAGCACATACCCATGACCAATTACGGCATCACGATAGCTCACCTGACGGGCATTCTCGACCGGGTGGTCTATCCGGGAATGGAAGGCCGGCCGCAGGGAACGGACACGGCCGCGACCGCATGACGATACATGTTTTAAAGTTCTGATACGATGAAGAGACTCCTTTTACTCTTTGCAATGGCCGCCTTGACGCTGCCCCGGGCCGCAGCGCAGGATTCGCTGAATGCAGAACAGCAGGCCCTGCGTTCCGAGCTGTACGACTTTCTGAAAGGCGAAGGCTATCTCCCCGAAATAGACGGGGACGGCGACATCGCCTTCAAGGCAGAAGGGGCCAAACACTGGATAACGGTCAGCGACGTGGACTCCTCGCCCTTCTTCGTCACCGTCATGCGAGGCGCTCCCTATGTGGAGGATTACGACTACGACCGGGTATTGCATGCAGCCGACGAACTCAATCTTTACAAAACGGCCAAGGTGGAGGCTTATGACGGTTTCGCCGTCATCAAGAGCTCCATGTACCTCCGTGATGCCGAAGATTTCACGGATGTGTTTCCGAAGCTGCTGGAGGTGATGGACGACCTTTACGACGACTTCCTTTACGAGTACGAAAACGCCACGCTCTGCGGCGAATAGTCCCGACCCGTTAATGCGGACCTTCACCGGTCCGGAACGACGACCTGCGGGGAGTGGACAGGACAAAAAACGGCTCGGCAAAGGTACGGCAATGCCGGCCGGACACACGCCCGGCAACACCACCCGACGGACGGCATATCCGGAGAGGTGCTGCCCCGGACACAAGCGAACAGGAACGAAATGAAACTTCACGAAGTGGCCGAACGGCTCGGCATGGAAATACTCGTACCCGGCAATGGACTGCAGCAACAGGTGACGGGAGGCTGTACGGCCGACCTGCCGAGCGAAGCACTGGGGCGCCTCGCCGCCGGAACGGTATGGATAACCTCCCGGGTACACCGCAACGCCATCGCGGTGGCCGCGCTCAGGAGGGCTGCCGGCATCGTCCTGACGAACGGCGTACGCCCCGACAACGAATGCCTCCGATTGGCCGAAACGGAAGGAGTCGCTCTCCTCGCAACCCTCCTCTCCCCTTTCGAAGCTTCGGGCAGAATATACGAACTGCTCCGATGACGGACATCGCCTTCCATATCACCGACTTGGCAGCGAACAGCCTCCGTGCCGGCGCCGATGCAATCGACATCGCCCTGTCGCTCGACGGAACACAACTGGAACTCGCCGTCACCGACAACGGCTGCGGCATGGCTCCGGAAGCGGTCAGACGGGCATTCGACCCCTTCTATACGACACGCACCACACGCCGGACAGGTCTGGGGCTGCCGTTTCTGCTCCAAAGCGCCGAAGGCTGCGGCGGCAGTGCGGCGATACGCTCCGTACCGGGCAAAGGTACCTGTGTCCGGGCACTCTTCATGACCGACCACCCCGACTCTCCTCCGGCGGGCGACCTCGCCGAGACATTGATGCAAATCATGGCAGGCAATCCGGGAACCGCCTTCACCCTCACCCTGCGGTGCGGAACGAAAGCGGCCGGCCTCTCGACAACGGAACTCTCCGACGCACTCGGAAGTGTACCCCTGCGGCTGCCGGATGCGGCCGTCCCGGTACGCAACGCCGTCGCCGCACTCCTCGTCCGGATTTTCGGGAACGGCCGATACCGCTTATAATATCGGCCGTTTTTCGGCCGAACGGTTACGCATCGTCCGTTTTCCGCCGATTTTCATAACAACTTTTTGCTATTTTCGAGGGAAAATCCTTTGTTATTCCCATAACAAATGATTAGTTTTGTCTGTAAGGAAAAGGCAGGCCGCGGCGGCCGCCATTCTGAATGCTACCTATAACTTTTTAAATTGTAATGACTAAAGTAGAATCCCTCGACGCACTTAAACAGATGCGCGAAAGGTTGCGCTCGGATATGAACATCCGGGAGAACAGCAACCATCCCGAAGACCTCCCGCAAATCAGAATCTCGATGGGAACCTGCGGCATCGCCGCCGGAGCCAAAGAGGTGATGTCCCGGTTCATCTCCGAACTCCGGGCACGGAACGTGGATGCGGTGGTGACACAGACCGACTGCATGGGCCACTGCGAAGCGGAACCGACCGTGGAAATCACCCTGCCGGGCAGGGAACCCGTCCTGTACGGAGACGTCACTCCCGACCGCGTGGCGGCAATTATCGACAAGTACATCCGCAACGGGCAGCCCGCCGAAGGCATCATCGCGACCGGCCCCTCCACAGCGGTGTAAGTTTCCAATCCGACAAACTTCCAAGAACAGCGCAATGGCACAATTCAGCAACTACATACTGGTGTGCGGCGGCACAGGCTGCCGTGCATCGCACAGCGAACACATCATAACCGCCCTCCGGAAAGAGCTCGACGAGGCGGGACTGTCAGACCAGGTGCAGGTGATACGCACCGGCTGCTTCGGCTTCTGCGAACAGGGACCCATCGTCAAGACGGTGCCCGACAATACCTTCTACGTATCGGTCAAACCGGAAGACGCCGAGGCCATCATCCGCGAACACATCATCAAGGGACGCAAGGTGGAGCGCCTGCTCTATGTCGCCCCCGACACGGGCCGACACGTCTCCGACTCCAAGCACATGGAGTTCTATAAACCCCAGGTCCGCATCGCCCTGCGCAACTGCGGCTTCATCGACCCGGAGAACATCAACGAATACATCGCCCGCGACGGTTACGCCGCCCTGGGCAAGGTACTTGAGATGCGACCGGAGGAGGTCATCCGCGAGATTATGGACTCCGGACTGCGCGGCCGCGGCGGCGGCGGTTTCCCTACGGGACTCAAATGGAAAATCACCCGCGAGGTGCAGGCCGACCAGAAATACGTCGTCTGCAATGCCGACGAAGGCGACCCGGGGGCTTTCATGGACCGCTCGATACTCGAAGGCGACCCCCACTCCATCATCGAAGCCATGGCCATCAACGGCTACTGCACGGGAGCCTCGAAAGGCATGATATACATCCGCGCGGAGTATCCGCTGGCTATCCACCGGCTCGAAGTGGCCATCGCACAGGCGAGGGAATACGGCCTGCTGGGCGACGACATCATGGGTACGGGTTTCTCTTTCGACATCGAGATACGCTACGGTGCAGGGGCGTTCGTCTGCGGCGAGGAGACGGCGCTCATCCACTCCATGGAGGGCAAGCGCGGCGAACCGACCGTCAAGCCCCCCTTCCCCAGCGAGTCGGGTTACAAGGGGCAGCCTACCAACGTGAACAACGTGGAGACCTACGCCAACATCCCGCCCATCATCCTGCGGGGAGCGAAATGGTTCTCCTCCATCGGTACGGAGAAGAGCAAGGGGACGAAGGTGTTCGCCCTCGCGGGCAAGGTCAACAACGTCGGTCTCATCGAAGTCCCCATGGGCACCACCCTGCGGGAAGTGATATTCGACATCGGCGGCGGCATCAAGAACGGCAAGAAGTTCAAGGCCGTCCAGACCGGCGGCCCGTCAGGCGGCTGCCTCACCGAGAAGCACCTCGACACCCCCATCGATTACGACAACCTGCTCGCCAGCGGTTCCATGATGGGTTCGGGCGGCATGATAGTGATGGACGAGGACGACTGCATGGTCTCCGTGGCCAAATTCTATCTCGAATTCACCGTCGAGGAGTCCTGCGGCAAGTGCACCCCGTGCCGCATCGGAAACAAACGCCTGCTGGAGATACTCGACCGGATAACCAAAGGCAAAGGCACCGAGGAGGACCTCACGGAACTCAAGAACCTCGCGGGCGTCATCCGGGACTCCTCCCTGTGCGCACTGGGGCAGACTGCCCCGAACCCCGTTCTCTCCACGATGGACAACTTCTGGGACGAATACGTGGCGCACGTACGCGACAAATCGTGTCCCGCACACCAGTGCCGCGACCTGATGAGCTACGTCATCGACCCGAAGGTCTGCAAAGGGTGTTCGCTCTGTTCGCGGGTATGTCCCACGAACGCCATCAGCGGGGTACTCAAACAGCCCTATTCGATAGACCAGACGGTCTGCATCAAGTGCGGCACCTGTATGGACAAATGTAAATTCGGCGCTATCAGCGTAAGGTAAATCTTGAGAGACAATTCAGCATGGAAACGATAAAACTGACCATAGACAACAAACAGGTAGAGGTTGCAAAGGGCACCAACCTCGTGGAAGCCGCCGCATCGGCCGGCATCCGGATACCCACGCTGTGCTACATGAACCTCCACGACCTGGGTTACGAAAACAAGCCGGGCGCCTGCCGCATCTGCGTGGTCGAGGTAGAGGGACGCAAGAACCTCGCCCCCGCCTGCAAGACGGTGTGCACGGAAGGCATGGTGGTCCGCACGCATACCCCGCGCGTGGTGAATGCGCGCCGGACGGTCATGGAGCTCATCCTCTCCAACCACCCCAACGACTGCCTCACCTGCACCAAGAACGGCCACTGCGAACTGCAGCGCACGGCGCAGGACCTGGGCATACGGGAGATAAAATACCGGGGCGAAACCACCAAATACCAGAAGGACATGTCCGTATCCATCGTGCGCGACATGGACAAGTGCATCATGTGCCGCCGCTGCGAGACCGCCTGCAACGAAATCCAGTCGGTAGGCGTCCTCTCGGCCGTCAACCGCGGTTTCCCGGCAGTGGTGAGCACCGCCTTCAACGACCCCATACAGACGACCAACTGCATCAACTGCGGACAGTGCGTGGCGGTATGCCCCACGGGCGCACTCTCGGAGAACTCCAACATCGCCGACGTGCTCCGTGCCATCGCCGACCCCTCCAAGACGGTAGTGGTACAGACCGCTCCCGCCGTGCGCGTCGGGCTCGGACAGGATTTCGGCTTCTCCGGCCGGAGCGTGACGGGCAAGATGGTTACCGCGCTGCGCCGGCTCGGTTTCGACTACGTGTTCGACACCGACTTCGCCGCCGACCTCACCATCATGGAGGAGGGCAGCGAGTTTCTCGAGCGCTTCACGCACAAAAAGGACTACCGCTGGCCGATGTTTACCTCCTGCTGCCCGGGCTGGGTGCGCTTTCTCAAGTCGCAGTATCCCGAGCGGACGGAGGAGCTTTCCACCGCGAAATCCCCGCAGCAGATGTTCGGCGCCATTGCCAAGACCTACTTTGCCGAGAAGATCGGCATTGATCCCAAGCGGCTGTTCGTCGTGTCCATCATGCCGTGCGTCGCAAAGAAAAGCGAGTGTGCGCTTCCGACCATGCGCGGCGAGGACGGCATTCCCGATGTCGATGTGAGCATCACCACACGTGAGCTGGACATTATGCTCCGCGCGAACCACATTTCCCCTGTCCATCTGCCGGAGGAGGAGTTCGACTCCCCGCTCGGCAGCGGCACGGGCGCGGCGGTCGTGTTCGGCGCGACCGGCGGCGTGATGGACGCCAAGGTGAAAGGCGAGCCGGGTCGGCTGATGATGCAGGCAGATATGATCAAGGCTTGCTGCGACCGTGCCCACAGCTATGGTCTGAAGGTGGCTGCTCATGTGCAAAGCCCGGAGGGGGTACGCACAGCGGTGCTCAATGGCGTGGACTCCATTGAGCATGGCTCTACTTTGTCAGAGACGGAGCTGGCTGCCTTCCATAAAAGCGGTGCGGTGTTGGTGTGCACCCTGTCTCCGGCGCTGCCCATGGCCAAGTTCCAAAGAGAGACTCTGGGTATTAGCGAGGCGGTGCAGTACAACTCTGATTTGGTGTATAACAATATGGTGCTTGGCGCAAAAGCTGCGTTGGCAGACGGCGTGCCGGTAGGTATGGGCACAGATACCGGTTGTCCGTACACCACCCATTACAATATGTGGCGGGAGCTGCATTATTTCCAAAAGGAAGTAGGCGTTACACCGGAGTTTGCGCTCTATACCGCCACATTAAACAACGCTCGTATTTTGGGCCTTGGTGATGTGACCGGCAGCGTAGAGGTGGGCAAGTGCGCCGACTTGCTCATC